>Ga0181520_10001141_pt1 | contig 55589 bp, 23 predicted proteins | sample PEATcosm2014_Bin_29_FD_132451 | JGI IMG/M metagenome (GOLD analysis project Ga0181520, IMG submission 132451) | Peatland microbial communities from MTU Mesocosm Facility, Houghton, MI, USA - PEATcosm2014_Bin02_30_metaG | ecosystem: Environmental > Terrestrial > Soil > Wetlands > Peat | place... | reverse complement strand
GCAGGCGGGTATCGGGCAGGCGAGATTGTGGCAGTGAAGGTGAACCTGAATAGCAGCGAGATGAAGTTGCAAAAAAATCTGGTTAACGTCTCGCCCCAGGTGGTGTTGGCCATGGTTCGCCAGTTGGTGAACCATGCGAAGGTGCGTCCCGCGGACATTGTTATCTACGATGCGCGGCGCGCGATCTTTGAAGAGATGCTGAACAAGATATGGAACGAGTTCAAGGATGTTCGTTTCGTTCAGATGGGCGCTCCCGACCCGATTCACCAAAAGAACCCCGGATATGGCGAAGTCCGCAGTCTGGAGGAGGCACGGTGGGTGGAGGGCGTGAGTTACTCGGCAAATCATTATCGAGAGGCCAAGCTCATTCCGCAGCAGATTATGGATGCCACCTACCTGGTGAATGTCGGGCTAGTGAAGGCCCACTCTTATCCGTATGCCGCGGCGGAGGGGGGCGATGAGGGGCAGACCGGCGTCACCATGACCGGCAAGAACCACTTCGGTTCCATTAAGGGCACTCCAGAGCTGCACGGAGCGATTAACACAAACCAGGGCGCAACAGCGCACGCCTATTCTCCCATTGTGGATTTGGCGGCTTCGCCGAACCTCGGCGCCAAAACCATCCTGTTTGTTCTGGATGGCCTCTATTGCGGACGGCGTCACATGTCTTTCCCTCTGCATTTTCCCAATGCGCCCTTCCATAACCGTGTGGAACCCTATGCCAATCCAGACTGGCCGGCCAGTATCCTGGCGTCGCTTGATGGCGTTGCACTCGATTCGGTAGGACTGGATATCTTGTATTCGCAAACGAAGAATAACAAGGATGCAAATCAGCATCCGCGCATCATGCTTCGCGAGAATGCCGAAGATTATCTGTTGGAAGAGGCCCTCGCTGAGAACCCGCCGTCAGGAACGGCCTACAGGCAGAATGGCAAGCCGGTCGCCAGTTTGGGCGTCTTCGAGCATTGGGACAGCGACGTTAGCCGCAAGTATTCGCGAAACAAGGACCCGCACCATGGCAAAGGCATTGAACTGATCTATTTGCCAGTGACTTAAAGCGTTTTCGATTCACATATTGTCATTGCGGCAGCATGCAAGGTGGCTTTTTCATCCACCCCCGGCGACAAGGACTTGTCGCCGGAAACGCCGTTGAAGAAAAAGCCACGATGAGCTCTTCTCCGGACACACCTCTACCCTGGCCGGATCAACGAACTGCAACCATCACTTTCAAAGAAACTCATCATCCGCAAGGGGTTTGTCCATCATTCTCCGAGCCGTTCGCCGTCAGATCCATTGACATTACGCGTTTATTTCTCTGTAGGCGGCCAGTCGTCGGTTCGGAACGGCGAAGCGGGCAAACCTTCCTTGTTATAGAGATCACCGTAGGGGTTTTGCCCCCAGTCGTAGCGAGCGGCAACTGGATGTTCGAGCCCTTCGGCTGAGAGCACTACGGAATTGCCGTCGATCTTCGCGCTGGCCCACACAAAGTTGCGATCCTCGCCTGCGACTCCAAATCCGGTTAACCGCGACGGAACCAACTGAACTTTACCGTCACTGCTTGGCGGTGGGACCCCAATAGCCAGGCCGCTTCCGGTATTTTGGAATGTCAGCCTGATCCTGTCGCCTTCGATAGTCATGGAATTGTACATTGGACCTGAATAGACGAGGTCTTGACCATATGCAACATGGCGAGCCACCAACGCGAGTCGCCGGCCGACATACAGCTTATCGGGAGGATGAAGATTATCGGCATCTCCGAGATCGATTGTGGTTGCCATGCCGGCATTAGGAAGAGATAGCGCAGTCTTGCGCTGCGCCTCCCGCACCCAGGGCCACCGGCCTTCTGATGGCGTCTTTGCAAGGCTATTGATGTTTGGCAGTTGGACGAACAAGAAGGGAAAGTTTCCCTGGCTCCATTTCTCCCTCCAGTCAGAGATAAGCCGGGGAAACAGTGTTCCATATTCGTTCCCCTCTCTCGGGTTGCTGGCGTTGCTTTCTCCCTGGTACCAAATAACGCCTTTGATGGCGTACGGAATGATTGGAGCTACCATTCCGTTGAACAGGTTTGCTGGAGCCGAATAGCCGCCGTCGGGGCTCGATGGAGCCTTAGGTGAAGGACCTATGAGCCGTATTTGATCCGGGGTCTTTGCCGATTGTGTGGCTTCATTCCACTTTTTCAGTTTGGCTTCGTAGTCGGCACGCGCTTGGGAATACGCTGACCGAGCTCTTGCAAAATCCGCCAGGATGGCCTGATGATCGGCAACATAGTGGGCTAGAATATTGTCTTTTTCCAGCCCGGAAAGGCTGACCCACGCTTGCGCGGGGGTTCCGCCTTTATAAGTGGCAATCAAGCCCACAGGGTGTCCGGTGACGCGACGAATGTCCGTGGCGAAATAATAGCCAACGGCCGAAATGCCATGCCACCCCCAATTAGCTCTCATGGTCGAGGGGTCACACACGACCCATATCCCATTGAGAGCGCTTGGCGGCATTGCTGGGCCGATATCTGTATTAGGTTGCAAGGCGATCGCCCATGGCACGAAGAAGAAGCGAATCTGCGAGTCCTTTGCGCGAGCGATGGCCTCCTCCCCCCGCTTGTCGGTCTGAATCCCAAACTCCATGTTCGACTGCCCGGAGGCGATCCAAACATCTCCCACCAACACGTCTTTGAAAACCAGCGTGTTGTGCTTTCCCCTAACCGTTAGCGTATCTGCGTCACTGCCAGCATCTACAGGATCCAAGTTGACCCGCCAGGTTCCTTCGGTCGTGCTTATTGCCTGCCTGGTTTGGTTCTTGAAGGTAACCTGGACGAGTTCACCCGGGGACGCCCAACCCCAAACAGGCAGCACTGACTGCTGCTGCAAAACCATATGATCGCCGAAGATAGCTGGCATGCGCACTTCTGCTTGAGTGGCGAGGGGCCACAACAATCCAGAAGCAGTTAAGATTGCAAGCGAGATCCACTGGAGATAACCAGCCATGATCAAAAGGAAAGGACTCTGCATAGACATACACTCACCCAGATAAAAGCTTTTGGAAACCGTACAAAGCAGCACAAGCCAACAGCCGCGACCGCGGGGCACAGGACGTATTCCCCAGCCGGCAGCTTTGGGCGTTCAACTAGCCTGACACTTTCTTAGAGCATTTTCACTGTTGCTGTAATGTAGGCGTTGTGCGATCCCACCCTTGCGGCAAAGACAAGTACGCCGCAAGGATGGGGCACCTGGAGCTTACACTAACCTTGAAAAGGCTCTAAAGACGCATACTTCAGCGCGTTTGAAAGAGCAGTTCTACCGATGAAGGCCGCGGTGATTATAATTCCTGCACAAGTAAAACGGTAACGCTGTCATTCCAGTTCATCAAGGACATCATGGGCGGTCACCTGGCTAACTGCCCAATGTCCTGTATGTATTCCGTCGAGCATTTGAGCCATGCTGCGATCATCCGACCGATGGAGGAGTGGGTCATCCTGCCAGACTTTGTGTGGCGCGGGTTGTCGCTGAATCGCCTTCGGAGGCGTTGGGGATTCGACGGCGCTACGAGCACCCACAAGAGGCTTGCCGTGCGTTTAGTCCTGCGATGAGATTATTCAAGAGCCTTCCTGCAATCGGATCGAACGGTGCGGCCTCAAGAAGCATCAGTTCGCAAACAATCAATCTGCCCGCCCCAATGCGCAGCTCGAACAATGGGCTTCCGGCGATGCGAAGGTAGTCAGAGGGTTGCTGGAGATAACCATGCGTATGGATGCCTTCAGCGAGCGCGGATAGACCGGACGCCCCGCTTACAAGCTGATGGCAACCTTCACAGACGTGCGGAAGCTGATCGGAACCGAGTCCCCACCATGCGAGATCGAGCGGTTCGAGGCCATCGAAGACCGGCGACTCCGGCACACGCATAAAGGCGATTTCGCCTGTCCCGGGCTGATAGCGAATGATCTGCTCCGGAAAGATCCTGGCGAGCGTTGCTCCACCGTTAAACAGAAGTGCATTGCCTCCCTGCGCCACATATCGCCGTAGCGCCTCCGCCATGGATGGATTATCCAGCGATTTCCCGGCATTGGAAAGGATTGCAACGTCGTCCAGTTTGAGATCGAGCATCGATCGAACAGACCGGACACCCTGCTGCTTGAGGATTGCCGGAACATCTCCATCGGCAGAAACGTGCGCTGCCCTGCTCCAGTCGGCATGCCAGGCCCAGGACCGTGAGGCGACAACGAGATCGTATTGATTCTCACTGACCAGTACCTTCTCAGCGATAAATGTTAGCTCCAGGCGCGCATCGACACGCCGCGGCAATGCAATGGCAGGCAACGAAATAGACAAGTTCGTCCATTGGTTCGAGTAGTAAGGTACGGAGTCGACCTCGATGGCGCCGTTCGCGAGTTCTTCGTCGCGGGCAGCAATGCGCCACTGCAACTTGCCCCTCAGCAAACTGCGCATGTTTGCCGCATCATTTGCGATGGAGACGCGAAGACTCTGCCGTGAACCGGCGTAGAAATGTCTTCCGTAGAGCTCCGCACTTACCAGCACGGGCTGCAGAGCAAGCTTTAGCGCATTGTATGATTCGAACGGAACAATCGACTCCGGATTCCAGACGTTCTTAAACCAGCTCAGATACGCGAAGTGCATAATGCCGGAGCATTGCTGCCGATTTGTGCGGCGAATGGCTTCGGCTAATTCCTTGGTGATAAGGGCCTGGCGCTTGAGAAAGATTGCAGGATCGCGGTTTTCGTAGGCTTCATCTCCAACCAGAGATTGCGGTGTGTAGTGCTTGAAGAGATAAAACCGGCATGCGTGGCCGTCGTCGTTGCGGGGATAGCCGGTAGACATCTCCTGGCTGATGAGCGGTCTGCCCGGAGAAGAGAACCTGCTGCCGAATTCCCCGCGAAAATAATGGAAGAATGACGGCTCGTACCATCCGGGATAGCAATGTGCGTCGTCAATATCTCCGTCGTCGAAGCCGTTCGGTCGCACCAGGTTTTCGTAGTCGGCGCCAATCTGCTTTCGGCAGTAACTTGAGTCGCAAACGATTGGACGCGTGGGGTCCGCAGCGCGGATGGATTTGACCGTATCGCTGAGGATTTTCCATTTTCGTTTCAGGAGGTCGGGGCGCGCCTTATCGAACATCTCGAACTTCATCTCGTTATTCACCGTCCACAGCACGATGGATGGGTGACTGCGAAATTTGTGGATGAGGGCAAGGAATTCGTTGGACCACTCCTGCAAGAGTTCCTCGCTGGGCGGTTCGCCCTCCAGCATCAACCATGGCCATGTGCCCTCGAAGCTCACGGCCATGCCAATTTCGTCGGCGGCCTGTAACCATGTCTCGCTAAAGGGTGCCGTATGCGAGCGCGTCGCCACAACATTCCCGTCGCGGGCAAGTTGCATGAACCTGCGCGCCAGAACCGAATCGTTGGGGCGCAATGCATGAGGAAAGTGATCTGCGCCGCGCAGCCAGAATGGCTGCCCATTGAGATAAAGCCTCCCGTCCTGTGCTGAAAACGTTCTGAATCCGAACGCAATCGATCGCCGATCCAGCAACCCACTCTCCGACCACAGCGTCACTTCCAGCGAATACAGGACGGGATCGCCAGGCGACCAAAGACGGGGTGCGAGCTTCGGAGTCGACAGGTGCAACACCTGTTCCCTGGAAGCGCGCTTGAATTCTACGGCAGGCGCCTCGTAGAGCGTTTCGCGGCCGTGGCTGGCGCGGATGGAATAGGCCACGGATATGTTGCAGGGTTGAGCAGCGGGTGTTCCAACGGTCACTTCGAAATCGGCGCCGTCCAAACGTGGTTTGACATACACGTCCTCGATCCACGTCTGCTGGGTTACCAGCAATTTTACCGGCTGCCAGATACCTCCCGCTTCAATCGGGTACATACCGTGAGGAAGTGATTGGAGCATTGAAGACGTGACATCGACAGTGACTGCGACGCCGACGGTCTTGTTCGGAGTCTCGGATTTGAGCTTGCCAAAAACATGAACTGCGACGACATTTCTCCCCGGATGAACGGCGGCGGTGATCTCGCATCGAACCTCGCCGAACATGCCCACATGCGCGCCAACCTTGACGCCATTCACCGACACTGCGCTCACTTTGGCGATAGCATCGAAGCATAGTTCAAACCGCCGTCCCGCGAGGTCGGTGGGCAGATCGATGTATTGCCTATACCAGGCGCTCGAAACCTGCCGCCAGTCAAAGGTATAGCTGTCCAGACGTGCAAGCTCCGCTTCCCATAGGCGATCGGAGAGGCCTTTCGTAGAGGAAATTCCCTCCAGCGCCGGAAAACCTGTTTCCCCATGCAGCCAGGTGAGGCACGGCGTCCAGAAATTCGGCACGTCGATCACGTGCCATCCGCTATCGTCATAAACTTCTGCCTCCGGAGTTGCACCATGGGGCAGCACCTGTTCCGGTGTGAACAGCCAGTTTCCATCCAGCGGGAACTCGGTGCGCACTTGGTCAATTGAATTCAGGACAAGCGGACGATATGCGCCGCACTGCGCCACGCGGCGCTGTTGTTTGTCCGCGAGTGCAGGCTGCCACAAGCCTGCTCTTTCGATTGTGGCAACATCGGATGCCGTCAGTGGTTCGATGGACACGCTGCGAAATTCCGCCGGCAGCCAGCCGCCACCAAGCGAGACGCCGCCCTCGCTCCACAACGGAGCTTCGTCGCGGACATCAATCCTAGGCACCGTCTCTTCGTTAACGTAGATTTGAACGCGATCGCCGATTGCAACAGCGCGCAACTTATACCAGGTGCCGGGCACGGGATGAAAATCCAGCGGCGCGAACCCGAGGAAGCGTGCCTCCCCATCCGGAGCATAGCGCGCCAGGTACAGATCGTCATTATCTCCACCACGCAGCGCGAAGACGTAGCGGCTGTCGCGGTCGCGGCAGCGGATGCCGGCCCAGATCTGGACCTGCTCGGTTCCTTCAGGCGCCCGAGCCTGGAATGAAAAGCTGCAGTTGGTTTGCGGCTTGCCGTGCACCGTGAAACCATCCTGGATCAGCACGGAATCGGCAAGGCGGCGCATCGCAATGCGTCCGAACATATCCCATGTGCCAGGATCCACGTGCAGTGGATCGGATTTCTCAAAAAGAGCCGCCAGTACTTCCCGCAAAGATTGCGCAGGCGCTGTGTGGCCGAGCGTGCCGGCAGAAGCCGCCGACAGTTGCCCAAGAAACGACCTTCTTGAAATCATCAAGCAATCTCCTACAGTCTGCGCGGGGCTGTGCCACTGCCACGCGCTCTTCGCCCCGGCTTCTGCGGACGGCGCAAGGGAGCGGTGTTCGCAAAACCGATAAAACGGCAGGCGAAATCCGCGCCGAGACCTTTGCGCTTAGAGCACACCGGCGCTATTCTTCGTTGGTGTTTCTTATCAGTGAGAAACACCCTAATCAAGGCTTGGTGGGGTTAGCAACGTTAGCGGTTTCTCTAACTGAACTTCATTTGTATGAAATTAAGAGAGTTACATGGAGGCGATACAGCTAACAGTACATAGCTGCAGAAATAGTTCACCGCTTGCAAACCTTGAGCCGCTACAGCGAACTCAACCGAGTACAAGCGGTGTCCCTGAATACCAACTCTTAAATCAGCGAGACAGAGCCGCGAAGTCGAATATCGGTGCTGGCTGCCCCGACCAATAGCTGCACTGTGCCAGGTTCGCAAACAAAATCCGAGCCTTTTTCATCCCAGTGCTGCAACGCGAGATGGCCGTGCGGCAACACAAACTTCACCTTCTTCTTTTCGCCTGGACGCAGTGCGATCCGTTCAAAGCCGGCAAGCTGCTGGCCCGGCCGGACATGGCTTCCCGGAGCTTGGACATAAAACTGGACAACTTCGTCTCCTGAAACCGAGCCGGTATTCGATATATCCGCCGAAACCGTAACCGAACCGTTGGCCGCAAGCCGCGTACCGCTGACCTGCAGATTCCCGTAAGAGAAAGTTGTGTAGCTGAGGCCGTATCCAAATGGGTAGAGAGGCTCTCCCTTAAAGTACATATAGGTTCTGCCGTGCTTGAGGTCGTAATCGTGGAAATCGGGAAGCTGGCTTTCATCTCGAAACCACGTTGACGAGAGCTTGCCTCCGGGGTTGTAGTCGCCGAAGAGAGCATCCGCTATCGCGTTGCCCTGCTGCTCGCCCGCTGCAAAAGCGCAGAGAATCGCGGGCGCATGGTCTTTTTCCCAGTTGATCGCCGGCGGGCAGTTGGCGACAACAATGACAACCGTGCGCGGGTTGGCAGCGACAACAGCTTTCACCAGTTCATGCTGCACTCCGGGAAGGTGCAAGAACTCGCGGTCGCGTCCTTCATCGGAGAGAAGCCGGTTAATACCGACAAAAACCAGCGCTGCGTCGGAGTCTTTTGCAGCTTGCACGGCGCTGTCGAACAACGCATTGTTCTTTTCGCCCGTGATCGTGCAGCCCGGCGCATACGTGATCTGCACGCTCGAGGGCTGTGGCTGAGATGCGGGCGCAAGCTTCAGCCATTGAAGATTGGCGGCAAAGTCCCGAGTCTTGGAAGCAAATTTCAAGAAGACAACATGCTGGCCCGATATTCCGGACAACGATGCTTCAATCGCCTTCCAGCGATCCAGTCCTCCCGTGCCCGGAATCGCAATCGTGATCCGCGGCTTGCCTTCCAGGCTGTCGAGGTAGACGAGGAGGTCGCAATCCTCATTACTGGAAAGATTGAACTGAATTGAGGTCTTCGCGGTGAAGTCGAGCGGGCCGTATTGAGCCCAGCCGTTCTGTTTGATGGAGGTGAGAAATGGGGATCCATCGTCGGAAAAGGAAACCACGGGGCCACGGAAATTCGACGAGCTGATATATTCTCCGGCTGGCACGAAATCTGAGAACGGCTTGACGCCGAAAGCATTCGCAATTCCTGCGTATGGCGATATGGGCCATGTGGGCCGGCCACTGTAGCCCGCCAAGTGGCAGGAACCGGCCATTGGGCCGATGACAGCTATCTTTTTGAGGGTTTTCTTGTTAAGCGGCAGCAATCCATTCTGGTTTTTCAACAGAACCAGAGATTGACGCGCCGCCTCCCTTGCCAGATCCCGATTTTGCTGGCCCTCGAGAATTTCCGCAGATAAGTTGTGCCACGGAACCGTGGCTGGCGGATCGAATTCACCAAGAAGCACGCGTCCGGTCAAAACGCGGACCAGCGCCTGGCGAAGCAGGTCCTCCGTAATGAGCTTGCTGCTGCAGGCTTCCAGAAGATGGCGCGAATAGGTGTCGCCACAGTTCAAATCCGAGCCGGCCTTGATGGCAAGAGCCGCTGCTTCAGGTCCGGTCTGCACAAAATGGTGTGTTTTATAAATGTCGGAGACCGCGTCGCAGTCGGTAACTACATATCCTTTGAAGCCCCAGCGTTTGCGGAGAATTTCGTCGAGCAGAAGGTGGCTGGCCGGGCATGGGGTGCCCCACAGCGCGTTATACGCCGACATAACCGAAAAGACCTTGCCCTCGGTCACGCACGTTTCAAAACCGCGGGTATAGTACTCCCAGAAGCTGCGCACATCGGGAACCGCATTCGCGCGGTCGCGATCGCTATCGGTTTCGTTGCAGATGAAGTGCTTCGCGCAGGCAACCGTCTTCAGGTAATCGGGGTGATTCCCCTGCATGCCAAAGACGGCCTGCACTGCAAGTTTCTGGACGAGCAGCGGATCCTCGCTGAAGTTTTCAGACACGCGGCCCCACCGCGGATCGCGCAGCCCCATGTTTACGGTCGCTGGCGAAAAAAATGTAAGACCGTAACCGGTCTTATTGTGGAATGCGCGCGCTTCGTCGGATACGGCTGTGTACACGCGGTGCACAAGCGCGGGATTCCACGCGCAGCCAAGCGCAATCGGCTGAGGAAATGACGTGATCGGGCCATTAACGTTGACGCCGTGGAGCGCCTCGGACCAGTAATTGTATTTGGCAAGATTCAATCGCGGAATCGCGGGTGCGTTGTGAACCAGTTGGCCTGTCACTTCTTCCAGGCTCATTTGTTTCACCAATTCTTCGGCTCGATGGGTCGCGCGATCGAGCGCTGCGCCGGAAATGGTGGCCTCGGCCTCCCCGTTTTCCGTAGCTGCCACCGCACGACGGTCAAGCAGCAGAATGGCGGTGGCGGCGGCGGACGCTGACAGAAATGTACGACGAGACAGTGTACGCAACGATTGCGATTCAGGCGAGTTTCCCGATTTCATCTTCTACTCCTCCAAGGCTAGAGACATACAATGGACTGCGACTTGTGGATTCCAACAGCTAAACCTGTACTTCCGCGCGGCTTTATCAAAGACCGATCGGGTGCACCGGCCGATCGGACGCACCGCCATGAATTCTCAGAACGGCATGCGGCGGAAACCCTCGTGCGCAGGCAGGCAGCATCTTGGCTGTAACCTGCCGGCCAGACCGACACCAGGAAAACAGAAGTATTGCAACGCGGCATGCGGCCTTTTGCTTTCGAGGCCACCGTCCTGTCCGCTCCTTGAGCGCGCACCTGAGATTGCCATTCGTATCGATGGTTCAATCTAATCATGGAGCAGACATGCGAACAAGGTTAGCCTGAGGCTAACGCGCGATCCATTCCTTTAGAAAATAAGGCTTTAGCAATTGCCCCATGAAGTTAACCGTAGCTACCTCTGGCCGGTTTCCGAAGTGGCGCCTCTGTCGCGGTCCATTGCCTCGAATGCCTGAGCAAGTCGCAAGGTGCTAAAATTGCGCATCAGAGCCAATCTCATATGCAATCGCCCCATCAAAAAGACTCCCGAGAGGAAGGGCTGAACGGCATCGCCGTCACCGCGGAGGAAGCTGTCGCCATCAGGGAGCACCTGCTGGAGATCTTGAGCAGCCCGGTATTTCGCGGAAGCCCTCGTTGCAGTCAATTCCTCAAGCACGTTGTCGACGAGGCGATTGCCGGCAGGTACGACACCCTGAAAGAGCGGGTTATCGGTATCGAGCTCTTCGGCCGGCCTCCCTCGTACGATACCGGAGAAGATGCAATTGTCAGGGTAACCGCGAGCGACGTCCGGAGACGGCTACTGCAACATTATGGCGGCCTGAAGCACGCTGTTCGGTATCGAATTACTCTTCCGCCTGGCTCTTACGTTCCACACATCATCCATGAAGACGGTCCGCCCGCGGTTGACGAACACGGCAGGGTCCTTCACGCCGAGATTTCTTCACCGAACGAGGCTGCGAATGACGTTGAACCCGGCCCTCTTTTAGAAGAGCCGAACAGAAAACATCGCCGTCTGGTGCAATGGGTCGTGTTTGGACTCCTCTTGATCGCCTTCAATGCGGCGTGGGCTGTGGTGTTCTGGCTCCATGCCCGCCAGATACGCCCTGAGTCGGCGTCGGTGCTCCCGTGGTCGACGCTTTTCAGTTCTACTCGGGCCACAAAACTGATAACGAGCGACCCGAACATCGCTGAGATCCAGGGTTTCACGGGCGGACAGATTTCGCTGTCCGACTACGCCAACCATAAATACATCCCGGATCCCCATGCGCTTACGCCGGAACAACTCCGCTTTTGCACCGTGATTCTGCGTGGCGATAAGGCAGCGGTCGTTGATACGCTAATTGCAGCCATGGTGGCCCAGTTTGCACAGGCCAACGGAAGGAAGATCACAATTCAGGGTGCGCGCGACTCGCATTTATCCGATCTGCAAACTGATGACAACCTGGTCCTTCTCGGCAGCCCGCGTTCCAACCCGTGGGTGGGCTTTTTCAACGATCATCTGGATTTCAGGTATGAATACGACAAGAGTATTGGCAAAGAGGTCATACGGAACACCCATCCTCGCAAGGGAGAGCGTGCGGTCTACACGGAAACCGCGCCTGGTTGGGCGACCGGCGAGTCGTATGCCATCATCGCGTTCATACAGAACCCCGATGAACATGGGCAGGTGCTGCTGCTGAGTGGCGAAAACGGCGAAGGAACCGAGGCCACCGGAAGACTGGTCTCCGATCTCCCCAGGCTCACCGCTACCCTGAAGCAATGCGGCATCGCCTCTGCTGGCGCGCCGAAGCATTTTGAAATGCTGTTACACTTGAACACTTTGGCCGGCCTGCCCAACAACATTGATGTAGTGGGCTGCCATATCCTGTAAAGCCCAGCATGAGGTGCGATGTGTCTGCCGCGGCTGCGTCCTCAGATCGACTTGGCTACAGGCCCAATCAAGCGGCAAGAAGTCTGATCCGACATAGGGCCAAAATCATTGCGCTCAGCATCTCCGGCTTGGCCGATCTTTGCGCCGCGGAATCAGGCGGAGAGTGAGGGCGGAGCCAGCTTTGGATCGCTTCCGAATGCTGGATTCGCCTCGCCGGACATCTTGAGCAGGAAATGCCCGCCGGCAGTCAGATCTTCGTGTGCAAACCAGATGCGGTCATACTCCCGCTCATTCAACTGGATGCTTTGAATGTACGGATCGGCAGGTGAGGTACGTTCCGTCTTTACGATGAACTCTTTGCCGTGCGCCAGTTTGATTCTGACTTCATCGAAGAGCGGCGTGCCAAAAACATAGTTACCGCTGGTTGGATCGACAGAATAGAAGCCCATGGCACTCATCACATACCATGCCGACATTTGCCCGCAATCTTCATTGCCGGCCAGCCCGTCCGGCTGATTGTCATACATGGTCTCCATCAGGCTGGCCAGGCGCTTCTGTGCTTTATACGACTGGCCAGCGTAGGTGTACAGATATGCAATATGGTGGCTGGGCTCGTTTCCATGAGCATACTGACCGACCAGGCCGGCAATGTCCGACGGAGCATCCGGAGGCAAAACAGAACTGGCATTGAAGATGCCATCCAATTTCTCCGCCAGCTTGTCGCGCCCACCCAGCAAGCTGGCCAGACCCGCCGGGTCGTGTTGCACTAAGAATGTTGCCTGCCAGGCGTTCGACTCCGTATAGTCTCGCCACTTTCTGGAGTGTCCCATCTCGTTCGGAGCGAAAGGCAAAGCCCACTCTCCAGACGCCAGTTTGGGCCGCATGAATCCGGTTGCGGGATCGAACAGATTCCGATAGCTCAGGGAACGCTTACGAAACATCTCGGCATCTTCAATAGCTCCAGCGGCCTTTGCGACGCGAGCCACCGCAAGATCGTTATAGGCATAGTCCAAAGCCGTGCTCACGGACTCTTTATAAAGATCGCAGGGAATAAAGCCATAGTGCCGATAGAGTGGCAATCCCCGAACCTCGCTCTCGGTGGCTTCCCGCTTCATTGCGGCGTAGGCTCCCTTGATGTCAATGCCGGGCAGGCCCTTTTGAATGGCTTCTGCTATCACGGTGGCGGAGTGATACCCCGTCATGCACTGCGTTTCCTTGCCTTGCAACGGCCAGATAGGCATGCCAAGCGGACTCTCATGCGCCATCCGGATCAGACAATTCACAAACTGGGGTACGCGTTCCGGCATCACGATGGTGAAAAGCGGATGCAAGGCGCGATATGTATCCCACAGAGAGTAAGTGCTGAAGTTATGCTCGCCGGCCGGTAACTTATGATTTTTCCCGTCCATGCCTCGATAACTTCCGTCCACATCATCGAAGAGCGTAGGAGCCAACATGCAGTGATAAAAAGCCGTATAGAAGATCTCGCGTTGCCTCTCGGTGCCGCCGCTTACCTGGATGCGCCCTAGTTCGTTTGCCCAGAAGTTGGACGCGTTGTGACGCACGCCATCGAAGTCCCACGCCGGTATTTCCGCAGCGAGATTTCGCGCCGCGCCCTCAGCACCCACTCCCGAGATGCCTGTCTTGACAAGAATTTTCTCGCTGGCATGGGTCGAGTAGTGCAGGATCGCCTTGAGCGACTTCGCATGGATCTCCTGCGTCATGTCTTCGACAGGCTTTCCATCTGCAAGAATCTCCACACGGTCAAACGGGCGGGATGCCTTCATTGCGAAAAAAATCTCGCGGCCGCGAGCCCAGCGATTCGTGCTCTTGCCTCCAGAGAGAGTATTGTTTCCGGTCACTTTGAGTGCGGCCCAGCTTACCGCATCCGGACCATCCGCATAACCGTGATCGAGATCTACGATGAGATAGCTATCCTTGCTCTCGGGAAACGTATAACGATGGATGCCCGCGCGCTCGGTTGCGCTCAGTTCCGCACGGATGCCATAGTCCTTCAGCAACACCGAGTAATATCCAGGCACAGCCTGTTCATCCGCGTGGGAAAAGCGCGACCGGTATCCTTCTCCGGGATTTTCACGAGTTCCGGGAACAGTCTTCACTGGGCCGGTACATGCCATAACCAGGAAATCGAGCATGTCCCCAACCCCTGTTCCGCTCAGATGCGTGTGGCTGAATCCCATGATCGAGTCATCTGAATGGTGATAGCCCGAGCACCAATCCCAGCCCCGGTTAAAGGTGTCGGGGCTCAATTGCACCATGCCGAATGGCGCCGATGCGCCAGGATACAGGTGGCCATGGCCTCCGGTGCCAATCATCGGCTTCACAAAGCGCAGAAGGTCCGCGCCGGTCCGAGCTCGTTGTAGTGAGACCTGTGAGTGGCTGCTCGCTGCATGAAGTCCTTCAAGACCCAGGACGGCCGCGGCGGATGCGCCGGCCACAAAGCTTCTTCTAGAAATCACGTGCTTTCCCTCCTGTTCGATGTTTCGCACAATTGCTGGCTGGCGCACTTCAACTGGCACGATTTACACCGGCCAATGCCTTTTGAGCTACTGAACGCCCTTTGTGATGTGTGGGAGTTCAGGCGAGGCAGGAGCGGAGCCGCGGAACATACGCGAGATTTCGGAGGCAATCCGCAGATACCAGTCTGTTGGAAGATGCTCGCCGTCGGCATCGAGAGTCAGCCAGTAGCCTTGTTCCGGCGCATCTGTGCGTAGCGGAGCCGCCTTGAAGATCGCAGTGCCCTCGTTCACCTCATCGAACATGGCGATCTTCACAAATTGCGCGCCCGCGGTTTTCGCGTTATACGCCTGACGCCACAGGAATCTCCCTCCCAGGCGCGGTATCTGGTTCTCCGCTTGATTCCGGTTCAGATTGTGCCAGGAAAAACCCGGAAAAATGACGGGCATATAGGCCTGGTTTCTTTTCGCGGTAAGAGCCAAGTCCGGAATCAGGTGAGTCTTCTTCCATTGATCGGCCGCTTGCAGACTGTGATAACGTCCGACAGTCCAGGGTTGAACGATATCGAGAGCGGAATAGACTGAGTTCCATGCCGGATCGGAAAAGCTGTCGCTGCTCAGCGTTCCCCAACCAGCCGGAACGCCGCCCATCACGGTCACGTGCGCCGTATTCTTGAACCAATCAATGATTGCCAGCGCCAGCGCCGGGTCCCGCAGATGGCTTCTATCGTTGAACCCAAGGCCCCAGATCGAAACCACGGGCTTGCCGTGATCGCGAAGATACGCCGGACTGGATGTAATCTTCAAATCTCCGGTCAGATATTCCCAATCGTCCTGTAACTGTTTGAGTGCAGTATCGGGATGTGCGCCGCTCAGATCATATTCCACGGCGAACACTCGCCCATTGGCTTCCGCGGCGGCACGTACATTTTTCAGAACCGTGTCGCCTTCCACCCGCTGCGGATGAATCGAATTGATGAAGCGCTGCAGCAGCGCACCATCGATCTGGTACGTGCGCATCCATTCGAAGTGTTTATCGACCGTGTCCTTTGGAAACGAGGAGAAAAGATAGGCCGGCTTTCCCGCGATTGTTTCGCCGGGCAGCGCACATCGCGCTGCGGAACTTAATTCGCTCGTGTCGGGATAGAGATCCACCGACATCGTTTCAGGTGCGGGAACGCCCTTTGACCAGTGACTCCAGCTATTCCCTGTCGCCCCGTCGCCCGGACAGCGGAACCAAGCTTGGTACCCTACCAGCAATTTGCCCTGCAACCCGTCTGATTGGGGCCTTTGACCGTAGGCATTTATCGCGATGAGCAAGAGCAACAGAGAACTCCACAGTCTATTTGTGGAAGGCAACTTCGGTTTGAACATTTCGCCTTTCCCGTATCTCACGTAAATACAACATCAGGATTCTGAATACGAGATTACTCTATTGAGGAAGGCGTTTCGCAATATCCAGGCACACTTAACAGTTAGAGGATGCGCTGCAAACAAATAAGTTATGCGCGGCTGCATCCGCTTAACAGTAGATACGCTTGTTTCCGAGAGCCATTCAGCATATTCAGCGGATAGTGACCTTGCCTCGACTTTCGGTTCCACGGTAATGGGCAGTTGTCATGTGGTGTTTGCGCACCATGGCGCAACAAGCTGCGTCAGTACTTGCCCATGAAGATACTGACGCAGACCGATTCTCTGAACCGGCTCGCCGGCCAAGCTTGCGTGCCCGCAGGCGAGGTCCTCAAAATTGTTGCGGTTCAGCTGCGAGGGCCTTGATGAGGTTCCCTAAAAGCCTTCCCGCAATCGGGTCTTGCGGGGCTTCAAAGAGCATCATCTCGCTTGCGATGATTCTGCCCATTCCGTCATTTAGCTGCACCAGCGGAGTTCCGCGAATCTTCGCGAGGTCCGCGGGAGTTTTAAGGTAGCCGTGAATATCGACGACTTCCGCAAGCGTGCTTGTATCGGCTCGCCCGGATTCAACTTGATAGACACCCCGGCACACTCTTGGAATGCGTCCTTCTCCCATCTCGAACCACGCGAGATCCAGGGGTTCGAGCCCGTCGAATGCCAGAGATTCCGGGATGCACATGGAGGCGATTTCGCCCGGGCAAGTGCGAAAAGACTTGACCCAGTCGGGATACAGGGATGGTAGTTTAACCCCGGCGTTGAGCAGAAGGACGCGTCCGCCGGAGACCACGAACCGCCGAAGTTCGCCGTCTGCTTTCGAGTTGTCCAATGCTGCTTCGGCATTGGGTACGACCACCACCTCTCCCGCCTTGGCTTCCTGAAAGGAGGCAATCTCCCGGCCGGCGATCGGCAGCGTGCCGAACTGTACGCTGCTCTTAGGCACGAATAGGGCGACGGGATGCTTCAAACCTTCTTCAGCCCATGTGCGGGCTCCGATCGTGATGCCATACGAGTTCTTGCTTTCGACGGCGCCATTGATTTCGAGGAGTAATGTAAGCGTCGCCTCGACGCGCGGAGAAGGCAATTCTGTGGGCAGCGATAGCGTGAACTCGCCCCACCGGTTCGAGTAATACTCTACAGCCGAGGTCGCGAGCGCGCCTGTTGCAAGGATGTTGCCGCCGCTCTTTACCTGCCAGACCAGTCTCCCGGGAGAAAGCTCCTTGCCGGTCTCCGAGTCGTTGACGATGCAAACGCTGACCGGCGTTTTGGACCCGGAGTAGAAGTGCCGGCCAAAGAGCTCCGCGCTGACTAAAACCGGCTGCAGTGCATCGCTGAGCGCGTGATATGTGGGGAATGGTTCGATCGTCTTTGCGTTCCAGACATTCTTGAACCAGCTGACATAGGCGAAGTGAAGCACCCCGGAACATTCAGCGCGATTTGTCCGGCGTATCGCTTCGGCTAGCTCCTTGGTCATAAATGACTGGCGTTGCAGGAAAAATGCGGGGTCGCGATTTTCATAAGCCTCCGGCCCCACCAGTGATTGCGGCGTATGGTGCTGGAAAAGATAGAAGCGGGTGGGATGCCCGTCATCATTTCTGGGATAGCCGGTTGACATCTCCTGGCTGATGAGCGGGCGACCGGGATAGGCAGCCTTCTTGCCGAATTCGCCATGGTAGCAGTGGAAGAAGGACGGATCGTACCAGCCATAGTAGCGATGAGCGTCGTCGATATCCCCGTCGTCGAAAGTTCTGGGACCGACCAGCGTCGAGAACTCAGCCCCAATCTCCTGTCGGCAGTAACTTGAATCGCAGACAATCGGGCGGGTCGGATCCATCTTGCGCATCGCCCCGACCATATCGCTAAGGATCTCCCATTTGTCTTGCAAGCGTATCGGATCCCTTCGCGCCAGGACCTCGAACTTCATTTCATTATTGACTGTCCAGATAATCAATGAGGCGTGGTTGCGGTGCTTGCGGATGAGGGAAAGGAACTCGCTCTTCCATGCGGAGAGCAGTTCTTTGGACGGCGCATCTCCTTGCAGCATCAACCATGGCCATGTTCCCTCGTATGAAACAGCCATCCCAGCCTCGTCGGCGGCATCCAGCCAGCGGCTAGTGAATGGAACGGTGTGCGATCGAGTGGCGACGACATTGCCCGCTTTCGCAAGCTGCATGAAGTGTCTGGCAAGCTCGCCGTCGTTTGGCCGGAGGGCATTTGGAAAATGATTTGCTCCGCGCAACCAAAAGGGCCGGCCGTTGAGCATCAGCCTCCCCTTGTCCGTGGTAAACGTGCGGAATCCGAACGTGGTCTTCTGCTTGTCCAGAATGACGCCGCTCGCACTCAGCATCACTTCCAATACGTACAAGTGAGGTTCATGCGGCGACCAGAGTTTTGGCCGCAGCTCCGGAGTTGTCAAGTGAAAAATCTCGGTGCCTGAACCCACAGTTTGCGAGGCCGCTCCCTTCGCGGAATAGAGTTCCGTCCCGTCGGCGGACGACATAATCGTGTACGAGACGGAAACGTCCTGATTCGCATTCGTGGCATTTAGGACCGTGACATCGAAATCCAGGCCATTCAGGCGTGGCTTGGTATACACCTCCTGCACGGAAATCTCGTTCGTCACCAGTAGTGAGACTGGTTGCCAGATTCCGCCTGCATCGTTTGGATACATGCCATGAGGCAATGTAGAGAGCATTGCGCTCGTCACTTCGACGGTCACTGCGACGCCGAGAACCTCGTTTTTAGCAGTGTGATTCCCAAGGTGGCCTACCACGTGAACGGCGAGTAGATTCTTTCCCGGCTTCACGGCATGGGTAATATCGCAACGAACTTCTCCGAACATGCCAACGTGAGAGCCGACGTGGATGCCGTTTACCCACACGTCTGCAATTTTGGCGACAGCATCGAAGCAGAGCTCAAATCGTCTTTTGGCGATGGTGTCCGGCAGATGGAGATAATGCCTGTACCATCCTCCCTTGGTTGCCCTCCAGTCAAAGGTGTATCCATCGAGACGGTTCATCTCAGCTTCGTAGAATTTGTCGCAGATGCCCTTCGACGTGGAAATCCCATTGAGCTTCGGGAAGCCCGTTTCACCGTGTAGCCACGACAGCGTGGGAGTCCAAAAATTCGGAACATCGATGACGTGCCACTGACTGTCATCCAGGACTTCAGCCTGCGCTGCTATGGATGACTCGATTTCTTGGTCCGGCAGGAATAGCCAGTTTCCATCGAGCGGACAGGTGAGGCGGTGCGGGTCCAGTGGTGGGAGTTTCGCGGGAAGATAAGCGCGGCGTTGTTGCGCACGAAGCTCATTTTTGTTGATCTTCGGAACCGTCCATACAGAGTCCCCTAGCGCGTCGATGGTCGATGCGTCCCCGGCAGACAGAGCGTTTGCCGCTACGTTGCGAAATTCCGCGGGCAGCCACCCGCCGCCAAGTGATACTCCGCCCTCGGTCCAGGGAGCTTCGTCGTCAATCACGTTGATACGAGGCGTGGTCTCCTGATTCAGGAAAATCAAAATGCGGTTGCCGCGAGTCACTGCGCGCAGCGTATACCACTGGCCCGGAATGGGATGAAAATTCAGCGGCGCGATGCCCAGAAATCTCGCCGCTCCATCGGCTCCGTAACGGGCGAGGTAAAGGTCGTCGTTGTTGCCGCCGCGCAAGGCAAAGACATATCGACTATCTCGATCCCTACAGCGAATGCCGCTCCATATCTGTACTTCGGGCACTCCCTCTGGCGCTCTCGCGTCCAACGCGAAGTCACAGTCGCCATAATTCCGCTGCTCGATCGTGAAGCCGTCCTGAACGATCACTGAGTTCTGGAGATTCTGCAATGCGATCCGGCCATAGGACTTCCAAAGCGGTGCCTCGGTGCCCGGCGATGTTTGAATCGGAAGAATGCTGGGGAGCAAGCGCGAAATTTCCGCATGGGCCTTATTGGTCCACGCATACGCGCCCGCAGCGGAGACCTGGCCGAGAAACTTTCTTCTTGATAGCATATGAGTCCTTCTCACTTCAGCTCTGAGAAACGCCGCTTCTACACGCCAAAACAAGGGCGCCGTCGCCGGAGCATCCACACAATGGCCCCTGCGCCTGCCAGCGGAGGCAGCGCCACTCTGCCTTTGCTGTGCGTCAGGGTGTTTTCGAGTATTGGCATGGTTGCGATGTCATATCCGGCAATTGTATAGTATGTTCACCTGATCCCGGGGATGATGAAGACTTCCTTGCGGCTCGATGGGGTTGTGCCGATATTGTTCCGGAGGCTTCGAGTGATGTCACGTTTGCTATACCGATTCTGCGCGTTGGTACTAATACTGGGCGGGATGGCTCACATGGCAATGGCAGCCACCCAGTTCAACCATGCGTTCGCTCCTGCGGATCCGTATGTGCCTCTCCAGGAGCAACCTTTCCGCCACGATCTTTGCCTGAATGGCTCCTGGCAGTTCCAGCCTGTCGATTTGCCGAAGAACTTCCGGGAAGGTGTTGATCCGGCTCCAGAACTGCCGTTGCCCGTAGCCTCAGCTTGGGAGACAGTCCCGGTAAAGGTGCCCTCTCCGTGGAACGTCAACAGCTTTGCGAATCGGCGCGGACTTGGCGGGGATTTCCGCACCTATCCGAGCTATCCAGCGGCGTGGGAATCGGTCGAGATGGGATGGTTGCGCCGGACTGTCCGGATTCCCGAAGACTGGAGAGGCGACCGGGTTCTCCTGCACTTCGCGGCGGTTGCCGGAGATGTCCGCATCCTGGTCAACGGGAAGGACGCCGGCAAGCAGTTCGATATCTTTTTCCCCTTCGACTTGGACATCACGAATCTCGTTAAGCCCGGGGAAACAGCGGAAATTCTAGTGGGTGTCCGCAAGACTTCCTTGTTCGATGTGAGGGGAAGATACGGCAGGCGTGAGTACCAGGCGGGATCGTTCTGGGGCCAGCATATTGTGGGTATTTGGCAGGACGTCGATCTCGTTGGGGTGCCTCCTGTCCGGGTAGCGAGCACGTTTGTTCAGCCTGACGTCAGCCGGAAGTTCCTCAAAGTCGATGTCACCTTGAGGAACGATAGCTCGGAGGATGTTTCAGTCGATCTCGCAGGTGAGGTCCATCGCTGGACCTCCCTGGCAGGCAAGAACGTCGTCGCAGCCCCACAGCCCACCTGGAAATTGGAAACTCCCGTCGATCTGCGTCTTGCGAGTTCATCTGTGCACGTCCCGGCGCATCAGGACGTGACGGTTACCCTGCAGGCAACCGTAGGCTCGCAACTCGCATTGTGGTCTCCAGAGCACCCGAATCTCTATGGGCTCATTGTCGACGTGCGGAGCGGTAATCATCTCATCGACGCGAAATATCAACGATTTGGATGGCGTCAGTTTGAGTTGAAGGGTTCCAAAGTTCTCCTGAATGGCAAGCCAATAATCCTGAAGGGCGATTCGTGGCACTTCCTCGGGATTCCGCAGATGACCCGAAGGTATGCGTGGGCCTGGTTCAGTGCGCTGCATGATGCACACGCGAATGCGGTCCGCCTGCATGCCGAGCCCTATCCGGAGTTCTACCTGGATGTCGCCGACGAAATGGGCATCATGGTTTTGGACGAGAGTGCTATCTGGGCGAGCGATGGAGGCCCGAAGCTTGACTCCGAGGCTTTTTGGCAAGATACGAAGACTCACATCGCGCAATTGGTTACCCGCGACCGAAACCATCCTTCCGTGTTTGGGTGGAGCGTTTGCAATGAGGTCAAGCCCATCGTCACGAATGTCTTTCATGGGCCGCCGGAGATGCTGCAAACGCTCTACGATTACTATTCGATCTGGGCGGGCATCGTGCATCAACTTGACCCGACCCGGCAATGGATCTCAGCAGACGGAGATGGGGACGGCGGCGGGCGTTTGCCCGTCAACATGCTTCATTACGGTGGCCCCGATTCCATAGCGCAGGCGGAGAAGCTGGGTACTCCATGGGGTGTTGGCGAATCGGGCGGCGCGTACTACGCGACTCCGGAGCAGGTAGCCAAGACAAACGGAGAGCGCGCTTACGTTTCCTTTGAAGGCCGCATGGAAGGAATCGCGATCGAAGCCTATCAGAACCTGCTCGAAGAGCGAAAACATGACGCCGACTATCGCAGTGTTTTCAACCTCGTTTGGTACGGGCTGAGGCCCTTGCCTCTCGGCCTGCCCGACGTCTCGCGCCCGCCGGCTCTGACCGACGGAGTTTTCTTCCCCGCGTTTGAAGAAGGCAAACCCGGCGTCCAGCCGGAACGGCTAGGTCCATACTCCACAACGTTGAATCCAGGCTACGATCCGGCGCTCAAGCAGTACGAGACGTGGCCGCTCTTCGATGCGATCAAGGACGCGAATAGCGACCCGGTTGTGAAGTTGCCCTGGAGCGCTGAGCCTGCCAAACCCGCTCATTCGCCATCGCAGAGCGCGAAGCCAGTCCAGAGTATCCGGATACTCTCCGGGCCGAATGGAGAGTTGGAGGGGCAACTTCTGGCTGCCGGTATTCCGCGCCGCTTGCTTCACGATAGCCAGCCAGACCTGCTGTTCATCGACGGACGCGTCCCTCCCGATAGCGTCGCACGGGCAACAGTGGATGCCGTCCTCGGAAAAGGAGGCACCGTGGTTGTTTGGGGAGTCGCCGCGAAGACCCTGCCTCAGCTAAACGCGCTCCTTCCGGCTCCTATCGAGGTAACAGACCGGCAGAGTTCCTCGCTGCTCGCGGTTACCGACAGTCCCGTGATCGCGGGGTTAAAGCCATCGGATCTCTACTTCTCCGAATCAACGCCGCGGATGATTCTCGACGGCGGGTTATCCGGCGCGTTGGTCAAACAGGGAACCGTTCTGTTGGAGGCTGCGAATACCGACTGGCTCAAATGGAACAAGGAAGCGGAATACGCGAAGACTGCCATGATATTGCGATCTGAACAGGAGTCCAAACCCGCGGGGGCGGCTGTCGTCGAGATCAAGCAAGGAAGCGGCAGGTTGCTGCTTATCAATCTTCCTGCCTGGTCTCCGGTTTATAAAGCCCAGCTCATGGACCGCCGTTTGCTTGAAAATCTCGGGGTCGCACTCAGCCCGCAGGTGGATGTGGGAGAACCGTTTCTAAAGAACGGAACATTGATTCGAACGTTGGCGGCGGGCCACTTCAGCGCTGCGGGAAACGGCGCCACGGTTGAATACGTGGACCCCGCCCAAAGGGCGAAGTTCCAAAATAATGAGCGCATTCGGGACGTCCGCTGGGTGAGCCTCATGGCGGATGCCGGCAGATTCGCGCTTCAGGGTCCTCAACTTTCCGGCGCCTCGGACAACTCAGTTACCTATCTGAGTTTCTGGGTGCAAAGCCCACGCTCTCTGGATAACCTGCTGATCGAGCCGAATGTCCCGAAACTTGACCTCAAACTCGATACTCTAGATCAGGTTGAGTTGTTTCTTAACGGAAAGAGCGTTCTTGCCCATGCGGCAGGAGGCAAAAACATTCTTGCCGCCGGATTGCCCTTGCAGCAGGGGTGGAATCAATTTCTGGTGAGACTGGTTCATCTAGGTGGCGAGAACACCTTCTCGGCAAAGCTCACATCCAGCGATCCGGCATTTCTCGATAGCCTTCATTCGGCTTTGCAAAAGCCCTGATTGAATTCGACGTATTGGATAATGCGTGCGCCGGCGATGTGGATGAGCCAGTTCAGCTTGCGACAAGGGCAGCGCCACTCTGACAAAACAGAGGCGGTCATTCTGAGCGAACGGGACCCCGAGCGTTTTTCAGTTCGGGGGGCGAAGAATCTGTTTTTGTTCTTTCGGGCATTTTGCAAAGGACTTTAGAGACAGGATACAAGGGGAAGCTTGACAGTAATGAGAGTCCGCTCGTATGGTGGTATGGCATCGCTACCATGCAGGGCTTTGAATTTGGCGGATTTGCCCCAGCCTTCACTCGAATAAGGGATACATGAAAATCGATCGCTTGTTTCTATACGTCTCGATAGCCTTCATGACAGTTGCGTCCGTCGCACAGCAAAAGGCAAAGTATCTTGATCCGGCGACTCCTGTTGAGAACCGCATCGATGATCTGCTACGGCGAATGACGATCGACGAAAAAGTTTCGCAAATCGTGGACTCGTGGGGATCGTCCGGTATCCAGCGCCTGAGCGTCCCGCCGCTTCTTAAAACCGAAGGCCTGCACAGCCAGTCGTATTCGACCGGCGCCACCATCTTCCCGCAGGCCCTCGCCATGGCGGCAACGTTCGATCCGGATTTGATTGGGAAGGTGGGCGAGCAGACCGCCATCGAGGCGAAGGCCGCCCACCTCCGGGCATCGTGGTCTCCCGTACTGGACGTTGTGCGCGATGTCCGGTGGGGCCGCACCGAGGAAACCTACGGCGAGTCGCCCTATCTGGTCAGCCGCATGGGCGTTGCCTGGATCGAGGGGTTTCAGGGGCAGGGGATGATTGCCGTCCCAAAGCACTTTGCCGGTCACGGGCAACCGATGGGCGGACGCGATAGTCAGGATATCGGCTTGTCCGATCGCACCATGCGTGAAATCCACCTTCCCGGCTTCCGCGCTGCCGTGGAAGAGGCACATGCCGGCGGCGTGATGGCGGCTTATGGCCTCTGGGATGGGGTTCCGGACAACGCTTCGACGACGCTGCTGCAGAAGATACTTCGTCAGGAGTGGGGTTTCGATGGGATGGTCGTCTCCGACTGTGGAGGCCCTGAACATTTCTTGAGCAAACACGCGGTTGTCGATAACCAGGAAGAGGGCGTCGCACTCGCCGCCGCGGCCGGTGTCAATATGGAGTGCGGGAGCCTCTACAAGGCGGCGATGGCGAAGGCCGTTGCGGACGGCTTTGTCACAGAAACCCAGTTGGACGCCGTTGTTCGCCCCACGCTGAGGACGAAGTTCAGGCTCGGCCTCTTCGAGAATCCAACCTCTGCCAAGATGATTTGGGATAAGCTGCCGGAGTACGACACGGCCCAATCGCGCGAGCTGGCGCGCGAGGTTGAAGTCGAGGCGGCCGTACTGCTGCAAAACGACAGCCATGTCCTCCCGCTGCGAAAATCTCTCAAGACGATCGCGGTCATTGGCCCCAACGCCGATCTGGCTCAAACCGGCGACTACTCTCCAAAGCTTGCGCCCAATCAACTGGTCACCGTCCTGCAGGGAGTTCGCTCCCATGCCGGGCCCGGCACGCAGGTGCTGTATGCGCCAGGTCTCTCAACCCCCTTGTCGACGGATACCAGCAAGTTTGACGAAGCCGTCGCAGTGGCGAAGAAGGCGGATGTCGTTGTGCTCGTGGTCGGGGACAACTCCCGTCCCGGCGGCGGTGAGTCCACCACCGGGGAAAACCGCGACGGCGCGACGCTCGAGTTTCCCGGTGCGCAACGCGACCTGATCAAGGCTGTGGTTGCCGCTGGAACCCCGGTGGTGTTGGTCGTTGTGAATGGTAAGCCGTTCACTCTGGGTTGGGAGGCGGGCCATATCCCAGGTATTCTGGTGACCTGGTATCCAGGCGAGGCAGGGGGCGAGGCAACGGCCGATCTGCTTTTCGGGGACCGGAACCCCTCCGGGCGGCTTCCCATCACCTGGCCCAGATCTGCTGCGCAGCTCCCGTTGTACTACGATTACCATCCCTCGGGAAGAGGCTATAACTATTACGATTTGCCCTTTACGCCGCAGTACCGATTTGGCTATGGCCTGAGCTATACCAGGTTTCAATATTCCAACCTCACGATCAAGCCGAAGGACGGCGACCCGGGCTTTGTCTCGGTAAGTGCGGATGTACAGAACATCGGCGACCGCGTCGGAGACGAGGTGGCTCAGCTCTATCTTACCGACGAAGTCGCTTCTGTAAGCACACCGGTCATCGAGTTGGAGGGTATCAAGCGCATCAAGCTGAAGGCAGGAGAGACGGGACGCGCCGACTTCGAGCTCACCCCATATCAGTTGTCTTTGCTGGATGCCAATATGGTTCGCCGGGTCGAACCTGGCAGGTTCAGAATCCACGTCGGCGGTATGAGCCCCGATGTTCCGAAATACATGAATCAGGACCGGAAAGCGAAGATAGGGTTCACGGACCCCGAGCAGGGGATATCCGGCGAGTTTACCGAGCCGAAGCCGTATGCCGCTCATTTTGTCTACCGGCTGGATCTGCCGGAGAAAGCAAGCAGCGGCCAGCCCTTTGCGGCAACCGTCACGGTCAGGAACGATGGGAATCTGACTGATGTCACGGAGGCCAAGCTCTACGACAGTGTGGAACTTGCCTCGTGGCGCTTCGAGCTCAAGCCGGGAGAAGAAAAGACCCATGTATTCGATGTGTCGGTCTATAAGCCGGGCGACATGGCGTTGGTGGCGGGCTCTCAGATCATCACGCAAGCGATCTCCGTTGTGGCCTCCCCAGCCCATCTTGTGTTTGAAAGTCTTCACTTGGACGTTGATCGCGATGCCGATCTGCAAGTGAATGCAGAGGCCAGGAATGCAGGCAGCGTCCCCTATCAGGGCGAACTGGCCTTGAAGGTCGACGGCCAGGTCGTGCCCGGCGCGCTCTCCCTGTCTCTTCTGCCTGGAGAAAAGAGAAAGGTCACGCTGAGCCATCAATTCGCCGTGGGCGGGCTCTATCGAGTGCAGGTTGGCGACGAGCCGGAACGCGTGGTCGTGGTTCCCGGAGGCGTGAGTCTGGCCCTTCGCAATTCGCTCGTAAACCTCAAGCTGAATGAAGGGCAAGGATCGAGTACTCGCAACGAAGCCACGGGCAAGCTGCTTGCCTTCCGCGGAACGCCCCAATGGGTGGAGGGTAAGTCGGGGACAGGCCTTCGGACGTCCACAGCTGCGAGCGTCGACGCCGGGGGAATCCAGCTGTATCGGAAATCGTTCACCCTCTCGGCATGGATACGCGTTGATGCCTTGGGCGATAAGAACGAACTGGGCCTGTTTGGTGGGCAGGCGCCGATGGGCGCCGACCAGGACAATACGGGAACCATCCTGGATGCCGGTATTCGCAATCAGAAGCTCTTCCTTGGCTTCCATGGAAGAGACCTTCAGGGAAGTCAGGACGTTCCCCTGGGGACCTGGGTCCATGTTACTTATACCTACGATGCTGTGCTCCAGAAGGCGTCCTTGTATCTGAATGGTTCCTTGGACAGAACGGGGAATCAGGCTTCCTACACCGGCCCTCTGGAAACTATCGGCGATGCCCCAACCCTTCAGCACGGCCGCTACACGATGGACGACGTGATCGTCACGCAGGATTGTCTCTCTCCCGAGCTCGTCCGGCTTCTGTTTCAGAAGGGTTACGATGCGCTGCTGCGGGGAAGTTTCATCTCGGGCTGGCGTCCCTACGAGGAAGGCGTCCAGAGCGTAGAAGCAGCCACAGAGATGGAGCCGGGCAGCAAACTGTCCCTGATCGTAGAAACCGGAGATGCGGCGGGGAAGGTGCTCGACTCGAAGACGATCGAATTGGGACCCGGAAAGCACGTTTATCCGCTGAAGCTCGCAAAACCTGGCGAACAGATTCGATTCCGTGCCCTGCTGACGGCCTCGGCCGACGGTCAGTCTCCTGTCTTGCGGGCTGTCTGTCTGGCCGGGCCAAGGAAAACTGAACGATGGAGTACCCCGAGCGAGTGGGATGGAGGAACGGCGGAGAAAAGCGTCGCAGTGAACGACGCGGCAATGCGAGGAATGGAATGAGAGCTAGCAATCGCGGAAAGGTTCTGCCCCGATGGCTCTTTCGTCTCTCGCTGCGGCCGGAGCGGTCTGCATTCGGACGAGATGCAGGGACAGCGATGTCGGATCGACATCCTGGCGGACCCTCAAATGACAGGGACGGAGCAAAAGCGCGGAACGGGATCTGCCGCAGAGCGGCTTTGGTGGCGGGTGTTTTTCTCGCACTGGCGGTCGTCGTTCCTGGTGAAGGCGTGGCGAGCGCACGAGAGCCGAACTGGACGGGAACGTGGGCGGTTGCAGTATCCCGTGACAACACCGGCAAGACATTCACTGACCAGACGTTGCGGCAAATCGTGCGAATCAGCGTCGGCGGCAAGCGCGTCCGCCTGCGGATATCGAATCTCTTCGGCACTCAGCCGCTGCGGGTCGAAGACGTGCATCTGGCTATGCGTCGATCGGGTTCCTCCATCGTCGCTTCGTCCGATCGCCAGCTTCTTTTTGGCGGGAGTTCGAAACTCGTTATCCCGGCAGGCGCAACCGCGTTCAGCGATCCACTCGCTTTGGATCTTCCCGCACTGTCGGAGCTTGCTGTCAGCATATATCTCCCCGGCTCGACAGGCCCCGTGAACTTCCACGGCGCCGGGCATGAGGCCACCTATATCCAGGCAGGCGATGCAAGCGGTGCGCTTCAGATGGAACACGCCGATTCCACGAGGAGCGTCTATTTCCTCGATGGTGTCGAATTGGAAGCGGCTAGTCTTCGCGGGACGATCGTAGCCCTGGGAGCCTCGATCACCGAAGGGTATAGCGCGGCGGACGATACCGGCCACCGCTGGCCCGATCAACTGGCGCACCGGCTCGCCAGCCATGGCCTTCCAATCGGGGTGCTGAATCTGGGAGTTAGCGGCAATAAGCTGCTTGTCAATGGTTCGGGCGAAAGTGCCGAGAATCGCTTTGAACGCGATGTTCTTCAGCAACCCAATGTCCGATGGGTTGTCTTTTCCGACGATCCGATCAACGATCTCGGCTCTCGGCCTTCTCCCTCGGGAGAGGCATTGATCGCGGCCTTGAAGCGCTTGATCTGGCGCGCGCACGAGGCAAAGATCCGCTTCGTCTGTTCGACACTCACGCCATTTGAAGGTGCAAGGTCGTGGACCCCTGCGGAAGAGCAGGAAAGGCAGAAGGTCAACGACTTCATTCGCGGCGCAGGCAGCGGTTGCGACGGGATTGTCGATCAGGATGCCGCTACACACGATCCGGTTCATCCAAGTCAGTTTCTGGCGCCCTACGATCACGGGGATCATCTTCATCCCAATGACGCGGGACATAAGGCTATCGCTGACTCAATCGATCTGAGGCTTTTCAGCGGCGAACAGTAAATAGCGACAAGCGCAGTTGCGGCTCTTCTATACCGCGTTGGTCCTTCACGACGAAGTGGCGGCGGGATGCGAAACAGCGTTCCGCACGCGGGCTGGCTGCATCAAGCAGCGCATTGGCGAGGTAAGCATGAAGCGAAATCGAGCGCCAAAGAAAGTAGTTAACAGAATGCGAACGACACTGTTTTTCCTGATGACGTGCGCCTTTTCTGCCGCGCCGAGCTGTGTGGTTGCCCAACAGCCGGCTGCGAACGAAGTGCCCATCTACAAACAATCGCAGGCGCCAATCGAATCGCGAATCGACGATCTGGTGCGCCGCATGACCATCGAGGAAAAAGTTCGCCAGCTCGATCTCTATGCGGGAGCGAAAGTCCTCGTCGATGCCCATAGCGACAATACGCATGCCACGCCAACAGCCGCGTTTGTTCCGGCCCATGCGCAGTCTCTCTTCGGCTCGCTTGGAGTCGGCGGCATCCACGATCTGTATCCCACTCCCACGCAGTCCAATGCCATTCAACAATGGGTCATCGCACACAACCGTCTGGGCATCCCCGCGCTCTTTATTGAAGAAGCGCTGCACGGCTATGACACGGGCACCGTCTTTCCCGCCCCTATCGGCCTCTCGGCTACGTGGGATGTTGCGCTTGCCCAGGAGACGGCCGCCAGTATCGCGTCCGAAGCGCGTCCCCGCGGCGTGGATATGATCCTGGCCCCTGTCCTCGATCTGGCGCGGGAACCGCGCTGGGGCCGTGTCGAAGAGGACTTCGGAGAAGATCCGTACCTCACCGGCCAACTGGGACTGGCTTACGTGCGCGGCGCGCAGGGCAGCAGCCTTGCCGGGGACCAGAGCCTGGTCGCCGAGCCCAAGCACTTTGCCGGACACGGTTCGCCCGAGGGTGGAACCAATACGTCGCCTGTGCACATGGGCGAACGGGAGTTGCGCAGCACCATGTTGAAGTCGTTTGAGCCGGCGTTTCGTGACGGTCATGCCATGGCTACCATGGCTGCTTACCACGAGATCGACGGCATCCCGGTGACGGCGGACCCGTTTCTCCTCAAACAAGTGCTTCGCAATGAATGGGGCTTCAGGGGGTTTGTGCTTTCCGATCTGGGAGCGATTGAAAGGCTCTACAAGGTGCATCATGTAGCCGCGACTCCCCAAGACGCCGTCTGTTTAGCCATTCGTTCGGGCGTAGACATGCAATTCTACGACTTTGGCCACGACGTCTTTCAGCAGGCGCTGATCGATTGCGTCCACGAGAAAACTCTCTCCGGGGCGGACCTGGATCGCGCGGTTCGCAGTGTTCTGCGAGTGAAGTTTATGCTCGGACTCTTCGATAGACCGCTGGTCGATCCGGGCCTCACTGACAAAACTTACCGGTCGCAGGCACACCTTGCCGTATCGCTTCAATCGGCGCGTGAATCGATGACCTTGCTTAAGAACGACAACGGCCTGCTGCCACTTTCAAAATCGGTAGCCCATTTGGCCGTCATCGGTCCCAATGCAAATGTCGCTCGATATGGCGACTACGAGAAAGAATCGAACGGGCTGCATCTCAGTCTGCTGGATGGCCTCCGCCGGGAAGTTCCTCAGGTAAAAATCGATTTCGACGAGGGCAAGGACATCGCGTCCGCCGTCGCCAAGGCCAGGGGAGCCGATGCCGTCATCGTCGGACTGGGCGAGCGGCAAGGCATTTCTGGCGAAGGCTTCGACCGCGCCAGCCTGAATCTGCCGGACAATCAGGAGCAACTTCTCGAGGCCCTTGTTGCGACCGGAAAGCCTGTCATCCTCGTGCTTCAGAACGGCCGGCCCCTGACGCTGCCGTGGGCGAAACAGCACGTGCCGGCCATTCTCGAAGCCTGGTACCCAGGTGAGTTCGGCGGGCAGGCGATCGCGGAAACACTCTTTGGGGATAACAATCCCGCGGGACGACTTACCGTAAGCTTCCCGCGTAACCTGGGGCAGCTCCCCGACTTTTACAACACCGATCCTTCGCGGAAACGAAACTACGTCGACGATGACGGCGAGGCCCTTTTCCCATTTGGCTTTGGCCTGAGTTACACCACGTTTCGCTACACGCGCCTCCAATGCCAGGCTCCTCTGCCCGGCTCTCGCGATGCGGTGCGCGTTACCGTTGAGGTCACCAATGCAGGCACGCGCGAAGGCGATGAAGTCGCGCAGTTCTACCTCCGTCAGGACACCTCGAGCGTTGAAACTCCGGAACGCTCGCTGAAGGGCTTTTCGCGAATTCATTTGAAACCTAAGGAAACCCAAACCGTGACCTTCAAGGTGCCTCAGTCCGAACTTGCGGTCTGGAACGCAGAAGGCAAATGGGTCACGGAACCCGGCAAATTCACAGTCTGGGTTGGCGGTGATTCCCGCGCATCCTTAACAACGAATTTCACGCTGAACCCCTAGAGACGAGGACCGACACCCCATGAGACGCACAATTTCTTTCGCAGTTCTTCTACTTGCTTCTGTTACCTTGCTGGCTGCTGGTCCTTCGCCGAAACGGCCGGCCGATTATGTTTCCCCAAATATCGGCAGTATCGGCCAACTGCTTTCCGCCACGTTGCCTTTCGTCCAGGTTCCGTATGGCATGGCTCGGCTTGTTCCCGTCACCACGCCGGGGATACAGGACCGCTATCTTGCCGACAAGATATACGGCTTTTCGCAAGGTGCTGGCACACTAATGATTTCAACCGGTGAGGAGAGTACGGAGCCCGCCGCCTACGCTTCCGACTTCGACCACGACTTCGAGACGGCCACGCCCTATTACTATGCCGTTGATCTGCAGACCTGGTCAGCAAAGGCGGAGTATACGGCGACGCAACATGCCGGCTTTTACCGATTCACACTGCCCGCTTCGCCCCATGCTCGTATCAGTTTTTCGATGGACAAAGATGGAGAACTAACGGCAGTTGGGCCTAACGTGCTCGAAGGCAGCCAGCGCATCACGGGTACGGTGGCGACCGCAGTCGATCTCGCCAAGGAGACGCGGCTCTATTTCTATGCGGAGTTTTCTCGTCCTTTTGGCAGCTATCAGATGTGGCGTAACCACGCTCTTCAGCATCAGAGCAGCATCCGTGGAGACAAGATCGGATTTGTGTCAACACAACCGACCACTGCCGGCGAACAGATCGAGGTGCGCATTGGGCTCTCGTACATCAGTGCGGACCAGGCCAGGCGCAACCTGCTCCTTGATGCCGGCGGCAAGAATTTTGAAGCTGTCAAAGCATCGACGCGGGCGGAATGGGATCACTCTCTCGGCAAGGTCGATGTAACCGGTGGAACCGAGCGGCAGCGAACGATCTTCTATACAGCTCTTTGGCGGTCCCTCTGCCGCATGACCGACATTGCGGAAGACGGCCGTTATTACTCCGGATTCGATCATGCCGTCCACAATACGGAAGGGCACGACTTCTATGTCGACGATGGTCTTTGGGACACTTTTCGTTCCATGCACCCTTTGCAACTGCTGCTGGACGGACACCGCCAGGAAGACATGGTCCGATCCTATCTTCGCATGTACCAGCAAAGCGGCTGGATTCCTTCATTTCCATCCGTTGCAGGTGAACAGGCGGTTATGATCGGCCACCATGCCGATCAGATGATTCTCGACACCTACAGCAAGGGGTACCGCAACTTCGACCTGCAGCTCGCCTTCGAAGCGATGCGCAAAAATGCCACAGAAGCGACGCTCTTGCCGTGGAAGCGCGGAAACCTCACCCCACTTGACCGCGTGTACTTCAGCGAAGGATTCTTCCCGGCTCTCTCCTGGGGAGAGAATGAGACTGTTGGGCAAGTCACGGCAGAGCGCCGGCAAGCTGTTTCCGTAACCCTTGAGACGGCTTACGACGACTGGACTGTAGCTCAGGTGGCCAAGGCGCTCGGCAAGCAGGACGACGCCGCATACTTCACAAAGCTGGCGCACAACTACCAGAACGTCTGGAACCCAACCACTCGATTCATGTCTCCGAAAAGCGCCGATGGACGTTGGATAGAGCCCTTCGATCCCAAGCTCGGGGGCGGGCAGGGTGGACGAGACTACACCACGGAGATGGACTCCTGGGTTTATTCCTTCAGCGTGCAGCATGATCCGGAGGGTCTTATTCGGCTCATGGGCGGCCGCAGTGCTTTCAATGCGAGGATAGACCAACTTTTTGTCGAGCAATACGGCACTTCGAAGTACCACTTCCTTGGCCAGTTTCCAGACGCTACCGGCCTCGTGGGTCTCTATTCGCAGGGCAACGAGCCGAGCCTCCACATTCCGTATCTATATGACTTCTCCGGACAGCCCTGGAAGGCGCAGAAGCGCATCAGGCAACTGCTGGAGGTGTGGTATGGAGATAGCCCTCTCGGGATTCCCGGCGACGATGATGGAGGAGAAATCTCGTCCTGGTATGTCCTCAGTGCTCTGGGGTTCTATCCGGAATGCCCCGGCAGTCCTGTCTACGAGATTGGAAGTCCCATCTTCGCCAGCAGCCGCATTACGATGGGCAACGGCAAAGTTTTAGCCGTGGAGGCGCACCATGTCTCGGCGCAGAATAAATACATTCAGTCCGCCACGCTCAACGGCAAACCTTTGGACAAGCCGTGGTTTGCGCATGCTGATATTGCCACGGGAGGCGAACTCGTCCTGGAGATGGGAAGCCATCCGAATCTGACGTGGGGAACCCGCCCGGAGGACGCACCGCCATCGATGACGCCGATCGCCCCTGGACAGGAATGATCGCCTTTCGAGTAGTGAGCGCGGTTTGAGTATTGCGGGGCGAGCGCGGCTTGCGCAACCGGATGTGCCGGTTGCGCACCGCGGAACATAACAGAACTTGGATTAGAGCATTTTCAAGGTTAGTGTAAGCTCTGGGTGCCCCATCCTTGCGGCGTACTTGTCTTTGCCGCAAGGGTGGGATCGCACGACGCCTACATTACAGCAACAGTGAAAATGCTCTAGAAGCCGGAAGGAATGTATCCGATCATGACCCGCTCGAGCACACTGTGGAAGCGCTTCATTTCATCCTTTGCGCCTGCGATGCTGGCGATTTATCCGCAGATCGCCCAAGCCCAAGTGGCCAAGGCCGATGTCTCTAAGGAGTTGGCTTCCTACAACGTGGTTTGGAATGAGCCGGGGAAGGGACCAGCCGACTCCATGCCCCTGGGCAATGGCGAGATCGGCCTCAATGTCTGGACAGAGTCCAATGGCGATCTCCTCTTCTATATCAGCAAGACAGACGCCTGGAGCGAGCACCCTCGCGCCGATACCGGACTGATGAAGGTAGGGCTGGTTCGCGTTTCGCTTTCGCCAAATCCCTATGCTGAAGGCAAACCCCTGCTCCAGGAACTCAAGCTTCACGAAGGCGATATAGAGATCCGCGAGGGAAAGACATTGCTGCGCGTCTGGGTTGACGCGAATCACCCGGTAATTCATATCGAGATGAATAGCGGCCAGCCCTTGACGATGAAGGCGGAACTTACGCCCTGGTACACCGAAGCCGACCACATCGCTCCGCTGACTGTGTTGCAGGGCCAGAAGGATCAGGTGGCGTGGTTTCACCGCAACGGCCCCGGTTCAGACCCGGAGGTTCTCAACTGGACCATCGGCGCCCTGATGAGGGGGGACGGCTTTGTCAATATCAATGCGACCACTCTGGAATCTGCAAAGTCCTCCGCCGCCCAGGTCTTTTCGATTTATCCTTTTACTGCATCGGAGCCCAATCCGGACGATTGGCTGCCGCAGGCGGAGCGTTCGGCAGCCCAAACAAACGGCCTCGCTCTCAAGAAGGCCTTTGACGATCACGTCAAGTGGTGGGATCAGTTCTGGCATAGGAGCTGGATATTTCTGACTGCTGGACCGGGGGCCTCGGAGGTGACGCGCGGTTACATCCTGCAGCGCTTTGTTACTGCGTGCGCCGGCCGCGGAAGTTACCCCGTGAAGTTCAACGGCTCACTGTTTGTTGTCGATGCTCCGCCCGAGAAGCCGAATCTTTCCAACCCCGGTCAGATGTTAAGCGCCAACTATCGAGCGTGGGGCGGGCAATACTGGTTTCAGAACACGCGCCCGATGTATTGGCCGCGGCTGATGGCCGGCGACTTTGATGAGATGCAGCCGTTGTTCAAGATGTACGCACAAGAGATCAAGCAAAATGCCCCTGTTGTGGCCAAGTATTATGGGCACTCAGGTTCCTACATCGCGGAAACAGCGGCCTTCTACGCCACAGTCCAGAACCTGAAACTTAAACCTGTTGGCAGGTTCACCGACTATTACTTCACACCGGTACTCGAACTCAGCATGATGATGCTGGACTACTACGACTACACCGGAGACAAGACCTTCGCGCGGGAAACCCTGGTGCCGGTCGCCGCAGCGGGACTGACATTTTTCGATCAGCATTTCCCCCATAACGCGCAAGGAAAGCTGGTCCTCGATCCCGACAATTCGATCGAAACTTATTGGATGGCACACAATCCGGCGCCTGACATTGCGGGTTTGCACGCCATTTTGCCCCGGCTCCTCGCCCTGCCCGACGGTATTGTGAATGAGGGAACACGCAATGAGTGGAAACGAATTTCTGCTGAGCTGCCAGACCTGCCGCAGGGGACGGTAAAGGGAGTGAAGGTGCTCTTGCCCTACGAGGGCGAACAGACCATGAAGTCGGGGAACGGAGAAAATCCTGAACTCTACGCCATCTATCCGTTCCGCCTCTATGGATTGGACCGACCCGACCTCGATATTGCGCTCAATACATGGAAGGCCAGGCGCTTCAAGGGATCCGGGTGCTGGCTCCAGGACCCGATTCAGGCCGCAATGCTTGGGCTCGCCGAAGACGCACAGAAAGACGTCACCTTTAATCTCACTCGCAAGGATCCTCGGCTCAAGTTTCCCGCTTTCTGGCAACGTGGGCACGATTACATGCCGGATGAGGACAACGGCGGAAACGGGGAGAATGGATTGCAAACGATGCTGATGCAGACCAACGGCCGGAAGATCCTCCTTTTGCCCGCCTGGCCGAAGAACTGGAATGCCGACTTCAAGCTCCATGCTCCGTTTGAAACTACGGTCGAGGGGCGCGTCGTCAATGGCAAATTGGTCGCCCTCAAAGTGACTCCTCAGGAGCGGAGGCCGGATGTCACTGTTGCCGGTAAGACAGGCGAGTAGTGTTTAGAGCATTTTCACTGTTGCTGCAATGCAGGCGGCGTGCGATCCCACCCTTGCGGCAAAGACAAGAACGCCGCAAGGGTGGGGCACCCAGAGCTTACACTAACCTTGAAAATGCTCTAGCTATCGTGGGAACAGGCAGCGGTCGAGGGGTTGCGTTTGCCCTTGCAGGTTCGGCTGGATGGAATCGGATAACCAACGCAAGACTTCGTAGAAGGTGGAGTGAAGAGGTATGCACATGATGTCTAGTCCGCGCTCGCGCAGAGAGCTTTTGTTGCTGGGAACCGCCGCCGGAGCCGTAGCGCTAACGGATGCGCCCCTCTTCGCACAGCAGTCCCACAGCGCCGGCACCGCCGGTTCCCTGCCCGCCATCGACGTGAAGAGTTACGGCGCGCTTGGTGATGCCGCTACGGACGACACCATCGCCTTTCAACGAGCTCTGGATGCAGCCACTGCCAAGGGCGGTGGAACCGTTTATGCTCCCCCAGGGCGGTACTTCTTTAAGGGAACACTCAATGTGCCGGAAGGCGTCACCTTGAGCGGTTCGTTCACATGTGTTCCCTCGCATACGGGACTGCGGGACCACGGCCAACCCAAGCCAGGTGATGACGGAACTGTGCTGCTGGTGACGGCTGGCCGCGGGAGCGAACAGGGGACCCCTTTTCTCACCCTGAATACCAACAGTTCCCTGCGCGGCCTGACTATCTATTACCCCCAGCAGATTACCGATGACGAGCCCGAGCCCTATCCCTGGGCGATTGCGATGCGGGGCAAGAACCCTGCCGTTTTCGACGTCGAGCTGCTGAATCCGTACCAGGGCATCGATGCAAGCCACAATGAGCGCCACAATATTCGGAACATTACTGGCCAGCCGCTACGCCGCGGTATTTTTGTGGATGCAATCTACGATATTGGGCGGGTCGAAAACGTGCACTTCAATCCATGGTGGAGTTCGAACCGCAAGCTATTGAATTGGCAGATGACGCACGGGGAGGCCTTTATCTTTGGGCGCGCGGATTGGGAGTACGTCCTCAATACGTTTTGCTTTGCCTACCGGGTGGGGTACCGCTTTGTCCAAACTTCGACGGGGGGATGCAACGGGAATTTCCTTGGTATCGGCGCCGACGACTGCAATCGCGCAGTCCTGGTGGAGCAGGCCGCCGAATTTGGATTGCTGATCACGAACGCCGAATTCACTTCCTTCCACGGAGACGATCCCACCATGATTGAGGTTGCGCCGGCGAATGTTGGCGTGGTCCGTTTCAGCAATAGTGCTTTCTGGGGGCCCTGCAATCAGATTGCAACCATCGATGGAAATGGCACCGTGGGCTTCAGTGACTGTACATTTGTGCAATGGGGAGGGAAGCAAAAGGACCGCCCGGCACTTCAGGTCAATTCGGGGAGCCTGATTGTCAGCGGATGCGAGTTCCGGAAGCCGCTCAAGCACATGGTTCTGGGTGCCAAAGTCGAGCGTGCGGTCATTATGGGTAACCTGTTCGCCGGTCCTATCCATATTGAGGGCGGGTCGAAGAACAGCGTGCAGATAGGACTGAACTCCGCGAGTCAGCGACTTTGAGGGAGCAGGCTGAACTCCGGCATCAGGCGAAAAGAGCGAGCTTGCTCCGGCAGAAACAACTTCCCAAAGACGTGATGGATTGAGAATGAGGGGCGATCGCCATCGCGGATGCGACTGCTACACCCCCTTCATCGATGAATGGACAATCTTGACCGGTGCTTCGTCGTGTATCTCGACGACTAGTCGTTTGCCTGACGAGGCTGCCGCCTGGGCCAACACCGTTAGGGGCAGGGACGATGATTTGAAATCAAGGAGTCCTCCCCACAGCGATCGATTAAACATTTGTCCCGCTGCCGGTTTGCCGGGTGCCCTTTTACGACCAGCCGCCTTTAAGGTTTCGGCGGAGAGTGTTCCGCCTTGTTGTGCGATCGCCTCGCGCGAAAGCGAACTGCGCCTGGAGAGACTCGTCTCATTGACTAAAATCGTGTTCAGCATGGATTCCCTTTCTGGCCTGCAACTCTTCAAGTCTCCCAGGCGCTTCAGCGTGGCGGAGCCCCGGAGATAGGTGCTTTCTCAGTCTCGATAGCGAACCCCAAAAACACCCCGGAGACTGGCAAGTCTGAAAATACATGGTAGAGAGGAAAGATCGCAAGGTTGGCGCTGAACCTAACGTCGGAGCTACGTAACTGAAACGAGAAGGTTTAGAATTTTTGACGCAGTCTAACGGTATATACTGATAACGACGTGCTCAATGTCTACAGGCGAACAGGATGGATCGGCATCGAGAGATCGTGCTGCGGCTCAATACCTGGCCGGTTCTCACAGAAACGTCGATGCAGTGAGCTGCCGGGTATATTCGCTTGCCGCAAACACGAGTGACGACGTAGGGCGTTGCCAGCTTTTGGTGGCGACTTTCTGTCGATGCGATACATTAGGGGAGCAGCTTCCGCCTGGAAAAAAATCTTGAAAGTCCGCAACATGCGGACTGAACACCTATAATTTCGTCGTCGGCTACAGCGGTTTCGATTGTGCTCTTTCCAGAACCTCAATGCCACCTCGCACCATCTTCAGAGGTCAGCATATGAATCGAAACCGCTCTAACAATCGCGCGCCCGGATCCGGCATATCGTGAGCTACCGCGCACCAAGTCGTAACAAGTTCGTCGTTTAGAGGAAATCATCCAGTGAAGCGAAAGTCGTCGATGCCCACGGTTGCTGATGTTGCACGACTCGCTGGCGTTGGCGCGATCACTGTGTCCCGGGCGCTCAACGAGACGAGCTATGTCAGTGAAGAAAAGAAGAAACGGATTCGCGACGCAATTAAGAAACTCGGGTATCGGCCGAATCAGGCTGCCAGAGTGCTCAAGGGCAATCGCGCCAAAATGATCGGGCTGATCATCCCGGATCTTGCCGATCCTTTCTTCGGAAAGTGCGCGTCGGCGATCGAGGAGTATGCGTCCTCGCACGGCTACATGACGCTGATCGTCGCCTCCAAGCGGAACCGTGAATTGCAAGAGAACGTGGTTGCCATGATGATCGGGCAGAACGTGGCCGGCCTGGTTGTGGTTCCTTCGTTGCCGAGCGAGAGCTTGCGCGAGCTGTTCGCGACGGACATACCCATCGTCGCGCTTGACCGTCCCTTGGAAGGCGCGATTGCCGATGAGGTCGTCGTGGAGAACCTCGGTGGCGCCCAGACCGCGGTCAATCACCTTATCGAGCATGGACACAAGAAAATTGCCTGCGTTGGCTACGATAAGAGCTCGTATACGATCAGACATCGTATTCTCGGCTACACCGAAGCGATGCGAGCACAACGATTGAAGCCCGAAGTGTACGACGAGGTTGAGACCCTGGACGACACGTTGAAGCTCGTCCGCCGCTGGAAGAAGAGCCAGGACCGTCCGACCGCCATTTTCTCGCTCAATAATGTTTCGACGAAGCACCTTCTGTGGGCATTGCGAGAGGTGGATCTGGCCATTCCGCAAAAGATCGCGCTCATCGGGTTCGATGACCTCGAATTGGCAGTCATTCTTTCTCCACCGCTGACCGTGATCCGCCAGCCCGCCGCCAATCTCGGAATTCAGGCTTCAAAGCTGCTTTTTGAACGGATCGCGGCTGGCAAGCGTCCGGAAGGCGGTTTCGGCATCAAGCTGGTGCTTCCGGTGGAGTTTGTGATTCGAGGGTCCTGCGGATGCCCTCCAGCCAAACAGGCCAAGAGATGAGGTCGGCTCCTGCGGGTTGGGGCTCCTGATAGAAAGCATGCGAAAATGAGAGCCGCTTTCGCGATTCGGAGCAGAGCTACTTTATTGTCCGAACGGAGTAAAGCCCGTGTCTGGGGCTTCACTCCATTCTTGGGCGGAAGGGAACTGGCCGTTTCCCATCCAATTTCGCGTTTACTTGCGCTGAGTAACCAGGCTTTTGATCTGGGATGGATCGAGATCGGCGGTTCCAATCCGCCCACTCAGGTCACGCACTGCTGCCCGGACTATCTTCGCGTTCGGGGGGATCGCCAGGCGTAAGGGAAGGTTGGTATAGCTCGTTGTGGCCGGCTGGCTGGGGAGCTTCAACGTGAACTTGTACACAGCATTGGCGATGAGCACGGAGTTCTTGTTGAGAGCGGACAGCACGGCAACGATAGATCCCTGTTCCGAATTGTTGAGGCCAGGTTCTCCCGTCAGAGAGTTGTTGTCGATTGACAACTCGCAGGTGGCGATGCCTTGCGCACCCAATTGGCAGCGTTCGAATCGCAAGCCGACTCCGTTGTACCTCATGCCCGAAACGAGAGCCTCATGTAAGTCGAATTGCAGATCCTTGGTTGTCACCGCGGGTTGTTCTGGAGCAGGATAATAGCCCTGCTTGGACTGGACAAAGAGGGCTGGGTTCTTCATGTGGACTTCGATCTTGCGGTATTTTCCGTCTCGGATCGGATCACTCGGCACATAGCTCAGGGTATAGAAACTGGTATTCCTGGCAATGCTTTCTTCGATCTCGTTGTTCAGGTCGCTACGCCCATAAAAGTACTTCCCGCCAGTTTGCTGGACAAAGCTCAAGAAGCTGAATCCGGTTGCAAATGGATCGGTCGTTGAAAAAGGCGTCAGGGACTGGGGCCCCCCCACAGCATTGATGAACTGGGGAGGCGGCGCTACGTTAACCGTTGGATCGATCACGTAGAGGGTGGTCCGGGACTGCATCAGAAGATCGATAGTGCTGCTGATGGCCTTGTTCATCAAATCCAGCTGTTTCTTGTCCATCTCCGTTCCACTGATCCCAGGGAAGCTCCGCCCCACCCAGATGATCTGCTTTTTGCCCTTGCTGCCGCGGCTAAACAGCGCCAGTTGCTGGATCGCCGACATGGAAGCGCTGAGCTGCTCGACCATGGCGCCACGAGCGAATTTATCTGCCATCGATGCCTTGTGGGAGTCAATGGCCGCAAGCAGAGCGTCGCGGTTCCGCGAGAAACCTGTTACGGGATGAATCCCGGCATCGTTCAGCCAAAGAATGATGGTTGGCTGCTTCAGCAGGCTGGATTGCGATTTCAGATAGCGGTCCACAGCCTGGCGGGAATAGGCTGTCTCCTCAAACGGGGTATCCATCTCGTCGATCACGATCATGGTGAGCGGTGAATTGCCCCAATTCTCGCGGCCGAACCTGTCCTTGGGGGGCGTCACCGGAATCGTATCGATCTTGTGAGGCGCGTCAAAACTTCGAATCTCTTGCGGTACTCCATTTTCCGAGACTTCGAAGTCGTCTCGGCTGAGATTGGCCACGAGATTACCAGCTTTGTCTGTAACCACAACGTCCAGGATGACAAGTTGGCTTTCCACTTTCAGCGTAGTCTTGGGAACGTCCTGTGCCGGCATCGGTGTGCAGGCAAGGAAGAAGAACCCGGACACTCCACTCAGCAGCAAGAGCATGCGTCGGCACACCAGGGTCCGGAGAGAGAAGGGCGGCTGAGAGGACGCAGGCGAGGAACTGACTAAACGATTGCTCATACTATAATCTCACCCCGTAGTTGCGGTATGGTTGCGTTGCCATCTTGAAAGCCATTCTATAGGACGTAAGGGCGCGAGCGCGGGCGAAAGCATGCCAGAATCACAATTTAATTGTCTAATTTTACTGCTTCTGCATCATTTCGGCATGCTTCCCAGTCAAAACGCCTCCAGCGCTTTCCGCACCCCAAAATGACAACTCATGGTGAAAAAGCAGTTGAATGCTTGAGATCGCGCTTGAACAAGAGGACTTCCAGGAGCTTTGTGTATTGTTTCGTTAGGCTTGCGGCGATTACGATGCTGCCGGCCCTTTTGGGGAAGCGCGCAACCTGCCGCGATCAGTCAGAACATGCAGGCCAAGGTGTTGGTGGGCTGGGTGGTTTGCTATGTGCTGGCCTAATCCGCAATCCCGTGAATCTGTCGTATCGGTTCCAACCCGAGGCCGTGCGCGCCCGAAGAAAGGGAAGGTAAACCGGAAGAGCGCTCTCCTGATCGATGGCTAGAGTCCGGGGAGATCGGCAGCAGTCTGTTTTCAGCCTGTCCGTAGTTTACGGACGGTTGAGGCTGGCGCGGAAAAAGCCGTCGGACGTGTTCGTTTTCGGCTCCCTGTTTCAGCTCACTGTTTAATGCGATGGTCTATGGCGCCATAAGCGCTCCTGGCGGCCGCAACTGGGACTTGGGTATCAAAAGTTGATTGCGTCAGGGACTCGACGGCGTTTCTCTCTGCCTGAAAAGTTCATGCTTGACATCGATAGCCACTGCGGCGTAGTGTTTTTCGTTCAGCACGACATCGCTACCATACGGATAAATTGCTTCCGGAAAACAAGAGCATGCGCCCGATGGGGGTGCGGACAAGACTATCTGAGAGGGGTTGCCGGGTGACAAACTCAAGAATCATAGTATTCCTGGCGAATTCGAGGGGAATTGCGCGACGGTGGGCAATGCGCCGTGCCGCGACGCCAGCAGCAATCTTCACCACGGATGGCACGTCGCGGAATCATGTGCCCGCACAGGGCGTCGCATTCGATGGCTGTGTCCGGCCAAACTGTTGCGACAGTCGCAACCTCTCCCGCAGCCGACGCTCGCTGCTATACGCGGACCTGGCTATTTTGGTATGTCTTTGCACTTGTCCGTGGAGTGCGATGAAATCCCAGACGCCGGATCCGTCGCGGGAGAAAACCTACTGCAATCCTATGAATCTGTCGTATCGATTCCAACTGCAGCCGGTTAGCCGGCGCGAAGCGGCCGATCCCACGATGGTGCTCTACAAGAACGAGTATTGGCTATTCCCATCGAAGTCTGGTGGATACTGGCATTCCAAGGACCTGCAGCACTGGAGCTTCGTTGAAGCGTCTGGATACCCGGTGGAGAACTACGCGCCAACGGTAGTGGTTTATAAGGGTAAGTTATATTTGACCGCTGGAGGAATTCCAGCCCTCTACGCAACTGATAATCCTCTCAACGGGCATTGGATTAAGGCCGCTGATCTGGGAAGGGGCTACGGGGATCCAGCATTATTCGTTGACAGTGACGACAAAGTCTACATGTACTCTGGCGTGTCCGGGAAGGATGTGCTGCACGTCTCAGAACTCGATCCCAACAACGGTTTCAAGATGATGAACGACATCGCTATACCTGCCAGCAGAGACCCGAACGGTCGGGGTTGGGAAGTAGCGGGTGACCGTAATGAACTTGTGCAAAGCAATAGCTGGATCGAAGGGGCCTGGATGAACAAGTTCAACGGAAAGTACTATCTCCAATATGCTGCGCCTGGAACTCAGTTCCAAAGCTATGGAGATGGTGTCTTGACGGCAACCAGTCCCCTCGGTCTGTTTACTTATGAAACCTATAGTCCCTTTTCGCTCAAGCCAAGCGGTTTCATTACAGGCGCCGGCCACAGCAGCACCTTTGCGGGGGTGGATGGCAGGTTCTGGCATGTGGCAACCATGCGTATTTCGGTCCGCGAGGGTTTCGAGCGCAGAGTCGGTCTATTCCCAACCTGGTTTGCATCGGATGGGACGCTGGTAACCGATACCTACCTGGGAGACTACCCGCACTATGTGGGCGGAGACAGGGGATTGGTGGGCTGGATGTTGCTGTCGCGAAAGAAGGCGGTGAGCGCGTCATCATCCGCTCCGGGACACGAACCCGAGAAAGCAGTGGACGAGGATGTTCGTACATGGTGGTCGGCCGCCACCGGAAATGCTGGGGAGTCGTTTCAAATCGATCTTGGAAAGCGGGACACGGTCCAAGCCGTCCAGATCAATTTTGCGGACGAAGGCAGCACGACTCTGAATCGCAGCTCAGAAAAATACTTGTATCAATTGGATGCATCCGTCGATGGACTACAGTGGAAGCTTCTTGTAGATCACAGCAAGCGCGGTGAAGACGCCCCCCACGATTATCAGGTTCTGCCGAAACCCGTAGCAGCGCGCTATATCCGAATTCGGAATGTTTTCTCCCCGAACGGCGCAAAGTTTTCATTGAGTGACCTCCGCGTGTTCGGGAACGGCGGCGGGGCACCACCGGCCCAAGTTGCAAAGTTCGATTCCGTTTTGGATTCGACAGACACGAGACACGCAACAATCACTTGGCAGCCAGCCAAGGGCGCAGAATTCTACATAGTCAGGATCGGCACCACGCCGGGGAATCTGACCCAGAACTACCAGGTCTACGATGGACAACTGGCGATCGACGTTAGGAGCTTGAACAAGAACGCCAGCTATTTTGCCACGGTCGACTCAGTCAACGAAAACGGCGTAACTCGTGGAACCCATATTTCCAGCCTCCGGCTGGCCAGATAAACCACGTATGGTGCTATGCGACGAGCACGAAATTGGACGGGCGACCTTGCCTGCAGAATCGGTACACCATATGCCCTCGGCGGGTGGAGAGTCCGGTCGGAGTCGAGGTTGTGGAGTGCGGGAAATCGCCGGGGATTGCCATGCTTTCACAACGTGCGCTTCACGCGTCTTTCCGTCACGCCTATCGCCCCTTCCTGCCCGACCAGGCTTCGGCAGCCAATCGTCGGGCGCCCGTTTACGGCGATACCTGAGAACCACCTTTATGACGGCATCTCTCCGTGCATGCCTGGGGAGGAGCTCTCGCCGTGCAGACGTTCGGCTTCGAGTGATCCGAAAAGCGACTCCGGGAGCGCATGATCCCGGATCGCCTTGCGACTCAGGGCTGATAAACGACGCTTGACATCCATAGCCACCGCGGCGTAGTGTTTTTTTCGTCCGCCACGACAACGCTACCATGTGGCTGAATATATTGCTCTTTGAAAATGGGAGCATGTGCCCGGTTGGGGTGTTGAACACAAAAAACAAGCGGTATCGATTTTCAATTGCAAACAAGACTATCTGAGAGGAGTTCCAGGTGACAAACTCAAGAGTCATAGCATTCCTGGCGAATGCGAGGAAAATTGCGCGACGGTGGGGAACGCATCTTGCCGCGCGGCTAGCATTCATCTGTGCTTTGGCGCTGCCATTGTGCCTTCCGGCCGTGGTAGCCGCACAGACGGGTACGGGGCAGGGTATCATATCCGGCATCGTAACGGACCCGCAGGGCGCAAGCGTCGTAAATGCTGAAGTCTCCGTCAAAAACACGGAAACAAATGTAGTCATCAGCAGGTCGACAAATGATACCGGGTACTACGAAATTCGAGATCTCAACCCTGGGAATTACGAGGTGACGGTTAGTGCGTCCACCTTTGAGAAGACGGTCCGTCCCGGCATCGTCCTGCTTGCGGACGGCCATCCCAGCATTAACGTGGCTCTGAAGCCGGGAAATTCCACCGTCACCGTGACGGTGAATGGGGCATCTCCCCTGATCGATACCCAAGCGGTTTCGGTGGGGCAGGTTCTCACCTCGGAGGAGATGACGGCACTGCCGAATGGACAGGCGCCAATCTGGCTTGCCATGCTGGCCCCTGGCGTCCAGTCGAACTATGCCCAAAACTATCAATTGGGAGGCGCCGACCCGAGTTGGAACGGTGCCGGACCGCAGTTCGGCTCGTACGGACGTATCGGAGCCAACGAATTTAGCCTTGACGGCGCTCCAAACATGTCCAATCAACGCGGTCAGGGAATCAACCTCTCAGGAGAGGAACTTGGGCAGACGAGCGTAAACATCACGCAGTTCGATGCTTCGGTTGGCCATACCTACGGAATCTCGATCAACCAAACCACCAAGTCCGGGACGAACGATCTCCACGGCGGCCTCAGGTTTCGCCGCTACGATCTGCGCTTCTTTGGGATGCAGCACTTTCAGAGGTTGACTTATGAAAGTGATCTCAATAGCTGCAGCACGAATGCAAATCCAGCGGCATGCCAGCAAAGGTATGAGAATACGCTGAATTATCCCGGAACCCACTCGAACCTCGGAGACATGGGAGTCGGTGGGCCGGTATTCATACCCAAACTATACGACGGGCGGAACAAGCTGTTCTTCTTCGTGGGCGTCATGATCGAAGCGCCGAACAATGCCAGTTCCAACACGATCGCCGTGCCGTCGTCGCTGGAGCAGACCGGAAACTTCAGCGATCTTGCAGCTCCCACAACTCCCACCGGCTCGAACGCTCCTGCTATTCAATCCTTGTTCCAGAGCGCCGGGTGCAACACTTCAGTGCCCTACTTTTATGGCCAGTACCAGGTCTACAATCCGTACTCGGTAACCATGGTCAATGGCCATCCAAGCCGCCTGCCGTTCTGCGGCAACACGATCCCTTCGGGCATGATCTCCACCTTGCCCCTCATCAAGATGATCAACTCGCTGTTCCCGGCTCCAAATTATGGATCTCAAGCCGGAGGGGGCGCCAACGTAACAGGGAACAACTATATCTACGAGGCAGGGAGCCTTAACACGTGGCGCGAGGTCACGAATCGCTACGATTACGCCCCCAGCAACGCCGACCATATCTTCTTCAGGTGGAGTCGCGGACACTACACCTTGCACAACACGACCTTCCTGACGAACAACTTCATGGCCTACCACCAGGACAAGTGGATCGATATTGGAGCCCTGGGGTGGTCGCACATTCTCTCGCAGAAAACATTCGTAGACGTCACGGTTGGCGGCATGAACTATAGCGGTGGCGGCTTTACCTACCCAAGTGAGCAACAATACAAACCCAGCGATCTCGGCCTCCCGACCTACGTGGATCAGTATGCCGGGACTTACGCTCAATTTCCGATCCTGAGCATCAGCGGATACCAGCAAATCGGCGGCACCGAGTTCAATAACCCGATCTACCGGTCGCTAGCGGTCCGCAGCAATCTGACGTCCGTCCACGGAGTGCACACCTGGAGAGCGGGCGCGGAATGGCGCCAGCAGCATGTAGACATCGGCGGGCCTGGTTCGTCCAATACGGCTCTGGGACCATCCGGGCAGTACAACTTCGACGATACGTATGTCCAACAGAACGATGGCACGAATGGCGGCCCTTATCCGACTACGAATACAGGCCTTCCTTATGCTGCGTTCCTGTTAGGCGTACAAACCACATCCTCGGTTGCATCGGTTCCTCAAACCTCCCGTTCCAATCCATACTTTGGGTTCTATGCGGGCGATACCTGGAGAGTGACCCGCAATCTCACGCTGGTACCTGGAATACGGTATGAATTCGAATACGGTCCAACCGAACTGCACAATCGTCAGATCGTCGGCTGGGATCCGAATGCGCAGTTGACGTTTGCGCCACTCGTCCAGGCAGCGTATGTGGCTACCCTGGCCGCGGCGACTGCGGCGCAACGCGCGGTGCTGCCGACCACTCTGCAGGTGCAAGGCGGGCCTATCTATGCCGGAGTCAACGGTGCATCCACACGCCAGTGGAACAACAACTGGAGAGTCCTGCCGCGTATCGGCGCCGCCTACTCGATCAACGCTACAACCGTGCTTCGGGCCGGTGCGGGATATTACTTCGACACTTTGAACGTTCTCAATGAAAGCTCTACGATCGACTCAGACGGCTTCACCGCTAATACTGGGCCCGTTTCGTCATCGACTGCTTACGGCACGGATTTTGTGGCGGGAACTTCACCTTTGTCCAATCCCTTTCCGTTGTCGAATGGAACACGCTTCGTGCCCGCGGTCGGAAATTCGCTCGGGGCCGACTACTACGCTGGAAGTTCCGCAACCATCGGCATCTACCCTCACGACCGCAAGCCGGCGCGTTCAGAAAGGGTGCAGGTCAGCATCGAACATCAGATTGGCCGTTCACTGGTTTTGCAGGCCGCTTATGTTGGATCTCGGACCACGAATATTACCCTCGACGGCAATGGAAACAACACTCGCACGTATGCCTCGGGTTATGAAACCGCGACGGCCGTCCCTGGCTCGTTCTACGTAGGTGGGAATCAGCCGAATTCAGCAACCAGCAATCTGCTCGGCGCCACGCTGCCGAATCCGTTCTATTTGGCTGGCCTTAGCAGCCTTCAAGCAACCGATCCCGTGTACTACAACGTCCTCAGCAAGAGCAGTTGGATTACTGCGAAAACAATGTCCATCGCCAACCTTATTCGCCCCTACCCGCAATTGGCTGCTCTGCGTTTCTATCCGTCTGTGGGCACGTCTCAGTTCCAGGAGATTCAGGGCAACGTGAGCAAAAGAATAAGCAATGGCCTGATACTGAACTTCGCATATCAGAAAAACTTTCAGTATGACCGCGACTTTTATCAGAATCAGTTCGACACGCGTCCGAGTGTCGAGTCCACTCTGATTACACCGCCGTATCGCATCACCTCGACGTGGGTCTACACGCTGCCGTTCGGCAGAGGGCGCTCCTATGCCAGAGACGGCTTGAAGAGCGCGGTTCTTGGCGGATTTGAGGTGGCTGGGTCCTACGAAGTCAATCCCGGTGCACTGCTCACATTTACTGGAAATAGCTCGACGAGCGGAACTCCGAATATCTTCTTTGTCGGAGATCCAAGCAGCATCAAGATCAAGGGGAACAGCCTCTTCAATACTGCTGGAAGTGTACCCTACCCTTATGGTTTCAACACTCAATCGGTAGGGGTTGCCGAGACCAGCACCAGTGGAATAGTAACTTGTTCCTACACCGGTACCGGCTTCGTTTCAGCCTATAGCTCGGTGAGCGCGGGTTCGGAGGCATCATGCCAGCCTAACTCGTATAATCTGGCCGACTTTCCCAGGCACGTCGAAGGTGTGCGGGCGCAGGGAATCAACAACGCAAATGCTAATATTTCTCGGATATTCAATCCGAGCGAACGGTTCAAGATTCAGGCCCGCGGAGAAATCCTCAACCTCTTGAATCATCAAAGAGTCGCTGCGGTTGGTGGCTCACAGATGAATCCGACCAACTCGCAGTTTGGGCAAATTACCTCGGATAACGGCAACGGACGCGAAGTCATTATGCAAATGCTGATGACCTTCTAACATAAATGGAACTTCCTCTTGTATTGCAGTAACCATTGTATGAGCAACACCAACAGCCGCCTCGCCGACGCTCCACCATGCGTCGGCGAGGCGGCCTGCTCTTATTGCGCTAGGGCATTTTCAAGGTTAGTGCAAGCTCTGGGTACCCCATCCTTGCGGCGTACTTGTCTTTGCCGCAAGGGTGGGATCGCACGACGCCTACATTACAGCCACAGTGAAAATGCTCTAGTAATGCGTGCGTCAGATGAGATAAGCAAACGGAATGCCCAGGAGAAGAACGATGGCCATGAAGTCCCGCAGAGAGTTTATAACCGCGGCGTCCGCGGGAGCTGCAGCTATTGCTTTCGCAAGCCGCACCTCGTGGGCCAATCCGCTTGGCCGATCCTTGGACATTCGGACCGACTCGATACGGGACCGGATGAAGACCGAACTCGCTTCCGGTTGGCAGCTTCAGGACACTGCCAAGGTATCCGAATTGGCGTACCAGCTTTCCCAGGCATCGTTCACACCCAAGGGCTGGTATAAGGCGACCGTCCCCGGAACCGTACTTACAACTCTGGTCGACAATGGGGTCTATGCCGAGCCGCTCTATGGGGAAAATAACCGCCCCGACAAAATCCCCGAGACGCTCGCCCGCGCTGATTGGTGGTACCGAAACGTTTTCGTTGTGCCCCCGGCCTACACGGGGAAGAATATCTGGCTTAACTTTGATGGTATCAACTATGAGGCTGAAGTTTGGGTGAACGGGAAGAGTGTCGGCACGATCTGTGGGGCTTTCATTCGCGGCATCTTCGATATCACATCTTTGGTCGAGCCTGCAAAGCAGGCTGTCCTCGTGATCCGCGTTTTCCCGCAGCCCCATCCGGGCAAACCTAGCGAGCACACGCTGGGCGCTGGAAATGGAATCATAGGAGGCATCACCCGGATCGACGGTCCGACGTTTGCCTGCACGATTGGATGGGACTGGATGCCGGGTATCCGGGATCGCGACACGGGCATTTGGCAAAAGGTTTTTCTGTCGGCCACCGGTCCTGTCGTGGTGAAGGACCCTCAAGTCACAACCGACCTACCGTTGCCGCGCATCGATTCGGCTGATGTTACAGTGACCGCGACGGTCCGGAACGTTACCAGCCAACCTCAAAATTGCGTGCTCAAGGGAAGCTTCGGCGACGTGGCGTTTGAGAAATCGATCAAGCTGGAAGCTCACGCGTCGCAAACCCTTACCTTTGATCCGAAGGAATTCTCTCAGCTCCATCTATCGAACCCTGAGCTTTGGTGGCCCAATGGCTTTGGACCGCAAAACCTCTACTCGCTCCGTCTTGCTGTCGAGGTAGAGGGAACTCTATCTGATACCAAAGACGTCCCGTTCGGCATTCGCAAGATCACTTACACCGTTCCTGGAAGCGACAATCTGGCCCTAAGCGTCAACGGCGTGCGCGTTTTTTGCAAGGGGGGTGATTGGGGAATGGATGAGGCGCTGAAACGTATCCCCCGCGAACGACTGGAAGCGCAGGTTCGGATGCACCAACTCGCGAACTACACAATGATTCGCAACTGGGGTGGCCAGAGCACGAGCGATGACCTCTACGAGCTTTGCGACAAATACGGCATCCTCGTCTGGGATGAATTTTTCCAATTTAACAGCGCCGATCCGCTCGATCTTGGCCTCTACATCGCAAATTGCCGTGACAAAGTGCTTCGTATGCGCAACCATCCTTCCATTGCCATCTGGTGTGGTCGAAATGAGGCGCAGCCTCCGCAGTACCTGGACGATGCGCTACGCGATGTACTCACCGAACTCGACCCACAACGCTGGTACCAGTCAAACTCGGGCGGTGGTCACGGAGCCAATTCCGGAGGACCGTACGATTGGCAAACTCCGACTGATTATGACGACTTTTCGGAAAAGAACAATTTCAAAAAAAACGAAACCTTCAAGACGGAAATCGGCGCCATTTCTATTCCCACTCTGGAATCCATCCAAGGAATGATGCCGCAGAAGGATTGGAATACGATTAACGACGATTGGGCCGAACACGATTTCACCGCAGGAAGCGGACGTAAGTACCCGGTGATCATGGCAAGTCGTTACGGCGGCATCGCTAATTTGGCTGATTTCGTTCGCAAGGGCCAGATGATGAATTACGAGGGCTATCGTGCTATGTACGAAGGCCGGCAGGCTCAGTTATTTAACCCGGTCCAGGGGATTTTGACTTGGATGAGCCAACCCGCGCAGCCCAGCTTTGTTTGGCAAATCTATCATTACGACTTGGAACCGAACGCCGCTCTCTTTGCGGTAAGAAAAGCTTGCGAGCCGATTCATATCCAGTTCAATGAAGCGCACAACGGCATAGTTCAAGTCATCAACAATCTGCCGAAGACCCTATCCGGAGCCCATGCCAGGATCATCCTCTATAATCTCGACGGATCGTCGCCTTACCAGCACGACTACGATGTGACAGCCGCGCCCAGTGCGGCCACCACCCTGGGCGTCGTCGCGTGGCCACCCAACCTTTCCCGCGTTCACTTTGTGAAGCTCGAATTGCGCAATGCGCATGGTGAGCTCTTGTCAGATAACTTTTACTGGCGCGCCCTGTCGCCGAATCCGGACGATCTGACCGCCCTCCAAACACTGCCGGTGGTGACCCTGGAGGCCAAGGTGGCCCGCCAGGATTCCGAGGGCAAGTTACTCCTCCATGTCACGCTTCGCAATCCGGGGCAACAGGTCGCACTCATGGCCCACCTCCAATTGCGCCGGGGAACCTCTAAGGAACGAGTGCTGCCAGCCTACTATACCGGCAGCTACTTGTCCCTGGCTCCTAAAGAAGAGAGGACGGTCACTATCGAGGCGGCTCTCTCGAACCTGAATGGAGAGAAACCCCTCGTCCTCGTGGATGGCTGGAATATTGCGGTAACTCCGATTTCGTCTGAGTCAGCGGAAATCGCACTGAACAGGGAAGCGCAAGTTAGCAATTCGCCGCAGAACGGCCTGCCGTTTGCCGAACCCAAAGTCGAACCGCAGGACGAGGTTCACCTCAATGCCGGTGGAGATACACGGGATGGGTTCATGGGCGACCCCGGATATCTTTTTGGAACGCCTGCGTTCGCTTCGGAGAATATCAACGCTGAAGTGGAGGCAGCCGCTCCAGAAGATATCTATAAGACCGCTCGTTGTGGCGCTGGCTGCTATCCGTTTGAATTGAAACCCGGGTCCGGACAGACGTATACAGTACGGCTCCACTTTGCTGAACTGAGCGTGAATGAGGCTGGCAAGCGCATCTTCAATGTCAGCATCAATGGGAAAACCGTGTTGACTGATTTGGATGTCTTCAAGGAAGCGGGCGGCAAATACAAGGCGTTGGTCAAGCAGTTTGCAGGGATCGTTCCGGATGGAAATAGAAGAATTACGATCGGCGTCGATAAGGGGAAGGTGGGTACGCCTCAAATCAACGGTATCGAGATTGTCAAGGAAGTTGCCGTCCCCGGAACCGCGTCCAGGTGAAGGGGAAAGATGCTAACATGGCTCACTTCCAAGCTGTCTTGCGTGAGCGAAGCCGCTATTGTTGCGGGCTGTGCAGAAACGCACTATGAGTTTGGAAACAAGGCCAGCGATCTTCGCGTGGACGTGGGCTACCGCGGCCGCAACTACGATGACGCTGTTGCGTACACGTCGATAAGTGGCGAAGAGGTAGGACTCCACAAGAGCTATGGAGATGGATGAGACGCCGCGTCGCAGTAAAAGCAGGCATCGGACACTTGCATTGTCAGGGAAATTCAAAACCAAATATTGCGTCAAATAGGCATGTCTTTCTCGCTCGATGCGCACTAACAATCCACTTATAGGATGTAAGAAACGCTGCGCGCGACCAACAAGAAAGAGGTTTCAAGGTGGAGGAGAATGTATAGGTCTTGGATCGATTGGTTCAGAACCAGGGTAAGCGGGTGGCCTTCCCCTGTTGACTAGCGCATTTCAGGAAATACAGTACACTGCTATTTCTGGCGGGACTTTGCGACGCACAACGAGATGTGGAAGCCCTATGGGGATGATCTACGCCGCAAGTTGCTTTATGCCCACGATCAAGGTGAGGGAACGCTGGAGGAACTGGCCGGTCGTTTTCTGGTGAGCGTGGCTTGGGCGAAAAAGATTTCCGCAGCCCGATCTGACGCTGGCTGAAGTGCAACGGAAGCTGCTCGGTGAGGCCCGTGTTCAACTCAGCTTGCCGCAGGTCTGGAATCTGTTGCGGAAGCGGGGTATGCGACTCGAGAAAAGTCGCTCCACGCCACCGAGCGGGACGCCGAAGCCAATCGCAAACAGCGCGAAGAGTTTGTTGCCCGTATCGCGGCGATCCCGGCGGAACGCTTGATTTTCCTCGACGAAAGCGGTGTTGCCACCTCGATGACGCAGCTCTACGCGCGCAGCACCGGAAGTGGGCGCATCTGTGAAAGAACACCCGGTGGGCGCTGGAAAATCATGACCACCGGTTCGTCCCGAGTTGAGGCTTTGGGACGGAGAACCCGTCCTGAGTCGAGCCCACTTGCTTGCCCGTGCAGCAACTGTTTCCAACTGCCGCATATCTTGCGAAGCCGAGGCGCCAAACCGAATCTCCGAGAACTGTGCGGCAAACTGGACCTTCTCGCCCGTTTGCGTGAAAGAGGCGATGTGGGGCGTTTGCGCTGAAAAGCCGATCTGGGTCCGGCTTCCGAATCCGTCTTTGGCAGGCATTCAAAGCCGCTAGGTCTCTGACAGCATAATTTCGTACCTCAGGTCGTGCTTTCGCAGGTCCCAAAATTGGGACCTGGGGCACCCATCGTTGGTACAACTTCAAGTTGTCAGAGACCTAGCTATTCGCCCCTCCCGATGGTTCCCTCCTTGTAAGCTTTTTGTAAAACAAAGAATGCCTCCTTCTTTTCTCCTTGATCTGAAATCAGGCCCTTGCGATTGAACCCGTCTTCAATGCCTGGAAGCTGGCGGCGGGGAGAACGAAAGTCCATGAGAACCCAGGGGCTCATGCCGCGCAGTTGCGGAATGCGATTCAACATGGGGAGCTGATGCTTGAAGATGCTGGCCTGATATTCCTCGGTCCACCGTTGAGTTTCAGGTCCGTGCAGCCCAGCCTTGGCGTCGCCTCCAAACTCGCTGATGATGAGCGGCTTGTTATAGGCGACCTTCCAATCCGTTGTGTCCGCGCCTTGCGGGGCCTGTTCATACCATCCGATGTACTCATTTGCGCCGATGACATCCAGGGCCTCGCCGAGCGGGTCGTCGATGAATTTCGTGCGACCTTCGGTGCGGACAAGAAGGGCCGCTGTCACCAAGCGCGTGGAATCGAGCTTTCTTGCGTCCCCTGCAAGGGTCTTGAGAAAGAGCGTTCTCTCCGGAGTATTCGGGGTTTCGTTGGCGATGGACCACAACAGGATCGACGCCTTGTTGCGATCGCGCCGAATCTCCTCGCTCAATTGCTGCCCCGCCTTTTTCAGAACCGCTGGATCGGCGAAGTGTTCGGCCCAGTAGACGGGAATCTCCGACCAGACCATGATGCCCAAGCGATCGGTAGCGCGCGTCATGCGCTGATCGTGAGGGTAGTGCGCCAGGCGGACATAGTTGCAGCCAAGCTCATGGGCCCAGCCGAGCAGCGTTTCGACATCCTGGTCGTTGTTGGCGCGACCTCCACGTAAAGGCGCCTCCGCATGAATGGAGATGCCGCGCAGAAAGATCGGCTTTCCGTTGAGCAGGATATTCTGACCGGCGGTTTCGACCGTCCGAAAGCCGACTTCATCCTCCAGTTTGTCGTTTCCCGCAGAGAAAAGAATGCGGTAGAGTTTCGGTTGTCCAGGAGACCATAGTTGCAAACTGGTTGCGGGAATCCGGATCAATCCCTTTCCGCTGGAGTCCAATTGCGCGGTAACCGACAGATTGGCCTCGGGAATCGCAACCGTGATCGTTGCTCCCGGGCTTGCATCCTGCACATGAACCCATCCATCAATCGCTGTGCGTTCATGATTCAGGTGAACATCGTAATCGTCAATGAAGCTGTCGGTCACCTCAATGAGAGCTACGTCGCGGGTGATGCCTCCGTAGTTGAACCAGTCAGTCGTTGCCGTGGGAACTCCGTCGGCCTGCCGCGTGGCATCGACCGCAATCACGATAAAATTCTTTCCGGCGTGCAACTGCTGAGTGGCTTCACAGTCGAAAGCGGTGAAGCCACCCTCGTGATCGCAAACATGTTGCCCGTTGATCCAGATCAGTGCTTTGTAGTTTGCCGCGCCAATATGCAAAAACGTTCTGTGATGGGCCTGGGGCTGAAAGTCGAAGTCCCGCTGATACCAGACCACGCCTTCGTAGTAGAAAAGCTGGGGTCTTTGCGTATTCCAGTCTCCGGGCACCTTCAATGTGGGAGACTTTGCAAAATTGTATTCGACCAGGTTATCGCTGCCCGGCTCGGCGGCGCCATTCAGGTAATACCCATCCTTGCGCAATTCATGGTGGAACGTGTAGAGGCCAGTCGCGTACGGATCGACGATAGTGTGC
>Ga0181520_10001140_pt1 | contig 55592 bp, 56 predicted proteins | sample PEATcosm2014_Bin_29_FD_132451 | JGI IMG/M metagenome (GOLD analysis project Ga0181520, IMG submission 132451) | Peatland microbial communities from MTU Mesocosm Facility, Houghton, MI, USA - PEATcosm2014_Bin02_30_metaG | ecosystem: Environmental > Terrestrial > Soil > Wetlands > Peat | place... | reverse complement strand
ATCCACTCTGTCTCTTAATACCCTTGGCGTGGCTAACGGCGGCACAGGCACCTCGACCGCACCTGGCTTGAACCAGCTCCTCATCGGCAATGGAAGCGGAGGATACAGCTATATTGCTACCACATCACTTGGTATACCGAACTACTTCTCCAATTCCGGAGCAACTACGACCTTGACCATAGGGACGAATCTCGCCGCCACGAACGGGGTGTTCGGAAATATCAGTGCTACATCAACCGCCACGTCTACCTTTACCGGTGGCATATCTGCGAATTGTTTTTCAATAAATGGCGGAGCGTGTCTTTCAGCCAGTGGAGGTACGAACTACTTCTCCAATTCCGGTTCTACTACAACCTTATCAACTGGTACCAACCTAGCCGCTACGCTCGGAGTATTCGGTTCAATTCAAGCGACATCTACTACAGCCACTTCAACCCTTGCTGGAGGATTGATCGTGAACGGAAATGTTGGGATTGGGACGACCTCGCTTTCTTCCAAATTAAGTGTTGCTGGAAATATTAGTACCAACAATGCTGCCGGATGGACATCTTTTGGTTCCGGTCAGATTGTGGCGTATAACCCTGTTGCTGGAGGGTCTGGTTTTTATGCACAGATTCCAAATCTATCAGGTTCATACGGCGGTATAGGTATGGGATATGGTACAACGCTCAAATGGTTGTATGGAATGAGCAAAAATATAACGGATACTACAGCACTGGTATTTTACGAAGATGGTATGGCCACTGAAGCAAGGATGACGATAGCTACCGGTGGTAAGGTCGGCATCGGCACCACTTCACCTATAGACACTCTTTCAGTCACTGGTATCGCAGGCGCCAATCCGTTTGTCGTTGCTTCTTCCTCAAACGCCCAATTACTTACGTTATTACAAAACGGTAATCTAGGCGTCGGTTCTTCCACTCCTTCAACCGCTTTGGTGGTAAGCGGGACAGCAACGGTGGGAAATATCGTCGCTACTTCGACAATTGCCTCATCATTCATTAACGCCTCCACTACTGCACTGACTGCAACAAATGAATATGTCACCAACCATCTTAACTTCATAACGCCGTCAAATGGACAATATGGATATTTATATTCGACATACGGAGGTAGCGCGCATTCTCTTAATTTAAACGGCGATATCCCTGGCGGAGCATCTGACGTAAATTTTTCGATACAGGCAGGGGCGGAAGTCTCTGGAGGTCTTGGTTCTGGGGTGGCTATTTCTTCGGTCAACGATGCCGCTTCAGCAAATCTACCTATACAGTTTAGAGCGTCAAAGTTCGTACTTTCTCAATTTGGTGGTTCTGGAGGTATATTAGGTATCAATCAAAATTCCCCAACTACTGCCCTCGATGTGAACGGCGATATCACGGATGAGAATGTAAAAAGCGCGAGCTGTATAGGGACTGATTCTAATGGAAAGATAATATCAGCTTCTTGTGGCGGTGGAACCAATTATTGGACATCATCCGGTTCCACTATTTATCCGAACACAGGTACGACTATCGGTTCCGACTCTGGTAATGGTCAGTGGTATATAAGCAACACATACGGCAGTTTTTCTTTTGGAGGCGGCGGGCTTACTTTTGATGGTACTTCCGGCATATTAACAGCTGGTGAAATTGACTCTTATAGTTTGTATGGTCATGACAATACGCTTGATGACGGAAGCGGCGATTTTGCCCTGCAAGGCAATGGCAATGTGGCATATTGGGATTTCAACGGCGATTCATTGAGCGATAATGCGGGAGCGATCAGCGTTGGAGGAGGCGATGTGTGTACGAATAGCGTTTGTTTATCTTCCGCTTCAGATATACGTTTGAAACAGAATATAGTCGCCATGGGCTCTACGCTTCAGGACGTCATGAAATTGGATCCGATCACATATGACTGGAATAACACATATCTGTCTACTCACCAGGGGCTCATCAATGCGACTTCGACCCAGATAGGATTCATTGCTCAGGATGTGCAGAATATCTTCCCCGAAGTCGTCACCGGCGTGGAAAGCTCGACCACGTATCTCGGAATAGACTACGCCAAATTCGCTCCGATCCTGGTCAAAGCCATACAGGAACAGCAAGGGGAGATATCATCGGCCTCTTCCAGCTTGTCTGTCCTGTCCGTCGACCAGGGTTCTCTAGCCGTGACCGCTTCTACTACGGCTAATGCTCTTTATTCGCTCACGACTGCCGCTTCGACAACAGCAACGACTCTCTCCTCGTTGGAGACCCAAGTACAGTCTTTGTCTCTTGCTCTAGATACAGCTTCTAGCACGACATCATCGCAGATCGCCGCTTTGGCTTCGACCACTGCATCTATGGCGTCTTCGACTGCGACGGCGCTCTCTGCCAGTCAGTCTTTCATCCAAACGATCGCTACTGCCGTCCAAAACATGTTCCAATCGGCGGGTAATTGGGTCATAGCAAAGCTCACAGCCACACAGGTCTATGCTACCGATATACAGACGCAGACTCTCGAGGCGGAAAACATCACGTCGGCAGATGGTATCGAGACGTCAGATGCATCGACTGGCGCCGCATATTGTATACGTGTGGTCAATGGCACGCTGACCGCGACCGCTGGTCATTGTTCTCTTGCTACTACCACTCCAGCGACTACGACAGTGGTAAATGTGTCGAATGATGGTAATACTTCATCAAATCCTTTCGTCATAACGAATACCAACAACAGCATAGTCGGCTCATCGACCTCAACTACTGTAGCGTCGTCGACAGATTCGTCTACTTCCTCATCTACCGTTATTTCTGTCCCAGGAACAATATCGACAGTCGACGGGTCTGCTTCTGAAGCGCCTGTCATTACGATAATTCCCGCTGCCGCCACTACGACAGTTGCCACGAGTACAGTGATAGCTCCTTCTGCGGCGGCTTCTTCTACAATGTCGGCTTCTTCATCCGCTGTTATCTCTGTTCCAGGAACGACATCTACGGTAGATGGAACCGCTCCAGAAGCGTCGTCAATTGAACCTATGACCATTACTAATACATCTACGTCTGGCTCAACTTCTTCCTCGGCATCAGCAGTGGTGCCATCAGTCACAGCGCCCGCGCCGACCACTCCTACAGTGGATACCGCGCCATCATCTGTTACTGCAACTCCATAGGTATTCTGATACATTAGGATGTGCCCACGAAGTCCTTGCTTTCTTGACCATTCTATGCTATCCTAGTCATCGTGTAAGTTTTCCTCATCGCTTACCGTTATTGTAAAGACGAGGGTTAAAGAGCGCGTTTTCGAGCGATCGAAGACAAGCTCAAAGAAAAAAATGGCAAAAAAGCTATATGTAGGCAATCTACCTTATACGACTAACGACGCTTCGCTCAAGCAATATTTTGAGCAAGCCGGTGCAGTCGCATCAGCAACAGTCATCATAGACAAGATGACCGGCCGTTCAAAGGGTTTCGGATTCGTGGAAATGTCCGCGGATGACGAAGCTGCCAAGGCCATTGATATGTTCAATGGCAAGGAAATGGATGGAAGAGCGCTTACTGTCAATGAAGCACGTCCGATGGAGCCACGCGCTCCTCGCATGGCGCGCTAAAGACAGAGCATTATCTCTCGTCAAAACAAAAGACCGCCCAAATGTAAAAATTGGGGCGGTTTTTTGTTTTAAGAAGGATTTTGTTTGTCGAGCTTTCTGCCAAGCTTATGCATGCCTTCAAACCATTCGATTTTCATTCCTTTACGAACTTTTTCAATCCATCACGCTCCACCAGCTGGAAATATGTCCGCGCCCGATAATGCGCACAGCCGCTTCCAAATCGTCGGTTATGGTGAACAGCCCCATGTCTTCTTCGCTGACCGTGTGGTGATGCTCTAGCATTTTTGCTTTCATAAAATCGCGCAACGGCTCCCAAAAATCCTTGCCAATGAGGATGATGGGAACGCGCGGAATCTTTTCTGTCTGCGTCAAGTTCAAAATATTGAACAATTCATCTGATGTTCCATAGCCGCCCGGAAAAAAGACGAAAGCTTCGGATGAAAATGTCAGCATTGCCTTCCTTATGAAAAAATAGCTGAATTTCACGCTTTCTTGGATATATTTGCTCGTGATTTGACCGCGAGGCAGATTTATATTCAACCCTAGGGTTTTTCCTCCGGCATCGCTCGCGCCTTTTGCCGCAGCTTCCATTATGCCAGGACCGCCGCCGGTGACGATCGCATATCCGAGCTCGCGAGATATCTTTCCCGCCAATTTTTCCGCCTGTTGATAATGAAAGCTATCCGGTTTTGAGCGCGCCGAACCGAAAATAGTCACAGATTTTGGATATTTTTTCAATACCTCGAAGCCCTGTTTGAATTCCTTGCTGATCTCCTTTATGTGGTCGTAAATATTTTTATTTATCTCTTTTTGCGAGAGTTGGCCAGGGTATGCTCCGTTTTCTTCTTTATTCATAGTGAACAGTATAACATATACTTGTTCTATGCTTTAACCAAGAAACATAACCGCTTGCGGCGAGAATGGATAAGTTCAGATACATCTACTTTCCATTTTTCCTTCTTTCTCTTATACTTGCTCCATGCCATTTTCTTTCACTATTAAAGAGAGATTAAAAGAGACACGCGCTCGCGCTGGCGTTATCCATACGCCGCACGGCGATATCGATACGCCCGCTTTCATTGCTGTCGGTACAAAAGCCACGGTCAAAGCGCTGACTCCGGAAATGTTGAAAGACATAGGCGTACAAGCTGTCCTGGCGAACACATATCATCTATATCTACAGCCCGGGCAACAGATAATAAAAGCCGCTGGCGGGTTTGCTCCATTCATGAATTGGGATGGACCGACCATGACAGATTCAGGCGGCTTCCAAGTCTTCTCGCTCGGTAGCGCGTATGACAAAGGCAAATCGAAGGTTGGTGATGGAAAGTCAAAAATCGTGGACAAGGAGGCGGGTACCTCTTTCGAGGGGGCTCCGCAGAGCTTGGCTCGGGGACGGAGCGGATTTTCAGCAGAAAATACGCGTACCCCGAGGAAGACGGTATCTGCCGACTCGATCGATGGTCTGGCTTCTCCTCACGCATCTCTGGCAAAGATAACCGAAGACGGCGTCGCGTTCGCTTCGGTCATCGACGGCTCGCCGCATTTCCTCACCCCAGAAAAATCGATCCAAATACAGCACGATCTAGGTGCTGACATCATCGTGGCTTTCGACGAATGCACAGCGCCGGATGATCCGTATGAATATCAAAAGGAAGCAATGGAACGTACGCATCGTTGGGCCGAACGTAGTTTGGCGGAACATAAAAAGCTAGCATATCCGTCAGCACGAGATGACTATGCCTCGCCAGCAGACAGGCAAGCGCTTTATGGCGTTATCCAAGGCGGCCGATTCGAAGATTTGCGCAAAGAAAGCGCGCGAACGATCGCGACCATGACATCTGGCGACCAGGGATTCGATGGCTTTTGCATCGGCGGTTCGTTTGACGAGAATGATATATATAAAGCCGTCGAATGGGTCACCGATATTCTGCCGGAAGGGAAGCCGCGGCATCTTCTCGGCATGGGTGAGATCGTTGATCTGTTTGAAGGGGTCGAACGCGGGATCGACACGTTCGATTGTGTTTCGCCGACGCGCTTGGCTAGAAACGGCGCTTTGTATACGCGTAATGGCCGCATAAATATATTGAATGCCGGATTCGCAGGGGATTTTTCGCCGATAGACGCCGAATGCCGCTGTCCCACTTGCAAAAACTATTCCCGCGCATATGTCTCGCATCTTTTTAGGTCAAGGGAAATACTCGCGTCAATCTTGGCTAGTCAGCACAATCTCTATTTTATCGTCAATTTGGTCAAGGAAATGAGAAAAAGGATACTGGATGGAACTTTTTTGCAGTTTAAAAAGGATTTTCTAAGTACATATACAAGGTAGCACCTTGTCATGATATCTAGGAGATTTCTTTTGCTTTATAATCCGCTGGCGCTTTCTTTAACCATTCTTCCAGTTTTTCGCGCGTCAAAAGACCTGTTTGTGCGCCGACATATTGGACTACGGAAGCAGAATTGACAGGTGCCCAAGTCAGGGCTTCGAGCGGCGACTTGCCGATGGCGAGAGCGGCCACAAAAGTCGAAGAGAACGCATCTCCAGCGCCAGTGCGCTCGTATGGCGGCTTTGGGTCAGGATATGGCGGCATATTATAAAGCTTCGATGCGCTATTTTCTGTTTCTGCCGGCAAGTAAAGATATGCACCATCCGGTCCATCAGTCAAAAGGATCGTTTTTGGTCCGAGAGCCGCTAGACGCTCGCATAGATTTCTTATATCTCGATCGTTCTCATCTGCGCCAAGTATCTTTTGAGCTTCTTCGATATTTACCGCAAAGACTTCTGTCCGCGCATAGATCCTCTTTAATTTATCAGCGCCAAGCTCCAATTGGAAAGTTCCCGGTTGAAAAGCCAATCTCACTCCGGGATTTTTTTCGAGATAATCGGCTATTTTGCCATATAGCTCAGCTGATGAAGCCGCCATAGATGATAGGTAGATCCATTTTGGCGCAGGAGCCGCTGTCATTTTTTTTGGCAGGGAATATGCGAAATCTTCATGCTTGACCAGGATCGTTCGCTCTGCTCCGTACCACAGGACATAATGATGATTTGTTTTTTTGTCAGCTTGCTCGATCAAATAATCCACGGCGACGCCGTTCGATCGGAGAGCATGCTTGCATTCTATGCCGCGTTCGTCTTTTCCTACATTTGTAATGATGGCGGATGACAAGCCGAGCCGTGCCGCCGCCACAGCCGCATTGGCCGCATTGCCGACGCCGGCAGTCGTCTCGTCAAATTCGAACGGGATCTTGTCGCCGAATCTCATGCATATCTCGCAATCTAGGGAATTCAGCTTGCAATTGACATGAGCGTCTTTTAGCCGGATGAAGACATCGATGCCTGTATCTCCGATGGCGATGAAATCAGGGGTCTTTGAAAAGATAGACATATATTGATTGATTATAACAATGAAAATAGAAAAGCGGAAGGATGTTTTTTTGTCCAAGGGTAGCCCTTGGACAAGATCTTTTCCACAACTGCCCATTTTCAAATGAAAACGACGTGCTATAATGGCTGTTACAATGACAATGAAACATTCGATTGCTATGGTCGTATCCACAAAGCTCACCGCCTGCTTTAGCGGCGCGCTTTGGAGTCGGTCATGGTAATGAATCTCCTCGATTGATTATCACAACGGACTCCAAAGAAGGAGTCCGTTTCGTTTTCTGCCGACAGAGTCGGTCCGGAGCGGAAAAACAAAAATAGCACATTGCACAACAGAAAAGGAGAGCAGAATCATGAGCGCACGAGCGTTACTATTGAACTTGCCCGAAGGCACCGATGTCTTTCGGAATAAACAAGCCCTGTCACGTAATGACCTGACCGCCTCCGCGCCCCTCGAAAAAGGCGTGGCGGGTTGGGCAGAGCTTCAGGGCCAGATCACGAATTGTGTCTCTTTCCAACAGAACAACAAAAAAGTTTGGAAAGTAGTTCAGTTCGGGGACATCGGATTTATCCGCGGAGCCCGGGCGCAAGCAGCGGCCGATAGGCGTTCGGAACTTCGCGTTCTAGCCACGGCAGAAGGGGAACTCGGCGGTTTTTCCGAGACTGACGGACATAGCGGTGGCTGATACATTTTTCGGATTGGGTTTATGGGGACGATTAATAGGATGACTGCGATCATCCGATCTTTTCCCCCAATCCGGACTATTCCACAAACCCGCAGGGCGCAATGCTCGGCGGGTTTTTCTATGTCGGCTTTGATTTGACAAATACTACATTTAATGCTATCTTATAGGGAAACAAGGCCATTGAGGTCTATTTCGTTCTTTGACAATCGCATATGTTGGCTTTCCACTATGTGGATGGCGTGTAATTGAAAGAATGAAAACTTGGTTTAAGGAATAAAAACTACGGAAGAAATTATGAAAACTGCAATGAAAATCATCGGTGTGACGACTTTTGCCGTCGCGATCGGAGTCGGTTTTGGTCTTTTGGGCTCGCGTGATACAGGCGAGCATGGTATTGTCCAGACCTCGAAGTTCGTCGCGATCAAGCCCGCGACTTCAGCTGTTAAAACAGCAATAGTGGCACAGCAAGGCATCAAATTGGAAGCGCATGTGAATGCGCAGTTCGACAACAAGTAAAACAACAACTCCAACAAACAGAAAGAGAAAGCAGAAAATGAAAACAAAAACCGCAACGTTAACATTCATCGTCGCATTCGCGGCGACCATTACGGCATTCGCGCAGACCAATTTATCGTTCCTGACATCCAAAGCGGCACTTCGCGCCTACGCAGTGGATCAGGCCAACATATCCACGACCTACCTGTTTGCACCGACTGAAGTCGGTAATCAGGCGGCGACGTATGATTACCTAATCCCGACGAATCACACGTCCGCGGATATCCTGAAAGGTTACGTGAATCAGACGTTCAACATCATAGTATTGGATCCGAACGATTATGTGACCATCGAAGGAGCAGTTTATAACAGCGACAATGATCAGCTGTTCTACGGCATTTCGTCGGCTCAATCAGTTTTGAGCAACGGCGTCTATTCGTTGCCTACGATCTCCATGATCTTGGAATTATCTCCATTCATTCCGGTCGAATTCACCAAGCAAATAGCCGGAGCGGAAATGATCTATACGGATCCTGTCACTGGACAGACGTATAACGAACAACAACTACAGGTCTATGGTAGCAAGGTCTATTTCCCAATCGATTCGGCTGGGGATGGATACCTAGTGGTTAACTTCACGGATGGCACACAGTCGAACTTTGACTTGAAACACGGTGGCGTCAAAACTTCCGGCGTTTCGATTAGCCAATTCGTCAGTGCGGCGACCATCGACAACTTGGTGACGTATACGAATCCGCCACAAGTTATTGATGAATTACAGTCTCAAGGTGGTATCGGTGAAAATCGGACATATGAAATACTCGCTGGCTTCGGAACGGTTTGTCCAGTTGGTTATACATGTGTTCCTATTTCCACGAAATTCTTTATATGGACTTCGGAAGGATATGTTCCACTTGGATATTATTATCGCCAGTCCGGAAGCCAAACGTGGCAATACACGCCGGCAGAAAACGGTTCTGCAAATATTCCATTCTCGGCTATCGGGACGTGGTATGTTATTCCTTATTGGGATTCGACGCAATTCACCGAACCGGCGCCTAACATCTGGAATGGCACGGTAGGTGTCGGTGAGGGCTGACAAACGATTCAAAACAACAACCCGCAGGGCGCAATGCTCGGCGGGTTTTTCTATGTCCAAGGGTAGCCCTTGGACTATTTCACCAACTCGAAATCGAGCATCTTCTTTTCGATATCAGCGCTCGTTATCTTGAATTTTACTGAATCGCCGAGAGTATAGCGTTTTTTGGTGCGCTCGCCGACGATGGAATAAGAGCGCTTGTCGAAATTCCAATAATCATCGCCGAGGTTGCGAATGTTGACCATGCCTTCTGATTTGGTCTCCTTTTCCTCGACATAGATGCCCCATTCAGTCACGCCGGAGATGACGCCATCGAATGTCTGACCTATGCGTTCCGACATGTATTCCACTTGTTTCAATTTGATGCTGGCTCGCTCGGCTTGGGCGGCGCTGATCTCGCGGTCTGTCGAATGCTCAGCTATTTTGCCGAAAGCGACGATGTCTCGGTCGCCGAACGGCTCGCCATGCAGATGCTTCGCCAGGATGCGATGGACGAGGAGGTCTGGATAGCGGCGGATAGGAGAAGTAAAATGCGTGTAATAATCAAAAGCAAGCCCGAAGTGGCCGATGTTTTTTGTCGAATAAACCGCCTTTTGCATAGAACGTATCATCGCTGTGGCAAGGAGGGCCTCATGCGGCGTGCCTTCGATCTGTTTGAGCAAGCTCTTTATGTCTGCGGCCTTCACTTTTCCTTTATCGGTATGCAGAGTATAACCGAGCGCTTTTGCGAATTCGGCTAGCTCGACCATTCGTTCCGGATCTGGCAGATCGTGTATGCGATAGATGGCGCCGGTGTCGCGATTGCCTTTTTTCTCTATCTGGTCGTGGATGAATTTGGCCACTTCGCGGTTGGCGAGGAGCATGAATTCTTCGACCAGCTTGTGGGCGTCGAAACGGGTCTTCCTATAGACGCCGAGCGGCTTGCCGTTCTCGTCCAGCTTGAACTTTATCTCGTCCTGCTCGAATTCGATGGCGCCGTTGGCGAATTTCTTTTCTTTCAATATCTTTGCGATGTCATTGAGTTTCGCCAATTCATCATGAAATTCTTTGCTCTTGCCGATTATGGAGTCCTGGGCTGTCTCGTAGGTGAAGCGCTTCGCGGAATGGATGATAGTCCGTCCGAACCATCGTTCGACGACTTCTGCTTTGTCATTGACCTTAAAGACGGCGGAAAAAGCCAAGCGGTCGACGTCAGGCATCAGGGAACAAACGCCATTCGACAAAACTTCTGGCAACATTGGGATAGTGCGATCTACTAGGTATATAGAAGTGGCGCGCTTCAATGCCTCGGTGTCGATAGCTGTTCCAGGACGGACGTAATGCGACACGTCGGCGATATGGACGCCGATCTCGTAGAGTTGTTCATGAGGCGTTGCGGATACGTTCTTTTTCTGGGCTATTTCCGGGTTTCTCAAGCCAAGCTCTCGCTCCGAATGCTCGCCGGGGATCCCTCCAAAAGAAGTATCCGCCTGTACGCCTTGGCTATCAAATTTTTTGAACGATATAGCATCATCAAAATCCTTTGCATCGAATGGATCGATGGTGAAAGTCAGGACATCGCGCATATCGCGGCGCTGTGCGATCTCCTCGGCTGTTATGCCTGTTCCTTCTTTTTCATATTTTTCCGCCTCCTTTTCTACGTTGGCAGGGAAGCCGGTCTCGAAACCGCTCTCGAGCACGATGGATTCCATCTCGACATCGTTCTCGCCTTTTTGACCGAGCACCCGTATGACTTCAACCTGCGGATTCTGTTTTGGATCTTTCCATGGCAGGAGCTTGGTGTAGACCTTTTGATCCGACTTCAACCTTTGTCCGAGTTTTTGAATGCTCGCAGGCGATATCATAAAATCCAAATATGCGCGCTTGTCGTCGGGGATGAGGAAAAACTGCCCTTTGTCTTCGAGGATTATACCGACATAATTCTCCTTGCCGCGCTCGATGACTTGCGTCACTTCGCCGAATTCGCCGTCCGCGTTCTTCTTGACTATCTTGTATTCGACCGTATCGCCGGAAAGCGCCGTGCTCAAATTGCCCGGCTCAAAGACTATCCTTCGGTCGCTTTCTTCGAAATTGATAAAGCCGAATCCTTTGCGATTCGTCGCTATCTTTCCGTTTTGTGTTGTTTCCTTACTGCCTTGCTTCGAATGGTCTGGCTTTGTCGAATGGCCGGGATGAGTTTTATTGTTCACATGGATACTATACCGATTTATGTCGATTGTTGCAATTTTTTCCACTGTCTGTTAAGATTTGACCCATGTTAAAAATCAGACTGCAACGCGTCGGTCGGAAGCATGAGCCATCATTTCGGCTCGTTTTGACTGACTCAAAAAATGGTCCGAAATCCGGTAAATATCAGGAAGTCCTAGGTTGGTACGATGTTCGCCGCGACAACAAAGCAGAGCAATTCGACGTTGCGCGCATCAAATATTGGACGAGCAAGGGCGCCAAGGTTTCCGATACCGTCCACAATTTCCTTGTAGAAAAAAAGGTGATCGAAGGGAAAAAGATAAACAAACTGCCGAAAAAGTCTCCAATAAAGAAGGCCGAGCCAAAGGCAGAAGGGGAAAAGAAAGCCGCTACTGCTCCAGCCACTGCTCCAGCCGCTGAAACAAAAGCTGAGACAAAAGCCGCTCCTGTTGCTGAGGCAAAACATGAAGCCGTCTCTGAGGCAAAACCTGCAGCCGCTCCTATCGCCTAAACTTGCAAAAGTCATCAGTAAAAAAGCCGCTGACAGCGGTTTTTTTCAACATATTTCTATTGACTTGATGAAAAACTTTGCGTTATAATATAGACCAGCAGTGGTCGCACTGTCATTTATTCCGGCAGGCGAGGATCGGTGTGACCGCTTGCGGACATGATGTCCGAGTGAAGACGGAAGAAAGCACTCTTTATCAGCAGTTATAAATTAATTGAATGAACGAAGCACATGAATAAAGACCAAGAATTTTTGGAATATGTAGTCAAATCGCTAGTTGACAATCCGGACAAGGTCAAGGTGACGCGCACGGTGGACGAGATGGGGGTTCTCATGACTCTTTCAGTAGATGCGCCAGATATGGGCAAGGTCATAGGTCGTGACGGAAACACAGCAAAGGCCATCCGTACGCTCCTTCGCACCGTCGGGATGAAGAACAATTCTCGCGTCAATCTCAAGATCAACGAGCCAGAAGGCGGTCTTCGCGATCAGAGCGGCGAGACAGCAGTGCCCCGCGCCGAAAAGGCGTCAAAGACAGTCGACGAAGCGATGTCAGATTTGAGGATATAATGAAGATCTGTGTTCTATGCTTTATTCGCAAACTTTAGATCACAACTTGCAACCTCAAGCTTAGACAGACGAAACCAATGGGCGGTCGTCCTTTGAATTAATCCTTAAAACAAAAAACCGCGCAACCAAAAAGTCGCGCGGGGTGGAGCATGCTCAAAAACTAGAATTTCAGGCGATTACATTTGCCGCGCTCCGGACAGCGTTCGACGACGACATCCGGTTTTGCGTCGTAATAGAAATCCGGCATTGGCAATGTGTCGAGATGTCCGAGCTTGAACATATCGCCGAAGTATAGGGAAACATCGGTCTTCAATTTATCCAAACGAATTCGATCGCCGGCCCCATCCATTTCGGGGACCAAAGATCCCAGAATGAAAAAATTGAAATTGCCGAAGTTTCTAATATAATCTCCGTCTGATGTTCCTTCGTCGAACATCTTGATTATATTTGACACTGCTATTTCTACTTTTGATCCATCCTCAGATTGCAGCATCTCACGGATATATTTTTTCGATTCGATGTCATTCGAATCGTTCCATTGCCAGACAAGGAATGGGATATTGAGTGCGCCCAACAAGCTTATTTTTGTCATAATTTTTTCAACGTCCTTTCTTTTGCCGGATTTCATGTTGGATCCAGCTTTATTCAAGCTTGAACCTACACAAAAAATGATGTATTGTCAATATCTAATACAAGGGATACCTATTCGGCTCTGGTGCTCATCAGAGCCGAAGACCTTGTACAGATACATATGGCTACGTCAGGCACGAATTTGCTGATTCGCCATATACAGCAATGACAACCTTTCACATCATCACCCTTTTTCCCGATGCGTTCGACTCGTACCTAGGCGAGTCGATTTTGAAGCGCGCCATAGAGGACAAGAAGATCCAAGTCAGATTTTATAATCCGCGAGATTTTGCCGTTTCAAAGAATGGAAAGAAGAAGAATGCGGGCGCGATGACGTACGCCGAGCGCCGTGTCGATGATCGACCATACGGAGGCGGTCCAGGAATGGTCATCGAAGCGTTGCCTGTGATAAGGGCGATAGAAAAAGCGGCGCAAGACGCAAAAGACAAAGCGCAAAAATCAAAGCCAAAAGGCAATAATAAAATGAAAGACTCAAAATCACAACCCACGGCTTTCAGCATAAAAATGATATTCTTTAGCCCGAGCGGCAAGCAGTTCACGAATGATTACGCAGAAAAGGCGAGCAAGACCAATTCGGACATCATCCTTGTCTGCGGCCGATATGAAGGGATCGATGCTCGGGTCAAGAAAGCGTTCAAGATGGAAGATGTCTCCGTAGGTCCATTTGTTCTGACCGGCGGGGAATTGCCGGCGATGATCGTCATCGATTCTATCTCGCGACGTTTGCCTGGCGTTCTCGGCGACATAAACTCTCTCGAAGAGAGCCGTGTGGCCAGTTCTGATGTCTATACTCGTCCCGAAGTCTTTGAATACAAAGGCAAAAAATACCGCGTGCCGAAAATATTGCTCTCCGGCGACCGTGCCAAGATCGACGAGTGGAAGAAGGGAAGGGGCAAGAAATAAAACCTAACGATGTATTTTTCATGCGTTTGATTATTGGATTAAAAATTAATCCAATAGTATAATTCATCAAATACAATGACCACCCGTAAGACAGCGAATAATTCTGAGACAATGAAATTTATATATGAAGTTCTCGGTCTTTCCAATGAAGAAGTGAGTATTTTGGAACAAACAGCTCGATTCGCGAAGACAACTTCAGTTTTGGCGCGTCACACGGGCGTATTGCCTCATTCATTGCCGTACATATTGAGAATGCTTGAAAAAAGACATCTAATCTCGAGGTCTGGTCATGGACACAAGCAGGTCCGCTGGCGATCGAATATGACAAGGATCCTCCAAGCATTCCGTAACGAGTGCCTTAAACAAAGGAGATCGACAACAAAGAAAGTTAGCAATGCTAATCTCTATTTAGACAATTAGATTATTGGATTAAAAATTAATCCAATAATCTAAACGAAAAAATGCGCGTAGTTCACAGACTTGCCAACAAAAAAGCGAGACGTCTTGCGGCGTCTCGCTTGCGATTTGATTGTGCACACGGTGATTATCTCGTTGCACGCTCAACATCCTTGATTTCTTTAATGATTATATCCGCAGCCAGCCTGGGGTCTGTTCTCTTCTTTTTTTCCAGTTCAGCCAAGTCAGCCAAGAGAGGGTCGACTCTGTCGGCGAATTCAGGCCCTTCACGTTTTATCGCTTGGAGCCAGGTCTCGGAAAGCTCTATTTTTGAAAGCTTACCCCATACTTCCTCCCGCAAATCAGGACAATTCCTGAAAACATGGAAAAGCGGCGAGAACTCACTGCTCCGGTCTAGAAGCATCCGTGCGGCCTCTTCGCGGCATACTGGTCTGTTCTTCGATTCGATTATCGTTTCGAGGACGAAGTCGCCCATCGCCGCCTTGTGTTTTTGCCACAGCTCCGGTATAAGCGCAGGCAAGGAATAGATGATCGAATTCATAGACTGATACATGAGAGCGTCTAATTTGATAAGAATGCTTCCTGCCGTCCTCTTGCTTGCCGAGGTGTGTCTGTTGTTAACGATGAGGACGAGCTGGTATTCAGCCGGCGAGAGCTTCAAGAGCGCTTGCCCGGCTTGTTCACAGATCGTCTGATCGTTTGATGCAAACAAGACATACTCAAGGGCATTTTTGTCCGGATGGGCGATGATGGCTCGTGCCGCGTCGCGGGACAGTTCGGATGTCCCGAACTCGATTATCTTTAAGAGAATGTTGTGCCTGTCGGGAAAGTGTTCAATGATCATCTTGGCAGGATAGGAACAGAGCTCCTGTCGTGATTTCCAGTCATAAAACAATTTTTCAAGATGCTTGAAGTCGGGATTTGCCTTCTCCACGAACGCGTTCCACGCCCGTTCTCGGAGGTGCTTTGAAAACCTTACAAGCTCTAGCAACTGTTCTGGGGCAGGGGATTTCGTCAATAAATCTCTGAACATCCTGTCCAACGATTCATTTTTTGAAGTTTCGGTCGGATTCATTTTCTCTTCCTTTTGTTAATGTTCAATTTTGTTTAAAACAGTTCTATCACGACCTGTGATTAATGTCAATATTGTGCTCTTTTAAAAGTGTGATAGTATCGCAATAACTTCGCAGATTGAGTTCTGCCTGACAGCGGAGGATTATAAAAAGACTACGTTGTCTACTACTCGCAAATAACCTTGAGAAAAAGCCGTTTTCGCTGTCGAAAGCGTTTTTTCTTTTGTTATTTTAATTTTAATAAAACATGCCAAATACCGCCACGCATAGCCGTCCAAAGAAATATTTCAGCCGGTTCAAGGAAGCATTGACCCCGATGCCGAATTTGATCCAGGCACAACTGGATTCTTTCAAATGGTTCATCGAAGAAGGCATCAGCCAAGCATTGAAAGAATTCTCGCCGATCGAGGATTATGCAAAGAAGAAGTTCGAGCTGTCGTTCGGCTCTTTCGAGGTTTCTTTGCCGAAATATACGGAGGAATATGCAAAGGTCAACAAGCTTTCTTATGAAGGCCAACTGAAGGCGACGGTCAAGCTAAAGAACAAATCTCTGGACTCTACAAAAGAGCAGGAGATCTTTTTGTCCGAAGTGCCTCTAATGACCTCGCACGGCACATTCATCATCAACGGAATCGAGCGCATCATTTCGCCGCAATTGGCTAGATCTTTCGGCATCTTCTTCACTTTAAATGAATTGCGTGGCAAAAACCTGTTCGGGGCAAAGATAATCCCGGCTCGCGGAGTCTGGATAGAGATAGAGACCGACACCGATGGCACAATCATAGCCCGCATAGACCGCAAGAGGAAATTTCCCATCACTTCGCTATTGCGTATTCTAGGAGCCGAAACGAACGACCAGATCTTTGAAATGTTCAAGGGGGACGGGAAGGCCAGAAAAGTCGTCGAATTCACTCTATCAAAAGACCACGCAAAAACGACCGACGAATCATATATCGAGATCCACAAGCGTCTGCGCGACGGCGACCTGGCTACAGCCGAAAATGCCCGCGAATTCATCGGCGACATATTCAAAGCAGAGCGCTATGACCTCTCACGCGTAGGCCGTTTCCGCTTCAACAAGCGCTTCAATAAATCGATGGAAGAAAACGAGATGGAGAGGAAGACCATCAGTGCGAGCGACTTGGCTACCGTCATCGCTCATATAGTCGGCTTGAATAATAATCCAGATGCAGTCGAAGACGACATAGACCATCTCGGCTCTCGCCGCGTGCGTTTTGTCGGAGAGCTCCTACAGCAAAAGGTGCGCGTCGGCATGACCCAGATGAAGAGGAACATCCAGGATCGCATGTCCACAATAGAGCCAGACATCAGCTTGCCGGTGAATTTCATCAGTCCTCGTCCGCTCCAGGCGCGCATAAAGGAATTCTTTACTACGAACCAGCTGTCGCAATTCATGTTGCAGGAAAATGTTCTCGGCGAGATCGAACATCTGCGAATAATGACAGCCCTCGGCCCAGGCGGATTGACTCGCGAGCGCGCCGGATTCGAAGTGCGCGACGTGCACCCTTCGCATTATGGCCGTCTTTGTCCTATCCATACTCCAGAAGGCCCGAACATCGGTCTCGTCCTTCACCTTGCCCTATATGCGCGGCTCAATGATTTCGGCATGATCGAGACTCCTTATGCGCGCGTGAAAGGCGGCGTGATCACAAAAGAGATCCAGTATTTGAATGCCCTTGAAGAAGAAAATTTCCGCATCGCCCATGCCGCCATCCCTTATGACAAGGACGGCAATATCACCGCTGACGAAGTCGAGGTGCGCATAAACGGCAAGCCGGGCTTGGCGAAAAAAGCAGAAGTAGATTATATCGATGTCTCGACAAACCAGGCATTTTCAGTAGCTACCTCTCTGATTCCTTTCTTGAACCATGACGCCGCCGGCCGCGCGTTGATGGGATCGAACATGCAAAAGCAAGCCACTCCTTGTCTGGTGCCAGAAGCGCCTATCGTCGCCACAGGCATCGAAAGGAAAGCAGTCGAAGACACAGGCCGCATCATCCTCGCACCAGAAGACGGCGAGATAAAGCATGTAGACGCGAGCCGCATATCCTTTGAGGCGAGCAGCAGCTCTGCAAAGGTGAAAAAGCATGAATACACATTGGTCCATTTCTCGCGCACGAACGGCTTCACTGTCTTTCATCAGCGCCCGATCGTCTCTGTCGGTCAAAAGGTGAAAAAAGGAGATGTCTTGGCTGATACATCCACCAGCGACAATGGCGAGATCGCCCTCGGTCACAATATGCTGGTCGCCTTCATGTCATGGTCTGGAAACAATTATGAGGATGCCATAATATTGTCGGAACGATTGGTCAAGAATTCAAAATTCAGCTCTATACACATCGAGGAATTCGTCATCAATGTCCGCGATACGAAATTGGGCCCGGAAGTCACCACTTGCGACATTCCAAACGTCGGCGAAGCAAAATTAAAAAATCTAGCAGAGGACGGGATCGTCCGTATCGGCGCCGAAGTCAGGCCTGGCGATATTCTGGTAGGCAAGATCACGCCAAAAGGCGAGACCCAGCTGACGCCAGAGGAACGCCTGCTCCGCTCTATATTTGGTGAAAAAGCCCGTGATGTAAAAGACACCTCAAAGAGGATGGAAGGGGGCAAGCGCGGCCGCGTCATTTCCATCAAAATCTTTTCGCGAGAAAAAGGCGACAAACTGGAGTCGGGCATAATAAAGAAAATCTACATAGAAGTGGCCCAAGTCCGTAACGTCTCTGTCGGCGACAAGCTAGCCGGCCGCCACGGCAACAAAGGCGTCATATCGCGCATTTTGCCTGAAGAAGAGATGCCTTATATGGATGACGGCACGCCTGTCGATGTCATCCTAACTCCGCTTGGCGTCCCTTCCCGTATGAACCTCGGACAGATTTTGGAATTGCACCTAGGGCTCGCCGCGAATGCTCTCGGCTATCAGGCCATAGTCCCTCCTGTTGCCGGAGCCACTGATACTGAAATAAAAGAAGAGCTGAAAAAAGCCGGTTTCAACGAGCAGGGCAAGATGAAGCTGCGCGATGGACGCACCGGCGAATATTTCGATCAGCCGATAGCTGTCGGATATATGTATATCCTGAAATTGCATCACATGGTCGAGGACAAGATACACATGCGCTCGATCGGTCCTTACTCTCTCATCACTCAACAGCCGCTCGGAGGCAAGGCGCAGGGTGGAGGCCAGCGTTTCGGCGAGATGGAAGTCTGGGCACTGCTCGGACATGGCGCGGCATACACGTTGCGCGAGATTTTGACAATCAAATCAGACGACATCCAGGGTCGCTCGCAGGCGTTCGATTCTATCGTCAAGGGCGAGAATCTGAAACAGCCGAATATACCGGCATCGTTCAATGTCCTCTTGAAGACATTGCGCGGACTTGCCTTAAATGTCGAATTACTATCCAAGTCGCAGTCGATAGAAGAGGAATAATCAGTACAAGGGTAGCCCTTGTACAAACAAAACCATGGCAACAACACTAAACAACAAAAAAACAACGATGGAGCTCCGCGATGTCGATATAGTAAAATTGTCGCTAGCCAGCCCCGAGAAGATAGTCGAATGGTCTTATGGCGAAGTGACCAAACCGGAGACGATCAACTATCGCACCCAGCGCTCCGAAAAGAGCGGCCTCTTCGACGAAAAGATCTTTGGTCCGGATCGCGACTTCGAATGCTATTGCGGCAAATATCGCGGCATCAGATACAAGGGGATCATCTGCGAGAAATGCGGAGTCGAATTGACGCGCTCTATCGTCCGTCGCGATCGCATGGGTCATATCGAACTGTCCGTGCCTGTCTCGCATATATGGTTCCTCCGCTCCATGCCATCCCGCATCGGGCTCATCATGGGCTTGCCTACCGCTGACTTGGAAAAAGTCATCTATTTCGCCGGCTACATCGTCTCAAAAGTCCATAATGATGAAAAGGAAAGATTCCTCAAAGACCTAGACAGCGAATATAAATCAAAAGTCAAAGGCGCGAACGACGACAAGACAAAAGACGCTCTGAAAGAATTGTTCGTCAATGCCCGTCGCGAGATCGAGTCAGTCATCGAAGGTTTCGTCATGGATGAGGCCGTCTATCACAAATATTCGATGAAGTACGGCAGTATATTCGAGGCAGGCATAGGCGCCGAAGCGATCTACAACATCCTCAAAAACATCGACCTGAAAAAACTGAAGCAAAATTTGGAAAAAGAGCTTGAAAGCGCCGGTTCCCTTGAACATGAAAAGCTCTCTCGCCGGCTTTCGTTGGTCAAGTCTATGATCAAATCCAATTCAAGGCCGGAATGGATGTTCCTCGTCCGCATTCCTGTGATTCCACCGGCATTGCGCCCTATGGTCGCACTCGACGGCGGCCGCTTTGCCACATCGGACGTCAATGACCTATATCGCCGCGTCATCAATCGCAACAACCGTTTGGTCAAGCTAAAGGAGATACATGCGCCGGATGTCATTCTCCGCAATGAAAAGCGCATTCTCCAAGAAGCAGTCGATGCCCTTATCGACAGCTCTATCCGTCACGGAAATGCCAACGCCGCACAGTCCGCCTTTGCACAGAAACACGCTCTAAAATCTCTTTCGGATAATATAAAGAGCAAGCGCGGCCTATTCCGCCAGAACCTCCTCGGCAAACGCGTCGACTATTCCGGACGTTCTGTTATCGTCGTCGGACCTGAACTCCACCTCAACCAGTGTGGTCTGCCAAAGCACATGGCTCTGGAGCTCTTCCGTCCTTTCATCATAAAAGGCCTCTTACAACGAGAGCTCGCCTATAATATACGCGGCGCAGGGCGTCTAATCGATGATCAGGCAAAAGAAGTCTGGGAAATTTTGGAAGAAGTCATCAAGGACAAGTATGTTCTTTTGAACCGCGCGCCTACCTTGCACCGTCTCGGCATCCAGGCATTCAAACCGATCTTGATCGAAGGCAATGCTATCCAAGTGCATCCGTTGGTCTGCACCGCTTTCAACGCTGACTTCGATGGCGACCAGATGGCCGTTCACGTTCCATTGGGCATAGAGGCGCAGACTGAAGCGCGAGAGATCATGGCTTCCGACAAGAATATCTTGAAGCCTGGAAGCGGTGATCCGACGATCATCTCGAAACTGCTCGACATCGTCCTGGGATGTTTCTGGATCACAAAGACGATCGAAGGGGGAGTCGGCGAAGGAAAGATATTCGAAAGCCCGGCGGCGGCTGTCCTCGCTCGCGAATATGGCGCCGTAAACTATCGTTCAAAGATAAAAGTCATGCCGAACGATCTGCCGAAGTATGCGCAATTCGATGGCAAGCTGTTCGAGACGACTGTCGGTCGCATACTCTTCAATGATATTTTGCCGGCTGACTATCCTTTCATCAACAGAGAGATCAATAGGTCAAAACTGGCGGCTGTCATAGACGATCTCATCACCAGCAACGGCATCTCTAGCATTCCGGATGTACTGGACAAGGTCAAAAACTTTGGCTTTTATTATGCCACATATTCCGGTACGACTTGGGGCATCGACGATATAGTCATTCCTGCGGGCAAGACAGACGTCATAGCAAAAGCAAAGATCCAAAGCGATTTGATAGGCAAGCAATATGAAGAAGGACTTTTGACCGAAGAAGAGCGCATAAGAAAGAACATCGAGCTTTGGCACAAGGCAAAAGGCGATGTCGAAAAGCTCATCCCGGCGTCTCTCGACAAAATGGGACCAGTTTACGATATGATCACTTCCGGCGCTCGCGGTTCGATGGCTCAGATAACGCAGATGGCCGGCATGACAGGTCTCATTGCCTCGGCATCCGGAGAAACGATCGAATTGCCTATCTTGTCCTGTTCAAAGGAGGGTCTGACGCCTATCGAATATTTCATCACCACTCACGGCGCGCGCAAGGGTTCCACCGACACCGCTCTAAACACTGCGAAGGCCGGCTATTTGACCCGCAAGCTGTTCGTTGTGGCCCAGGACGTCATGATAAGCGAAGATGATTGCGGCACAAAAGAGAGCATAATCATAAAAAAGCAGAGCGCTTCCGGAATCGAGATCCCTCTTTCAAAGAATATCCGTGGACGCGTCTTGGCCGAAGACGTCGAATCTTCCGATGGCAAGGTCAAGTTCAGCAAAGGCCATCTGTTGTCAAAGGGCGAGGCACAGCAAATCGAAACGGCTGGCATCACTGCCGTACACGTACGCTCGCCGCTTTCCTGCAAAACTATCCGCGGCGTATGCGCCCAATGTTATGGGCTAGATCTCGGCAAGAACGAGATGATCGCCATCGGAGAAGCAGTCGGCACTGTCGCCGCCCAAGCTATCGGCGAGCCAGGCACACAGTTGACCATGCGCACATTCCACTCTGGAGGCGCCGCATCTGCGGCTGGCGACATCACAGCCGGTCTCCCACGCGTTGAGGAAATATTTGAAAAGCGCAGCCCTAGAAATCCGGCGGTCGTAGCCACAGTCGACGGCGTCGTATCCGAGATAAAAGACATGGCAAAGGAAAAAGTCATAGTCGTCATCCCTGACGTAGGACACATAGTAAAGTCGAAAGCAAAAAGTCGAAAGTCAAAAGCGGGAACGGGGACGAATATAGCAGAAGGTAAAACAGAAGCCGTCGAGTATCCTTTCCATTATCGCCGCACCGCTTTTGTGAAAGTCGGTGACAAGGTGACGAAAGGCCAGCTTTTGACCGATGGGTCTGCCGACATCGATGAGATATTCGCCAATGCCGGACCGGAGCGCGCAAAAGAGTACGTCATCAGCGAAGTCGGCAAGATCTACGAACTGCAGGGCGAGACAGTTTCCAGAAAGCACATCGAAGTCATCGTCAAACAGATGTTCAGCCGCAAGCGTGTCGAAGACGCCGGCGACACGAATCTGGCAGATGGCATGGTCGTTGACGATATCCAGTTGGCAGAAGAGAACAAGAAGACGAAATCTGTCGATGGCGCTATCGCTACCGCAAAACCGATCGCTCTCGGCATCACAGAAGTGTCTCTTTCGCGCAAGAGCTTCTTGTCGGCAGCATCATTCCAGCACACGACCCGTGTCCTCATCGGCAATGCCGTTCGCGGCGCCGAAGACGATCTACAGGGCTTGATGGAGAACGTTATTATTGGCCGACTAATACCAGCAGGCACTGGCTACAAGGGCTCTCCAAAAGCCGATATGATAGAGAAAGTCCGACCGCACGATACGATTGTTCAATAATAAAAGTCTATAAAGCCCTTAAAGCTATAAAGCAATAGATGCTCGCATCCGCTTTATATACTTTAAGGGCTTTCGGCTTTATGGACTTACTGCTATACTTTTCCTGATGAATCGCATCATCTATGTAACAAAATCTGACGGAGAAAAAGAGCTCTTTGAGGAGGGCAAGCTAGTTGAATCGTTGCGCATCGCTGGTGGTTCAAAGGAAGCCATCGATGAGATAGTCTCGAGGGTAGAAGGCGATATAAAAGAGGGCATGTCCACAGCATTGATATACGCTCGAGCTTTCGATTATCTGCGCTCGTCCAATCTCCACCATGCGGCTGCGCGATATTCTCTGCGCCGTGCCATCGCCGAGCTCGGACCGAACGGCTATCCGTTCGAAAAATTCGTAGCCGAGATATTCAAAGCTTGGGGTTTTGAGACGACGACTGATACGATCGTAGAAGGCCATTGCGTCCAACATGAAGTCGACGTGATCGCCTGGAAAGAAGACAGATTGGAAATGGTCGAAGCAAAATTCCACAATGAATTCGGCCTGAAATCGGATCTGAAAGTCGCCTTGTATGTGAAAGCCCGCTTTGAAGACCTCGCAAGCCAAAAATTCACTTTTGGCGGCCGCGAAAGGGCGTTGACCAAAGGGTGGCTCATCACCAATACGAAATTCACCAGCGAAGCCATAAAATACGCTCAATGCTCAGGTCTTCATTTGATCGGTTGGAATTATCCGCATACCGGAAATCTGCACCACCTGATCGAAGAATTTTCACTGTATCCTTTCACTATTTTGGCTTCCGTTGACGGCCAAACTCGCCGCAATCTATTTGAGAACGGCGTCGTGCTCTGCCGAGATCTCGTCAAATACCCAGGCCATCTCGAGGACGCTGGCGTCCATGGCATTAAAGCTAGCAAGATAATCAACGAAGCCAAAATGATGTGCAAGATATGAACATATATTCTACTTGCCTTTGAAATTATAGAGTATTATTCATTATGAACCAGATCCACTTCATACATTGGCATCCTAGCGACTATCGTGCTCTCGACACAGCAAAATCGTTTTCTGACCTATCCAAGCTTGCGCTTGGCATGACCGACCGCATATCTGGAAAAATTGAGATGGTATCTGGTCCGATATCGACGGGCGGCGTAGGGAGCGCGGAAGGGAACAAAAGAGTCTTCGAAGGAATCATAGAGATTCTCATTTCAGAATCAGCTTCAAACATATTCAGTCAGATGCCGTTTGAGACAAAGATGGAAGAGCTGTATCGCAAATGGTATGCAGAAAATCCGGGCGAAAAATATTGTTGGCCGATCCTCGATGAATTTTATGAGCCGTTATTCGCTTCAGGAAAAGTTGAACGCCTTCATTTTATACATGATTGGGAATCTTCTACTGGCGCCACTTGGGAACATGATAATTGCGACCGCTGGGGCATAAAAAGGCATTATTTGCCAAAAGAGCTTTCTATCAGAGCGCTCGACGGATCTGTTATAAAGAAGTAGCGCAAAGCGTACTGACCAAGAGCCAGTATGCTTTCTCCATTCGAGCATGTTTTTGATATGGCTGTTCATAACTATTTTAACTTTTCTTAATAACTTTTTTCTATAATTTATGAATGGATCGAGAATACATCAAGAATTTTGATGAATGGAATGTGTACAGCAAAAACTTGGATTCGGCCGAATTCAAGGGATTTTTCTATGAAAGGGAAATTTGGTGGTGTGCGCTTGGCGTGAATGTAGGTTCTGAACAAGACGGAAAGAATGATAATTTTGAAAGGCCAGTACTTATAGTGAAGAAAATCAATCATAATCTGTTGTGGATTGTTCCTCTTACCAGCAAGATTACCTCGTATGAAAGTCGAATTCCAATAAAAATTCTTGGTCAAAAATCACAATTACTTTTATCGCAAATACGTTCAATAAGCAGCAGGCGGCTTCTGAGAAAAATCGGTATTGCCAAAGCAGCCGTTTTTTATGAAGCACTAGTAAGGTTAGGACTTGTTTTGTTCAAAACTACAAAAGGCGAAACCCCGCCCAACCTTGCGGCGGAGCGGGGAATCTCGGAGCCCTAAAAGGGCAAAAGTGGCAGATTTTGTTGGTATTCGGTTATGCCTTGCACAGAATGGCACCGGACAGACAAAACCTACGTTACGAAACCTCTTTCTGTGATCGAGGAATCTCGGAGCCCGAAGGCGACTGTAATACAATTATACATCTTGGTTATTTTCGGTCAAGCCAAGCGATGTGGAAAAAATCTAACTTAATAAAAATATCATGCCCGCCAACCGCTCAATCATCATAGGAATCTCTCTGCTCGCCATGATCCTCGCGGGTATCTATCTTTCAAGGAATACGAGCCTCGAAGCTCTGGTCAATGGCGGCAATCAAGATTCTCCACCGTCGGCCATTGATGCCGGCTCTTCCACTTCGATCACAAACTGCTCTTTTGATACCTCTATGTCGCCGACGCATGACCCGATCATACTGAGCGAGATCGCTTGGATGGGTGACGCCACCAGCTCGAATGACGAATGGATCGAGCTTGCCAATATATCCACCAGCACGATTCATATTGGCGGTTGGGAATTGATCGACAAGAATGAAAAAATAAAGGCAGTCTTTCGAAGCGGCGCAAATATTACGGCTGGCGGCTTCTATCTGTTGGAGCGCGGCGGAATGGACTTTTTGACCGGCAAAAAAGCAGACATGTTTTTCATCGGCTCTCTCAAAAACAGCGGAGACAGCTTCCGGCTTTTTGATAGTGATTGCCATTTGATCGACGAGGCGATAGCTGGTTCTGGCTGGCTGGCTGGCGATAATGCCAAAAAAGATACCATGGAGCGCGATTCTAAAACTCTTGCTTGGTACACTTCAAAAATTAAAGGTGGAACGCCGAGGGCGGAAAATGATGGGCAAAATGATCGATATAACCATGACGTATCAATACCAACTTCCGCTTCAACTTCTCCAGCTTATGACATCCAGTCTCCCATTCCTTTCTTGTCCACAAAAAGCAACGTCACTCATATCCTGATCAGCCAAGTCCAGATAACCGGCGGAAAAGGGAATACGAACGATGATTTCATAGAACTTTACAATCCAAACGGCGGACAAGCCGATTTAAAGGGATACCGTTTGGTCAAGAGGGCTGGAGAGAACGCGAGCGACGTCCTTATTAAATCATGGACAACCGGCGCCATCATTCCTGCGTACGGATTTTATCTGTGGGCAAATTCCGGCTATGCGGATATTTCCGTGGTGCCTGATTCGACGACATCGGCGACTCTGTCTGAAGACGATGCGATCGCTCTACGTCTTGGCTCGAATGACACAGGAACTATAATCGACAGCGTGGCTTGGGGAAAATCACAAAATGCTTTTTCAGCAAGTGGAACGGTTTCCTCCTTTAATCAATCCTATACTTTTAACCAATCTTCCTCAAGCAATGTTTCTTCAAGTTTAATCACTTCAAATTCGTTTCCATTAAACCCCGGCGTCGACCAAAGCATCATGCGAAAAAGCTGGCAGAACGGCGCATGCATCGCGGCTTCATTTGAAATTAAAATTGGAAACGGCTGTGACACAGGAAACGATGCCCAGGATTTTGAGTTGATGCAGGTTGCAGAACCGAGGGATTCTAAAATGAAATCAGAACTTTTTTGATTAGGTGTGGATAACCTTGCTTTTACACTTTCGATTTATTTTCTATAATATGGGCATGGTAACAAAAAGGCAAAAACAAGTACTTGATTTCATTACAGATTATAGAAACAAGAAAGGATATGCTCCTTCTCTTGACGAAATACGCAAGAAATTAATGCTCTCATCTGTATCAACGGCGCATTTCCATGTTTCCAAACTTCGCGATTTGGGATATTTATCAAAGGAAGAAAACAAACCTCGTTCTATTGACGTATTTGGTAGCGAAAAAATGATAAAAATTCCGCTCTTGGGAACAATCGCCGCCGGACAACCCATTGAAGCAATTAAAAATACAGAAATGATCGTTATACCAAAAAGTAAAATACCCGCTTCGGCTGATGTCTATGCTCTTCGTGTGGTTGGCAGAAGTATGATTGATGAAGACATCAATGATAGCGATATTATTTTGGTAAAAAAACAAGAAACAGCAGAAAATGGACAAAAGGTCGTGGCGCTTATTGATAATAGCAAAGCAACATTAAAAAAATTCTACAAAGAACAAAGACAGATAGTGTTGAAGCCAGCCAATAAAAATATGGAGCCGTTGATTTTCAGAAATGGCAGTGATGTTTCAATACAAGGGGTAGTACTTGATGTCATTCATGAAGAGATAAAATCACCAATACAATTTCCAGAATATAAAGAAACAAAAAAATACAGCGAACTCCCATTAAACAAAATTCTCTGTGGCGATGCGGTTGATATTCTAAAGAAAATTCCTTCAAATTCTGTTGACTTGGTCGTAACATCCCCACCATACGACGATATTAGAATTTATAACGGTTTTTCGTTGGACTTACCAGCAATCGGAAAAGAACTCAAACGTATCCTAAAAGATGGCGGCATCGCTGCTATGGTTATTCAAGACGCAACCCGTAATTTTGGAAAAACTCTTACATCATTCAAGACAATTATAGACTGGTGCGATAACGCAGGATTTAAACTCTTTGAAACGGTAATTTATAGAAAATATGGAACAGAGGGAGCATGGTGGACGAAACGATTTCGTGTTGATCATGAATACATGCCGATTTTTTTAAAAGGAGATCGTCCCGCTTATTTCAACAAAGAACCATTAAAAATACCGTCAAAACATGGCGGAAAAACGATGACTGGAAGCGGTAATCGCCGCACTGATGGAACAACTACTAAAACTATCACCAGGAAAATAAACGGAATGAAATGTCGCGGCACCGTATGGGATTATCTAAATGCAGGAGATAAAAATCCGCTTAAACGAAAGCACCCGGCAACATTTCCAGACAAGATTCCAACTGATTTTATCCAATGTTTTTGTCCTCCAAAAGGAGTTGTGTTAGACCCATTTATCGGTTCCGGGTCAACTGCGGTGGTTGCAAAACAACTTGGTCGAAGTTATATCGGCATAGATATTTCTAAGGAATATTGCAAGTTGGCGGAAGAGCGCATTAAAACCGTACCAAATTCACTCTTCGATTAAATCATTCCGTCCTGATCTTCTAAGGTGTATTCAATATTTTGTGTACTAGTCATTGCAAATGAAAGAGGATTTTTTTTCATAAACTGATCAAATGTCCTATTGTTCAAACGGATTTTTGCACCGATAAAATCTCCTTTTATAAATTGGGATAGCTGCCATTCATTCCATGACCAATCTTTTTCCGTATAATTCCAACCAATTAATTTTGACAAGAGTTTTAAAAATTTTTCTGCTCTACGTCTGGCTCCTTCATCGAAAGAATAGAGATTTCCTTTCTCAAGGACAAGATTGTGAGCCGCGCCTTCTCCTCCACGAAGAGTGATTGTGATTCTGTCTCCGCGTTCGCGAGGAATGCTTATTGAATCTCGCTCTCTCAAAAAACCATTCATGGCCAGCATCAATTCGTACAAAGAATACTGCTTGTTGAGAAAAATTCGATTGAGCGCGGTACCATTCTCATCGGCATGTAAATATTTTAACCAACTTAAAGAGTTTTCTGTGTAAGCAAGCAGATTCATCCATGTTCCGTCTGTAAATAGAAGCGGTGCTATAGCGCTTTTTGGAATGTCGATTTTTTGTATTGTCCCCAGTACACCGATCAAAAAATGAATTGTGCCGAAAGGATACTTCAAACGAAAATCGTGATATCCATCATGATTGCGGATATTATTAATGGATATACAATCTTTAAAATTATCCCAATTTTCGGATAGACGATCTTTATTGAACATGACCATATGTTGTCCAACACTGCGTACTTCTTTTCTAAAAATTTCCATATCAAGAAAAATACAATTTCTCGGCTTGAATCCTTCTTCTAGAACCATAATCTTTCCGTCGTAAAAACCGCGGATTTTCCAATTCAGAAAGTGAGAAACAAATAATCCGCAAAGCAATCCGTCGCTGTCTGGGCTTAATACACAATCTTGATTTTTCTGTACCAGCCACGGAAACTTTTTGAGCACGGCGGAATAATCAATAATGTCGTTTCTTCCAGTCAACATTTCTTGTATTTTTGAAGTCATAATTATTTTAAAAAATAACCGACTGGCTTTTTGTAAATTATGGAGAATTTTTTCATTTCTACCACATCAAGCCGCCTTTCACCTGACTCGATTTTTGATAGATAAGATTGCGGTTTGCCAAGTTTATCCGCTACAGCTCGTTGAGACAAATTGGCGTTAATACGCACTTTTTTCAAGCGCTTTATTATTTCTTTGTAATCTTTCGTGTAAATTGACTTGCCCATACTCGTACACATGATATATCCTATTGTAGAATAATCCCAAAACAGGATTATTGCACCGCGCTTCCCCCGTATTTCTTTATGATCCTTTGTTTGTCTTCAAACGGTATATTATTGTAAACAGCCAACCAATCGGTGGAAATCTGTCGCTGTGCGGCAGAGAGATTCGCATGGCCGGAGCAGACCTGTTCTTGCAAGAAGACTTCGACGACGTCTTTCTCATGGAATCCTGGAGTCGGTGCCGCCGCTTCGGGAAAGAGATTTGCGATATCGTTCGCGCCGCCTAGGGCAAGGGGAATGAAATGATCGACCTCGAATGCGCCGGGCACATGCGAATATGTCATGCTGTATTCTTCAAAAACCTGTTCTTTTGTCTTTTCTGAAACATTTCGCACAGTGGCGGTGTATCCTTTGACACAAATGTCTTTTTCAGTGGCATCGGCGAATATAGCGCCAGGCGTGCATGAGTGATCCGGATAGACACCGTTGACCTTGCAACCGTCGGATCTCGTCCTTTTGTCCGGCACAAATACATTCAAATGATCCGTCGAAGATGAGCCGGAAATTGCAGGATATGTTTGTTGCATAGCCGTGGAAGCCGAAGAAGATGTTTGATGCTGGATATCAGATGTTTGAGAAGAAGTGGAAAATTGAGGATTGCAATTGTAATTGCAGTTGGAGTTTGTTTTTTGACCATTGTCCGATAAAAGACGCTGTATCTCGTCCAATGAAGCCCGATTTGATTCATAATGGTTAAAGTAAAGGAAACCAGCGGCACAAAAAGTGACGATAAGCGGGGATAAAAGCATAAAAAGGCGAAAACGAGAAATTTTTAGGCGCTCTGGTTCGAAGCTTTCAATCTTTGAGCACGCCGACTCGCGCTCTCGGCGCGTCTCGCTGGCAGAGATCGGCTCGGCACCGGATACATTCTCTCTCCGAGCCATTACTCGGTTTCGGAAGCCAAACTCTCGCCCCGAAGGATCGTCGATTTGCTCTACGAAAGAAGCATATGGCGCCTCATCTTTATTTTTTGTGCTTCCTTTTCTGTTTTCATTTTTTATCCATTCTTTCTCTCCTGCATTTCCCTTGAAAAAGATCGACAGAAATATGCCGTAGATGACGATGACGATCGGAAGTGAAAAATTCTGTATCGCGACAGCGGCGAACGGAATATGTGCGAGGAATGCCACTGCGGCGATCTGGAGATATAAAAACGAGGTCGCAATCTGGCCAGGAATGACTGCGAGAATAGGCGAAACGATCCCAGCGAATCCCGTCACAAAACCAGCGATCATCGTTATCGGCATCAAGGGGACGACAGCCAGATTCGCCGGCAATGACACGAGCGATAGATTGCCGATCCTATAGAGGACAAAGGGAAGAGCGAACATATACATGGAGGAAGTGATGGCGACTATTTCCCGCAGCCACTTCCATCTGATCCAATTGAAATATCGCTCGATTTGCGGCGAGAGAAAAATAATGGCGATGGTCGCCATGAACGAAAGCTCGAATGACACATCATAGACGAGGACAAAAGGATTCATGAGGATCATGACGACAGCCGCTAAAATCAGCGCTCGTCCTGAGGCATACATTCTACCTGTCGCGCTAGCAAAGAGCGCCAATGTCGCCATGATCCCGGCTCGGATAGAAGTCTGCGCTCCGCCAGTGGCGATTACATACAAAAATATGCTCACAATGCCCATGCCGGTGCCGGCGAATTTCGGTAGGAAAGAGAATATCTTCATCATCCATTGCGCCACTAGCGTGACATGATATCCGCCGATAGTGACGATATGTATGGTGCCGGTGTCCATGAATATCTGGCGCAATTGCTCGCTGAAAGCATATCGCTCGCCGATAATGATGCCGCCCTCGACTATCGACTCTGGCGCCGGTATCGCTCTATCTATCGCCTCGTCGAACCTCTCTCGCCACGAGAACAGCGCGCGTTTTATAGGATTGCCGTGGTCGGACGACAGAATCTCGATCTGAGGATCTTTCATAGTGTAAAAGATCCCGTCCTTGCGCAAATAATTCACGTAGTCGAACTCCATATCCTGATCGGTCATAAAATTCGCCGGTTTTTGGAGTTTGCCGGTCATTTCGATCTCATCGCCGTAATGGAATTCTTTGCCATCACCGCTTTTTTGCTCGATCTTTGAAAAGACGACGATACCGACGTTTGCCGCGCTTGAGCTTTTTGTCTCAACAATCAATTTTGTCTGGCTGGCGTTTCTGGCAGGTTCGTCGACTATCATTGCCTGCAAAGAGATAGTCTTATTCGTTTGATTCTCAAAAAATGCCGGCGGTTGTACGTCGGCCATATCGAATCTCGCTATTCCGACAAGGAGCGCGATCGCCATTATGGAAGCATAGACGCTCCAGTCTTTTTTCAAGATGAAGGATATTAGGACAAGTAGGAGATAAGCTGTGCCGGTAAAAATAACGTCTTTCAAGTCAATATGTACAAAAGATCGCCACAAAACGCCGGCGGCGAAAGCAAAACATGTTAGATAGAAAATTTTGTCTACCTTCACTAAAGGATTTTCCTTATTTTGTTTTATTGAGTTGATTTCCACAGATTTTTATTGGCAAGAAAATTGCGCATCTCATCGATGACAGCCGTAAACTCATAATAGGCATAGTGTTCTTTAAATGAAGCTTGTTCTATGTTCATATCCACGCATTATAGAAAGAGGTTATTAAGAAAAGTTAAAATAAAGATAAAGAAAAGTTAAAATAAAAATAAAGAAAAGTTAAAGTCATACTAGACCTCGCGAGGTTGGCATTTAATACAAGTAGAGACCTTGTACAAACCCTTATTTTAAGGCGTATTTTACTTATCCTAAATAGAAAGTGCGTAAAATTCTTGACAAAAAACTAGTATATGATATGCTACAGGGGTGCTGAAATACGCACCGAGTCCAAAATCTGCCGACGAGATGAGGACAATCGAGAACAGTCGGGTCTACAAGCAAAGGAGATCTTGAGCGAAAGCCATGGTTTCTGATGGGCGGTCAACAGGCCCGCTTGCAAGGCGCGCACAGTGACCGTACGATGGAAATGCCGATGTTTTCTGTTCGCAGAAGCATGGAAGTCGTATGTAAAACATAGTCATGTACTGGGGAGGTCTCGAGAGAACAGATAGAGACCTCCCAACTAGATTTTGTTCTTTGTATGTCGTTAGTTGCATAATGAGGCCGTTCTGTGGTACGGCATAATCTCCACACGACGAAACGAAGGTTTCGCGAGTCAATCTAGTTTCTGGCCACCTGGATCCCCCGGGTGGCCCAATTTTTTATATAAAGCTCTTCATTTTTGTAGTACAATATCCACATGTCCAAATACGATGAAATGAAGAAGATACGAGACGAGCTGTTTGTTTTCAAGGAATCGCCGCTTTTTGAATATAGGACGAGCAACAAATATTTTCCTGTCGTAGGCGAAGGAAGCCATGACGCGCAGATCATGTTTGTCGGCGAGGCGCCAGGCAAGACGGAGGCAAAAACCGGCAAACCGTTCTGCGGAGCCGCTGGAAAATTTCTTTCCTATCTCCTAGAATCGATAGGTCTTTCTCGCGAAAAAGTCTACATAACGAACGTGGTCAAAGACCGCCCACAGGAGAATCGCGATCCGACGCCTGAGGAGATCGTTCTTTATGGACCATTCCTCGACAGACAGATCGAGATAATCCAACCGAAGGTCATTGCTACGCTAGGCAGGCATAGCATGCTCTATGTCATGAAGAAATTCGGCCTTGATTTCGAGCTCGAGCCGATAAGCAAGATCCACGGAAAGGTCTTCGAGACAAAGGCGTCGTATGGTCCGCTTTCGATCGTCACTCTATATCATCCAGCCGCTGCGCTCTATAACGGCTCCATGCGCGACGTGCTCAAGAAGGACTTTGATGTTTTGAAGAAGTTTGTATAAAAAACCCTGCCTTGGCAAGAGCAGGGTTCGAACTGACAAAAACTAAACATCCTTGGCGATGAGACCTAATTCGCTTGGCTGCATTGCTTGAACTTTATTGAATTCGTTATACAAGTAAAGCCGTCCAAGCAATTCACGACGAGTGGCACTTCTGAATGAAATCGCCTCATCTCTCGTAGGCATCTTGTTAGCGAACCATTCAATGAGTTGAAGATGTAGATCAATGTCAATTTCTGGATGGTGCGTTGCAATGTCAAGAAGCACATTCATATTTATTTCTCCTTGTTAATTTTTTGTTTACTAGCTATCAGTATAGTACTAGATTAATAGTAATAAGTCAAGTAAAAGATTATTGTCTTTGTGTTAGGATTAAAATCATGAAAACAAAAAAATATCAGTGGAATTTAAAGCTTCTGTATTCTTCAGAAAAAGATCCTCAGATCGAGAAAGATCTAAAACAATTGGAACAATCATGTGCGGCCTTTGCAAAACGCTTCGACGTTTCCGATAAGAGATATTTAAAGGAAGCCCTGGTTCTTAAAGAAGCATTGCTGGCATATGAGAAGATCCTCAAGATCGGTGTGCCCAAGCCGCTTTTATATTTCTTTTACCTGACAGATATCGAGAGCTCTAATACCGCCGCGGCCGCCAAACTTAACCTCATAAGCAACCGTATAACTGTTTCCTTCAACAAACTGATATTTTTCGATATATCGATTGGGCAGATCGATTCGGCCCACCAAAAGATATTCTCAAAAGACTCTTCGCTCCAACATTTCAAGTTCTATCTATCATGTATCTTCGAAGACGCAAAGCACCGATTGAGTATTCCAGAAGAGAAAATACTTTCCCTTAAAAGCTTGCCTAGTCGGGAGCTTTGGAATCAAGCGCATGACCGCCTGTTGAATGAAAAGACTCTCCTATGGAAAGGGAAGCTGATACCGATTTCCCAGGCGATAAATATGATTCGCTCGATGCGACTTGCATCAGATCGCGCAAAGCTCACAGCGGCAATAAATACTGCTTTGAAGGAAGTTGCCCCTTTCTCCGAGGCGGAGATAAATGCTGTCTATACCAACAAAAAGATCGATGATTCATTGCGCGGATTCGTGGTCCCTTATGCCGAGACTGTCCTTGGGTATCGAAATGATCCAAAGGTAGTCGATAATTTGGTAAAAACAGTCACCCAGTCATTTCCAATCGCTCATCGTTTCAATAGGATCAAAGCGCAGTTGCTGGGCCAAAAGAAGCTTCGATACTATGATAATCGCCTGAGCATCAATGATGGTGCGACCGTTTATCCTTTTAACAAGACCGTATCGATGGTCAAGGATACTTTCGGTAAGATCGATATGAAATATGCCGATATTCTCGAATCGTTTCTTGGAGCCGGACAAATTGATGTATTTCCTCGTACTGGCAAGGCTGGCGGCGGCTATTGCTCGAGCAGTTATAATTCTCCGACATTCATCCTCTTGAATCACGTCAATAACGCTGATTCTGTGCATACTCTGGCTCATGAGATGGGACACGCTATCCACAGTGAGCTTTCAAGAAGCCAGGGTCCTCTCTATTGTAGTTATTCGACGTCTCTGGCAGAGACCGCTAGCACGCTTTTTGAAAGTCTGGCACAAGAAGCAGAAATGGATGGATTGTCTCCTGCACGACAGATCGTCGCGCTTGCAAACAAGATCAACAACGAAATCACCACGATTTTCCGTTCGATAGCATGCTTTAATTTTGAATCTGACCTTCATGCGGAAATCCGCAGCGCAGGATTTGTCCCGAAGGAGCGCATTGCAGCGTTGCACAATAAAAATATGCAGGCATATCTCGGTGATGCTTTCGAACTCATGCCCGATGATGGATATTTTTTTGTCGCTTGGTCCCACATCCGTAGATTCTTCTATGTTTACACTTATGCCTACGGCATGCTTGTATCAAAGGCATTGCTTCGCCGCTATCGAAAGGATAAATCGTTTTGGGTCAAAATCGAACGATTCCTGTCTGCTGGCGGCAATAATTCTCCAGAGAATATTTTGAAAGAGATCGGCATCGACGTTTCAAAGCCGAGCTTTTGGAAGGAAGGGCTCAAGGAGATCGAGGATGACATCGCAAAGCTCGAAAAATTGACGAAAAAATGACCTGCTTTTGGAAACAGGCAAAATCTGCTATATTTCATCCATGAAATCATCCGATATACGCCAGCGCTTCCTCTCTTTTTTTGAGAAAAGGGGGCATGCGATCATCCAGTCGGCTTCGCTCGTCACACCTGATGAAAAAGGACTGACGAACGCGACGTTGTTCAATACTGCCGGCATGCAGCCACTTGTGCCGTATCTTTTGGGCAAGCCGTATATGATCGATGGCAAGAAAGCCACACGCCTCGTGGATGTCCAGAAATGCTTGCGCACGAACGATATTGACGGTGTCGGCGACAAGACCCATCATACTTTTTTTCAGATGCTCGGTAACTGGTCGCTCGGCGATTATTTCAAGCGTGAAGCGATCGGATGGAGCTACGAATTTCTTACCTCAAAATCAGAAGGCCTCGGTCTCGATCCAACGCGTCTCTATGTCAGTGTATTTGAAGGCGACGCGAATGCTCCGCGTGACGATGAAGCGGCTGATATATGGAAGGAGGTTTTCAAGAAGAATAAGGTCGATTTTGGCGGCGATACCAGAAAAGGCGAAGCTGGCCGCATATTTTATCTCCCTGCGAGCAACAACTGGTGGGAAGCAGGCGACAACGGACCATGCGGTCCGGACACCGAGATGTTCTACGACATCAAGAATACTCACAAGGGCGCGCTTTTGACGCACAAGGAATATTCGGCGGCGGACGGCGTCCAAGAGATCGTCGAGGTGTGGAACGATGTCTTTATGCAATATGAAAAGAAGGACGGCAAGATAATCGGCAAACTGCCAAAGCCGTCTGTCGATACCGGTGCTGGCCTGGAACGTCTCACTATCACTTTGTCTGGTTCGGACAATACGTATGATACTGACTTGTTCAAACCTGTCATGGATCTGATGAAGGACGAAGCCAGCTCTCTTCGAAGCAAGCGCATAGTCGCCGACCATTTACGCGCGAGTATCTTCCTTATCGCTGATGGCATCATACCGTCGAACACTGATCGCGGATATATCTTGCGCCGATTCATCCGTCGAGCTGTCATGAATACTGCGAATAAAAAGCTCGATTCTGCGACCATTGCGCGCTTTGTCGATACATTCGTTTCGATATATAAGGGGGGTTATCCGGAGCTCGCAGTGAAGTCAGAGACGATAAAGAAAGCATTGAACGATGAATGCATAAAGTTTTCCGAGACTCTGGTGCGTGTAAAAAATATTTTTGATGAAATCGTAAGATTGGTAAATAGTATTCGAAATTTTAAGCTTGAAAACAAGGGTCTCGAAGATGCCCTGGACATATATAAGGTACCTCTGAAATATTACTTTGGTGATGATGTATTCTCTAATCCAAGCGTCTTAAGACTCAGCGGTAATTCGGTATTTAATCTATATCAAACTTCTGGCGCACCATATGAGCTTATTGAAGAGTTTGCCAAAGAAAATAATCTTGAGATAGATAAAGAAACCTTTGAAAATAAAAGAGAAGAGCATCAAAAACTCTCCCGCACCGGTGCCGAACAAAAATTCAAGGGCGGTCTCGCAGATGCGAACGACCCGATGGTCGTCAGATATCACACGGCGACGCACCTTCTACAGCAGGCGCTCCATGACGTCCTTGGCGAAGATCTCGGCAGTCAGAAAGGATCGAACATCACTCCTGAACGCCTTCGCTACGACTTTACCGGTGCGAAGCTCACCGACGAGCAAAAGAAGAAGGTGGAAGCGATCGTCAATGAAAAGATCATGGCAGCTCTGCCGGTCAATCAGATAGTTTTGTCTCGAGATGAAGCCGAAAAGACAGGCGCAAGGCATTTCTTTGGCGAAAAATATGGAGATCAGATCTCGGTTTATTACATAGGTCCGATCTTGGACAAAGCATACTCAAAAGAATTCTGCGGCGGACCTCACGTCAAAAATACTTCCGAATTAGCCGGACCTGAAGGGAAGTGGCATTTCAAGATCAAAAAAGAAGAAGCCAGCTCGCAAGGAGTGAGGAGAATAAAAGCGGTGCTAGAGTGAATAAATCTTTGGAATAGTCTTTTCTTTCATATTTGTCGATGATAGGTCGACTTTTAAATGAGTGATTTTATCGTGGCTTGCCGTGAGGAAGCTAATTGTGGATTATTTTTCAACAAGCATGATTTGCATCTATGATACAATATTCGCATGTCCCTCTTTTCTAAAAGGTCTCCATCCTCAACCGAACTGATATTTGACATCGAGAGCGATTCTGTTTGTGCAATCGTCGTTCGATATGAGGCCGGCAAAACGCCGAACATAATCTATCACATTGAAAGCCAGGTCTTGCGCAAGGCGCACACAGATGGCGCGTATTTGACGCGCAACATGCTGAAAGCGCTGGACGAATCGGCTATAACAACCCAAAAGGTCATGCACGATCTCCTCGATAAAAAATTGATCGATCGGGCGCGCGTAGACAAGATACATGTCGTCTTGTCTTCTCCTTGGATAATCTCGCGTCTATCATGTATAAACAGGGCTTTTGAAAAAGAGACGACGATAAAGAGGTCGGCTGTGGCTGATCTTCTTGAAAAAGAAAGAGCCGTTTCGTCGAGGATGTTTGCCGTTGGGGATAACGCTGCTATCGACGCAAAATTATTCGAGGTAAAGATAAACGGCTATCCAGTCGCAGATTATGAGGACAAGAAAGCGATGTCGCTAGAAGGCACTATGGCGGTTTCTTTCGCTTCGCGAAAAATATTGGATGATATAAAATCGCGCATCAACAGGGTTTTCCGCGCAGGCGACGAGAATTTCCATTCGGCTCCGATCCTGCGATATATAGCCCTCCGTGGAGCGGTGCCCCGTCACGCCGATTATATTTGGCTGCAAATCCATGGCGAATTGACGGATGTCTTGATCGTCAGGCAAGAGTCTTGCGCAATCAGCGGATCATTGCCGTTCGGCTCGGATACGCTCTTGCGCAAATTTGCCATCAGCTCGAAAGAGAGCGAGTCGGCGGCGGTTTCGTCGTTGGCGCTTTTGGACAACGGCGACAATACAGGTCAGATGGCGGATGCGTCTAGAGCGGTTCTAGAAAAAATATTGCGGGAATGGACGCGAGGGATGATCGATTTGGCTTTCGGCGGAAAAGAATCGGCGTTGCCTGCGGTCGCATATGTTTCAGCAGGAAGATTCGCTTCTGCTTTTGAATCTGCTTTGAAAAAACTTTCGCCGACGATTTCTATCAGATGCGCCGGCGCTGAAATGATGGCTCCTTTTGTCGAATATTCACCGTCGGTTTCAGCCGATATCTCTGCCAGCATGTATGCCGTCGCATTATCTTTGTCGAAGGAATTGTAATATAATATAGGATAATTTCCATGCCCGCTCGAAAAATCGTACAAGACATTTTGCCATCCAAACGCCGCACCATCCGCGATGTCGCTTTGAGCGATGAACCACCGAGGAAAAATCCTCCGCGAACAGATCTGGAACGAGCAGAACGCGGCATAAGGGTGCCGATCCATCTCGAACATGTCTCCGAATCTAAACGCACTGCGGAGCCGATCTCTTCTGCCTCCTCTGCTTCATCTTCTTCAAAAGAACATAAGAGCCAACCGAGAGAGCCGCGCGTAGCAAAAAAGGGCGGAGCCGGCAGAAATTTCAAATGGTTGATCGGCGGGATCGTCATAATCTCTTGTCTGATCATTGCATACGCGGCTTCTATGATCCTTGCCCGTGCTAGCGTGACGATAATCCCGCGATCTATGAACGTGCCGATCAATGGAAATTTTTCAGCCGCTCAAAACGCCGAATCTCCAAATCTGTCTTTCGAAACGATTTCTACCACTACCATAGCGCACATATCAGAGCCGGTTTCCAACATAGGAATATTGAATACATACGCTACAGGCATGGCCATGCTCGTAAATGCCTCCAGTCTTTCGCCACAGAAGATGGCTGCTGGCACACGGCTCGAAGATGGTCGAGGTCTGATCTATAGAACCGTCTATCCTGTGGTCATACCAGCCGCCACTTCAAAATCTGCCGGCACTGTCGCTGTGAAAATCGTCGCTAGCGCTCCAGGACCCGCTTATAATTCCTCTTTGACGAATTTGAAAGGCGACTTGTCTGTAGTGGCATGGCAGGGCGGAGCAAAAGCAAAGATTTTCTACGGCAGAATGACGACTGATGTCACTGGCGGCTCATCTGGTCCGAATATGTCTGTGGCAAGCACGACTCTCGCCGCCGCCTCTACCGCTTTATTGGCAGATCTTTCCTCGTCTGCCATGCAATCGCTTTCAAATCTTGTGCCGAATGGATATATTTTGTATCAAAACGCCGCCAATGAGGTTTTCTCTTCGACAACAGTGACTTCCACCGGCTCGACCACTGCGGATGTTTCCATGAGCGCCACCGCAACAGGATTTGTCTTTAATGAAAGAGACCTCGAAAATGTCCTGGCAAAGGATCAGATCGCGCAATTTCCTGCGGATAATTATTCGGTCAACGGTCTAGATTCGCTGATCTTCACTCCTGCCGTCGGTCAGACGTTTTCCACAAAAACCACGTCCGTCAGATTTTCCTTGTCCGGTGACATAGACATAGTCGGCGTGATCGATGCGAATTCCATAAAGAGCCAATTGCTCGGCAAGCCATTGTCTGTCAGCGATTCTGTTTTCAGCAAATATAGCTCTGTTATAGGGAGCGCGCAGGTTTCCATCATGCCGTTCTGGATCCGCACTATTCCTTCATCACCAAAGAAGATCTCTGTGATCGTTTCGACAAGCACTAACGGAAATTAAACGATTTATCCGTCTTTCCCCAACTAGAATTTGACATTAAATACATGCTTTGCTACAATGGAAAAACTCGTTTCAAATAATGGATAAGGACAGCGGAAAGAATAGAAACAACAGCGCCATGGGCATAGTGGTCGAAGCTTTGCCCAACACGCTTTTCAAGGTGGAAATAGACGGTCAAGAAGGCCAAAAATTGGCTTATTTAGCCGGTAGAATGCGTCTCCATCGAATCCGTGTCCTTGTCGGAGACAGAGTCGAGCTCGAGCTCGATCCATATGGCGGAAAAGCCAGGATCACTCGCAGGTCATAGGGATATACGTATACAAAATATAAACATATGCGCGTAAAAGCATCAGTAAAAAAAATCTGTTCGAAATGCAAGGTCGTGCGCCGCAAGGGGTATGTATATATCGTATGTTCAGCCAACCCGAGGCACAAACAGAGACAAGGGTAAGCAAAGCAATGAAGGAAAGATGAAGAGAAGAAAAAATAACGCATCTTTCCATCTTTACTTCTTTTCATTTTCACTTTTATATAAATCATGAGAATCATCGGCATAACAATACCTGATAATAAGCGGCTCGACGTCGCCTTGACCGCGCTTTATGGCATCGGTCGTTCACGCGCTCAGTTTATTCTTGGTAGAGTCAAAGTAGATTGCTCAAAGAAAGCAAAAGACGTCTCCGTAGCCGAAGAGAACGAAATCCGCAAAATGGTCGAATCATTCCGTCTCGAAGGAGACCTGAAGCGCGAGGTTGCCAGCAATATAAAGCGTTTGAAGGACATCAAATCTTATCGCGGCAGTCGCCACGCTCGCCACTTGCCGACTCGTGGTCAGAGGACAAAGACTAACTCTCGCACAGTTCGCGGAAATACCAGAAAGACCATGGGTTCAGGAAGAAGGAAAGAAGAAAAGACATAATTTTATAAAAATATGGGTAAAAAAAGAATCACAACCGCAGAAAGCACAGAAAAAGGCGAAACAAAGCCGAAGGCGCCAGCCGTTTCGTCAAAAAAACGCCTCGATCGTGGCATTTTATATGTGCAGTCTAGCTACAATAATACAAAGGCCATTTTGACAGACATGAACGGCAATGCCCTCATGTGGTCTTCGGCTGGTTCGCTAGGTTTCAAGGGAGCAAAAAAGGGCACTCCGTTTGCTGCAGCAAAGGTTGGAGAGACTCTCGGAGCAAAAGCACAGAATCTCGGATTGAAGGAGATCGATGTAGTCGTCAAGGGCGTCGGGTCAGGCCGCGAAGCAACCATTCGCGGCTTTATTACGCATGGCGCTACCATCGGTTCGATCAAGGATCAGACACCGGTGCCGTTTAACGGCCCAAAGCCAAAGAAACCAAGAAGGGTATAAAAATATAATAATATGAAAATTGGACCAAAATACAAAATAGCTCGTCGCCTCGGTGCCGCTGTCTTTGAAAAGACCCAGACTCAGAAGTACGCCATGCGCGCCGCAAGAAAAGACAAGACGTCGCCTATCATGCGCTCAAAGAGCGAATATGGCCAAGGTCTCTTGGAAAAGCAAAAAGCCCGCATGAGCTATGGCGTCACTTCCAATCAATTTACTAAATATGTCAAGAACGCTTTGGCAAAAAAAGGCGATTCTGGCTCGCACCTAGTGAATCATCTAGAAAGCCGCCTCGACAATGCCGTCCTGCGCGGCGGTTTGGCTCCGACTCGCCGCGCCGCAAGACAAATGGTTTCGCACGGTCATATAAATGTCAATGGTTCGCGCGTAAACATCCCGTCATATTCCGTCAATGTCGGAGACAAGATCGGCATACGTGCCAGATCAGCAGGCAAGCCGCTCTTTGCAAAGCTCGAGGAAAGCTGGAAGCAAGTCAAGCTCCCATCATGGCTCAAGCTCGACTTTGAAAAAAAAGAGCTTGTGGTAGATGGAGTGCCGACAGCCGACCGGAGCGAGCTTTTGTTCGATGTAGGGACGGTTCTGGAATTTTACAGTCGTTAATCCGATAGAGCATTTATTATTAATGTTTTTAATAACAAAAAACCATGTCAACATTTGATATCATCATTCCGTCAAAACCAAAGATCGTCCGCGAGGAGGGTTGGAGCGGTGTTTACGAGATCGATGGCCTTTATCCTGGTTATGGCCACACTCTAGGCAATTCTCTTCGACGCATCATCCTATCGTCTTTGCCGGGAGCGGCTGTCACAAAGGTGAAAATAAAAGGTGTTGAACATGAATTTTCCGTCTTGCCCGGGATAAAAGAAGACACCATAAACATTTTATTGAATCTGAAGCGCCTGCGCGTGCAATTGACCGGAGACGAACCGCAGATACTCACATTAAAAGCAAAAGGCACAAAGGACGTCACTGCTAAATCCATCGAACATCCCGGTCAAGTCGAAATCCTCAATCCAGAATTGCATATCGCAGATTTGACCGATAAATCAGCAGACCTCGATATGGAGATTACCGTTGAAAAAGGCCTCGGCTATGTCTCAAAAGAGGTCTTGCACAAAGACCGCGTCGATGTCGGCGCAATCGCTCTCGATGCTTCGTTCTCGCCGATAAAAAAGGTGAATTATGAAGTCGAAAATATGCGCGTCGGCGATCGCACCGATTTCAACCGCTTGCGCCTTTCCATTGAGACAGACGGCACGCTCACTCCGCGCGAGGCGATGGAAAAATCTATCTCTCTGATGATCACCCAGCTAAAATCAATAGTCGGATGGAAAGAAGAAGAGCCGGCTATCGAAGAAAAAGTCGAAAAATCTGTCGCCAAAGAAGACAAAGGCGAAACAGCCGAGGAAAAGCCCGCTGTCGATGTCGAATTCCTAAAGACTCGTATCGATGATATCGGTCTCTCGCCTCGTACGGTCAAAGCATTGTCGAATGCAAATGTCCGTACCGTCGGCGGTCTTGACCGCAAGAAAGAGATCGACATCCTCGACATAGACGGTCTAGGATCAAAGGGGATACAAGAGATCAAAAAAGTGCTTGCGCAATACGGCATCAGCTTGAAATAAACTACCATGAGGCATCATTCAACAATAAAAAAATTCGGTCGAGAGAAGAACGTCAGAAACGCGCTGATGCGCTCCCTGGCGCGCAACCTCATCCGAGATGAGAAGATCACGACGACCCTCTCAAAGGCAAAAGCTCTGCGCCCGTATGTGGAAAAATTGGTCACAAAAGCCCGCACGGGCACAGTCGCTTCTCGTCGGCTCATCATGTCAAGGATAGGCGTAGGCGATGAATCAAAAAAACTGGTCGACACCATCGCGCCGAAATATAAGACTCGCACCGGCGGCTATACGCGCATAACCAAATTACCTCTACGAAAACTTGACGCGGCGGCTATGGCTGTGATTGAATTCGTATAATAAAAATATGAAACCTATTATTTTAGATGCAAAAGACAAAAAGCTCGGACGAGTGGCGAGCGAAGCCGCTTCTTATCTGATGGGCAAGAAATCGCCAACTTATTCTCGCAATCGGCTTTCCGGCGTCAAAGTGTCGATAATCAATTGCGGAAAGGCGGATATAAACGAAAAGAAAAAGAAAGACAAGATATACGTCACTTTTACCGGTTTTCGTGGCGGTCTATTCGAAGAGTCGCTCGGTCACCTGGGCGATCGCAAGGGTTATTCCGAAGCTTTCCGTGTCGCTGTATATCGCATGTTGCCGTCGAATAGCTTGCGCAAGGAAATGATGAAGAATTTAGAAGTAAAAGAGTAGAAAGCATTAAATCCATGACACCAACCACCACAACAACAAAAGATCGCTACATCGAGACTGTCGGTCGACGCAAGACCGCCTCTGCTCGCGTGCGCATCACTCCTGCCGAAAAGAGCTCCTATACGATAAACGGCAAGGATCTGGAAACTTATTTTCCTACAAAAGAACTGCAATCCATCGCTATCGAGTCTTTGACTTCATCTAAAATGACTCAAAAATTCATGATGACGGTTCTGGTCAAGGGCGGCGGAGCCAATGGTCAAGCAGAAGCGATTCGTCATGGCATCGCTCGCGCTCTGATCATCTACGACAAGCTATTGCGCGGCAAGCTAAAGAAGGCAGGTTTTCTCAAACGCGATCCTCGCGCAAAGGAACGCCGCAAGTTCGGTCTGAAAAAAGCCCGCAAAGCTCCACAGTGGGCGAAGAGATAGGGGACGAAACTGCCTAAGGACGCCATTCTTATCCATTCAAGAAAAATATGCCTCATATGGGGGCATATTTTGTTTTATGTCTTTGACATTTATTGTGTTGTATGCTTTACTAAAACGAGTTTGAAAAAATAAACCAAGGAAAGGAATAATATGAAGAGTGATATGATCACGGATGCAAAAATGCTGGCTGAAGTCAACGATCTGATCAAGAAGGCAAATTCTTTGGATATGAAAACATTAGAAGCCAGGGCGAGGGCGATCCTCGCTCGTTCGGATCCGAATTCTTGCAGGCATGCCTTTACTATCATGGCTTTTTGCCAAGATGCGAATATGGCCTTGCCTGATGTGGAAAGACATTTTTCCAAGCATGTCCTGGGAGAAGCCAGGTCAAAGATGAGCCAAGCGGCGATGTTCCAAGGTCTATAGCACCGTGTGTTTGTAATCAGAATCTGAAACAATTCAAAGGCGTCCGAACGATGAGCTCGGTCGCCTTTTATATTCTGTATTTTACATTTATAGCTTTTCAAGCTAGAATTGTGGGTATGAAAAAAGATGATGAAATCATATCAGATGATCTAGATGATTCTGTCGTTGCCGAAGAGAGCGCCGTGGATGCCATAAAAAAGCTGCGCGAGAAATTAAAAAAGAGCGAGACCGAGCGGCAGGAATACCTGACCGGCTGGCAACGCGCCAAAGCAGACCTAATCAATGCCAGAAAGCGCGACGAGCAGGATCACAAAGAGTTCATGAAATATGCGAATGAACGTTTGATCGACGGGCTCATACCGGTTCTAGATAGCTTCGAGCTAGCCATGGGAAACAAAGAAGCTTGGGAAAAGGCCGACAAGAACTGGCGCGTAGGCGTTGAATCGATTGCCAGCCAGCTACGAAAAGCATTGAGCGATGTGGGTTTAGAGGAGATCAACCCCATCGGTCAAAAATTCGATCCGATGCGCGACGAAGCCGCCTCATACGAGCCGGTGGATTCTGAAGACAAAAATCACATGATCATCGGCGTCATGCAAAAAGGATATAATCTGAACGGCCGACCGATGCGACCGGCAAAAGTGCGTGTAGGAGAGTTTAAAGAGTAATCGATTATTTTTTCGAATCCTTTCTGGAAGATGTCGAGTGCTTTGTTTTTGTTGCGGTGCCGGCTTTTTCTATCTCTCGGCGTATCTCTTTCCAATATTCTAGAAGATTTCCGGCCAGTTCTGAAAGTTCGGCTTGATCCATGCCTTTTATCTGCTTGTATTTTTTTGCCACTTTGGCTATGGCCTCCTTGTAAGCGTCTTCGTTCACTTCTTTCATCTTTCCTATCTCATCCATCACATCTGCCTTGGCCTTTAGCACCCAGCTCTTCACTGTGCGACGATTTGATCTGCTGTCTTTTGAGCCATATAGATAATATGCTCCTGCTGTTGCGGCGGCTATAGCCGCTATGCCGACACCGATCAATTTTTCTGCGTTACGCGAGCTTGATTTTTTTGTTTTCATTTTTTTTGGATTCGGATCCAAGGCACAAGCATTCGTGGTCCTACTTTTGTCTTGAATCTTAGATCTTTGATTTATTGCTTTTTATAATGCTGCGATTTCCTGCGTGCAAACAGGTTTGCGATGAGATTGAAGAATGCGGCAACAGTCGAAGGATTGTTATTCATCGAATGCTTTGCCTCTTCTTTCACTTCTTGACGAAAGGTGCGGACGTCTTCTATGATCTCCTCGCCCTCTTTTTTGATCGTGCGCGAAAGCTCACGGATGTCCTTTAATATGAAGGCGATGTAGACGAGAACGATCACAACCGCTAATGTGACGAGCACAACTGCGATGGTCGTAACAAAGAAGAATATATCGGCATGTATGAGCGTTTGCATGTGCATATTATAGCAAGATTATTTACGTAGGTCTATCCTGCGTACGTAGGTCGCACCTATGTAACTTGATTTTCAAAATATTTTTGCTATAATAATGCCATTAATATCGGCTATGCTCACTCCTAATCTCCAATCCCGCTTCATAGAAAAAGTCTTGACCGATCGCGCTGGTCAGCAGTTCCGCGTATTGTTTCTAGTCTCGCTCGTCGATGGGGAAGTGCGGGGTCAGATAGTTTCCGCCCAACCTATAGAAACAATAAAATCAGCCCGTTTGCCAGGTCGTGTTTCCAAGGGTAGCCCTTGGACAAAGCTCTGTCTTCCAGCCGTAAAATCTATCACCAAAATCGTCGATACCAAGATCCGATCTTGGTCACGCGTCGCATCTCCATATTATTCATCGCTCGAATTTTTCATGAGCCAACCGACGCGCGCGCCGTCTCTATAAACTCAAAGTTCAAAATGCAAAGTGCAAAAGTAAAGCTGAAACTGCAAAAATTTTGGACTTTGAATTCTAGTTTTGCGCTTTGACTTTTGCATTTTGCACTTATTATTATGCTCATTAAAATAAAAGTAACCGCTGGCTCGAAAAAGGAAAAAGTGGAGAAAAAGTCGGACGATCTCTACTTGATTTCCGTCAAAGAAGACGCTGAACGGAATATGGCCAACAAAAGGATCCTCGAAATCATGCATTCGCTCTATCCAAACAGTTCGGTCAAGTTGGTGAAAGGCCAGAGAAGCCCGGCGAAGATAGTGGAAGTTAGCTAAATCCAGAGGTCCGACCTCTGGAAACGAGAGGAGCCCGGCGAAGATAGTGGAGATTGTTGAAGGGTAGACCTTTAACGAGGCATCCTTCGGAAAACGCTTGAATATTTCTAGGTGGGGTAGGTATATGCTCTTTTTATCGATGTTTACAATGTATATACATTGTAAACATGCAAGAAAAAAGCATACCGACACTCCAGGTCGCACCAGAGTAAAATTGCTCATTAAAAAGTTGGGAAAAGAAAAGGCGACCAACTATTGCTAGCGGCCGTCGTGAAATTATATATTTTTTTAGTCTTATTTAGTTGGATTATTAGTATAAATTTCGATTGTAGTGTTAATCCTAGTATCATTCTCATTGGACTCCGATAAGATAATAAAGGTGATGATGGCACTGAAGAGTAAAACAAAAAAAATAATACATAAATAATCGGTACCGTCCCATTTATCCCAATCCGGTGGTCTGTAATTTGGTCCGTATCCAGGTGGCATAATTTTCCTCTAACTTTATCGCTCTAACCTCCAAGCAGCGCTTGGTCAAATGAGCAAATTTGTTAAGGTTCAACTGCATAGCATAGTAACGAATTATTAGTTAATTGTCAAGCGAATGATAGACCTACATCAAAGTCCGGCGAAGGAAGATAGTGGAAGTAAATCCAGAGGTCCGACCTCTGGAAACGAGAGGAGCCCGGCGAATATAGTGGAGGTGAAGTAGCGTTGCGGCTCATTTCCACCATTTGAGCCGCAAATAAAAGTTGTTCATTAAAAAGGAAGGAAAAAAGAAAAACCGCCCTACGAAGAGCCATAGGAACGGCTTTCGTGAGCGGTGAGGGCAAATTAATCGGCCTTCGGCCATTTAATTGTCAGAAAATCCTTGACTGCCCGTGGAACCTTGAGGACGATGTAGCAAGAAGTGAATCCAAAGATTGCTCCTGCTACAAGGTCAAAACTGATTTGAAGGTTAGGGGTTCCAAGGAGTCCGGCTATAATCGCGAACTCAATTCCAATTGCAATGAATAGCTTCATAACTTCCTTTCGATTTGTTGATTTGATTGTTGTTACCGGCCAAACTTCTTCACTCTTCGCCGGTATATGTAGTTAAAGACCGTGTTGACGATTAATCCTCTAAGTCCCATGCCGTCAAGTCCAGACCAGAAGAAGAAAAGTCCGGCGGCCAAAGGGATTAGGGAAATAAGAAAGTGATTGGATTGTAGTAATACAAACACCTCCATCAAACCCATTCCCAGTGCGATTAACGTCAATGCCACAAATATTCGTTGTTTGTTCATATCAAAGTTCTCCAATGCTCTAACCTCCAAGCGATGCTTGGTCAAATGAGCAAATTGTTAAGGTTACTAAAACTGAAAATAGATTAGCATATTACCCATTAATTGTCAAATATAAAAAATCATGTCCAAAATCATCGGAATCGACCTCGGAACGACTTTTTCGGCAGTAGCCGTGATGGAAGCGGGCACGCCGAAAGTCTTAGAAAACGCTGAAGGTGCGCGTACAACACCTTCGATTGTCGCCCAATCTAAAACAGGCGAACGGCTCGTCGGCTTGCTTGCAAAGAGGCAGGCAGTGACGAACCCAAAGAACACCATATTCCAGATCAAGCGCTTCATGGGCCACACCTATGACGATCCGGGAGTGCAGAAAGATATAAAGAACGTGCCATTCGAGACGAGGAAATCTGCCTCGGGCGGCATAGAAGTTAACATGGCCGGCAAGTGGATGCGCCCGGAGGAGGTCAGCGCCATGATCTTGCAAAAGCTGAAGACAGACGCAGAAACGCGTCTCGGAGAAAAGATAACGGAGGCAGTCATAACTGTGCCGGCTTACTTTAACGACAGCCAACGTCAGGCAACGAAAGACGCCGGACAGATAGCCGGACTCGATGTGAAGCGCATCATCAATGAGCCGACGGCAGCTGCATTGGCCTACGGCTTCAACAAGAAGAAGGATGAGAAGATCGCAGTGTTCGACTTCGGCGGCGGAACATTCGACATCAGCGTGCTCAACGTGGCCGAAGATACCATCGAAGTCAAATCCACCGACGGCGACAGCCACCTCGGCGGTCGTGACATTGACGCAAAGATCGTCAATTGGCTCGCAGACACATTCATGAAAGAGAATGGCGTCGATCTCAAGAAGGACGCTCTGGCTCTCCAGCGCCTAGACGAAGCGGCGGAGAAAGCAAAGATTGAGCTGTCGACAGCTATGCAGACCGAAATAAACATCCCGTTCATCACGAGCGGCGCGGATGGACCGAAGCATTTGCTTGTCACCTTTACCCGCGCACAGTTGGAAAATCTTTGCGCCGAATTCATTGACCGCGCAATGATGATCACGAAGAGGGCCATGGATGCTTCGCCCTTCAAGGTAGGTCAGCTCAATGAAGTCGTCCTTGTCGGCGGTCAGACACGCATGCCGGCTATCCAGGCCGCGGTCAAAGCATACTTTGGCAAGGAGCCGAATATGAGCGTCAATCCTGATGAAGTGGTCGCAGTCGGCGCGGCCATTCAGGGCGGAATTCTAGGCGGAGACGTGCATGATGTGCTCTTGCTCGATGTTATTCCTCTTTCTCTGGGTATTGAAACGATGGGTGGCGTTGCAACGAAACTCATTGAAAAGAATACGACTGTGCCGACCCAGCGCTCGCAGGTATTCTCGACTGCCGCTGACAATCAGACGGAAGTGACCATTCACATCACTCAGGGCGAGCGTCCATTGGCTAGCGACAACAAGTCTCTCGGCCAATTCAACCTCGGAGGCATATCTCCTGCGCCGCGAGGAATGCCTCAAATTGAAGTGACATTCGATATCGACGCAAACGGCATCTTGAACGTCAGTGCCAAGGATAAAGCAACAGGGAAGTCGAATTCGATAAAGATAACGGCTTCCTCGGGCTTGTCCAAAGAAGAAGTGGAGAAGATGAAGAAAGACGCGGAACTGAACGCTTCTGCTGACGCGGCAAAGAAAGACGCCGTTGAGGCAAAAAATATCGCCGAACAGCTCGCCTATACCGCCGAAAAAGCTTTGAAAGAGGCGGGCGAGAAAGTGCCGGCAGATCTACGCAAGTCTATTGAAGACAAGATCGCTGACCTCAAGCGTGTGAAGGATAGCGCTACGCCAGATTTGGCGGCTATCAAGGCCTCTACGACTGCGCTGTCGGATGAGATACAGAAGATTGGGCAATATATGAAACAGGAGGCGCCGCAGGGTGGTCCTCAAGGCGGCCAAACTCCGCCGAACGATGGCGGCGCAGATAATGTGAAGGACGCTGAGTTTAAGGAGAAGAAATAGTAAATATTACAAACTTAATTTAGAACTATGAATTGAACCACAATTAATCTGGATCAACTTCATAAAGACTTTTGTCCGAGTACAATCATTGCACGATCAAGTGACGCATTTGTTCTGATTATGAATCTTGGTGATAAACAAGTTGCTTATGCGTTAACACCTGAGCATATGAAACAATTATCAATGTCAATCAACTACAATATAGAAGAATTTGAAAAGAATTCTCGTAAGATTGATGCTAAATGGTCGCATGGAATTCAGAGTCCATTACAACCAGCAGATCTAAAGAACTCTGGGGATCAAGGAAAAAAGAAGTAAACAAAAAAGGACCCTCGTCAGCTCTCCCGAATTTTCGGGGGAGTCAACGAGGGTCTTGGGAATCATTGGATTTCAAGAATGTCATCAATATTCACGGTGAAAAAAGAGTGACCATGCTTTTCTCCATCCGTCTGATCAATTCGAAGTCCATGGAATTGGACAAAGTATTTGCGACGTTCCTTCCAGATTGAACAGACCCTGGTAAATCTAAGTCGAGTTCCACTCTTAAGAACAACTCCAAAACTATCGCACTTTTCTTTCTTTAATTCTTTAAGAACACGAAGCATTTGGTGAGGTTGAGGCATTCGAGTAAAATGCCATGGCTTCCTTCCAAGAGCCAAAGTTTCAAACAACTCTCGCACCCTCGCCCATGCCGCACGGCATGTAAACAAGCGATTGCGAGTGACTGAAAAAGAGGTTAGCATGGAATGGGGGAGGTGTCAAGTTGCAATTAAAATAGCGATTATGTACAATATGTACATCATGAAAATAATCACCACAACCAATGCACGCAAGAATATAAGCCGTCTCGTCAATCGCGTCAAATACGGCGGGGAAATGTTCGGTATCGGCAGACGCAATTCGATAGATGCCATTCTGATGAGATTTCCAAGCGCCGAAAACGACGGGTTAGACGAGATGACCAATATGAACGCCAATTCCGCCAGCTTCGACTTCTTGGCCAAGGAACCGGAACTTTATTCGCTAAAAGATCTAAAAAAGAGATATGCATAAAGGAACCATCGTGCTCATACCTTTTCCCTTCACGGACTTATCGGGACAAAAAGTCAGGCCGGCTTTGGTGTTGTATGACAACAAAGGTGGTGAAGATTGCATCGTAAGCTTCATATCATCGCGGGTCGCGGAAAGAGCAGGCAAGTTTGAGATCAAGGCCGTCCATTCACTGGAGAACGGTTTGAAGGGAGATTCTCTCATAAAGGTCGACAAGATCGCCACCTTGCAGAAAAGGATCGTAATGGGTGAGCTCGGTATGTTGGAGTCGCCCTTGCTTGCTGAAGTTGATGTGAGGTTGAAGAAATTGTTCGGGGTATAGAATTCCATTTAAAAGCGATTTTATAATCTGTAAAACTATGAATTCTAAAAAATATTTAAATCAACTGGGAGAATTAAGAATCCGGGCAGAAGATATGTATCAAACTAGACCTGAGATGCAAAAGGCTATTAATGATTGGTTTGCCATTGAGTCAGCGCGTTTATTGATTGCAATAGGCGGTAAGAATGTTAGGAGGAGTACGATAGCAAAAGCTTATAGCATCGATTTATCAGCTACAGACAAGACTTTGGGATTAAGAACATGAAAGATTATTACAAAACTCTCGGCGTCGAAAAAGGCGCAAGCAAAGAAGATCTGAAGAAGGCCTTCTACAAGCTCGCCCACAAATACCATCCGGACGTGAACAAAAATAATCCGGAATCAGCCAAGAAATTCAAAGAAGCTAGCGAGGCATACGCCATACTATCAGATGATACAAAACGCGCGCAGTATGACAGATTCGGTTCGGCAGGTCCTGGCGGCGCGGGTTTCAATAGCCAAGGCGGATATAGCGGCGCAGGCGGTTTTCAAGGTTTCAACGGGGGTCAAGGATTTGGCGGTTTTGATTTTTCCCAATTTACTCAAGGTGGCGGTTTCAATGGCCAAGGATTCGGTCAGAATGGCCAATCGTTTGAATTCGATCTTGGCGACTTGTTCGGTGAATTCTTTGGCGGCGGAGGCGGCAGGCGGCGCGCAAGAAAAGGCATGAACGTGACGGTAGACGTTCAGATCTCTTTTAAAGACTCGATTTTCGGCACGGAAAAAGAGCTCTCTATCGGCGGCCGCAGAGAAAAGCTGGTGGTCAAGATCCCTCCTGGGATAGAAAGCGGTCAAGGGCTCCGAGTGGCCGGCAAAGGCGAGCCGGGCGAGAATGGAGCCGATGGTAGGCAAGGCGTTCCCGGCGATCTCATCGTTCGCGTTTGGGTGGAGGAACACCCGAATTTCAGAAAAGAGGGTTTCAACCTCGTAATGGACTTGCCTGTGAAGCTGACTACTGCTATCGCCGGCGGCACAGTCGAGATCAAGACGCTAAACCCGGAAGTAGACGGCACTATCGAATTGAAGATCCCGGCTGGTACGAGCCATGGCGAGATACTTCGAATAAAAGGCAAAGGCGTGCCATACGAGATTCGCGGCGCATTCACCGGCAATGCTCATGAAAAGCGAGGAGATCTGCTCGTCGTCACTCACGTTCAAATGCCAAAAAAATTGAGCAAGAATGCCCAGAGACTTGTGGATGAATTGAAAGGCGAGGGAATTTGATGATATAATGTGACCACATTACCAGTCACAATAATATCTTACACAACAATGTCATTTAAAAATAAGGCGGTTTTTTTCGTCCTCGCGCTAGTTGTCGGTTCTACGCTCGTAATGGGCACCTATGTCCATGCCGCCTCCAATCAGACGACATACAAGAAGCCGGACTTTTCGACGATACAATCATCTGTAGAAAAGATGCTCGATTCTCGCATCTCTCAATACACTGCATTTGCCTCTGCTGCGGCATCGTCTACCATTTCATCAAGCGATCAAGCTATCATTTTGGGTGAGATCGATGCGGCTATACCGCACATGCAAACATCTGTTACTGCCGTTCAAAATGCTACTGACACGGCTTCTATCATCAAAGCTGAGAGGCAAGGAAGCGCCGTTGATATACAATCAGATTCATTGCTTCAAGATAAGATGTCTCTGTTGAATGTCGTCTTCCGTACTGCATCTAGACAATCTCGAGTGGTCATTAATATGCCTCGTACAGCTTCTTCCACTACATACGCAATGGATGACCTAAAGATATCCTCATCTACTATGAAAAATCGTAGAATGGCTTCATCTACATATTCAAGACCACAGCGGCCGTTCCAGATCTCTACCGCCACCACCACGACCATCACACTGAATCCCCTCATTTCCGCTGACATCGTGCATCAAATCATAAATGCGACCTCATTCCAAGACATCTCCGCCTTGGACAAGGAGGTATTCGGCATTCTATTCCCTAAAAAGTCGGCTAACTAATACAAAACTATGACCAAATCATTTTTCAAATACAACAAGATAGCCGTCATCGCTTTGTGTCTTTCTGTAGCCGTATCCTTCCATGTCTCTGCCGCCCACGCGGCCACGTTATATTTTTGGAGCGACGGATCAGATGTCAGTTGGACTAATGTTAGCAACTGGTACACTGACGCAGGAACAACTACCGCTGCCGGTTCTCTGCCCGGTTCTGGAGATGATACTGTGACCGTAGGGACCTTTTTCCCGGAGATCGATCTTGATGATGGAAGCTGGGTACAACCGGCAAGCATAGATGCTTCTGCTACCGGGATCGTTGTTACGAGCAATGTTGGCAACCATTTTACCGGCAATCTCACAGGATCTACTACATTCGATGGAAATGTTTATAACAGCGTTTGGGTAGTTGGAACCACTACTTTCGATGATAATAGCAAAAACGGCGCTCCTATTACTGGCAACGCTACATTTAATAATTCGAGTGTTAACTACACTAGTGTTGTTGGCAACGCTATATTCAATGATTCAAGTTCCAATAACGGCACTGTCACCGGTGACGCCACGTTCAATGGTGAGAGCTGTAACAATTACTCTGTCACAGGTAGCGCTGTATTCAATGGTGTGAGTTATAACAATGATAGTGTCACGAATGCCACGTTCAATGACACAAGCTACAATGATGGAAATGTCGCAGGCAACGCCACATTTAATGATGAAAGCTATAATGATTTTATTGTAACAGGCACATCTACTTTCACTTACGCTACCGGTGGCACAATAACTATCCCAGACAATGGTCAATGGGGATCCGGTTCCTCCGGTTCGATAGTAGGTGCAGACAATAACCCCATAGATACTTGGATATTCGATGGACATAGCACGAACAATGGTACCATCGACGCTATGAGTACCACCACGTTTAACGATACGAGCTACAACAGCGGCATTATCAACGGTAATGTTGCATTCTATGATGATAGTTCTACAAATTATGGCAGTACTATAAATGGCAATGTTATATTCAATGATGGAAGCTGGCATAATGGCGACATCACTGGTGATGTCATATTTAATTCAGCAAGTTACAACTCTGGTGGCACTATCACAGGCAACGCTACATTCAACGATGAGAGCTACAACAACGGTACAATCGTCGGTACCTCTACCTTGAGTTATATCACTGGAGATACCATCACTATTCCTGACGGCGGTGAGTGGCTTGGTAGCTATAGTGGGCCAATAGTCAATATTGATGATAACCCAATAATCATGTGGGTTTTCGATGGAAATAGCGCAAATAATGGTACTGTTACCGGCAGTGCTATATTCAATGACACGAGCGGCAACAATGGCAATATTGCCAATAACGCCACGTTCAATGACACGAGCGCTAACAATGGCACCGTTGTAGGTACCTCCACCTTCAGTTATGCCACCGGCGGCACGATTACTATCCCAAATGGAGGATCATGGGGAAATGGTACATCCGGTTCTATAGTCGGTATCGACAACAATCCGATCACTGCGTGGATATTCGATGGAAACAGCGGAAATGGCGGAAATATAACAGGCAATGTCACGTTCAATGATACGTCAGCAAACTCTGGCAATGTCATTGGTAGCAGTACGTTCAATAACACAAGCATCAACGGCGGTACAATCTTCGGCGATGCGATTTTTAATGGTTTAAGTAACAATACGTACTTAATCAACGGTAATGCTACCTTCAATGATGGGAGTTATAACAGTCAGTGGGGTACCGTCACCGGCACATCTACTTTCACCTATGCCACGGGAGGCGTCATTACCATTCCAGACGGTAGTCAGTGGGGAGGAACTTCGATGGGGCCGATAGTCGGTATCGACAACAATCCGATCACTGCGTGGATATTCGATGGAAACAGCATCAACTACGGCACTGTCACAGGCAATGCTACATTCAATGATACAAGTTATAACAGTGTTACTGTTATAGGTACCTCCACCTTCAGTTATGCCACCGGCGGCACGATTACTATCCCAAATGGAGGATCATGGGGAAATGGTACATCCGGTTCTATAGTCGGTATCGACAACAATCCGATCACT
>Ga0181520_10001139_pt1 | contig 55620 bp, 33 predicted proteins | sample PEATcosm2014_Bin_29_FD_132451 | JGI IMG/M metagenome (GOLD analysis project Ga0181520, IMG submission 132451) | Peatland microbial communities from MTU Mesocosm Facility, Houghton, MI, USA - PEATcosm2014_Bin02_30_metaG | ecosystem: Environmental > Terrestrial > Soil > Wetlands > Peat | place... | reverse complement strand
TTAATTAAGCTGCGTAAGCCAGTTCTGTGTTGGCAACTGTGTTTTTTGCACTCGATTAAGGGTGTGTGCGCCCCTGCATGCCTCCTGGCCGCAACCGTTTCCGTCGAAGCCGTGACGCCCCCAAAAAACTGTACCCAGCCGAGACCCCAGTTTTTGAGTCTCGGTCGGGTTCCGCGTCACCGCGCCAGTTTCGGTCAGCGGTTCGCGGAAATCTTCTGCGTCTTTGGCAACTCCCGCCGATCTCAATCGGTGGAGCTGCCGGCCTGGTTCGCCTTAATTCAGCGCGAACCTGAAAGGTCATTGACCATTCTCAAAGAGCTGCTTCCACTCTACACCACTTTACCCGGCAAAGGTAGAAGCTACCGTAGAAGTTACAACGTACACTCCAATAGATGCCTCAAACGCGGTGGAAGATTCATCCTCCAGCGCAGAGCCCTCTGCGTCCCGCCGCATGGCCTTCTTCCAGAAATTCCAACTCCGGTACGCGCTCGATCACGCCGCACTCCGCCGCCAATTGAAAGTACAGCGCCAGGCCTTTTCTGCACTCCGCATCCAGCGTGTAGTGGATGTTCTCTCGCAAGTAACTGATGATCTCACACTGGCTCAACCCCATGCGCGGCGACCATTCCCGCCCGATCGCGTCAAGGTTTTCCGGCAATAACCCGTGGTCGCGTGACCGCCGGAATATCCCCGCCAGCTCCACTCCGGCGCGCATCTCGGCCAGTGCTGCCTTGCGCACCGTCCATACCGCAAACACAAACGGTAGCCCGGTCTTCGCCCTCCACACCTCAGCCAGATCGTATGCATGAAGTCCGCCGGTATCCACCATCAGCGCCGGATCGCCAATCAGCAGCCCCGCGTCGCAGCGCTCCAGCATTGCTCCCAACTCCGGAGCCATCGGCGTCAGTTCGCGGTGCCCACCAAAGAACTTTGTCAGCAGCACCTGCGTCAACCCCGCCGAAGTCCGCGAGGAAGTATCCACGGCAACCGTGCGAATCTCTTCGATCGGCTTCTTGCTCACAAGTTGAATCGAGCGCACTTGGTTCAGGGATGCAATGGCAATATCCGGCAGCACCACCAGCCCTGGAATCTGCGCCGTCTTGATGACCGGAATGATGCCAATGTCTGCCGTCCCCTCGCTCAAGGCCTGGGCGCACGACGAAGGTACGGTGTACTCAATTGCAAAATTCTCGCGAATCTCCTGCGAGGGCTCGTGTTCAAAGTCCCACATCAGCGGAACTGTATTCAAAAATGAAATCGCGGAAATCTTCAGCGCACGCATACGTCTACTATCGTACTCTCCAGTCATCAGTGGCCCACATCTGCGTCGCGCTTTTCGACGCAAAGTTGGGAAGCGACGAGATACTAGTGGGAGCTTCGGCGCGCGCGCTCCAAAACAGCGAGTTCAATTTCGGCCAGGATCGCTATAATGCCGAAAAACACAGAAAGGCCCATTTAAGCATGAATAGATTCCGAACTCTAATCCCGATTCTTGGATTAATGGTGTTGCTAACGTGTCTCAATTCCGACGCCTATTCGCAAAGCAGGAACCAATTGGAGGACGAAAACTTGATTGTGGCTCTACCCCACGGTTTCATGGTTGGGGCAAATAGCTCACATGACGGGATGGAAACACAGGAATGGGTCCGGTTAAGTGAGAAAATCGATAATTGGTCTGAGTTGATCACGGTTCAAATATTCTATGGAAAGCATTACGAGCCGGCGCAATTTATAAGAGACATCGGTGGTCATTGGCTTACAGCTTGTCCTGGGAGCAAGCCAAATACGATAAACAATGGCGAAGCAAATGGATACAAGGTTTCTATGGTTTTACTGCAATGTTCGCTTAATCCTGTATCAAACAAACCAGAAACCACATTATTCCGAGCCATAAAAGGAAATGACTCTTTCTACATTGTTCAGTGGGCTATTCGATTTGATGCCAGTCAGGAAAAAATCGCTAATATGGCGAAGTTTTTAGGCACTGTCAATGTATGCGATACGCGCACTAACGGACACCCCTGTCCTGAAACAAAAGCACAACAACTTAAGCAATGACAGGAGCAACATCCTCAAATCTGCATTTTTCCGTGACTCACCCCGCGCACTCCGCTACACTCGGCTGCACCGAACCTTTATGCCTGAAGCAACCGTCCCCTCCATCTCCGCCCATGACCGTCAGATGCTCGCACTCTCCTGCACGCCGCACCTAGGCCCCAGTCGCGTGCGCCGCCTCTTCGAGCATATTCCCCAGGTAGAAGGCATCTTCCGCGCCTCGCTCACCGAACTCGAGGCCACCGGTCTTCCTGCCTCCAGTGCCCAGTCCATTGCCCTCGGACAATCGCTCCGCCTGGCCGATGAGGAGCTGAAAAAGCTGGCGAAGACTCCCGGCATCTCGCTGGTTACCATGGGCTCCGACCTCTACCCCGAGCACCTCGCAGAAATTTACGATCCTCCGCTCATTCTCTACGTCCGAGGCGATCCCCGTGTCCTGCTTGAGGTCGGAATAGCAGTGATCGGAACTCGTCATCCTACCCCGTATGGCCTTGGCATGGGCGAGCGTCTCTCCCAGGACCTGGCAAACTGCGGCTTAGTCATCATCAGCGGCATGGCCCGGGGCATTGATTCCATCGCCCACAAGGGAGCGGTCGAGGCTCGCGGTCGCACCATTGCCGTCTTCGGCACCGGCGTCGATATCATCTATCCGCGCGAAAATCGCAAGCTTTCCGAGCAAATCCTCGAGTTGGGAGGCGCGCTGGTCAGCGAATTTCCCCTTGCCACCGCTCCGAATCCGCACAATTTTCCAATACGCAATCGCATCATCAGCGGCCTTTCGCGAGGCGTTCTGGTGGTCGAAGCCGGCGAGTTCAGCGGCACTCGCATCACCGCCCGTTGCGCCCTCGAACAGTGCAGGGAAGTCTTCGCCGTTCCCGGCAACGTCACCAACAAGTTGGCGTGGACTCCTAATACCCTCATCAAGCAGGGAGCCAAACTCGTAGCCACCTGGGAGGATGTCTTCGAGGAACTCCCCACCAACATCCGCCTCAAACTCCAGGAGCGCCAGTCCGAACTTCCCACTCCCCGTGCCGCATCCTTATTTGATCCCCAACCCTCCGCCGCCGAATTCCCGGCTGAGCAGCAGAAGGTCTTCTCCGCTATCAAAGCCGACGAGTCCATTCACATCGATGAATTGATCGAGAGATTCGACTCCCAGCTCTCCAGTTCGGAGATCTTCTCCGCCCTCTTCGAACTGGAAATGAGCAACAAAATTCGCTGCCTTCCGGGCAAAAACTATGTCCGGGTCTTTTAAGTTTTGATAGCTCTTGCCTTGGACGGCCCCCGTTTGCATCCCCGGAGACTCCGCTTCCTAACTTGCCTCTGCCGTCCCCACAAAAGTGAAGTTTTAAGAAGTTCCCTAATTCATCAACGGCTTAGCGGAGCTTCGGCGGCATCGAGAGACACCTTTTCCGCTACCCCGGTTTTGCCATGTGGCTCCGCTCGTGCTAGCTTACGTTCCAGTTTCCATAGATTCAGAAGAGGTTCCATTTGTCTAAAGGTTTGGTTATCGTCGAGTCGCCGGCTAAGGCCAAAACGATTCAAAAGTATCTTGGCGCCGGCTACGACGTAGAAGCTTCGCTCGGTCATATTAAGGATCTGCCCAAGAAGGGCCTCGGTGTCGATGTTGACAATGATTTCTCCACCGAGTACGAAGTCATCCCCGGCAAAGAGAAGGTGGTCGCCAACCTCAAAAGGCTTGCCCGTACTGCCAACGCCATCTATCTGGCACCCGATCCTGACCGCGAAGGCGAAGCCATTGCCGCCCATCTCGCCGAAGAACTCGGCAGCAACAACGATGGTGGCCGCAGCCGCAAAAAAGAGGCGAAGCCCATCCACCGCGTCACCTTCAATGAAATCACCAAGAAGGCCGTGCTCGAAGCCTTCGCCCATCCCCGCGAGATCGATTGGAACCTGGTCGATGCCCAGCAGACCCGCCGCATCCTCGACCGTCTGGTCGGCTTCCAGGTCTCGCCCCTGCTGTGGGACAAAGTCCGCCGTGGTCTCTCCGCCGGACGTGTCCAGACCGTAGCCCTCCGCCTCATCGTCGAGCGTGAGCGCGAGATCCAGAAGTTCGTCCCTATTGAGTATTGGACTCTCGACGCAAAACTTGCGGCACAAACCCCGCCGTCGTTCATGGCTCAATTAGTTGGCACCAACCCTAAAGCAAATATCCTCCCTAGCGAGGAGCCAGCTCGGCAACTATCCGAAAAACTACAGCGTGCGGTCTGGACAGTTTGCAGCGCCGATCGTCGCGATCGTCGAGTCTCGCCGCTAGCTCCCTTCACTACTTCCAAATTCCAGCAAGACGCCTCGCGCAAGTTAGGTATGACCGTCAAGCGCGTCATGATGATCGCCCAGCGGCTCTATGAAGGCATTGAACTCGGTGACGAGGGCACCGTAGGCCTCATTACATACATGCGTACTGACTCGGTGCGTGTATCGAGCGACGCGATAGCTGGAGTTCGCGATCTTATTGGCAAAGAATTTGGCAAAGATTACCTTCCGCTTCAGGCTAACGAGTACAAGAAAAAGCAGCAGAACGCACAAGATGCGCACGAGGCGATCAGGCCAACAGCGGCGGAACGCACTCCGGAGTCGGTCCGCCAATACCTGCAAGAGGACGAGTTCAAGGTGTACAAACTCATCTGGCAGCGATTTGTGGCTTCCCAGATGTCGCAGGCGATCTATGAGCAAACCAAGATTGTCATTAACGCCGTCGTCGGCGAAGAGACCTTCGAATACCGCGTTACGGGTTCTGTACTAAAATTCGACGGATTCCTTCGCATCTACGAGCAGCCGAAAGATGGGGACGAGGACGAAGATGCGCCGCTCAAACTGCCTTTGCTCTCAGTAGGCCAGACCTTGCGTCTTGAGGAGCTCAAACCCGAGCAGCATTTCACCGAGCCGCCGCCGCGCTTCAACGAGGCTTCGCTGGTCAAGGAATTGGAAGAGCGCGGCATCGGCCGCCCCTCCACCTACGCCGCTATCATAAGCACCATTGTGGATCGCGGCTACGTGCAGAAGACCGCGGGTCGAGGCGGAAAATTCTTCCCCACTGAGATCGGTTTCGTGGTCACCGAGCTGCTCGTCGCCAATCTCAAGGACATCTTCGATTTCGAGTTCACCGCCCGTATGGAGCAAGACCTCGATCAGATCGAGGACGGAACCATCAAGTGGACCACTGCGCTCCACGAGTTCTACGGCAAGTTCGAGGAGGATCTCGAATACGCCGGCGAGCACATGGAGAACATCAAGCGCATGGAGAAGCCCACCGGCGAGAAGTGTGAGCGTTGCGGCGCGCCTCTGGTTCTAAAGTGGGGCAAGCACGGCTCCTTCTTCGCCTGTTCCACCTTTGACAAGAAGGACCCCAACTCCTGCACCTTCACCAAGGAAAATCCCATAAACCTCACCGATCTCGGTGACGCCGAAATCTCCTCCAATAACGAGGAGGAGTTCTGCGAAAATTGCGGACGTCCCATGGTCCTCAAGCGCGGTCGCTTTGGCACCTTCATGGCCTGCACCGGATACCCCGAGTGCAAAACAACCCGCCGCCTCGACTCCGTGCAGAAGAAAGCCGATGTCCCGCTGGAAGAAAAATGCCCCGAGTGCGGACGCCAGCTCCTGCTCCGCAACGGCCGCTTCGGCGAGTTCATCTCCTGTTCCGGCTATCCCGAGTGCAAATACATCAAGCAGAACCTGATCGGCGTAAAGTGTCCCCTCTGCAAGACCGGAGAGATCGTCGAGAAGAAGGCTCGGCGCGGCAATTTCTTCTACGGCTGTAATAATTACCCCAAGTGTGACTTCACCGCCCCCACCAAGCCCGTGGCTGAAACCTGTCCGGAATGCGGCAGCCCTTACCTGTTGGAGAAGGTGACCAAGGAAGGAACCTTCCTCATCTGCCCCAATAGCAAAGCGCCCGCCAAGTCCAAGGCTGGGACAAAGACCAAGGCAGCGGCAAAGTCCACCAAAGCCGCCAAGTCGGCGAAAGCCAAGGCGGCCAAAGCCGCGGTCACAGAGGTCGAACCGGGCTCCTGCGACTTCTCCAAGAAGATTGCCGAACCCCAACCCGAACCCGCGGAGTCCACCGTAGCCTAGCTTCACTTCGCCGCTGATTATTCCACTGCCCCAGCTTTGTCATCCGATTGGCAAACCTGGGGCTTTGACTTTTCTATCGCTGTTGCCCTTGTCCTTTCCCTTGAAACCTCTAGAACCTTGAAACTTTGAAACCTGTTCTACAATCCTCCCATGCCCCTCAAGCAATCCGAGGCCATCATCCTGCGCACCTACCCGCTTCGCGAGGCCGACTTGCTCGTGACGCTCTTTACCCGTGCCGAGGGCAAGGTGAAGGGTGTCGCCAAGTCGGCAATGCGTTCGCAAAAGCGCTTCGGCGGAGCTCTCGAACCGCTCACCTGCGTCCGCGCTTTCTGGCAAGATCGCGAAGGCAGTGAACTCGCCCGCCTCGATTCCTGTGATGTGCTGTTGTCCCCGCTCTCCGGCCCCATCGACTACGCCCGCTGTGTCGCTCTTGCCCATGTCGCCGAAATGCTCGACGAACTTCTCCCCGACCGCGAGGCCAACGACTCCATCTTCCGCCTCGCCTGGTCCGTCCTCCAGAACCTTGAAGCCGGCGCCATCTGGATGCCCATCACCTACTTCGACCTCTGGATGCTTCGCCTCATGGGCTTCCTTCCCCAGCTCGACGAGTGCATCGAATGTGGCACACCGCTCCTCGGTCAGCCCGCCTGGTTTCACGCCCTGCGCGACGGCCTCACCTGTCAGCGTGACCGGCGCATGGCCAGTTCGGAGATGTCTCTCGAATCCCGCGACCTAGCCGCCCGAATGTTCCGCAACCCAGTCGATCACTTCGCCGAGGAGCCTTTACCCACATCCCGCCTCGCCGACCTCCGCAAATTCCTCATGCAGATCATTGACCGCCACCTCGACCGCAAACTCCAAACCTCCGCCCAGCTCGAACGCCTCGACTAGGTGCTGACCAGTATCTCTGGAAGCAGTACGCTGTTGAAAAACCTAGGGGTGCCCATCTCCGCGCGTTTTTCGGTGGGGTGTTGCCCTTGCCTCTGCCTTTGTCTTTCACCTTTGCACCCTTGAAACTTTGAAACCTGCCTCCTCAAGCGTTTACAATTACTTTCCAGATCGGATTTAACTCATGACTGTGAAGCCTCTTACTTTTCAGGAACTCATCCTCAAGCTGCAGGATTTCTGGGCCAGCCAGGGCTGCGTATTGCAGCAGCCGCTCGATGTGGAAGTTGGCGCTGGCACCATGTCGCCGGAAACTTTTCTCCGCGTCCTCGGCCCCAAGCCTTACCGGGTTGCCTATGTGCAACCTTCCCGCCGTCCCGCAGACGGACGTTATGGCGAGAATCCAAACCGCCTTTACAAGCACACCCAGTACCAGGTAATCCTCAAGCCGCCGCCCGAAAACGTGCAGGAGCTCTACCTCGAGTCGCTCAAAGCCATCGGCATCGACCTTGCGCGCCATGACATCAAGTTTGAAGAGGACAACTGGGAGGCGCCCACGCTCGCAGCCTGGGGCGTCGGCTGGCAAGTAATGCTGGACGGCCTGGAGATCACCCAGTTCACCTATTTCCAGCAGTGCGGCGGAATCGATCTCGACCCCATGTGCGCCGAGTTGACCTATGGCCTCGAGCGCATCGCCGCCTTCCTGCAAGACGTTGATTCGATCTATGACATCGTCTGGGTTCACGGCCCCCAGGGCGACGTTACCTATGGCGACGTTCGCCTTCCCGACGAGGAGCAATTCTCGGTCTACAACTTCGAAAAGGCTGACGTGGCTCGGCTCTGGGAGCACCTTAGCGCTTACGAAGCGGAGTGCCAGGCGCTGGTCAGCGAATACGCGGCAGCAACCACGGAGCCAAAGAAGAAAAAGGCGGGTGGCCCACATTCGTCTTCCGCTGGCGAATGTGGGGAACAGCCTACTGCACCCCGTTTCACCGAAAGCGAGCGCCGCCGTTTTCCGCTGCTTCCGGCCTATGACCTTTGCCTGAAGTGTTCGCACCTGTTCAATCTGCTCGATGCTCGCGGTGCGATTAGCGTTACCGAGCGGGTCGGCGTCATTCAGCGGGTGCGCAACCTCGCCGTGGGTGTGGCCCGCGCCTGGGTTGATCAGCAGTCCGCGCGGGAGCTGACGGCGTCCGCCGCGAAGGTGTAGCCGAGCGCCTGCAGCCGGAGCGGCAGTATGCGCCGCGTAGGACGGAAATGATATGCTGCACGCGATTTTGTGACTCGGCCCACACCGGCAGCAAACAATTGGCCTCAGAATAGAAGAAAGCATTCAACATCATGTCAGATTTCCTGTTAGAGATCGGTACCGAAGAAATCCCCGCGCGCATGATCGGCTCCGCCACGGAAGAGTTGCAGCGCCGCATTGCCGAACTGATCAGCCGCGAGCGCCTCTTCTCGGAAGAAACGAAGATGGTGGTTTGCTTCGAAAATCAGGTTTTCGCTGGCGCCGTCACCCCCTCGATGTTTCACGTGGATGCCTACGCTTCGCCTCGGCGCATTGCCGTAGTCGCCCATGGACTAGCCGCATCCCAGCCCGATGTAGCCGAGCAACTCCTCGGCCCCGCTGCTGCCCACGCCTACAAGGATGGCGAGCCGACTCAGGCTGCCTTCGCCTTCGCCAAGAAAGTGGGAGTCGCGCTCGACCAGCTCACGACCGTTACCACTCCCAAGGGCGAGTACTTGGCGGCCAACGTGGTCAAAAAGGGCAAGCCTGCGCGCGACCTTCTCACCGAACTCGTCCCCAAGGAACTTGCCGCGCTCTACTGGGCCAAGAATATGTACTGGCGTCCCGGCAAGCCCGAGCGCTTCGTGCGCCCGGTACGTTGGCTGGTCGCGCTGCTGGATGGCGATATTGTCCCCATCGAGTTCGGCGGCATCACCGCTGGCCGTACTTCGCGCGGACATCGCATCCTTTCCTCTGCCCCGGTTGAACTCGCCTCGCCCGCCGACTACGCCGAAAAGCTTCGCGCCGCCAGCGTTCTGCCCAGCTACCCCGAGCGCGAGCACAAAATCCGCAAAGCCCTCGATGCCGCAACCCGCAAGGTTCCAGGCCTGCGCTGGCGCGAAGACAAGGGTTTGCTCGACACCGTCGTCAATCTCACTGAAGCCCCTTCGGTCATCCTCGGAAACTTTGACAGTGAGTTTCTCACCCTTCCCGAGGAGGTTCTGGTCACCGTCATGCGGGATCACCAGAAGTACTTCGCGGTGGAAGATGCAAACGGAAAACTAGCGCCCCACTTCCTTGCCGTACTCAACACCGTGACCGACGCCGAGGGCGAAGCCATCGTGCGCCACGGCAATGAGCGGGTGTTGCGTGCCCGTTTCAACGACGCGCGCTTCTTCTGGAACACCGATCAAAAGCTCACGCTCAAGGACCGCGTGGCCATGCTCAAGTCGGTTACCTTCCAGAAGGAACTCGGTAGTTACTATGACAAGGCCACCCGCACGCAGCACCTCGGGAGCCAGGTCAGCGCCGCCGTCAGTGAGTTTTATCCCGCGTTGCGCCAGGGTGTGGTGTACAAGGCCGCGCTCATGGCCAAGTGCGATCTCACCACCGAATTAGTAAAGGAGTTCACCGAACTGCAGGGCATCATCGGCGGCCTCTACCTGATTCACCAGGCCGAGCGCATGGAACTTCCCGAGGGCTCCGCCCTGGCCATCGGCCAGGCCATCTACGATCAATACAAGCCCGCCTCGATGGAGGATGAAGTTCCGCGCTCGCTCGAAGGCGCCGTGCTTTCGATTGCAGACAAAGCCGATACCATCGCCGGGATGTTCGCCCTGGGCATGATTCCTTCCGGCTCCAAGGACCCCTTTGCGCTGCGCCGCGCCGCCAACGGAATCGTCCGTACCCTGGTCGAGCACAACATTCCCATCAGCATCCGAGCGCTGATGGCCGACGCCTTGCGCCAGTACCAGGGCAGTGAAGCCGAGTCCCGATTCGCTGAGAAAGCCCTCATCCCCGCACTTTTAGAGTCCGGAGGGTACGCGGCCAATGTCGCGGCCTTCTTCCGCGAGCGGCTTGAGTTCTATCTGCGAGATGCCCGGGGTTTTGCCTACGATGTCGCCAACGCCGTGCTGGCTTCCGGTTCCGACAATGTAGTCGATGCTCTCGCCCGTGCCCAGGCTGTTGCCAAGGTGCGCGGCAGCGAGGATTTCGATGCCATCTCGGCCTCGGTCAAGCGCATCAAGAACATCCTCCGCCAAGCCACCGAAGCAGGGAAGTGGACGAGTGCCGAGGAGCACAATTCCGTGCCGCATTTAGCGGACAGCGATGCCGAGCGTATTTTGGCCGCGCGCACCGCTGAACTCGCTGCCGGCACGGCTCTGTTCTGTCAGCTCAAGCAATACGACGAAGCGCTCGCTGCGCTGGCCACGATTCGTCGGCCGCTCGACGATTTCTTTGACAAGGTAATGGTTATGGTGGACGATGAAGCGCTTCGAAGCTCTCGCCTCAGTTTGCTCCAGACGGTAGCTTCTACCTTCCAATCCATCGCCGACTTCAGCGAAGTGGTCACGGAAAGAAAGACTTCCTGAGGAAGGGAATTTCTTTCCGTCGTAGATTTTTTGTGGAATGACAAGCAGCCGGTTTTGCGGTTTTAGGCTGCGGGCCCAAATGAGTATGTAATCTCTTTAACACCCCAGAGAGTGAGGCTATGGCTACTCCGACAGTCAGTGCAGTCAAATATGTTTATTCCTTCGGCGGTGGCAAGGCCGAGGGCAACGGCAAGATGAAGGATGTCCTTGGTGGTAAGGGTGCCGGTCTTGCTGAGATGACCAACGCTGGTCTCCCGGTTCCTCCGGGATTCACGATTCAGACCGAAGCTTGTCGCGAGTACATGCGCGGCAAGGTCAGCGAAGACGTGGACACGGAAATGAATGCTGCCCTCGAGCAGCTCGAAACCCTTCAAGGCCAACAGCTCGGTGCCGGAGCCAACCCCTTGCTCGTCTCCGTGCGCTCGGGCGCAAAGTTCTCCATGCCCGGCATGATGGACACAATTCTGAACCTCGGCCTCAACGATGAGAGCGTCAAGGCTCTAGCCACGCGCACCCAGAACCCGCGCTTCGCCTATGACTCCTATCGCCGCCTCATCCAGATGTTCGGCAACGTGGTCCTCGATATCGAGAAGGCACACTTTGAAGAGGTCTTCGACAACAAGAAGAAGCAGAAGAAGGCCAAACTGGATACCGACCTCGATGCCGCAGCCTTGCAGGAAGTTATCGCCGAGTACAAGAAGGTCGTCAAGAAGTATGCCAAGATCGACTTCCCGCAAAACGCTCACGATCAGCTCGTGATGGCCCGCGACGCGGTTTTCCGCTCCTGGCAGAATGACCGCGCCAAGCACTATCGCCGCATGAACAACATCGACGACATGCTCGGTACCGCCGTCAACGTCCAAGCCATGGTCTTCGGCAACATGGGAGACACCTCCGGCACCGGCGTTGGATTCACCCGCAATCCCGCCACCGGCTCCAAGGAATTCTACGGCGAGTTCCTGCTCAACGCCCAGGGCGAGGATGTCGTCTCCGGCGTGCGCACTCCCAAGCACATCACCGAACTCGAAAAGATCATGCCCGAGGTGTACGAGGAACTCCGCGACATCACCTCCCGCATGGAGAAGCACTACCGTGACATGCAGGACTTCGAGTTCACAATTCAGGATGCCAAGCTCTACATGCTGCAGACCCGCAATGGCAAGCGCACCGGTTTGGCGGCCGTAAAAGCTGCCATCGACATGGTCGAAGAAGGCCTCATCACCAAGGAAGAGGCTATCTTCCGCGTGGAACCCAACCAACTCTATGATTTCCTCGTCCCTCGTCTCGATGAGAAGGGCGGTAAGGTTGAGGTTCTCACCAAGGGGCTGCCCGCGTCGCCGGGTGCCTCGGTCGGCCAGATCGTCTTTTCCGCAGATGACGCCGTCGCCCTGTTCCAGAAGGGCAAGATCAAGTCCATCATCCTCGTCCGTGGCGAAACCACGCCCGAAGACATTCACGGCATGGAAGTCGCGTCCGGCATTCTCACCTCGCGTGGCGGCATGACCTCGCACGCTGCCGTCGTCACTCGCGGCATGGGCAAGTGCTGCGTTGCCGGCGCCGGTGATATCGCCGTCGATGAAAAGAAGAAGGAGATGCGCGTCAAGGGGCAGACCTTCAAGGAAGGTGATTGGCTCTCACTCGACGGCACCACCGGACGCGTCATCAAGGGTAAGCTCAACACCCTCGAAGCCTCGCCCGATGACAAGGACCTGGTCAAGTTCATGGCCTGGGCTGACCCGCATCGCCGCCTCAAGGTCCGCGCCAATGCGGACATTCCTCGTGACGCCAAGACCGCCATTGCCTTCGGAGCCGAGGGCATTGGCCTCTGCCGCACCGAGCACATGTTCTTCGCCGAAGACCGTCTCCCCTTCATGCGCGCCATGATCATGGCCGGCACGGAGAAGGAGCGCCGCGCCGCGCTCAAGAAGTTGCTTCCCATGCAGCGCGCCGACTTCGCCGGACTCTTCAAGGCGATGAAGGGTTTCCCGGTTACCATCCGCACCCTCGATCCGCCGCTGCACGAGTTCCTTCCCAAGCGCGAAGATCTCCTCGTCCAGATCAAGGAGCTTGAGCTTACCAAGCCACGTTCGCCCAAGCTCAAGGAACTTCGCGTCATTCTCGCCCGCGTCGAAGATTTGCATGAGACCAACCCCATGCTCGGTCACCGTGGCTGCCGTCTCGGCATCACCTACCCGGAGATTACCGAGATGCAGGCGCGTGCCATCATTGAGGCTGCTCTCCAGGTCAAGAAGCAGAACATCACCGTGGTCCCCGAGATCATGATTCCTCTCACCACCGGCATCAAGGAGATGAAGAATCAGGCTGACATTGTCCGTCGCGTCGCCGAAGAGGTTTTCGCCGAGAAGAAGGACAGCGTCGAGTACCTCGTAGGAACCATGATCGAACTGCCCCGTGCCGCGCTGGTCGCCGATCAGATCGCCGAGGAGGCCGAGTTCTTCAGCTTCGGCACCAACGATCTGACCCAGACCACCTTCGGCTTCTCGCGCGATGACATCAACAAATTCCTGCCCGAATACCTGAAGCTGGGAATCTTCAAGCAGGACCCGTTCGCCTCGCTCGATCAGGAAGGCGTTGGTCAGCTCATCGAGATCGCAACCGAGCGCGGCCGCAAGACTCGCCCCAACCTCAAGGTCGGCATCTGCGGCGAACATGGTGGCGAACCCGAGTCGGTCAAGTTCTGCCATCGCGTTGGTCTCAACTACGTCTCCTGCTCTCCCTTCCGTGTCCTGACCGCGCGCCTTGCCGCCGCCCAGGCTGCCCTGGAAGAGAGCGGCAGCGCCGGTGGTGCCACTAAGTAAGTATCGGCAAATGTCGATCTAACAAAAAAAGGGGGATGCATACGCATCCCCCTTTTGTCGTCCATCCAAATCGATACATTCATCCCGACGAAATGCCGTCCTCCGCCGCCCGCAACCGCCGTTACCGATCTACAACTGTTTGCCTTAAAGGTAATTGATGAGTTAAGCAATTATTCCCGCCTTTTCATAGCATTAGCCAAACAGTAATTTCGCGTTCTGAAAAGTTCACTTTCTAGTCAATCTTCCATCTCCGTTGCGAGTCATGTTGTGCGGTTGTTCCTGCTTTTGCCTCTCGACCTTGAAACTTTGAAAACTCTCTCTGCTACCATATCCACATCGCTCTTATCTGGAATCGCCTAGTGTCCTCCACCCCGCTCGCTACCCGCTCGCTCACTGAGCGCTTTTATCATCCCGAACTCGACGTCCTCCGCTTCTTTGCGTTTTTCCTGATCTTCCTCCACCACTCCATGCCGCACGACCCAGCCTTCTACACCAAGATGGGTGTTGCTCCCATGCTCGCCTCGGCCATCGCCGCTCTCGGCGCCACCGGAGCAATGGGCGTCCAACTTTTCTTTCTGCTCAGCTCCTATCTCGTCACCGAACTCCTCATCCGCGAGCGCGCCACCCGTGGCCAAATCGATCTCAAGGCGTTCTTCATCCGTCGCATCCTGCGCATCTGGCCGCTTTATTTCGCCTTCCTTGCCTTCGCCTGGGCGATGCAGTGGTATCTTCCAGGCCAGCACATCGGATGGCGCGCTGGGCTGGCATTTACGCTATTCGTCGGAAACTGGTGGGTGGTCTTCGTCGGCTTTCCCTCATCGATCATCTTTCCCCTCTGGTTTATCTCCCTCCAGGAGCAGTTCTATCTCTTCTGGCCCGCTGCCGTGCGCAAACTCTCCGAACGAGGACTGCTCATCGCCGCTGCCGCCATGCTCGCCGTAGCCAGTCTCACCCGTTGGTATCTCGCAGCCCACCACACCTGGGAAACAAAGATCTGGTGTAATACCTTTGTCCAACTCGATGGGATTGCTCTCGGCATCGTCCTTGCCGTACTGCTCGCCGGACGCGCTCCGCGACTTGCCCCCCTGCTGCGCGCCGCTCTCTTCATCGGAGGCTTTACCTGCCTCGTTCTCGCGGGATACTACTTTCGAATCAAATTCGATCCGCTCACTATGCCCCGTGTTCTCCTTGGCTATCCCGTTGCCGTCCTCGGAGCCGCGGCCCTGTTCCTCGCGACGCTGCGCACCGCCACCACATTTCGCAATAATCCCTTCGTCTACCTTGGGCGAATCTCCTATGGCTTGTATGTATTTCACATCCTCGGCCTGATGATTAGCGACTATACGGTCCACAATCAGGAGTCGAGCCTGGGCCGCTACTGCTTCCGCAACGGTGTGGCCTTCGCCATCACCGTGGCACTCGCGGCCATCAGCTACCGCTGGTTGGAGACGCCCTTCCTCACCTTGAAGCGGCGCTTCACCCGCGTACTCTCCCGCCCCGCCGCCTAGGATAGGGAAGTCGGTTGCGTTTGCTGGCGGAACTGGAAACGGTTCGCGAAGGCTATTGCATCCCGCACGCCGGTGAAAACATTCATCCCATAGAGGCAATGGGAAAAGATGTTCTTGGGATGAAAGTTGAAAGAGTGGGGTGTCCCGGACCACTCCAGGGCAGAGTTGCGCGTCTAAGTTTCTGTTGCGTCCGGGGAGTGTTCTGCGAGGACGATGCTGGGGCCGGAGAATTTCTACATGGCGGATCAAATCCCGAAGTCGGCACGTCTCTTAGATACGTCAATAGCCAACTTCCTTGTGGCTATTTGTCTGCCGATGTTCGTAGCTTTGGGCATCGCCAAAGGAATTGTGTACGGAGCAGGCTCGTCCTGGTTAAGCGTTCGCTTCGCACTTAAGGTCTCCCTGGTAGCTTTTCAGGATTTCCTATTCGTCCTTGGCTGGGCACTCGCGGGCGTGATACTGCTGGGCTGGACTCGCCCGCGGACGACGCTGCGAAGAACACTGCAATGGGCCTACCTGTTGTCGTCGGTTTTTTGCGTTATCTACGGAATTGTCAATATCTGGATTTATTCAGCACTCCGTATGCCACTGACTTATCCGCTGCTGATGATGGCCGGTGACATCGCGGACGTGCGATCCTCAATCGCCAGCTACGTAACTTTCAGTTCAGTGATCGCAATCATTGTGGCTCCGTTGGTCTATATGATTTTTGTCTATTCGTTTCTCCGAACTCAGGAACTTCGCCGATGGAAGACCTACGCGATTCTTGCCGTAGTGGTTGCGATTTACTGTCCTGCGGGAGTGTATGGATACGCGCGCTGGTTTTCTGGCGGGCCTGAAGAGGGGCTGGCACGAAGTCCGCATTGGGCAATCCTGCGCTCCTATGCTGATCACTGGCGCGGCGCCTCATCGGATGCGCCGCGCGATCAGGGCCCTGCCTCCTATCGTGACGACTTTCAGGTTGCCGGTGATCGGACTGTGTCCGACCGCGCCAGAGGCTCATCGCCAATCAAGAACGTGATCGTGGTGGTTCTGGAATCCACTGGAACCCAATTCCTTAGCGTGTATGGCAGCAACTATCGGACGACGCCCAATCTTGAAGCCGAGGCGCAGAACTCAGAGATTTACCGCAATTTTTATAGCAATGACGGCTACACCCTGTACTCGATGATGCCGCTGGTGCTCTCCTGTTATCCCGGAAGCGGATGGACGATCTACGTCAAGAAATATCCTCACATCGCGGGCACAACCGCGGCCGAGGTGCTTCACGAGCGGGGATATCGCACGGCATTCATGACCTCGCAGTCATTGACCTATGGCGACATCCGTCACTTCCTCGACAATCGCGGCTTCGACATTGTTCGTGGGGCTGAGGAATTCCAGAAGCTCGGGGTGGGCACCATGCTGTCGTCCTGGGGTATGGACGATCCGCCGATGTTCGACCAAGCACTGCAATGGATAGACGAAGCCCAGGAAAAACCTTTCTATCTGATGACCTGGACCCAACAGACCCACCATCCTTATCCACTTATCCCCAATCAGCCGCTGCTCCAACTTGGTGGCGATACAAAGACAAAAAACGGACAAGCGTTCAATCAGTATCTTAATAACTTGCGCGTGGCCGACGCCCAACTGGGCCGCCTTTTCGCTCATTTGCGGCAGCGGCATCTCGATAAGAATACCCTGGTCGTGATCACCGGCGATCACGGGGAGTCTTTTGGCTTTCCTCACCCTTGGTATTTTCATGGCACGGAACTGTATCAGGAGGGAGTCAACGTGCCATTTATCCTGTGGAGCCCTTCGCTGTTCAAGTCGGGCGGCCGCAGCGATACGGTTGGCGCACACATCGATTTGAACCCGACCGTGATGGACCTGTTGGGCATCGCGTCGCCTGCTTCCTGGCAGGGCAGAAGTCTCATGGATCCAAACCGGCCCCAGCGCTCCTACTTCAGTTGCAACACTGGAAATTTGCTGGAGGGAATGCGTCAAGGCAATGATAAGTTCATTTACAACCTAACCGAAGCCCGCGAGGAGTTGTATGACTTGGCGAGTGATCCCACCGAGCAACACAACCAGGCTAAGGAAAAGCCCGAACTCTGCAAGGTATATCGCGAGAGACTAGCAGCCTGGGCAAATTTTCAAAAAAATCATCTCGACATGCTAGCTGCCAAACAATAAGTATTTTCAAAGTGTCGTCCGCACTCATGTCGTGAAGCTGTTTGACCGATGGTCAAGGGATAAGCGGTACGTGTTCCAGTGTTATTCGGAGAACGTGTCCCATGAAGCCGGTACAAACCTTTAGTGTGATTCCCCGACTCCCCGAGTGCATCGAGCCTCTGCGAGAAATCGCTCATAACCTACGCTGGTGCTGGAGCCATGACAGCATTGAACTCTTTCGCCGGCTGGATCACAAACTCTGGGAGCAGTCCGGCCACAATCCGGTTCGACTGCTTGGCACTATCGAACAGGAGCGACTGGAAGCCGCCGCCAACGACGATGCATTTCTCGCTCACTTGCGCCGCATCCAGGATAGTCTGGACTCGTACCTCAGCGCAGGTTCGACCTGGTTTCAGAGAGTGTACGGCAATCAGTCTGACAAACCACTGATCGCCTACTTTTCTGCCGAGTTTGGGTTGACCGAGTGCCTGGCAATCTTTTCGGGCGGGCTTGGAATTCTTGCGGGAGATCATCTCAAGTCCGCAAGCGATCTGGGAGTTCCCCTCATCGGCGTAGGGTTGCTTTATCAGCAAGGGTACTTCCGGCAGTACCTCAATCAAAGTGGCTGGCAGCAAGAGGTATATGACGATAATGACTTCCACAGTCTGCCGATAAGCCTTGCTAAAGACGCACAGGGAAAGCCGATTGTCATATCGCTGGAACTCGACAGTCGAACCGTACATGCGCGAGTGTGGCGCGCACTTGTTGGCAGGGTCACCCTTTTGCTCCTCGACACGAACATTGACCTCAATGCACGCTCCGAAGACCGCGATATAACCGACCAACTCTACGGGGGCGGACGCGAGATGCGCATCAAGCAGGAAAGTCTGCTTGGCATTGGCGGCTACCGAGCGCTTCAAGCCTTGGGGTTACAGCCATCGGTCTATCACATGAACGAGGGTCATTCAGCCTTTCTCGCCTTGGAGCATGTGCGTCAGTTGATGACTCGCGATCAGCTCAGTTTTAATGAAGCCCGCGAACTCGCCTCCGCAGGGTTGGTGTTTACCACTCACACGCCGGTAGAAGCCGGACACGACTATTTCTCTCGCGAACTTATGCATCGCTACTTCAGCCAGATGGCCTCGAATCTCGGTCTCGCGGAGCATGACTTTTTTGAGCTTGGACGTCCTGGAGGCGGCAGCGAGTTCTGCATGACCGTGCTGGCACTGCGCATGGCCTCGCGATCCAACGGGGTCAGCCAACTGCACGGTGAGGTCAGCCGCCGGATGTGGAAATCCCTATGGCCCGGTGTTCCAGTCCGGGAGATACCCATTGGACACATCACGAATGGGGTGCACTTCCGCAGTTGGATCTCGTTCGAGATGAACCAACTCTATGACCGGTATCTTGGTCCAAATTGGCGGGAGGAACCGGCCAACCACGATGTCTGGAGCCGTGCCGATTCGATCCCGGCGGAAGAACTCTGGAGAACTCATGAGAGGCGCCGAGAGCGCTTGGTCTCATGGGCGCGGGAGCACGTAAAAGCACAACGCACTCGTCGGGGATCGCCTCAGGCTGAAATCGAAGCTGCTAATGAGGTGCTTGACCCTGACGCTCTTACTATCGGATTCGCACGACGTTTCGCTACTTACAAACGTGCCACCCTGATTCTCAGCGATCTTCCTCGCCTGCGCCGTATCCTCTCCGATAGCGCGCGTCCGGTCCAGTTGGTATTTGGCGGAAAAGCGCATCCTGCGGATGATGCGGGTAAGGAACTTATTCGACAGATAAAAGAACTCAGCTATGACCCGGAACTATGCCGCCGCGTCGTATTTCTTGAGGATTACGACATGGCTGCTGCGCGCTACCTTGTACAGGGAGTTGACGTGTGGCTCAACACCCCGCTCCGTCCTATGGAAGCCAGCGGTACGAGCGGAATGAAGGCCGCCGCCAATGGAGTGCTCAACTTGAGCATTCCTGACGGTTGGTGGGACGAGGTTTGGCATCATCCTGGCAACTCGCGGAAGATTGGTTGGTCCATCGGTAACGGAGAAGCCTACCAGGATCTCGAGTATCAGGACCAGGTGGAAGCCGTAGCTCTCTACGACCTTCTGGAACATGATGTCATTCCAACTTTCTACGAGCGGAGCGCAGACCGAATTCCGCGTCGCTGGGTCGAGCGCATGAAAGCTTGTATCGACTCGCTTTGCCCGTTCGTTAATACGCACCGCATGGTGAGTGACTACATGCGCCTCTACTACTCGGAAGCACACGCCCGCTTCCGTTCGCTGGAGGCGAGCAACGCTGAGCGAGCACGCAGTCTGGCCGCGGCACTGGAACGCATCCGTGGCCAGTGGAATAACATTTGGGTGGGCGACATCGTGGGAGCCCCGAAAGCCGAGATCGCTGTGGCTTCTGCTATGCAGATTCGAGCACAGGTTCACCTCGGAGAGCTAATGCCGGAAGATGTCGTGGTCGAACTCCACATCGGGCGGGTTGACCCACAGGGAGAGATCATCGATGCCGCTGCCGTCCCCATGTCCTGCGGCGGGCGTGTTGGCGAAGGGCTCTACGACTATGAGAGCAATACCTCACTGGCTCAAAGCGGACTTCACGGCTTCACCGTACGTGTGCGCCCAACTCATCCCGATCTGACGGTTCCGTTTGTCCCCGGACTTATCCGCTGGGCGGCCTCAGAGTGCAGCAAGCAGATCGCGGTTGGTGCATCGTAACCTTTCTGGCAAACGGCGGCGTTACTGCATCGCTGCCGGTGTGCAGGTCGATCCCACGGCTGGTGGCACGGGGAGACTGGAAGCCGGTGGCGGAGTAAGCCAAGGGATGTTAACGAAGTCGAAGAAATCCAGCAGGTTTGGTTGTACGGCATCGCGATTGGTAAGGTGCGCCGACGCTCCGATAAAACGGCTTTCGACGAACTTGATGACCGCGGTGTGATCCATCGGTACATGCGAGACATAGTGTTTACGCGTGAACGGTGAGATCACCAAGTTGGGCAGACGAAAGCCCAACTGCGCGGCAAATCCCTGTACGGCAGGCGCGTCCGTCGGGGTTGCGCCGGGATCGGACGTTTTGAGGTCGCAGTGCGTGGTTGGCGTGGGATTTCCGCTGCTATCGGCTGGGCCATTGGCCAAGCACGGATTGAATGAATCCGGATTGACGGCAATGGTGCTGATGTCCGGAATGCCGGTCGCTGGGAGGAAACCCATATTGGCGAGGGTGGTTTTGTCGTTGGAGTGTCCTGGAACCGGAGGCACGTGGTCGTAAGGGCCGCCGCCCTCGTCGTAGCTCAAGAAGAAGACAGAATCCACCCACGACGGGCTATTCATAAGCTTGCTGAGTATGTTTGCGATCTGCGCTTGTCCCGTGAAGATCGACTGGCCGGAGCCCGGATGCTCATCGTTGACTCCATAGCCGGCTTCGATGTAGGAGAAACTGGGCAGCGTTCCATTGGCCACGTCTGTGAAGAACTGGCTCAGCGGCGCGATGTGTGTTGGATCGACGCAGAAAGAATTCGACGCATCACCTACCGCTTGTGAGCCGACCGTAGGGGCCACGCAGACTGCTTGTGAGACGTTGGCATAGAGGTACTTGCCTGAGTAGCCGAAGTCCGAAAAGGTAGTCACCGGAAACAGGCTCGGACTGCTCTTGTTTCCACAGTCTCCGTCGGTCTCGTCGCAACCGCCCTCCGTCAGTGTGTAGTAGATCTTCCACGAGACCGCGGGTTTGGCCTTATCGAGTTCCTCGAAGATGGTTTGAACGTTGAGAGTAGTGGGCAGCTTGTCGTCAACAAATGGATCCCTTACTAATCCCTGCGTAGTTCCTCCGGTCAAGGTTGCGATTCTGTTCGGCGTACTCTTGCTGGAAACCGGAGAGAACCAACGGTCGGAGAGCGCAAACTGCGATGCCATGTAGTAGTAGTAATTCAACTCCGGAGTGCCTTTGGTGCTCGTATCCTGGTAGTAGGCCATGGCGCGTTGTCCTACGAAATCGGTGAATGTTCCTTCTCCCGAAGCCGACCCGGCGGTAGCGTCCTTGGCAAAGTTTTCGGCAGTGTGCACAAATCCATCCATCAACATGCTTCGCTTGGGGCTAAAGTCGAAGCGATTCACGTCGCCATAGCTTTCCAGCCACGCGGAGGACATATCGTCCAAGCAACTGCTGACGGTATGGAAAAGCGGGAAGGACGCTCCTTCATCATCAACGTTTGCCGTGGTCGTTAGTTTGTCATCAATGCCATCGACGTTGTAGGTGTTGCCATCGTCGCCGACATTCCAGGCATTAGCTTTGCGATACGGGTTCAACATTCCAAAGTAAGTATCAAATGTGCGATTCTCCTGCATCATGAAGATGACGTGACTTACCGAATTGACCGTACCTGGCGGGACAACGGTAACGGCCGTTTGAGCTGTTGCTGTGCCGCCGGCTCCGGTGGCGGTTGCCGTGTAGGTTATCGTCGCGGTGGGAGTCACTTTCTGCGTGCCTCCGGCTGCGGCCAGCGTGTACGTAGTGCTGTCGATATTGTCGGAAATTACTATCTGAGTCGCATTGGTGGCTGTGACGGTGAGCGTTGAGGAACTTCCTTGAGCGATTGTGATCGGATTGGCAGTGATCGTGACCGTAGGGGCGGGGCCCGTCGGCGGAGTCACGGTAATGGTGACTTGGGCTGCTCCCGTTCCGTTTGGTCCGCTAGCGGTCGCCGTGTAGGTCGTGGTTGCGGTGGGAGTCACGGTTTGCGTGCCTCCGGTGACGGCCATCGTGTACGTGGTGCTGTCGTGATTATTGGAGACGACTACCTGAGTCGCATTGCTGGCAGCGACAGTAAGGGTCGAGGGAGTTCCCTGAGTGATTGTGGCTGGATTGGCCGTGATCGTGACCGAGGGGCCATTGCCTGTCGTCGCTGACGCAGCGGTACCGGTGCCGCACGAGGTAATGGCCAATAGGGAGATGAGCCCTATACAGATGAACGAAGCGAAGTACGAAAAGCTCAGGGGTAGTTTTGGAATCATAACAACAGAGTTCCTCCCATGCTCCCCTGGAATCACCAGAACAATTCCACTCAGAATTCCCGGGAGTCAGGTCGAAGTTGCACGCTCGACGTAGGATGCTGGTCCGGATCGTTTGTGATGCGTCCGGGGGGTCACCCATCCCCACGATTGTTTAGTTTGGGGGCGTAGATCCTGGAGATCAGAGCTGCTTGTCGAATGGCCGAATTGAACTCAGGTTCTTTCGCGATTGAATCCGCTCGCCTGAATGCCGTAGCCACGACACATACGCTTGTTTAATCCAGCTTAAGCATCGCCCTGCTGGAGTCTCATCGAGCGGCTGTGGTTCGCGCCACGGCGCCAGTTGCCGTGGGCTAAAGTCGATTGCTACTCAGTTGGTTAACCTGAACATGGAGGGGTTGTAAGGTGCTTTTTCTGGTACAGAAGTGGAAATCGCCAATATGTCGATATGTAACGTAGGCCACGCGCTCTTTTGGTAGAGTTGCGTTCTCGCTGGATAGAAATTCACTTGCGGACGTGTACGGATTTGCAAATAGGGCTACGTTTCGCGAGTCATGCAGCTATAATTCGGTAACGCTGGAGTGGTACGTTGGCCGACTCTGGCCGGGGTTGTGAGATTGCAAACTTCCACGGTGATTGGACGAACGGTGCGCACCCGCTGGTATCGCTATGGCGTACCTGCCGCAATCTTTATACCGTTCACCGTCAGTCTGCTGATTTTCAAGACACAGCAACCTGGAACGCACGGTTCGGTTCCGATGGTCTCCCTCTTCGCAGTAGCTCCGGTGCTCGTCTTTGTGCCGTTGGTTCTCTTCGGTGCATCTTTGCTAAGCCGCATGGAAAGTGAACGCCGGCAGAGCGAGGAAGCACTTCGAATCAGCACACAGCGATTCTCCAGCGTAGTGGCATCAGCGATGGATGCGATCATTACGCTGGACGAGAGTCAGCGCGTCATCGTTTTTAACCGAGCTGCTGAGAAGACATTTGGCTGTTCGTCCTATGAGGCAATGGGCAAACCGCTTGACCGCTTCTTGCCCCTGCAGTTTCGCACGGCCCATCACGAGCACATTCGCAGGTTCGGGGAAGCGGGTGTGACCACCCGTTCTATGACATCTCCCAGTATTCTGTCCGCGGTACGGGTCAACGGTGAGCAATTTCCAATCGAGGCGACGATCTCGCAGGTGCAAGTCGAAGGACAAAAACTCTACACGGTGATTCTGCGAGACATCACCGAGCGCAAGCGCGCGGAAGAAACCCTGCGCCAAAGTGAGGCGCGGTTTCGCTCCATTTATGAGCAGGCTGCCGTCGGCATCGAGCAGGTCGCACTGGATGGACACCTGCTCATGGTGAATGCCACGCTGTGCCGGATGCTGGGATACGAAGAGAGCGAACTGCTCGGCAAGAGAACCGAGGAGATTACCCATCCTGACGATTATGCGCGTGAGGTGGGATTGCTCAATATCATGCAACGCGACCATCAACGTTCCTACGAGATAGAGAAGCGTTACCGCCATCGCGACGGATCCACAGTCTGGGTACACGTAACTTCTTCCATGGTGAACGGTCCCGCGGGGGAGCCGCTGTATCGCATCTCCGTAATCCAGAACATCACTGAGCGGAAACGTGCGGAAGAACAGTTGAAGCAGGCCCAAAGGATGGAGGCCATTGGACGGCTTGCCGGCGGCGTGGCGCATGACTTCAACACGCTACTGAACGTGATGCTGGGCTACTCTGAACTCTTGCTGGATGAATTGCCTCAAGGAGATGCGCGCCGGGAAAGGGTGTTGCAGATCAAGAATTCCGGCGATGCCGGAGCCCTGCTAACGAAGCAGTTGCTGGCCCTCAGCCGCAAGCAGTCCATTGCCCAAGAGGTGCTGGACCTGCGGGATACCGTGTCGCAAATGACGCCTATTGTAGGGCGCCTGCTACGCGACGACATTGAACTGACCGTAAGGTGCTGCGAGGAACTCTGCCCAGTAAAGGTGGACCCGGGCCAGCTCCAACAGCTTATGCTGAACTTGACCGCAAATGCAGCGGACGCGATGCCAAACGGCGGTCATCTCGACATCGAAGTGAGGGTTGTTGACCTGGACGAAGTTTACGTACAGCAGCATCCCGCGCTGCGGGTTGGCCATTATGTGGCGCTGGTGATCAGCGATTCCGGCACTGGGATGGACGCCGAAACCCTAGCGCATGTTTTCGAGCCATTTTTCACCACCAAGGAGTCGGGCAAGGGTACAGGACTCGGCCTTGCAACCGTTTACGGTATCGTTAAGCGCAACGGCGGCGATATCTGGCTTTACAGCGAACTTGGCGTAGGCACAATCTTCAAAGTATTTCTTCCACTCAGTTCAGAGCCGCTTCAGAAGGTAGAGCTCCCCAAGGTCAAAGCACTGGACGTGGGTAGCGGTGGCGAGACCATTCTTCTGGTGGAAGATTCCGCAGCTCTGCGGGAGTTGACCAAAGTTATCTTATCGCGGGATGGCTACAACATTTTGGAAGCCGAGGATGGTGTTGCTGCCATGGAGGTTTCCAGGAATTTTCAAGGCATTATTCACCTGCTCTTGACCGACGTGGTAATGCCCCGGATGCGTGGGCCGCATCTGGCGAAACAGATTGTGAAGCAGCGCCCGGAGATTGCGGTTGTATTTCTGTCTGGTTACACCGAAGAGGTAATTTCACAGTCGGATGGAATCACCGGATTTATCCTGGTGGAGAAGCCCTATACTGCCGATTCACTCCTGCATTCGATCCGGCGCGCACTCGATGACAGCTCACGACACAGGCTCAAAGCCTAATGGAAAGCTGACCAGAGGCATAGTTCAAACAGAATGTTATCCACGGCATCGGGAGCATCCGGTGCCCATTATTTTTGCCCGCCAGTGGCCCCAGACCAGCGCCTGCCTGAGTTTGAGAGCCCATAACCAGAGTCCATAGCACCCATAAGAATTTTTGATTTCCATCCCAGCTCGCAAACCACTATCTATGGTTAAACCGCTTGTCGGAGAAAGCCGTTGATTCTACCGGGGAAGTCCCTAATGTCCAACCGAGGCGTGCGTTGGACCTGTCTTATTTTATTGTTGTTCTGTGGTTTGGCGCTTAGCGCTCAAACCGTCTCCCCGCAGCAACTTGCGGATTTGCAGAAACAAGTGACCGAGGCGCGCAGCAACGCCGACAATGCGTGGATGCTGGTTAGCGCAGCACTTGTTTTGATGATGACTGGACCGGGGCTCGCACTGTTTTACGGCGGCTTGGTTCGCAAGAAGAATGTCTTATCCACCATGATGCAGAGCTTTGCCATGATGGGAGTGGTGACCGTAATTTGGGGTATTGTCGGCTTTAGTCTCGCTTTCGGCCCTGGCAACGGCTTCATCGGAAATCTTCAACATCTCTTTCTGCACGGGGTTGGCGCAGCTCCTGATCCGGATTATGCCGCGACCATTCCGTTTCAGACCTTTATGGTCTATCAGTTAATGTTTGCCATTATCACTCCGGCGCTGATTTCCGGCGCATTCGCCGAACGTATGAAGTTCAGCGGTATGTTGGTATTTCTTTCGCTCTGGTCGTTGGTGATCTATGCGCCGATGGCCCACATGGTTTGGGGCAAGGGCGGATTGCTGAATGCCTCGCTCGGAGGCCGGTTCCCGTGCCTGGATTTCGCCGGCGGTACCGTGGTGCACGTGAGTTCGGGTGTATCGGCGCTGGTGTGCGCGCTCTACCTGGGCAAGCGCAAAGGCTATCCCCACGAACAAATACCTCCGCATAGCGTGGTCTTGTCGTTCGTCGGTGCCTGCATGTTGTGGGTGGGCTGGTTCGGGTTCAATGCCGGGAGCGCTCTCTCGGCAGGAAGTCTGGCGACCAGTGCGTTTGTGGCAACGCACTTTGCGGCTGCGGCTGCGGCGTTGAGCTGGATGGCTGCAGAATGGATTGTAAACGGGCATCCCAGCGCACTAGGTGGTATCTCTGGCGCGGTTGCCGGACTCGTAGCGATTACCCCGGCTGCAGGCTTTGTCGCTCCCATGCCGGCTCTGGTCATCGGTCTGATCGCAGGAGTCTTCTGCTACATGATGGTGGCCAAGGTTAAGGCTTGGTTTGGCTATGATGATTCGCTCGACGCCTTTGGTGTTCACGGCGCGGGTGGTACCCTGGGTGCGATTTTGACCGGTGTATTTGCCAGCCGTTACGTCAATCCGATGTTCAAGGATGCGCAGGGAAACCTGACGGGCTCCGGCTTGTTTGACGGCAATGCCCACCAATTGCTGAATCAGGGGACTGGAGTTTTGATCGCCTGGGTCCTGGCAGGAGTGGGAACATTGGTCCTGCTGAAATTGGTGGACCTCACGGTTGGATTGCGCGTTACCGATGACGAAGAAGTCCGCGGCCTCGATTTAACGCAGCACGGTGAAGAAGGATATTCTCTGGAGTAGGCGGGGCTGAGTCAAGCTAGGCCAGCACGCATGGAAGAGACGAAAAATCATGACGAAACTCGAAGCGGTAATTCAACCGTCCAAGCTCGATGCCGTGAAGGAAGCGCTCCTAGCCATCGGTATCGACGGACTCACAGTACTGGAAGTGCGTGGCCACGGCCGTCAGAAGGGACACACGGAGTTTTATCGTGGACGCGAATACAGCGTTGACCTTCTTCCCAAGATCAAATTGGAGATCGTGCTGCGCGATGAAGTGGTCGATGACGTCGTGAAGGCGATTCTTGGCGCGTCGCAGACCGGCAAGATTGGCGACGGCAAGATCTTCCTTTCCAGGATTGATGAAGCAATCCGTATTCGCAACGAAGAGCGCGGGACTGACGCACTCTAACAACACTGGGGTTAATGAATGACGTCGGGTATCGCGCAGAGTCTGAAAGCCGAGTATGTTGCAGGCTCGGAGCGATTGCGGCTCGAATTCGAAGAGACGCGCTCGGGCCGCTCCGTACACCAGGGGCGGACCGCGCTCGTGGATTCGTTGGCGCACCAACTCTGGCGGCATCATATCAACCCCGATTTATCTTCCCCGGCTGGTTTTGCCCTGGTTGCCATTGGCGGCTACGGGCGAGGCGTTCTCTCTCCCTACTCGGATGTGGATCTGCTCTTTCTGTCTGACGGAGAGGCACCTGCGGCCGCGTACAAGGATGCGATCCGGGCCATGTGTCAGGACCTGTGGGATCTCCGGCTCAGGTTGAGTCCCACAACTCGTACTCTGGACGATTGCGACCGTCTCCATCGCGACAATCCAGAGTTCAATATTTCGCTGCTCGATTGCCGCCTACTTGCCGGTGATTACGGCCTTTTCCGCCGGCTACACGATCAGATTATTCCGCGTTCTGTCCTGCGCGATTGGCAGGAGCTGGTGTTGCTGCTGGCTGAGGTCAACGAAGCTCGGCACCATCAGGCGGGCGACACGTTTTTTCATCTGGAGCCGAATATTAAGGATGCGCCCGGTGGATTGCGCGACTACAACGTCTCCAATTGGCTGGCGTTGCTGAATGGGTTTTCTCGCGTGCGAGACTGGACTAATGCCTCCGACTACTTTCCCGCATCGCTGCGCGATCGCGCTCAAGAGGCGAAGGACTTCTTGGTTTCGGTGCGTTGTTTCCTCCATTACCGCTCCGGCCGCGATGACAACCAGTTGAGTTGGGAGGCGCAGCAAGCGGCCGCCGAAGCTCATATCGGCTACGATGGCGGCGCCGCGGACCCGGCCGAGTGGATGCGCTACTATTACCGGCAGGCGCGTGTTCTCAACCGTCTGTTCGCCACCATGGTGGACGAAGTGGTACCCGCGCGCTCATCACTCTTTCAACAATTTCAGAATTGGCGCGCACGTCTTTCGACGGATGAATTTTCCTGCGTCAATGGACGTGTCTTTCTGCAGCAGCCTTCCGCTCTGATTTCACCGGACAACTTCTTTAACTGTTTTGAATTCGTCGCGCAACACGGGCTCAAGCTTGCCGCCAGCACGGATGTGCGCATCGAGCAGGCACTACCGGCGGTTGCGGCGATGCATCTCACCGGGCCGCAACGATGGGCCGCGCTGCGCAAAGTTCTGGTCCGTTCGCACGCTGCCAACGCGCTGCGCATCATGCAGGAACTTGGCGCTCTCGGATTGCTGCTCCCCGAATTCCGGGCGGTCGAGTCGCTGGTCATTCGCGACTTTTACCATCGCTACACGGTGGACGAGCACACCTTTCGTGCGATTGATTCCATTCACAACTTGCATCCGGCTAAGAAGAATGGCGGTCACAGCCTTGCCGATCTGGTGGATGAGATCGAGCGGCCCGACTTATTGATTCTCGCCCTACTGCTGCACGATCTGGGCAAGGCGAAGCCCGATGACGACCACGTGAGCGCCAGCCTGGAAGTCGCAATGAAGGTGTGCCGGACATTTGAACTGCCGCCGGAAGATGAGGAAATGGTGTGTTTCCTCGTGGCCTACCACCTGGATCTCTCTTCTGTGATGCGCCGCGACATTTTCGATCCGGAGACTATCCACACTCTGGCCAAGCGAGTCGGCAGTCCGGAGCGGCTCAAAATGTTGACGCTGATGACCTATGCCGATATTGGTGCGGTCAATCCTACTGCGCTTTCGCCCTGGAAGGCCGAGAATCTGTGGCGCGTTTATCTCTCCACGGCCAATTATTTGAATCGCAGCGTAGACGACGACCGCTTCCACTCCGCAGGACACGACGAGCAGGTTGCGCGTATTCGCCTGCTCGCTCCGCAGCTTGGACGGCGATTACGCGATTTTTTGGAGGGCCTGCCACAGCGTTATCTCGGCATGCACGCTGCCGACGAAATCATCCAGCACGTGGAAATGGCGGCACAGCTCAAGGCCAGCAGCGTACAAACTCAGCTCAAACGACTCCGCGGTGATTTTGCGCTCACGGTAATTACGCAGGATCGTCCCGCTCTCTTTGCTACCCTGGCAGGAGTGCTGGCTGGCTGGGGAATGAACATTCTGAAGGCTGACGCGTTTTCAAACGATTCGGGCACCGTAGTGGACCGATTTGTGTTCACCGATCGATTCCACACGCTTGAGATGAATGTGCAGGAATGGGACCGCTTCCGCAATAGCTTCAGCGATGTTCTCAACGGCGTGGTTCCGCTGGAGCAGTTGGCCCGTAAACGGGCCGGCAGTGCCGCTAAGCCACCAAAAGTAAAGGTTGACACCAGTATTAACTTCGACCAGGAATCGTCGAGCCACAGCACGGTCATCGAGGTTGTGGCGCAGGACCGCTCCGGCCTTCTGCATCGCATTGCCGCGGTCTTTGCCGAGTGCGGATGCAACATCGAAGTGGCGCTAATCGATACCGAGGGTGAGATGGCTATCGATACTTTTTATCTCAGAATTGCCGGAAGAAAGCTCGTTGACGAAGAGTGCGCGCAATTGAAGGGCGCGCTGGAAATGGAACTGGAGTCCTAAGTCTCCGGTCCGCTCTCGTGCATCTGATGGATTGCGCTTAGACTATCCTGCAAGCAGATGTACACTTCGAACTCCAGTCACGGCCCGGGCGCTGCGAATGAGACGTTGCAGCTCTTTAATCCTGCGGTGCGTCAGTGGTTTGGTGCTACATTCCCGTCTCCCACTCCGGCCCAGCAGTTGAGTTGGCCCGCGATTGCACGCGGCGAATCGATCCTGTTGCTGGCTCCCACGGGAAGTGGAAAAACCCTCGCAGCTTTTCTATGGTGCCTTAATCGAACCATGTTTTCTCCACCCCCGGCCAAGGCTGGGCGCTGCCGCATGCTTTACATTTCACCGCTCAAGGCGCTGGCAGTCGATGTGGAGCGGAATTTGCGAATTCCTTTGGAGGGAATTTCCGAGGTGGCGACGCTCCGCGGGGACAGCTTCCATTCCCCTACGGTGTTCGTGCGCACCGGAGATACTCCATCGGCCGAACGAGCTCGTTTTCAACGCTTGCCCGCCGATATTCTCATTACTACCCCGGAGTCTCTCTACCTGCTTCTTACCTCTCAGGCGCGAGAAGCTTTACGCTCGGTTGAGACGGTGATTGTCGACGAGATTCATGCTCTTGTGCCCACCAAGCGTGGCGCGCATCTCGCGCTCTCGCTGGAGCGCCTGGAGCGGCTGTGTGGACGCAATCTGCAGCGCATCGGACTTTCTGCGACGCAGCGTCCATTGGAGGAGGTCGCGCGGTTTCTAGGTGGAGTGGAAACCGTCGCGGATACTTGCAATCGACAAAGTTCGGATGCGCTGGCAGAACCTGAAGCCGCGGTGCAGTACCGTCGGGTTTCGGTGCTGGACGCGAGTACCCCAAAGCCCTTGGAGTTAAGCGTACGAGTACCAGTGGAAGACATGTCGAAGCTGGCCGAGGCTGGAGCGGCAGGTCAGGGCGGTCAATCCATCTGGACCTCGATCCATCCCGAACTGCTCAAGCTGGTACGCGCCCACCAATCCACACTTGTTTTCGTCAACAACCGTAGTCTGGCAGAACGCATTTCAGGCGCGCTCAACGATCTTGCGGGCGAAACCTTGGTGATGGCACACCATGGCAGCGTCGCTCCGGCGCAGCGCAAGGAAATTGAAGAGCGGCTGAAGCGAGGTGACATCAAGGGCTTGGTCGCGACCTCATCTCTGGAACTTGGAATCGATATGGGAGCCATCGATCTCGTCGTTCAGATCGAAGCGCCTCCCTCGGTTGCCAGCGGATTGCAGCGCATCGGGCGCTCCGGACACCACGTGGGCGGGACTAGCAATGGAATTATCTTCCCGAAGTATCGCATGGACCTGCTGGCATGCGCCGCCGCTACTCGCGCCATGCGCGACGGATTCGTGGAGTCCGTGCGCTACCCCCGGAATCCGCTCGATGTGCTCGCCCAGCAGATTGTGGCTTCGGTTGCCATGGAGCCAATGACCGCCGTCGAACTCTTTGAGTTGCTCCGGCGCGCTGCGCCCTTTGCGGCTCTTTCCCGCGAATCCTTTGAGAGTGTGCTCGATCTGCTCTCAGGGCGTTACCCCTCCGACGAGTTTGCGGGGTTGCGGGCACGCATCACCTGGAACCGGACCACCGGTCTGTTGACGCCTCGCGAGTCGGCGAGACGGATTGCGATCGTGAACGGAGGGACAATTCCTGATCGCGGTCTATACGGCGTCTTTCTGGCAGGCGCTGAAAAGCCGACTCGACTAGGCGAACTGGATGAGGAGATGGTTTTTGAGAGTAAGCCTGGAGAGACCATCATTCTTGGCGCTACCACTTGGCGAATTATGGAGATCACACACGACCGCGTGCTCGTCGCTCCGGCTCCCGGAGAGCCGGGCAAGATGCCTTTCTGGCATGGTGACGGCGCAGGCCGGCCAGCGGAGTTCGGCCGGCAAATCGGAGAGCTCAGTCGCGAGTTGCTGCTGATGCCCGTCCCTGCGGCATTCACGCGACTGGTGGAGGACCATGCTCTGGAACCGAACGCGGCGGAGAACCTGTTACGGCTCCTCAACGATCAGCAGGTCGCCACCGTGCGCGTTCCCGGAGATGAGGACATTTTGATTGAGCGCTGTCGCGATGAACTCGGCGACTGGCGTATCTGCGTCCTTTCACCGTACGGCAGTCGGGTCCACGCACCCTGGTGCATGGCGGTAGCAGCATCTTTGCGTGAGGAACTGGACCTCGAACCGGAGACGATGTGGGCCGATGACGGCTTCGTGATCCGCTTGCCGGAGAGCGATCGCCTGCCGGATTCCACTGCACTGCTGCCGTCCTCAGCTTCGATTTATGACAAGGTGATGCGCCAACTCGGCTCGACCGCGCTTTTTGCTGCACGCTTTCGTGAGAATGCTGCCCGCGCCCTGTTGTTGCCGCGTCGCCGCCCCGGAATCCGTACCCCGCTCTGGCAGCAGCGTAAACGCTCGGCCGACCTGCTCAGCGTAGCAGCGCGCTATCCCTCGTTTGCCATGTTGCTGGAGACCTATCGCGAGTGCATTCGCGATGCCTTCGACCTTCCGGCGCTGATCGATATCCTCCGCCGGGTCGAACACGGTGCGATTCGGGTTACCACCGTGGACTCGGTGAAGCCCTCGCCTTTCGCCGCTTCGCTGCTCTTCGGTTATGTCGCCAACTACATTTATGACGGTGATGCGCCGCTGGCAGAACGACGTGCCCAGGCGCTCTCCATCGATCAGGCGCAATTGCAGGACTTGCTTGGCGACGCCGATTATCGTGAAATTCTCGACGGTTCTGTGCTGCACGAGGTTGAAATGCAGTTGCGGTTGCTCGGCGCCGAGTACGTTGCGCGACATGCTGACGGCATTCATGATCTACTGCTGCGTCTGGGCGATTTAAGCGCGGAAGAGTTGCGCCTGCGATGCCAAAACGTGGAGGTGTTCGCGCACTTGGAGACCCTCTTGCAATCTCGGCGAGTGCTGCTGCTGAGGATTGCGGGAGAACCCCGCTACGTCGCCGTGGAATATGCTTCGCAGTACCGCGATGCCCTCGGTGCCGCGTTGCCGGAGGATCTCGCCAGCACTTGGCTGCAGCCGGCTCCAGAACCGCTGCTGGAATTGCTGAGCCGCTATGCGCGCACCCACGGTCCATTTACGCTGGATGACCTGTGGCGCCGGTATCAACTTCCAAGTGCAGTTGCCGAAGACGCGTTGGCCGAACTGCTCCGCAAGGGAAGACTTCTCGAAGGCGGTTTCCGCCCGGGTGGTGTGCATCGTGAGTGGGTTCATCCAGAGGTATTGCAGCAGCTTCGGCGCCGGACGCTGGCGCGATTGCGCCGGGAGGTGGAGCCGCTCGAAGCACGCGTGCTGGGAGCGTTTTTGCCGCGCTGGCAAGGCGTGGGAAGCAAACGGCGCGGGCTGGATGCATTGCTCGATGCGATCCAAACGCTACAGGGTGTGGCGCTTCCTGTCGCCGCATGGGAGCGCGAGATTTTGCCCGCGCGCATCAAGGATTACGATCCTGCTGACCTGGACACACTCCTGGCTGCGGGAGAGGTGGTGTGGGTCGGACGCGGGCAACTTGGTGAGCATGATGGCCGCGTTGCGCTGTATCTGGCGGAAGGCTTGCCTGCGTTGTTGCCTCCTTCAGACCTCCAACCCTTGTCGCCGCCCGAAGGCCGGGCGCAGCGGATTGCGGAGTTTCTGTCCAGCCAGGGTGCATCGTTCTTTGCCGCCGTGCATCAAGCGGCTGGCGGAGGCTTTCCTGGCGAAACCAGCAATGCTCTGTGGCAACTTGCTTGGCAGGGCGTGGTGACCAATGACACCTTTCACTCCTTGCGGGGCTTCTTGCATCATCAGCGAGAGGGCCGTGCTCGTCGGGGCAGTGATTTCGCACGCCCTGGTTCGGCTGAGTTTCTGAAGCAGTTTCGCGCCCGCTCCGGCGGAGGCACGGTTGCGCAGGGTCGCTGGTCGCTGGTTCGCTCGCGCTACCAGAGCGAGCCCACGATCACGGAGTGGAGCTCCAGCGTGGCGCAACAGCTACTGCTACGTTACGGCCTTGTGACGCGCGAGAGTGCTGCGGCCGAAGAACTGCCTGGCGGCTTCAGCGCTTTCTATCCTGCATTGCGCCAGATGGAAGATCGCGGCTGGATTCGTCGTGGAATGTTCATCTCTGGTCTGGGAGGATCGCAGTTTGCCATGAATGCTGCAGTAGAGTCCTTGCGTGCGCTGCGGTCACCGGCAAAGAAAACCGCGGTCACGCTCGCTGCCGTGGACCCGGCGAATCCATATGGCAGTCTGCTTCCATGGCCAAAACTCTCCGAAGCGGAGAACTCTGAAGCAGAGAAATCGACTTTGCACGGCATGGCGCGCACCAGCGGCGCAAGCGTGCTCCTGGTGGCGGGAGAGTTGGCGGCCTATTTACGGCGTGGCAATCCTGCACTCAAACTCTGGTTACCGGAGTCGCAACCTGAACGCGAAGAATACGCGAGGGTTGCCGCTCGCGGACTCGCTGACCTCGCCCTGTTGCGCCAGTCTTCGCGCTCTGGATTGTTGATTTCGGAAATCAACGCCAGACCTGCGGGTGAGCACTTCTTTGGACAATTTTTGAAAGAATCTGGATTTGTGCCGACCGCTCTTGGCTACCAGATGCGTCACGCGCACCGACCCGCCTTGGACGTTGAGGCAGATTTTGACGAGGATACAGACGCGTATTCCATCGATCATGAGGGCGAAACCAGCTAAGCCGGGCGAGCAGAAATCCGCGGCAGAGTCTGAAATGCCTATCCCCGATGAATCCTCCGGCGCACCTTCGGAATCCTTTCATATCATAATGGATAGTGCCACCTGTGAGCCCAGCGCAGCCCGGCTCGCGTGTTTGTCAAAGGAAATGGAGAGATGATGGCATCAGCAATTTCCGTGACTAAGCTTGCGCAGTTCGGTGTGATTGGCCTCGGGGTGATGGGGCAGAACCTTGCGCTGAATATTGAAGATCACGGGCAAAGCGTAGCGGTCTGGAACCTTGAACCTGAGTGGGTGAAGCGTTTCGTGGACGCAAACGACGGGAAGCAGATTATTGGCACCACGGAGCTCGCGGAGTTTGTTCGCGCTCTGGAGCGCCCCCGGCGAATGCTGATGATGATCAAGGCTGGAGCTCCGGTGGACGAGATGTTGGATCGCATTGCGCCCTTGCTGCAAGAAGGCGACATCCTGATCGATGGCGGAAACTCCTTCTTCAAGGATACCCAGCGGCGCGAGGCGGCGATGCGTGCGCTGGGACTGAACTTCTTTGGAATGGGCGTTTCCGGTGGCGAAGAAGGCGCGCGTAACGGCCCTTCACTCATGCCCGGCGGAGACGAAGCCGCCTACCAGTACGTTCAACAAACTCTGGAAGCCATCGCTGCAAAGACCTCGTCAGGGCCCTGCGTAACCTATGTGGGTGCCGACGGTGCCGGGCACTTCGTGAAGATGGTTCACAACGGGATCGAGTATGGCGACATGGAGTTGATTGCCGAGGCCTATGACTTATTGCGCCACTCGATGGGCCTCACTGCGGCGGAGATTGCCGAGGTATTCGCCGAGTGGAACCGCGGTCCACTGGCTTCGTATCTTATTGAAATCAGCGCGGAGATTTTGACCGCGATCGATCCTGAAACCAACAAGCCGCTCGTCGATGTCATTCTTGACAAGGCTGGCCAGAAGGGAACAGGGAAGTGGACAGCGCAGATTGCGCTCGACCTTGGAGTTCCCATCCCGACCATCTCTGCTGCCCTCGATGCCCGGGCGCTCTCCAGTATGAAGGAGGAACGGCTCATCGCCAGCGCACAATATCGACGTACTCCGGCCCGCTACACGGGAGACCGGATGGAACTCATCGCTTCCATTGCTGATGCCCTTTACGCTAGCAAAATCTGCTCCTATGCCCAAGGCATGAGTTTGATTGCGGCTGGCGCGCATGAGTGGAATTGGAAGATCAGCTTGCATGAAATAGCCCGCATCTGGAAGGGTGGCTGCATCATTCGAGCACTTTTGCTGGATCCGATCATGCGAGCCTTCGAGTGCAACCCCACTCTGCCCAATCTGCTCCTGGACAGCGATTTCCAATCGCGCATCAGCGCCGCGCTTCCGGCTTGGCGCAGGGTCGCCGGTGTAGCCGCTTCGCTCGGAATTCCCGCGCCCGCTTTCTCTGCGTCACTCGCCTACTTCGATGCTTACACCGCCGCGCAGCTTCCGCAGAATCTTACCCAGGCTCAGCGCGACTTCTTTGGCGCACACACCTACCAGCGCGCAGATCGTCCCGAGGCTGGCTTTGTCCATTCCGAATGGAATGCACTGATTCCGAGGAGGAGCCGATGACACCCGTAGTCGAAGCCCAAGTTGAACAGAAGCTACAGCGTCCCGCTCTGCCTGAAGCCGACGCGTGTACGCTGGTGATCTTCGGTGCCAGCGGCGATCTAACCCGCCGCAAACTGATTCCCGCTTTGTACGATCTCTGCGGAGTGGGTTGCATGAACGCCCGCTTTGAAGTTGTGGGTACAGGACGAACTCGGATGACGGATGAGGAATTTCGCGAGTCCATGAGGGAGGCCGCGAAATCCTCGAAGGATATTCGCGGATTCAGCGAAGAAAAATGGGCGCGTTTCGCAAAGCGTTTGCATTACATCGTAGGCGATCCTGCCTCCGTCGGTTTTTATGCCGAGTTGCGCTCGTACCTGGAGCAGATGCAGCGGAACGGCTCCAGTCCGAACGTGCTTTTTTACGTTTCTACTCCCGCTTCGTTTGCGGGAGAAATTGTCTCTGGCTTGCAGTCGGCCGGACTCAATCGGCGTGAGAGCGGCTGGTCGCGCATCATTCTCGAAAAGCCTTTTGGCCGCGATCTCGAATCGGCGCGCGCCCTCAACGAAACCGTCCTGAAGGTCTTCGACGAGAACAACGTCTATCGTATTGATCATTATCTCGGCAAGGAGACGGTACAGAATATTTTGGTCTTCCGCTTCGCCAATTCCATCTTTGAGCCGGTGTGGAATCGTAACTACGTGGAGTATGTCGAAATCACGGCGGCGGAGACTCTCGGAGTCGAGCGCCGGGCCGCCTTTTACGAAGAAACTGGTGCGCTGCGAGACATGGTGGCGAACCATCTGCTTCAGTTGACGGCGCTCACCGCCATGGAACCTCCCGTCGCCTTCGATGCGGATTCCGTGCGCGAGGAGAAGGTGCAGGTATTCCGCAGCATCCGTCCCATGACGCTCCAGGAGGTAGCAGCAAACACCGTGCGCGGCCAGTATGGGCCGGGCCGAATCGACAATGTCGCGGTTGCTGGCTATCGGCAGGAGCCCGGCGTTAAACCCAACTCTGCCACCGAAACCTTCGCCGCTGTTCGCCTGCTGGTGGAGAATTGGCGATGGGCCGGAGTTCCGTTTTATCTCCGCACCGGCAAGCGGTTGGTCGACAACGTCACTGAGATCAAGGTGCATTTCAAGCGTACTCCGCAAGCACTGTTTGCCGGTACCGACAGCGGTAGCTTCGGCCCCAATGTCGTCAGCCTGCGCATTCAACCGGATGAGGGAATATCGTTCTCGTTCGGCGCCAAGCGTCCAGGAACGCATATGAGTACCGTTCCGGTGATGGCCAAATTCTGCTACTCTGACGCCTTTGGCGGCAACACACCCGTCGCCTACGAAACCCTGATCCTTGACGCAATGCGCGGTGACGCTACGCTCTTCACCCGCCGCGATGAGGTGGAATCGGAATGGAAGATTATTACCCCAATTGAAGAGGCTTGGGCGCAACTTCCGCCTCCGTCATTCCCCAACTATGCCTCGGGTTCCGAAGGTCCCAACGAGGCAGTAGATCTGCTAAGCAGGTCCGGCCATCGATGGATGCCGATGATGAAGGCGACCAGGGAGCTTGCCGATGCTGCCTGAGCGCTTCTTTCTCGCGGGAGCTGAGATCCTCATCGGCGCCGATATTGACGAAACAATTCGCATCGCTGCCGGCCAGTTTGCCGCGCTCGCGCGCCAATGTGCCTCCGAAGGTAGGCCCGTCAACATCGCTCTATCCGGTGGCAGCACGCCGCGGCGTCTCTTTCAAATGCTCGCTGCCGAGCCCTTTGCAGAACTCATCCCTTGGAACGTAATTCACTTCTTCTGGGGAGACGAGCGCAACGTACCCCCAGGCGACCCGGAGAGTAACTATTCCATGGCTCGCCAACTACTACTTTCACGCGTTCCCGTTCCCCCCGCAAACATCCACCGCATTCCCACTGGCGACGGCACTGCGGTGGAGGCAGCCGATCTCTACGAGCGAACCTTGCGCGATGAACTCCCCCTAGCTCAAGGCCTTCCTCGCTTCGATTACAATCTCCTCGGCCTCGGAACCAACGGACACACCGCGTCGCTCTTCCCGCACCGCCCCACTCTTCACGAGCGCCAACGTCTCGTCGTGGCCGATCATGTGGATGAGGTCAATTCCTGGCGGGTCACCCTCACTGCCCCGGTCCTCAATAACGCCGCCCAAATAACGTTTCTCGTCACCGGAGAAGGCAAAGCCTCTGTAGTACAGCAGGTGATCGAGGGCCCGCGCGATCCTGAATCCACGCCCGCCCAGCTTATTGCCGCCGCCGATGGGGCACTGACGTGGATACTAGATTCTGCCGCCGCGAGTCGCCTGACTCGTCCTAATCTGCGTCAGGAAGTTCCAAATCGCGCCTCACATCGCCGAGGAGACTAGTTGCCCGCCACAGCCATATTCACGGTTCCACTGCTCAGATCGGCGACGACGAGAATTCCACAACTTTCCACCGTAGAGGTTTGACGTTCGGCTTCATGGCTGGTTACAATCGATTTGTAATTCAGTGCAAGGCGCGCCAGCGCCACCATGTTCCTCAGTAGCTCAATGGCAGAGCATTCGGCTGTTAACCGAAGGGTTGTAGGTTCGAGTCCTACCTGAGGAGCCATTCTTTCAGTAACTTACAAACTCCCAAAATAGAACTTCACCGCATTTCACCGCATTTCACCGCATTTACGAAAGAGCTTTCGTTCCGAAGGCAATTCTGATACCTCTTAAGCCGTGCAGTTTTGCTGCGATCGTTTCTGGCTGAAGGAACCCTACTGGACGCATGGCTGAACCATTTCTCAAATGGGCGGGAGGCAAACGATGGATTGCTGCGCGACTTGCCGCTTGCTTCCATGCTGTTGGCCGTAAGCGATATATTGAACCATTCCTCGGGAGTGGCGCGGTGTTCTTTGCCCTCGAGTCCCCGGATGGTCTCCTCAGCGACGTAAATCACGATCTCATAGGCGCGTTTTGCGCAATCCGGGACAATCCAGATTTTGTCATTCGATCACTTGCACAACGGACCATTACCCAAGTCAGCTTCACTCAAATGCGAGACTGGAAGCCCTTGGATCCGCTCCACCGTGCGGTGAGGCTGATTTATCTCAACAAAACCGCTTTTAATGGCATATATCGCGTCAATCAGAATGGTGATTTCAACGTGCCGTTCGGATGCAAGCCCGGTACTCGGCTCTGCCAGCCAACCGTGATACGCGCCGCTTCTGAGGCGCTTCAATCCACCGAGCTTCGGAGCGCTGACTTCAGGGTGACGCTGAAAAGCGCACGCGCCACTGATGCGATATACATCGATCCTCCATACACGGTGAAGCACGACAATAATGGCTTTAGACGTTATAACGAGAAGATATTCTCGTGGGAGGATCAATGCGATCTTGCTCGCCTATTGCATGCATTGGCGAGCGAGGGAGCGGCAATTCTCATTTCAAACGCAAATCACGACGCGATACGGCGCCTCTATCGACGGGATACCTTTGCTAGGCTTACCCTGACCCGTGCATCCCTGATGTCTGGCTCTGTTGGAGGTCGCGGAACATGCACGGAACTCTTACTTGCATCAAGGTCTGCCTTCGGTAGCGAAACCGAATTCAGACGACTAATAACGGCATCTGCCACGGAGAGCCCGGATGGGCCTATTTCTTGACGTTGCAGAGCGACTGATTAGGAAACAAAGGCAGCCGATGACTGCTCGTGGGCTCGTTGACCTTGCGATTGAGGAGCAGCTCTTTCCTGATCGCCTGTCTGGCAAGACACCTCACCAAACGATGAAGGCGAAGTTAAGTGTTGATATTCTCCGGCATGGGCCTCGTTCGAGGTTTGTTCGAACCGCGCCTGGTCGTTTTTATCTTAGAGAATTGCTTCAGGAGCCAGCTACCAGTCGCGCCCGAGCGTCAAGATCCCGTGTATCAACGCGCAAGGATCAGCCTACATTTCCATTTGGTTCTCCCCGCTGGACCATGCTTCCCGAGCCCTATGAGGCGGAGCGTTACCAAGCTGCGCCTGCTCGCGAACGGGTCATGGTATTCCCATCATCCCTGCTCGACAAGTGTGGGCGATTTCAAGGAATTCGTACAAAATGGAAGCGACTGGCGCGTACTCTACTCGCTCCGGAAAATCTTAAGTACATCGACCGATTGGAGGCGGAACAGCAGGAAGAGCTGAAGCAAGTGGTCAGCTATGTGTTGGTGACTCGCCGAAACCGAATACTCGCGTTCCGGCGAGGAACATTCAACAGAGTCGAAGACTTTCTCAGAGGAGCTAATTGTATCGGTTTCGGTGGACATGTATCAGAAGTCGACCGGACACTTTACAACATGTCCGAAGGCGCGAGAATCGTGCAGGACAGTGCAGTTCGTGAGTTACTGGAGGAACTCAGTCTCCCAGACATCGATCAACAGCGATTACGAAACGGCACGGGTTTACGGGTTGTCGGACTTCTCAATGACGACTCATCAGGGACTGGTCGACGCCATTTTGCAGTTGTGCTGCACTACTCGGCATCCGATGATCAAAGCTGGGACGATCCCGGTCGCGGGGAGAAGTCAATCACACAATTGCGGTGGATGAACTTGGATCAGCCCGACGTTCAGCTCAAGGACTTCGAGTACTGGTCCCAGCTCTGCATGACGGAATTTTACCCGGCAGCGGTTCACGCGCAACCATCTTTCTTGGTTAGACGAAAGAAGCCGCTTCGGCCACCAAATCTGCTGTGCATATTGGGCGGCATAGGGAGTGGGAAATCTTCGGCGACAGAGATCTTGAAGCGTGAATTTGGCTATGCAGAGGTAAATAGTGGACACGTCTTGGCGGATCTCCTCGGTATTCCACCCGTTCCGGTCACACCTCGGGAAGAGTTTCAGAGTCTTGCATGGGAGTTCATCAATTCGGAAACCGGGCCCGCTGAGCTCGCGAAGGCGATATATGAAAGGGCTTTGCTGCTGGGGAGTGAAAGAGTTCTTATCGATGGAGTTCGGCAGCGCGCCACGCTTGACGCTTTGCGCGGAGTGTCCCAACGGAGTGTGGGCGTGATGTTCGTGTACGCGCCTCCAAATGTCACGTTCAACTTCTATTCTCAGCGCGAGGGGGCGGGAGTTGACATTCACGCGTTTCTTCGCGTCACCGGGGCGGAGGTCGAGAGCGAAGTGAGGCGTCTAATAAGCCAGTCGGACGCTGTTATTTATAACTGGGCAGGCAAGTCCATGTACAAAGATGCAATACGTAAACTTATGAATCATGTTGGAGTGGAGCGCAGTCGACGATGACCGGTGGATACGATGCGGGATATCAGAAATGCGAATGCTTTTGGGGCACCAGTCCAGGTAGTCTGGTACAGGATTTGTTATCCCTGACTTCGGTGGACGGCATGCGAGTTCTGGATGCTGGTTGTGGCGAGGGCAAGAACTCGATCGCGTTGGCAAGGAAAGGAGCAATCGTTACGGCCATAGATGTGTCGCCCTTGGCCATTGCTCACGCGCAACGGCTCAGCGAGTGCATTTCGGGCGTATCCTATCGGGTCGCAGACATCCGTGGTGCGCACTTCTCTCCCAATTCCTTCGAAATTGTGATCGCGTACGGGTTGCTTCATTGTTGTGAGAATGAACAAGAGGTTCGCTCCGTGGTTCAGATGTTACAGGCGGCAACAAAGCCTGGTGGGTATTTTGTGTTGTGCGCTTTCAACGACCGTCACCAGGAGCTTGAGGCTCACCCCGGTTTTTCGCCGACGACTGTGGAACACGAGAGATACGTCAAAATGTTCCAAGGGTGGGGCCTAGTGCGATGCTGTGACTCGGATCTTACGGAGGTTCATCCCCATAACGGTATTCGCCATATGCACTCCATGACCCGAATCCTTGCAAGGAAGGAGAAATATGCCGATCTGCCCTAACGAGCTGCGCGCGATATATCATTCCGGCAATCTCATACCTTTTGTAGGAGCGGGAGTTTCGATGTCCGTTTCATGGGGAAGTGGGAAAAGAGGACCGTCTTGGAGAGAACTCGTTGATCAAGCTGCGCGGAAGATTGGATTTGATGATCCCGATCTCCTTCGTGTCCGCGGAACTGATCTGCAGATTCTCGAATACTTCAGATCGAAGAAACATGGATCGCTGACTGCCTTAACAAATTGGCTGGTCACAGAAATGAAACCACCAGACGACGCACTACTGAACTCGCTTATTCACCGGGAACTCGTCGAAATGCAGAGGTGCCGACTTTTCTACACCACCAATTACGACGATTTCATCGAGCGTGCGTTCGAATTGCACAGCAGATCTTATAAGCGGGTTGCGGTGGAAGCCGACATGACTAGCCTCGGAGCTTCCGGTGATTTTGCAGAGATCATCAAGTTTCATGGTGATCTGGAGACTCCTGACCGGATGGTACTCTCTGAATCAGACTACGAAAGAAGGCTGACTCTCGAAGACGAAATGGACTACAGGTTCAGATCAGATCTGCTCGGCCGTGCGGTGCTGTTCATTGGATACAGTTTTAGGGATTGGAATGTATCGTATCTATTTGGTCTCATCAATGATCGGTTTAAGCAACTGCCGGGATCGCCGACAGGGCGGCGCGCCTATATAACTGTGGCGGATCCTTCAGATTTTGAGTATGAACTATTTAGAAGGCGAAACATTGACGTGATTCCGGTCCCTGGCAGGGACCAGACGAGCCACATTGCAACCCTTCTTCAGGAGATGCGTAGCTGATGAGCCCCGAGCGCCGGCAAACAATTGTTTACGTCACATCTAATCCGTTCAAGAAGGCGGAGATTGAGGTTCTGCAAGAGAGCGCCGCTTTGGCGAGTGGAAAGAGAGTGCGGGAGGTCTTTGACTTCGAGATCCGCCACGTCCAAATCAAGGAAGTACTAGAGGTTGACATACGGGAGATGGTCAAAGCAGAAGTTGCGAAGGCATATGCGCAGCTAAAGGTTCCATGTATTGTTGAACACGCAGGGCTCACATTTCACGGGTATGACTGGTATCCGGGCGGTCTCACGAAACCAATGTGGGACACCTTAGGCGTTCGCTTTGTTGATGAGACTGGTTCAAAAGGCCGCGCGGTGATGGCCCGTGCTGTTGTCGCTTACTGTGATGGGAAAACTATATACACATTCGTCGGCGAAACGAGTGGGCATATCGCTGACGAACCGAGAGGGACCAGGGATTTCTATTGGGATACGGTTTTTGTCCCCGAGACACGAGACACGTCACTGAGAGAGAAGACCTATGCAGAGATAGTTGACGATCCAAAATATGGTCTTGCATACAAGGTCTTAAACCTTTCGCAATCTACGCGGGCAATGCTCAAGTTTCTGGAATTCAGAGGATCTAATCCACCTGCTCTTTGGTCAGCTTACCAATGATGTTTTTCCGGCCTGGTCATTTACGCGGCGGCCCGTGCACTCGATTTTCGTGAATGGTGCGTTCTTGTTGCGTTAATTGATGCTCCCCGGTTCATCCCACCGCGGCTGCAGAATTGGAAATGTAATTAATGGCCCTCAAGAAATCCCAGCTTTATTCTTCGCTTTGGTCGAGTTGTGACGAACTCCGCGGCGGCATGGACGCCAGCCAGTACAAGGACTACGTCCTAGTTCTCCTCTTTATCAAGTACATCAGTGACAGGTATTTCGGCGTGCCCTATGCGCCCATCACCATCCCGCCCGGCGCTAGCTTCAAAGACATGGTTGCACTCAAAGGCAAGCCCGACATCGGCGACCAGATCAATAAAAAGATCCTTGCTCCGCTTGCCAAGGCCAACAAATTGGCGGATATGCCGGACTTCAACGATGCTTCGAAGCTTGGCAGCGGCAAAGAGATGGTCGAGAGGCTGACCAATCTCATCGCCATCTTTGAAAACAGAGCGCTTGATTTTTCGAAGAATCGCGCAGAGGGTGATGACATCCTCGGCGACGCCTACGAATACTTGATGCAGCACTTCGCCACAGAGAGTGGCAAAAGCAAAGGACAGTTTTACACTCCCGCCGAGGTCAGCCGCGTCATCGCCCAGGTCATCGGAATCCGCGACGCGAAGACCAGCGCCAATACCAGCGTCTATGACCCAACCTGTGGTTCGGGATCGCTCCTATTAAAGGTTGCCGACGAAGCTCGCACCAAGGTCACGCTCTACGGGCAGGAGAAGGACGCAGCCACCAGCGGCTTGGCGCGTATGAACATGATCCTGCACAACAACCCTACTGCGGTTGTGGAGCAGGGCAACACCCTTACCAACCCGAAATTTCAGGAATCCGGCACCCTCAAGATTTTCGACTACGTCGTCGCCAATCCGCCGTTTTCAGACAAGCGCTGGAGCACCGGCCTCGACCCTTCGAAGGATCCCTACGAACGTTTCAAGTCCTTCGGCGCACCTCCGGCCAAGCAGGGAGATTACGCCTACCTGCTCCACATCGTCCGCTCGCTCAAGAGCACCGGTAAAGGTGCCTGCATTCTGCCGCACGGCGTGCTCTTCCGCGGCAACTCGGAGGCGGAGATCCGCCGCGCGCTCGTGCGCAAAGGATACATCAAGGGGATCATCGGTCTGCCCGCCAACCTCTTCTATGGCACAGGCATTCCCGCCTGTATCGTGGTCATCGACAAGCAGGAGGCCCACACCCGGAAAGGCATTTTCATGATCGACGCCAGTGGGGGCTATATAAAGGATGGGCCCAAGAACCGCCTTCGCGCCCAGGACCTCCACCGGATCGTCGATGTGTTCACGAAGCAGCTCGAAGTTCCCAAGTACGCGCGTATGGTCCCTGTCGATGAGATCGAAAACAACGACTTCAATCTCAATCTGCCGCGCTACATTGACAGCCAGCAGGCCGAGGACTTGCAGGACATCGAGGGCCATCTCCGGGGCGGAATTCCGGTGCGCGATGTGGATGCGCTCAAGCCTTACTGGAGCGTCTGCCCCAAACTGCGCAAATCCCTCTTCAAACCCAATCGTCCGGGCTACGTCGATCTGGCGGTGGAGAAATCCGATATCAAGTCCGCTATCTATGGCCACCCGGAGTTCACCGCATTCATCGCCGGGATGAATGAGTACTTCGATCTCTGGCGCCGGCGCACTGCGAAGTTGCTGCGTCAGCTCAAGACCGGATGCCACCCCAAGGAAATCATCACCACGCTCTCCTCGGACCTGCTCGCCCACTACGAGGACAAGCCGCTCATCGACGCCTACGACGTCTATCAGCACCTAATGGATTATTGGGGGGAGACCATGCAGGACGACTGCTATCTAGTCGCCACCGATGGTTGGAAGGCCGAAACCTGCCGAGTGCTCGAGTCGAAGAAGGGCAAGGACGGTAATCCCGGCAAAGAGGTAGACAAAGGATGGACCTGCGATCTTGTACCCAAGCCGCTCATCGTCGCCCGCTACTTCGCCCAAGAGCAGGAAGCCATCGACAACCTCGCGGTCGAACTGGAAGGCGTGAGCGCCCAGATGTCCGAGTTGGAGGAGGAGAACGGTGGTGAGGATGGACTCTTCTCCGAGTTGGACAAGGTGAACAAGGCCAACGTCGCCGCCCGCCTCAAGGAAATCAAGGGCGATAAGGAAGCCAAAGAGGAATCTGCCGCGCTCAACGCGTGGCTGAAGCTGGCTACCCATGAGGCCGATCTCAAGCGGCAAATAAAGGAGGCTGAGTCCGAGCTCGATGCAAAAACTTATGCCAAGTATTCCACGCTCGCGGAGGCCGAGGTGAAATCGCTGGTCGTAGATGACAAGTGGTTGTCAGCGCTTGACGCTGTTGTCCACGGCGAGATGGAGCGCGTCAGCCAAACACTAACCGTACGTGTGAAAGAACTGGCCGACAGATACGAGATGCCGCTGCCAATAATAGCGGAACGAGTGGCTGAATCGGAGGCTAGAGTCAATGCCCACCTAAACAATATGGGGTTTGCATGGGACTGAAACAAGGTTACAAGCAGACCGAGATGGGCACTATACCCGAGGACTGGATCGTTCCGGAGCTTGCCGAGGTTACGAGAAGCGACTCGCCTATTTGCTACGGTATAGTTCAGGTTGGACCGTACGACAGAGACGGTGTACCCGTGCTGGCCATTAAGAATCTCAACTCCGACTACAATTCCAACATCCACCGTGCTTCTATCGAGATTGAACGTCCTTACGCCAGAAGCCGCGTCCGGCCGGAAGATATTGTTATTTCCGTAAAAGGAACGACAGGGCGCGTTGGAATTGTTCCATCCAGCTTCCACGGAAACATCAGCCGCGACATAGCCCGCATTCGCCTCGTCGAGAGTGTGCTTCCGAAGTTTATATACCAAATGCTCCAATCGGATTTGGCACAAGGGCGCTTAGTGGGTGCCGCGGTTGGAACAACACGGATGGAACTCTCCATTGCCATTTTGAAAAGAGTGCGAATTGCACTTCCTCCGACCAAAGTTGAGCAAGCAGCCATCGCTATGGCGCTGACCGATGTGGACGACCTGATCGAATTGTTGGGGCAGCTCATTGCAAAGAAACGGAGCATCAAGCAAGGCATCCTGCAGGAGTTAATCACAGGCGAAAGACGCCTGCCTGGATTTGAAAGCAAGCCAGGGTACAAGGAGACGGAAGCCGGGAGGATTCCTAGAGATTGGGACTCAGATAACATTGAGAACCTTGCTCGTATTACGACTGGCGGAAGAAACACTCAGGATCGTATTGCCGATGGACAATATCCGTTTTTTGTCCGATCTCAAAAGATTGAACGTATTAACAGTTATTCCTACGACGGCGAGGCGGTCCTGACAGCTGGTGATGGGGTCGGAACGGGAAAGGTTTTTCACTACGTAAACGGAAAGTTTGATGCACACCAGCGTGTTTACCGCATTTCAGATTTCAGCGAGCGTATAAACGGTTACTTCTTCTTTCTATACTTCAGTTGCAATTTTTATAACAGGATCATGCAGATGACTGCAAAATCGTCCGTTGACTCCGTCCGTCGGGAAATGATTGCTAACATGCTAATTCCGATTCCTCCGACAAAAGCCGAACAAGGAGCCATTGCTGAGATCATTCGCGATGCGGAGGCGGAGATTGATGGACTGGAAGCAAAACTGGGCAAGGCTCGCAAGATCAAGCAGGGTATGATGCAGGAACTCCTCACTGGAAGGATTCGGCTGATATGAAGTCCGGAAAGAGTTATTACCGCGTGATGCTCGGAGAAAAGAGCAAGTTCGCGGCGGAGTCTTTCGCGGGGAACTTTATCGGCACTGATTTCGAAATCATGCAGGACCTCAAGAACAAGCTGCCCGAAGACTTCCGCAGCTTCAATAAGGAATTCATACCCGTTTATCTTGGCGTGCATCCTGACAAAACGAAGATCGGCGCAGGCCTAGCGTGCGGCGCACTATGGACGGTCTCCAAGGGAATAAAGAAGGGTGACTACGTGCTCTGCCCCGACGGCTCGGGGCAATACCGTGTCGGTGAGGTCAGCGGGGATTACAGTTACGAGCCTGGCGGGGTTCTCTTCCATCGGCGTCCGGTACAGTGGCTGAATGTAACCATTGATCGCAATGCAATGACCGACGCGCTCAAGCACTCTGCCGGCTCCATCGGCACGGTCAGCAACATCACTCAGTATGCCGATGAAATCGAAAAGCTCATTGGTGGTGCCTCGGTGCCCAAACTGATATTGACCGATGAGAATGTCGAGGACGCCTCGGCCTTTGCACTTGAATCACATCTAGAGGAATTCCTCGTCGCCAACTGGTCGCAAACCGAATTGGGCAAGGACTACGATATCTACGAAGACGACGGAGTGAAGGGCCAGCAATTCCAAACCGATACCGGTCCACTTGACATCCTCGCCATCAGCAAAGACAAGAAACAACTCCTGGTGGTGGAATTGAAAAAGGGCCGCGCCAGCGATGCCGTTGTGGGCCAGATTCTCCGCTATATGGGCTACGTGCAAGATGTGCTGGCCGACAAAGATCAAGCTGTTCAGGGCCTCATTATCGCCCTGGAGGATGACCAGAGAATTCGCCGGGCTCTCGCCATGGTTCCCAGCATTCAGTTCTTTCGCTACCAGATCAGCTTTAAACTCGTGAAGGGGTAAGATGACCGACATCGGGAAGCCGGAGCGCGTCACGCAGGATCGTGTCATCGCTTTGTTCCGCGATGAGTTGCAGTATCGCTTTCTCGGGAGCTTTATCGACCGGGCAAACAACAGCAACATCGAGGAAGAATTGCTGACCTGCTTCCTGACGCGCCGCGGCCACACCCCCGAACAGATCGCTGTCGCGCTCTACAAACTCCGCACCGAAGCCAACAATTACAGCCGGAATCTCTACGGGAATAATCAGGCGGTTTACGACCTGCTTCGCTATGGAGTTCCTGTCAAGATCGAGGCGGGTAAGGTCACCGAAAGCGTCCACCTGATTGACTGGGTAACCCCGTTAAAGAACGACTTCGCCATTGCCGAGGAGGTCACGCTCAACGGCAACCACGAGCGGCGCCCAGACCTCGTGCTCTATGTGAACGGTATCGCCATCGGCGTCATCGAGCTGAAGAATAGCCGCGTCAGCATCGGCGACGGCATTCGCCAGAGCCTTTCTAACCAACAGCCGGAATTCAACGAATGGTTCTTCAGTACTGTGCAGTTCATCTTCGCTGGCAATGACTCGGAAGGCCTGGAGCACGGCACGATTGGAACTCCGGAGAAGTACTTCCTCAAGTGGAAGGAAGATGAAGAGGACAATACCCGCTTCAAGCTGGACAAATATCTTCTGAAGATTTGCGCCAAGCCGCGCCTGATCGAGCTGATGCACGACTTCGTGCTCTTCGACGGCGGAAGAAAGAAATTGCCGAGGGTGCACCAGTACTTCGGCATTAAAGCCGCGCAGGATCATGTGCGCCAGCGCAAGGGCGGCATCATCTGGCATACCCAGGGCAGCGGTAAGAGCATCGTGATGGTGCTCCTGGCCAAGTGGATTCTGGAGAACAATCCGAACGCCCGGGTGGCGATCATCACCGACCGCGACGAACTGGATAAGCAGATCAAGGGAGTTTTCGCGGAGGCGGGCGAGACGATCCATCGCACCAGCAGCGGCGCTGATCTGATGAAGCAGTTAAGCCAGGCGACACCAAGATTACTTTGTTCACTCGTTCATAAGTTTGGACGCAAAAACGTGGATGATTTCGACGCCTTCGTCCGTGAACTGGAAGCCCAGCCCAGCAAATCCGTCGGTGAGATCTTCGTTTTCGTAGACGAATGCCACCGGACCCAGAGCGGAAAACTCCATCGCGTGATGAAAGCCATGATGCCGAATGCGGTGTTCATCGGCTTCACCGGAACTCCGCTCCTAAAGAAAGATAAGCAGACTAGCCTGGAAGTCTTCGGCGGCTACATTCACACGTACAAGTTCAGCGAGGCTGTAGACGACAAAGTCGTGCTCGATCTCATCTACGAAGCCAGGGACATTGATCAGCGGCTTGGCTCCGAAGAAAAGATCGATGCGTGGTTCGAAGCCAAAACGAAGGCACTGAACGATTGGCAGAAAGACGAGCTTAAAAAGAAGTGGGGGACGATGCAGAGCGTGCTGAGCGCCAAGTCTCGCATGGGCCGTGTCGTGAGCGACATCATATTCGATTTCAGTGTGAAGCCTCGCCTCTCCAGCGAGCGCGGCAACGCCATCCTGGTCGCGTCCAGCATCCACGAAGCATGCAAGTACTTCACATTGTTTCAGAAGACGCTGTTCAAAGGTAGCTGCGCGGTCGTGACGTCCTACAATCCCCAGACTCAGGACGTAACGAAAGAAGAGACGGGGGCCAACACCGAGACCGACAAGCAGTTCATCTATAACACCTACACCGATCTTCTGAAGGACGTTGACGCCAAGCCCGGCATGAGCAAGACAGAAACCTACGAAGATCAGGTGAAAGATCTGTTTATAAAAGAACCGGCCAATATGCGATTGCTCGTGGTCGTGGACAAACTGCTTACCGGTTTCGACGCACCGCCGTGCACCTATCTTTATATCGACAAATCCATGCAGGACCATGGCCTCTTCCAGGCGATCTGCCGCGTCAATCGCCTCGATGGAGAAGACAAAGATTTTGGCTTCATCGTTGACTACAAGGACTTGTTTCCGAAGGTTGAGAATGCAATTTCCGTGTACAGTTCGGAACTCGACCACACCGCCGGCGGCGCCGCTCCGGAAGTGCTGCTGCAGGACCGTCTGAAAAAGGGCAAGGAGCGCCTCGATAGCGCGTTGGAAGTCTTGGTCCTGATTTGCGAACCCGTTGAGCCTCCGAAGGGAGAGTTGCAACATATTCGCTACTTCTGCGGCAATACGGAAATCGCAAGCGACTTGCAGGAGCGCGAGCCACAGCGCGCATCGCTGTACAAGGCGACGGCATCTCTGGTCCGAGCCTACGCCAATATCGCCGACGAGCTGGAGCCAGCCGGATACACTAGCGGCGACATCTTAACCATCAAGCGGAAGCTTGAGTACCACCTGAACGTCCGAGAAGTCGTACGCAAAGCCAGCGGTGAGAGCCTCGATCTAAAAGCCTACGAAGCCGATATGCGGCACCTTTTGGATACTTACATCGAGGCTGACGAACCCAGAAAGATTTCTCCCTTCGATAATATTGGCATCTTGGAATTGATCGTGAAGACCGGCATTGCTGACACCATCGCAAGAGATCTTAGCTCATTGAAGGGGAACAAAGACGCGATCGCCGAAACCATCGAAAACAACGTCCGCAGCAAGATTGTCAAAGAACACCTGAACGACCCTGCGTACTACGAGAAGATGTCGGCACTGCTGGACGAGATTATTAAAGCGCGGAAGAGTAGGGCTATCGAATATGAAGAATACCTCAAGCGGATTGCCCAACTCGCCAGCCAGGTTCAGTCGAGCTATGCAGACAGCACGCCGCAATCTCTGAGTACGCCAGGTAAACGAGCGCTTTACAATAATTTGGCTCAGAACGAAGAGCTGGCGCTGCAGGTTGATGAGGCAGTGAAGAGGGCGCGGCCCGACAGCTGGCGGGGAATTCAGGCTCGGGAACAGGTAATCAAGCGCGCGTTATGGGAAGAACTGCAGGATGCCTCTGAAGTGGAAAGAGTCTTCCTGATCATCAAAGCGCAAAGCGAGTATTGATGGCAATGGAGCTTAAGCTCGGAGAGATTGAGATCGACGTCGTCCTCAAAGACATCAAGAACCTCCATCTCAGCGTCTACCCACCAACGGGGCGAGTACGAATCTCGGCCCCGAATCGCATGAACTTGGAATCCATACGCTCTTTTGCAATCTCGAAACTGGGATGGATCAAGCAACAGCAGGCAAAGTTGCGAAGGCAGGAACGTGAAACGCCTCGGGAGTACTTGGATCGGGAAAGCCATTACGTCTGGGGGAAGCGGTACCTTCTCACAGTTATCGAGGAACACGCCCCACCGAAGGTCGAACTAATGCACAGCAGGTTAGTGCTCAGGATTTCTCCGGGCGCGGACGACCGCGCGCGGAAGTCGACCATGGATCGATGGTATCGCGAGCAGATCAGGGCTGCTGTACCCGATCTGTTAGCAAAGTGGGAACCAATTGTTGGCGTAACGGTGGATGGTGTATTCGTGCAGAAAATGAAGACGAGATGGGGAAGCTGTAATCCCTTGGCTCGCCACATCCGCCTCAACACAGATCTCGCGAAGAAGCCAAGTGAATGCCTCGAATATATTGTGGTTCATGAATTGGTGCATGTCTTGGAACCGACCCACAATTCCCGATTCCTCGCCCTCATGGATCAACTGATGCCACACTGGCGCGCCTGTCGGCAGCAACTGAATCAGCTACCCGTTCCACATGAGGATTGGCTTTACTGAAGGGCGGTCAAGGTGCCCATCAGGTCACACATCTGCTTTTTTGCTTGTATCTGTAGAACCTTCGTCACTTACTTCGGCAGCCGCGCTGAACACGGCTTCTGTCCTTGCATTGAGCGCGGCCGCAACGCTTTTCGGGACAGGCTGCATATAGATATCTGCCGTGGTTCTGCTGCTCTGGTGCCGAAGAGCCGTCTGAGCGTCCTTGAGAGTCCCGTGGAACTGCAGATCGGTCCCCGCTGTTCGACGTAGAACCTGGAATCTCACCAGGCTGTGTGGGATTCCAAGCTTGTCGGCTACTGGGTGAATCCGACGTTCCATAAAGTTCGTGGAGTCGAACGGTACCTGTTGGCCTTTGCGCGAGCCCTTGCCAGTGGTTGCGAACATCAGAGCCTCTGGGCGATTGTCTTTGCAGATGGCTCTCCAGTTGTCGATGTACGGTTCAATGAGGGAAGGGATTGGAACCAAAGCTCTGCTATCGCTGGTTTTTACCTTGTTCTCTTGCATTCGGCCCTCGAATGCAGTGTCTTTGATCGCGAGGTATTCTCTACGGCAACAGCCCCACGTCAAACCAAAAACCTCTGCAGTTCGTAGGGCACAGAAAACAGCGATGGCGACCAAGCACCGGTCCATTGGGTCGTCGATCGCGTCAATGAGCTGCATGATAGTAGCGGGTGGTATTACTGTCTTGTCGGGACTTCGCGTATCAGGCATGTTCAGGCGTCGAGCAGGCGACTTCGCAAGGAAGTCAAGATCAACGGCGTTGTTGAAGATCGATCGAAAGTTGGCGTATGCGTGGCGTACGACCGAGTCGGAGAAGTTCTTCGCAAGTTTGTTCAGATGAGTCTGCAGATCGAAGAGGCCGATGTCTTTCAATGGCTTGTCGCCGAACCGCTTCAGAATATAGAGCTGAATCTCATACTTAGTGCTTTTCTTAGTCGTCTCCCGGCACGACATCATTGGTAGGTGCCGATTCGTTACGAACCATTCCAGAGTGAGATCCTTCGGAGCCGTATCAGCCGGCAACGCCGTGGCGGTTTCGTTGTCGGCGGCGATCATCTCGCGGAGTCGTTCCTCGGCATCGAACTTGGTGAGTTCTGATTTAGGGCCAATCTTCTTCGTTTTCTGTTTGGTGGTGTAGGTGTTCGCGACGGGATCTTTGTACCAAACGCGGTACTTCCCGTACCACATTTTGCGACGTTTGCCCTGCACAAACACAGTTCCACGTTGATATTCGAGAGCCATTCTGATTCTTTCTTGAGAACAAAGATGAGAGAGAGGAGCGGCGATTACATCGCCGCTCGGTTGGGCTGCAGGTTATTGGCTTCGTTTTGCCCCGGAATGGTCGTCGCGCTGGCGCTCGACGAATTCTTCGACGTCGACCAACCGGAAGCGAAGGAGCGGCCCCAACTTGACTACTGGAAGCCGAGGGGAACGTCGTGTAGCGTGGTCGCGCACCCAGCGTTCGGAAACCCCGAGGTGTTTTGCAACTGCGCGTGGGCACAACAAGTGTTGTGCTGATGGGAGTGCTGCGGCTGGTACTGTAATAGGCGGCATGGCTTCCTAAGGAATGAGAATGATGAAACGAGCACCGGTTCACTGAAAGATGAGCCTGTGCTCGACCATAAGGTTGGGATTAACGTGAGGAGGAGGGAAAGCAGAGGTTATTTACGATAGGCGCTGTTAAGTGAATGCGGAACCGCAGGAAATGGGAAGACCTAGACCTCGTCGCCGAAGTACTTCCAGTTGGCTACCATCCCGCCTTCCGCGAAGTTGAATCCGTTGTTCCCGTCCTGAAGCTCAAGAAGCGCCGAAGTACGGGCACGGCGGCGGTCGTAGATTCGCTTATTTACGCTGTTCACCACCTCGGGGATGTTGCCGTGCAGCTCGATCGCCCGCTGATCTTTGATGAGCTCAGAGGCCTCGGCCATGGTGCCAAGCGCAAAGAGCGCATCAACTTTCTTGCAGTCTTTGCATCCCTCGCGGCCAGCCGGAGCAGAGTCGGACTTCCACAGTTTCTTCGCCTCTTTGAGCATGGGATCCAGGAAGGCATAATCGATGTCAAACTCGAGCGGCTTCGGAACAAAGGGTACCCATACCTTGCCTCTCTCGTAATGGTCGGATGGGTCCTCGATGACGCCTGTGCGCTGGACTTCCCAATAGATAAGGCCTGCTTTCTTTACTTTTCCGAGATCGAGTCCGTTCTCGGCGATGTCGCAGTATCCCACGACCTGGGAATTGTAGATTGGAAGAAAGGGGTCATCCTCGCCCTTGTTGATTGCGGTCTTATAGTCAATTACGACCAGCGAAGATCCGTCAGCCAGCGTGAAGATGTCATCCGGGACTCCGTATAGAATGACGCCACTTTTATGCTGGTAGCGGAACTTCGACCAGTGTTTGGGGAACTCAGCTCGGGCGCGGATGTCGCAGAAAGGCGAGAACTCCTTTGGCAAGCGGCCAGTCGTCTCGAGGTGATGGTCAACTTGTGCCCGTTCGATCTGTTCCATGTACGTGAACAGGGCACCGCCACCATGGTCAAATGGTCCGTGGAAGCGCATTCGCATGAGCATCCAAAAGCAGCGCGGGCAAAACAAAGCCAGCAGAATAAGTCCAAGATTGCGGGGTGAGATTTCCAGGGTGGTGTCCATAATTCTCCTAGCGAAGATTGTGGTTAGAGGTTGATGTGCGCGGAGGAGTAAACTGCCGGGAGCAGGTTGACGAGAATCAAAGATGAACTCCAGAATGTCGCCAACAAGATGAACCATGGATTGCGGGGCGGTATTGCGGAAGTTATATTCAAAGGTGTTCTCCTACAGGGGATGTTGCGATTGAGGGCGCGCCCTACAAGGCTGGAAGCAAACGTATAGACCGTGACCAAGCTCGAATGGTGGTGTCAGCGCTTGTCTCTTCTATCTAGTATAGGAATCACCGCTCGGAGCCTATAGTCGCTTTGAAGAATCTCCGGTATTACCTGTTTCCTTCCGGCGTAATAATCATGTTGTTGGCTTCTTTCGACACATCCGACGCCAATTCGTCGGCTGAGGCAGCGGCGAGAGAGTGCATAGAATGAAGACAACGTAACACCTGTTCCGCTAATCACGGACTACAGGGCCTGTGATTGCTACCAGAGCTACAAGGTAAACGTTTCGAGTGCTCTGGATGTGGCCTTGGCGCTAGGCGCCCAGCCACTCATCCGTCCGCCGCACTCCGTTTGATTCGTCGAAGTTTCTGCCGTAAACAGACAATGTATATCGCACCGTAGTGTGCCAGAGGCACTTACTGAGCGACAAGTAATCTTCGGGAAAAGCATCAAGCCAGGCGTACGCGAATGCGTCTCGGAACAGGTGCGGCGTCATACGACGCCCCCCATACTTGAGCACGATCTCCGATACGTGATAGGTCACGATCTGATAGTCCAGTGCTGCCCCGTCCCGGTTGACGAACAGTGTGCCTGGATCGACTGCTCCCAAGAGTCTTGGCCGGTGGTCGCGAAGAAACTCCACGAGTGGATTAATGAGCCGGCGTGGCAGAACACCGCGAACGGTGCGCCCTATCTTAGTCTCGTCGGGCCGGAAGTGAAACTGCCAAAACGACTGGTTGGGATTGTCGTTCAGAGCTTCATCGACCCATTTAGGCCGGGCAATATGAATCTGCTCTGGCAGCGGAGCAAAGAACAAGTTTGAAGTTTCGGGAGTTCCAAGGCGGCACTCCCGAATATTCCGCTGCCGCCACGGCAATGTTGTCAGCCACTCGATCATTAGGGCATCCTGTGCAAGCCAGGAGGCTTTTATGTCATCAGGACCTAGTGTGCTGTCCCGGAAATACGTGAACAAAGGCGTGCAATCTTCTGCAGGATAGAATCGGCAGTCGCGGTCCAGACAAATGGCCGGCTGAATCGATTGTAGTGCTGGACGAACGCGTCA
>Ga0181520_10001138_pt1 | contig 55622 bp, 43 predicted proteins | sample PEATcosm2014_Bin_29_FD_132451 | JGI IMG/M metagenome (GOLD analysis project Ga0181520, IMG submission 132451) | Peatland microbial communities from MTU Mesocosm Facility, Houghton, MI, USA - PEATcosm2014_Bin02_30_metaG | ecosystem: Environmental > Terrestrial > Soil > Wetlands > Peat | place... | reverse complement strand
GTGCAACTGGCCGCCTTGCAAAGATACACCTCGGCAAGGTAAAACAATCACGTCTTCTGCCTCTCTCTATGGCCGCTTTTAACCCGATCACGTATGGCCGGATTTAACCCGATCACCGAGGGGCATTAAGACCTTGCCCGCGCAAAACGTACCCCTTAGCTAGCTGCTTTAATAGCGAAAGGGAAACGACGATGAGGAATGGGAAGCAGGGCAGGTACACGCTTGAGTTCAAGCAGGAGGCGGTTCGGCTTGCAGAGTCGGGCTAGACGTTGGCGGCAGCGGCTCGGAGCCTGGGAGTGGTTGAGCAGACCTTGGCCGACTGGGTGAAGTTGCATCGAGCCGGAAAGCTAAAAGGCGTCATCGGGAAGAGCGCAGTGACAGCCGAGCAGATGGAGATCAGCCGTTTGCGTGCGGAGCTGGCACGGGTGACGATGGAGCGCGACATCCTGGGAAATGCGACGGCGTTCTTCGCAAAGGGCCAGAAATGAAGTTTGCCTTTATTCAACGCCACAAGCGGATCTGGCCGATCCGGGTGCAATGCCGTGTACTCAGGGTCAGCGTCTCCGGCTACCACCAACACCTGGTGCGGCGCAGGGAAATAGCCCGGCGGCGCCATCTGAGCGACGAGGCGCTGCTGGTGCACATCAGCGCTGCCTATGCGGAGAATCGCGGAGCCTACGGCTGGCCGCGCATCTGGCGGCAACTGCGGGCGCAAGGCATCCGCGTGGGTAAGCAGCGCGTGCAACGGCTAATGCAGCAGCACGGTATATAACTCAGCGAGTTCCAGAGGCTCCTCAGGCCTGTTCAAAATTGAGCCCGCATTCAATCCCAGGTCTCAGGTTTTTCTTCCATTCCTTTCCCCAGGCTTCGATTGTGACAGCTTGAGTTGCATCAGAGACGAGCACAACCATCGCGGAACGGTCCTCCCATTTCAATTCTTTAACCAGGATTCCACCGCGCAACCGAATGCCCTCAATTGAGCCCCGCTTCCATTGCTTTGGGAGAGCGGGAAAGAGCTTAATCCTTCCTGGGTCCGCGTAAACGAGAGTCGAAGCACAAAGATATGGGAAGCCGCCAGAAATATCCATATTGAAAAGATCGCCCCAGTTGTGAAACGACGCCATCCCGTCTGACCAATAGCCTTTAGCGAGCACGTTTATGCATTCCTGCGCCAACTCTGAACTGCCAATGCGCGCTGCGGCCAAACCAATCTGAACTTCTCCAAAAGCCATGAATGTGTCTTGAGCGCGAAATGCCATGCGTTCTCTGAGGGTGTGTTCTACCGCCCGGACCAGTTCTGAATTATCGAGAATCTCTGATGGACATTCGTCAAACAGCGCATAAAGATGCGAACAATGTCGATGTTGATTCGATTCCTTCAATCCAGGCCAAAGCCATTCGCGAAAAGACCCGTCGGGGCCAACTTCGTAGTCTGGCAATTTGGCTGCAAGATCGACCCACTTCGCTTGCAAGTCCTCATCGCATCCCAAATGCTTTGCGGCAACAGCAGAATTGCGCAGCACCTGTTTGGCAGCAGAAACGTCCATCGTGGAGTTGATCGCAGTGGGACAATTATCTTCGCCACCTGGTGCATTCTCAGGCGAATACGAGGGAACAATTATCAGCTTTCCCCTCTCGTCTGTGAGAGTCAGAAAGTCTTCGAGGAATTCGCAGGTAGCTTTCATCATGGGATATGCACGATTTCTAAGAAAGCCCAAGTCTCCTGTGTAGCGATAATAGTCAAAATAGAACTGCATGGCCCATGGCGCTGCCGAATGCGAGAACACGTGTGGATAATTCGGCATGAAATCAGTCTCGAGGCCGGAGGTTGTCATGTGGCATGGTACATGCAAACCGCGCATCCCGTAGAGTGACTTGGCGCAGGTGCGGAAATCTTGAGCACGCTCTTCGTAAAAGCGGAAAAATGGCTCCATTAGTTCAGCAGTATTTCCCATTAAGTTGAACGACACAGCGCATGGAAGATTTCCATTAACCGTGAAATCTCCGTGCCAGGGAGCAGCCCAAGTAGCGGTCCAAAGGCCCTGCAGATTAGGTGGGTTCGTCCCCGTACTACAGATAATGTTGTATCGAGCCGCGTGAAATGCACGTTCAATCTTAGCCAATGGCGCTTCGATGTTAAGTGAGTCCTCATTGAGACGTTCAGTCGGCTTGCTCCGTTCTGCATCCGAAGCGCCCAGCGAAAACGTCACACGGCTAATCAACTCTCGATGCTTCTTTACGTGGGCCTTCAAAAGAGCCTCGTAATCTGGCGCGACCCTGTCTAGTTCAGCGCAAAGAAGCGGGAAACTGGTCTCTGAGTTCGAGTTCTTAAGAATAGGGGCAATCTTGACGATAACGAGAATCTCCCGTGCGTCCAAGATCGTAATTGCATCCGCCGATTCCTCTCGCTGTCCCCCTAATGAAACAATGTGTCCTACGCCCTCGTAGCCTTTCAGGAGATTGAATTGATTTGAATTCGCAAATAGCGTGCGAAAATAGAGACAATTCTTCTTTACACCGTGTTCAGACGCCTTTATTCCCTCGACAATCAGTTTTTCGTCTGCCCCTCCATCCGACCCAGACGACTGCGACCAAGGCATCTGGGAAAATGAAAAGGCAGCGGATTGTGGGCACGTTCCGTCCAGACGAAGAACAAGCACGTTATGCTCACGTGATACAAAAGCTGCACGTTTAGAAATACCGAGGTCGTCCTCAAATGAAATGCATGCTTCCGCAGTGAGGAAGTCGACGGTGCGTTGCATGCGGAGGAGCCCTCGTTTAGGCACTCTAATACCGAGAGAGAACGCCCCTATGAAAGGGTCACGTTGATCCAAGAACGAGTACTGGCTCCGGGCGGCGATGATCTGCTCGCCCGCACTCCGAAACTCCCCCGCCAGGCAAAGCTCGCGAATTGCGGGAAGCCGTTGTGCCATCTCGATGTACTTTGGGCTCTTCGCGAGCGGAAGATAGATTCTGGAATCGCTCAAGTAGATCGTGTCGTCGTATGGATCTCCCATGACGATTGCGCCAAGGGTGCCATTACCCGTGAGTAGCCCATGCTGCCAGTTTTTTGCAGGTACTTCGCTTTTGAAACCATGAGCAGGTAAAGAAAAGAACGGTTCCTCCATGGGCGCAGGCCTGCTGCTTTGCCCGCTCGAGCGCACTTCTCCATCTTTGCTAGTCTCGGATTCAGGCCAACACAGAGCCCCGCTTCGGCCGAATGCTGCGCCAGCAGCGAGCATTGAAGACGCCTTAAGAACGGCGCGTCGGGACAATTTACGCTTGGGACCGGTCATTTGAGTTCTCTTTCAATACATGAATGGATGATTCTCTTCAAAATGAGCATCAAAGAAGGTCATTCCGGGTGCTATAGAAATCCCCCTTTACCTCGTCGGAAAAGGGGGAGGGATCATAGGAAGAATCCTATCTTCTTTGGCCAAAGTCACGTCTTGCTCGACCAAAGACGCACGAAGGTCGACAGTTCCGAGAGGGCCGATGAGAGCGCGAGAGAAAGCCCCGTCAAACGCACCCGTCTTCTTTTCGCGCTCGTTGACTCTTCTCACATTTCGCCACTGATGCCCACGGCTCCTGAATCGGGCTCCCCCTCAATACGGATTTTTAAGTTGAATGCGATAAACAAAGGCGTCATTGCAGGGCCTCACCCTTGGCACTGTCAACACGAGAGCTTCCGGTGTGAACTCCCACTTGATAGGCTCGTCGCTGCCCAGCATTGAGATCGAAGCGATCTCCGTTGGGTATAAGCCTGGCCACGGATCCGAATCCCTTGCAGGAACGAGGCTCTTGATATAGGTGCGATCACCTGGCCATGCAAGCACGGTTGCGTATAGTGTGTCCTCCTTACAGGTGAATCGAATGTCGTTGGGCGTGTATTGGATTGCATTGTCTTCATTAAATGAGCCGGCTTTTTTGATCTGTGTAGGGCCTTCGGCGGCGACTAGCCAGGGACTGGTTCCGTAGATTGCTTCCCCATTAATACGCAGCCAATCCCCAATTCCGCGTAGTCTCTCTTTTGCAGGTTCTGGAATCGTGCCGTCTGGCTTCGGACCCACGTTCAGCAAAAGGAAGCCATTCTTACTTACCCGGTCCACGAGGCCAGTTACCAGCTCATTTACCGACTTGAAGCCAAGAGCGCTCACATATCCCCATCCACTCCCGGCATCAATGGTGGTGTCAGTGATCCATTCGCAGTAGGTCATTTCCTGCTCCTGGCCTTGCTCAAGGTCATAGACTCCAACACCTGGCGTCATATAGTGATCTTTGTAAGTGATTGTCACATCCTTGTGCATGGCTGCAGCCCGATTGAAATAGAAGGCTGCGAACTCTTTCTTGTACCACTGTGGAACGAGGTCCAGGCCATAATCAAACCACACGACATCCGGATCGTAGTTTTCAACCACTTCAATAAGCTTGCCCCGCCATGTATCCATAAATTTCTTATCAGGGAGTGCATCTTTTTCGTGGTACACGCCGTACAATCCTGAGTATCGAGGATCGCCTAGATCGTATTCTTTGGTCCACACGGGGAAATAGAACCAGTGTTCCGCGTGGTGAAAGGCGGTAAGGAACTTCATTCCCTTTGCTTTATAGGCCTTTGCCAATTCGCCGACAACGTCTCGTTTTGGGCCCATCTTTGCGGCATTCCACTCCGAATACTTCGTGTTCCACATCGCAAATCCGTCATGGTGTTCCGCAACAGGTCCCGCAAATTGAGCGCCGGCGTTCTTGAAGAGTTCCGCCCATTCGTCTGGATCAAAATTCTTGGCCGTGAACAATGGGATGAAGTCTTTGTATCCGAATTTATCGAGCGACCCCCACGTTGCGGCGTGATGCTTTGCATCGTCGGAATCGGGTTTTGAATAGATATTGTGGGCGTACCAAGTACCGTTTTCACCGTAAGCCGGAACAGAATAGACGCCCCAATGGGTGTAGATACCAAATTTTCCGTTCCGCAGCCATTCAGGAACCTTTATTTCTCTGAGCGAGTTCCAGGTCGCCCGAAATGGCATCGATCCCGGCATCGCTTCATTTTTCTTAACTTCCGAGGACGCTATTCCAAGCGGACTCATCATCGAACCTGCAGAAAGCGCAGCGCTGTATCTGAGAACTTCTCTTCGGCTGAAACTCATAGAACCTCTCCTTGTAATTGGAATTGGGTTGCGGTATCAAACCCCTGGGCGCACTTTCCGCATCTCATCACGGGTTGAAGTAGACTTCGCGCATCATGGACCACGAGACTTCACCTGCTAACAGCAACTGCATTGGACCGGTCATACCGAGCCATTACCGATTCTCAGGTTCAGCCGCAAGCTTTGCCATATCTTTCTGGAACGCTTTACCTGTGTATTCGCACGAAGCTGTTTCAGCAAAATTCGAGGCACCGCTCCGTTTTCGATCCCTTCAGGAAGAGCAAATCCTAAAGCCGAATAATGGATGGACCAATTGTAGCCGCCGTTTTGAATTGGTCAAGAGCTTTTCCACCACAAATTGCTCTTTTTTCCAGGAACCTGTTGAAATTCGCCGCGGTGCGGCGAGTTTCTTGGGGTTTTGCACTAGATTGAGCATGAAGTCTGCCTGAATCGAGCGTTTCGTCGGTGTTCATAGGGGTTTGCGGGGCATCCGGGAGTCGGCCCCGGCACCCGCTGCCGTGGTTCAGGCATACTGCTGCCTGCGTCCAGTCTCAGTTGGTTGCGCGATCACCCTTAGCAGGCAGATTAGCTTAATCAATCCTGTCAGTGCGATTCCCGAGCCACGATGTTGCCGCGGCAACCAATCAGAAAGTCCAGGTCAGCACCTTCCGACGCTTGATTCACGTGCTGGATGTACATTTGCTGGTACCCCCCAGTGGCTGGGGACGGCAATGGTTTCCAGGCCGCACGCCGTGCAGCGAGTTCTTCTGCTGGGACATCCAAATGAAGGCGCCGCTGCTCAATGTCGAGTTCAATAAAATCTCCCTCCTTTACGTGCGCCAAAGGACCTCCAATTGCAGCCTCGGGGCAGACGTGGAGGACGACGGTTCCGTAGGCGGTTCCGCTCATGCGGGCATCGGAGATGCGGACCATATCGGTGATTCCACGGGCGAGCAGCTTAGGGGGCAGACCCATGTTGCCTACTTCGGCCATGCCCGGGTAGCCCTTGGGGCCGCAGTTCTGCAGAACCATCACGGAATTTTCGTCGATCTCGAGGGCGGGGTCGTTAATGCGGGCCTTGTACTCCTCGATTGAGGAAAAGACGACGGCGCGGCCGCGGTGCTTCATCAAGTGGGCCGATGCGGCGGAGGGCTTAAGTACGGCACCGTCGGGAGCCAGGTTGCCGCGCAGAACCACGATCCCGCCTTGCGCCGCGAGCGGGTTGCTTAAGGGGCGAATTACTTCTTCGTTCCAGTTGGGGGCATCCGCGCAGTTCTCGCCGATAGACTTGCCGGTGACTGTGAGCGCATCCGCATGCAGCATCTTTTGTTCGACGAGAGAACGGACAACAGCAGGGAGGCCACCCGCATAGTAGTAGTCCTCCATAAGGTACCGGCCGGAGGGCATTAGATTGACCAAGGTGGGGCAGTTGCGGCCGATGCGGTCCCAGTCGTCGAGAGAGAGCTTCACGCCAGTGCGACCGGCGACGGCCAGCAAATGGATCACCGCGTTGGTAGATCCGCCGATCGCTCCGTTGATGCGGATGGCGTTCTCAAAGGCCTCCCGTGTGAGGATTTGCGATATCGTTACGTTCTCGCGCACCATCTCGACAATACGGCGACCGGAGACCTGTGCGAGCACTGAGCGGCGGGAATCGACGGCGGGAATGTTGGAGTTAAAGGGCAGCGCCAAGCCGAGAGCTTCAGCCATTGATCCCATGGAGGAGGCGGTGCCCATGGTCATGCAATGGCCGGCAGAGCGCGCCATGCACGATTCTGCTTCGGAGAACTCCTCCTCCCTCATCTTCCCGGCCTTCACCTCTTCACTGAATCGCCAGACATCGGTGCCGGAGCCGATATCTTTTCCGTGGAATTTGCCGTTGAGCATCGGCCCACCAGAGACAACGATGGCTGGTACATCGCAACTGGCCGTGCCCATGATGAGCGCTGGGGTGGTCTTGTCGCAGCCGCACAAAAGCACCACGCCATCGATGGGGTTGGCGCGGATGCTCTCCTCCACGTCCATGCTGACCAGGTTGCGGAAGAGCATGGCGGTGGGCCGCATGTGAGCTTCGCCAGTGGAGGTTACGGGGAACTCAAGGGGCAGTCCGCCGGCCTCCCAGACGCCGCGTTTGACACGTTCAGCGAGGTCGCGCAAGTGTGCATTGCAGGGGTTGAGTTCGGACCAGGTGTTGCAAATTCCGATGACTGGACGGCCATCGAATACATCGTCAGGGAACCCCTGATTCTTCATCCAACTGCGGTGAATGAATCCATCTTTGTCTTTGCGGCCGAACCAGTCCGTCGATCGAAACCGCCGATTCTCTGTAGTCATAACTTGCTCCTCCGACCGGGTGAATGTTCCTTTGGCGCTGCAACTGGTTCTTCAGCGATTCTACGCTTGGCTTTGTCAGCTGGAGCGCCTGAGACCTGGTCGAGTAAACGGAGCATCACCTCTTCTGCAAGCTTTCCGTTGCGCTCCTTGATGGTCGCGAAGGCCGCTTCCTAAAGTTGAAGTGAGCGCAGATAGGGAATCTGGCTTCTGTTGGTCACGCGAAAGCTATCCCCCTGCGCTGCCTGGAACAAGGAACTGAACGGTATGAGGAAAGCACTGCATGTGGACTCTGGAATCGACAGATGAAACGTCAGGCCGGATGTGCCGACAGGGCAAGGATGTCGACTGAGGCCTCCATCTTGCGGAACGCGTTCTCAATCTTCGGCTACTCGTTGCCTGTTGCTCGCTCCGCAGACAAGCGCGCGGCTAATCTCTTTCGCTTCAGCCAGAGTTTGGACCCACTGCGTGCCGATGGACTCTGTCCGCAAGGTTCGGTTATCCCGTTGCAATCTGAGAACCCAAGATGATTCACGCCCTCAACAAGGAGAGACTCACCGTTTCCTAAATCATGAGGACAAGTTGCAACTCGTCCTCATGATTTGACAGGACAAAACCTCATGCGATCCCGACGCAGATGCCGGCGCTATTTCACCACTGGATCAACTCGCACCTGGGTTTCCTCGTCTGAGGAGAGCTCAACAAAGAGTACGAGACAGTCGCCATCCAGGCGATTTGAATATCCGACTCTGACTGACCCGGCCGATTTTGTGCTCTTGTTGCTAACGGTCACTTTGACAGGTCCGTCCCAGTTCTCGACCACGAAAGCAGGATTCACCAGCGGATTCGCGGTACTTGCCGAAAGCTTGAGCGTAAATCCAGTCGGTTTCGCCATTCCCATTCTGTGGACGATGAAAGCGCGCTGCGAAGGATCATATTCAGCACCTGTTGCATCTCCGCCAATGACACTTACGGCGGGAGGTGAAATCCAGGACCTCGCCAGCGGCAACAGCTGTAACGGCGGCAAGGATGACAGCCCACTCAAAAGGAGTTTCGTCTCTGTCTGACCATCCTTCTGGAACGCATCCCAGTAGATATGGGACAAGGACGTATGGGAGGTTCGATCGTTTGCAACAGCGGGACGTCCGCTCGAAGGAATCTGGGCGACAGGCCAGTGATTCCAAGCCTCGAACATGGAATAGCTCTTCTCGCCGTTGTAACTATCGAAGTGCGTACCCCTGGGCCAAACAATCTGAAAAGGTTTCTCTGTTGACTTGAGGTTGACAACCTGGATGTTCGCGCCAACCGGAAGGTCAATGGTGCTTGGCCCCTTTGGATAGTCGAACGAATCATCCGTCTTCGGATCCCAATGATAGGTATGCGTATCCCCACTCATGTTCAGGAAGGTGAGCGCATCAGGCTCAATGTCGTCTTCCGGTCTCTGTCCAGGCGCATTGATCACAATGGTCTCTTGCCATTCGTGACCCGCCGGGGGTGTGGGGTCCAAGTCGGAGCTCCATAGAACCTGCTTTCTTAAGGCCACACCATCCGGGTAGACATACCAGTACTCATCCCCCCAATCAAACCATCCAGTTTCGGGATCCTGGAATGCCCCTTTGTAGTTGCGAGTCTCCGCAAGTGCGTATCTCCAATGGACTACGGCCCTGGCGGGGCTGCTTTCAATGATGCTGACATGCGAGTACCGGCTCTGCTTATCGGACATCGGCTCGCAGTCTCCGCCGTCGACGCACTCCGGTCCCCATGCCTCAAGGAACTCGTCGGTATACCATTTCCCATTCGCGGTGACCCAAGCGGGCACATAGTTTGTTCCCTGCCAAAAGACCAGTCGCATTGGCGAGCGGTCAAATCGCACAACGACGTCGGAATCAGGCCCAATTCTTCTCGGACGATCCCAAGTCGGAGTAAACTTCAGCGTTGCTGTGTACGCACCAAAGGTGCCCGCTCCGGGCGGCCCGGATGGTAGCACCGCATAGGGAATCACGTCTTCACTGGGGATTTTCAGCTCTGCGCTAGCTGTTTTCTCTTCCTCAGCGGAAATCGGGTGATTCAGAATCCTGACTTCGTCGAGGTATCCGTCAAGAGAGTACTTTACTGGATCTTGCGGGTGGATCAGCCAGGCGGGAAAGGGAAGTAGAGGCGCCCTGACCCGGCCCACATATAGATCCTCGTCAACCGCTTGCGCGAATGGACCTGTGGTTTTGAGGATTGCCGCGGCTTCGCCATTGATGTAAATCGTCATCCCGCTCTTGGTGTCAAAGGTCCCCGTCACGCGAACCCATCTCTTCAAGGGGAGCTTTTCTTCGGTCACAAGCTGTTGCCAAACCCCATTCACCGCAACATTAAACCCAACATGCCCCAATGCATCGATGCCAAAAAAGTACCCGACCTGATTCGCGGCGCTTTGATCCGCGATGGGAACCCAATTCCAAGGGAGATTATTGAGTGCCACATAGGCTGAAATGCTAAATGCGTCTCCAAGCCCCGGCGCGCTCTTTGCAGGGCGCACGATTCCTGTCGAATAACCGTCAAACTCGATGGCTTCACCGGACACTCCTGGTACCCGCCTCCAGAACCCCTCTATCTGGTCGTCTGTATTGCCAATCGAGTCATGCACCACAGCCCCCGCTGGCTCATCAAAGCCCCAGGAAATTCCTTCCGGAGCTTTCTGCCCGTGGAGAGTCCCGCAAACAATCAGCTGCAGGACAAGCCCGCATAAAAACGGACGAGACGGCCGGTCGATTCTAATGTTCACTGGTTCTTCCTTTCCCGCATTGCCATGCCATAGCTCAACCCGATGAACTCCTGGCGGTTGATGTGTCTCCAGCCCCACGACCACTCATCGGAAAGGCCGGACCCCATTGTAGACTTTGAAATGCTCTATTACTTGAGCGATTTTTCCAGGCATCGGTTCATCCATATTCTTTGTCAGAACCCACCTCAACCGAGTACTCTATACATGTGTGATCTTCTTTGTCAACAGCCCCTACAGAGCGATTTATCCCGCACACAACAATGACAGTGCAAGTTGGCTCAGCATGTCTTTGGAGCGCATTGGCGCGTCCTTTATCACGCGGACGCAACCTGCCGGATGGGACGGGGTTGGTTCGGCAATCACCCCAACGACGCGCTCCCGGCATAGGACCCAGCCGGCAATTGATTTGCCATTCGGAGGAAGCTTCAAAGTGCGGCATTCGACGGTCGATGCCACCGTGGTAAATGGAGCATTTCAGTCATCGAGTTTGGCCTACGAAGTCAATAATCGGGAGCGCCAGTTGAACCACAGGCACTGGTTGAGGCTACTTTTGCCGCGAAGGCTTCGAACACCACGTCGCCGCCAACTTCACCGGCGTCTCAAAGTTCGTTCACGAAGCAGCCCGCTACCATGGCTGGGGGAGCCCTACCAGGCCGGGCTCTAAGATGAATCAGGAATAACGGAATCGATTCGGGTGCTGAAAGCACAAGCCAGCGCCCGAGATTATGATGGGGTGCATTATGAAAGCTCTTGTTCTTGAAGAAAAGCTCCGCCTTTCTCTCCGCGAAATGCCGCTTCCGCTCAACATGGGAGCCCGCGATGTGCGCATCGGCATCGGCCGCGTGGGCATCTGCGGCAGTGATGTGCACTATTACAGGCACGGCGGCATCGGTCCCTTTCTGGTCAAAGCGCCCATGGTGCTGGGCCACGAGGCCGCTGGCGTGGTGCTCGAAGTTGGCAATGAAGTCCACGACATCAAGCCGGGCGACCGCGTCTGCATGGAGCCTGGCATTCCCGACATGACCTCGCGCGCAAGCCGCGAAGGCCACTACAACCTTGATCCCTCGGTGCGCTTCTGGGCCACGCCGCCCATTCATGGCTGCCTTACCGCAGAAGTCATTCATCCCGCGGCCTTCACCTTTAAATTGCCCCCACAGGTATCGCTGGCCGAGGGCGCAATGGTTGAGCCTTTTGCCGTTGGAATGCACGCCAGCACAAAAGCGCAGATCAAGCCCGGCGCAACCGCGGTGGTCCTGGGCGCGGGCCCCATCGGCATCATGGTGGCCATCTCCGCGCTGGCCGCGGGCGCGGGCCAGGTGGTCATCTCCGATCTGTCCGCCGAAAAGCTCGCCATCGCCGGCCAGTACGCGGGCATTCTTCCCTTTGACATTCGTAGCGGTTCGCTGGCCGCGGGCGTGGCCGAGCTCACCGCCGGTTGGGGCGCGGATGTGGTCTTTGAAGCCAGCGGCAGTCCCAAGGCCTTTGATGGAATCTTCGATCTGCTCGCGCCCGCCGGCACGTTGGTGTTGGTTGGCATGCCGCCCGGCCCCGTCGCCTTCGACGTAGTCGCCGCGCAGGCCAAGGAAGTCCGCGTCGAAACCATCTTCCGTTATGCCAATGTGTATCCCAAGGCCGTGGCATTGCTGGCTTCGGGCAAGGTGGACCTCAAGCCCCTCATCTCCGCCAATTTTTCGTTTGACGAAAGCATTGCAGCCTTTGAGCGCGCAGCCGAAGGCCGGCCCGCCGACATCAAGCTCCAGATAGTGGTTGAGGAATCCCTCAGGTGACCGCTCCCGGCCGCGAAATCACAACGGCTACAGCAGCCCGATCCGAACGATTCATCCTGGGCATGCCGCTCGCGCTCCTGGGCGGCTACATCGCCATTGTCTTTTGCATGACCGGCGACGGCATCGAGCAGGCATTCCTCTCCAAGTACCTGGTAAGCCTCGGCTTCACTGCCGGCGACGCCGCGCTTGTCTTCACCGTCTACGGCGCCACGGCCGCGCTCTCCAGTTGGCTTTCCGGCGTGCTGGCCGATGTGTTCACACCGCGTCGCATCATGCTCATCGGCGTCGCCTGGTGGCTGGTGTTTCACGTGCTGTTTCTCATCTTCGGCCTCGCCCATCCAAGCTTGCCCCTCACACTGCTCTTCTACGGCATCCGCGGCTTTGCCTATCCCCTTTTTTTCTACGGATTCTTCGTCTGGGTCGTGGAGAAGAGCCGTCCCCACGAGCTCGCCTCCGCCATCGGCTGGACCTGGGGCATGTTCACCATCGGCTACGGCATCGTCGGCTCCTACCTGCCGAGCTTCACCATCGGTTGGATCGGCTATATGGGGACGCTGTGGATGTCGATGGCATGGGTACTGACCGGCGGATTGCTCATCTTTTTCTTCACCCGCAGCGACGCGCAGCCGCACCCGACAATTGCTCGTGACGGTGCCCCTGCAAGAGGCAGGTTCTCTGAAATCAGCAAGTGCGTCACGCTCATCTTTCACAACCGCAACATCGCCCTCGCCCTCGTTGCCCGCATCATCTGTAATTTGTCACTGTTCGGCTTCCCCGTCATCATGCCGTTGTTCTACACTTCGCCGCGCATCGGCTTCAGCGTGCCGGAGTGGGCGCGCATCTGGGGCACCTTCTTCCTGGTCCAGCCGGTTACGAATGTCGCCTGGGGCCTTATCGGCGACCGCATTGGATGGATGCGCCAAATGCGGTGGGTGGGCTTTGTCGGATGCGGCACCGCATCGCTGCTCTTCTACTGGCTGCCGCTCCATTACGGACATAACACGGCAGCAGCCACCGTGGCCGCGCTCCTGTTCGCATTCACCATTACGTCGTTTGTCCCTATGGGCGCTATCTTCCCCATGATGGAGCCTGAACACAAGGGAGCGGCGGTCTCGGTGCAGAATCTCGGGGGTGGCCTGGCCAACTTCGGCGGCCCTGCCCTGGCTGCGCTCATTCTGCCCTTCTGGGGAATCGCGGGTGTGGTCGTCGTTTACGGCGTCCTCTACTACTTTGCCGCGGTGCTGACGCTCTTCATCCACGTTGACCAGCCCAAGGGCGTGCATGCAGCCTCGCTCGTCACGCATTGAGAGGCAGGCAACAAGGCCGCATGGCCCTCGATTAGTTCGAAGGAGATGTCAAGACTAAACAGGCCCATCGGTGAATTTGTCACCCGCTGTTGGCCAATGGGGTTGAGGCCCAGGACCCGATCATCACGCGTCAATCATTCTTGGTGGGGGCCTTTGACCTGGCTGCTACCCATCGATTCGGTCAGAAGTTTGACCATGATTTTTCATGCGAACGTCCGGTTAAGGCGGCGGCTTATCACCTTGGCTATCGGCATGCAAACGATCTACGCCGAGCTCTGTCAGCCCAGGCCGCATTGGCTTGAGCACTCCCTCGAGTTAGCGGCGCGGCTAGCACTTTATGTCACGCAATGGGAGAAAGCTAGCTCATTTAGGTTGACCGCCGTTCATTCAGCCAGCTACCTTTCCACCAGGCTGAGGCGGCTGTTTTCGATCGCGACCTTGTGCCTGTTGGTCGGGAAGTTCCACATACAGGGCCGGCGACCCGCAGTGAATTGGTACTTCAAATTCCTGTTTCTTTGCCGGCAAACGAAGGAGATTATTCTGCAATGAACCGCCGGCGTTTCATCCTGAATTCCCTCGCTCTCTCTGCCGCTCCATCGGTTCTGCGCGGCATGGGACGGTCTCTGCCTGATTCGTCAACATCCAATCCATTCATTGGACTCGATGCGAAACAGGCGATAGCTCTGGAGGAGCGCAACCTGACTCAAGAGACAGGTGAGATCGATGCGCTTTTGGCTTCAGGCCCCTTCAAACCCGATTGGGACTCCCTGCATGCCCATCAGGACGCTGCGTGGTTCCGCGACGCCAAATTCGGGATCTATACGCACTGGGGGCCAGTTACGGTCGGCAGTTCCTACTCTCCCGGCGATGCCGAATGGTACGGCAATCAGATGTACAAGCCCGACCACCCCGCCTTCGAATACCACAAGAAAACCTTCGGGGATCAGAAGACCGTTGGTTACAAGGACATCATTCCCAAGTTCACCGGTGAACATTTCGATGCCAATCGCTGGGCCGATGTCGTTGCACGATCGGGCGCCAAGTTTGCCGGCCCGGTAGCCATGCACCACGACAACTTCGCCCTTTGGAACTCCTCTCTCACGCGGTGGAACGCCGTCGCCATGGGTCCACATCGTGACATTGTGGGTGAGCTTGCCGATGCCTACCGTAGCAAGGGTCTGAAGTTCATCACCTCGTTCCACCATGGTTATGCCTGGCGGTATTTTGAGCCCTCTTTTGCCTTTGATGGCGCCGACCCGAATTACGCGGACCTCTACACTGAGGTGCACGCGCCCGAGGCCCCGCCAAGCAAGCATTTCCAGGACCTGTGGCTCGCCAAAGTTTACGAAGTCCTCAGCCGATACCAGCCCGATCTTATCTATTTTGACTTCGAATTTTATGCGGTCATCACGCCGGAATATCAACAAAGGCTCTTTGCCACCGCCTATGACTGGGCCGCGAAAAATGGGCGCACCATCTCCGTCACGCAGAAAGACCGCGAGATCCACGAGCATACCGGTATCCTTGATTTCGAGCGCGGTCGCGAAGACGTCATCACTTCTTATCCCTGGCTGGACGACACTGCCATCGGCCCATGGTTTTATGTAGCTGCTGAGAAGCTCAAGACCCCCAGCTATCTCATCGGACTCCTCGCCGACATTGTCGCCAAGAACGGCTGCATGCTGCTTGACATTGGTCCCAAAGTAGACGGTACCTTCCCGGAAGAGAGCGAAGCAATTCTGCTCAAGGTTGGCGAGTGGCTGCGCGTCAGCGGGGAGGCGATCTACGGCACTCGCCCCTTCTCCGTCTACGGCGAAGGACCGACCCGCAATGTCGGTGGGGCGGGCTTCAGCGAGAACAAGGACAAGCCATTCACCGGCCGGGATGTTCGATACACGACCCGAGGCAACGCCATCTACGTCATCTTTCTTGGCAGGCCTGACAGCAGCGTCCAGCTGACCGCGGTCAATCGGGAGTCGCTCGGAGCCGGCAGAATCGAGAGCATTCATGTTATTGGTTCGGGTGAGAAGGTTAGCTGGCGTCTGGAAGAGAATGGCATTAGGCTCGCGATACCAGCTTCAGCGATTGAGCGCACGCAGCTCTGTTGTGCGCTCAAATTGACTTTGGCTCAATGAAGACATTTGTGGATGGGCGAGTGGAAGCTCACTTCCAGGCCGCGCCTGATCACCCACCGGTTTGGATTTTGCGCGACGGCGGAAAGGCTGCCCGCCTTCATCGCAAACAAGGACTGGCGAAAGCTATGATTGATTTCGATTGATTGGATGTTATATGAGAATTACGAAGCTTGAACCGATCATTCTGCACGCACCGGTAACGCGGGGCGGCATCGCAGACAGCACGCACGTTCTATCGCATTGGGGCGCGCCCGGCGTGGCCATTCACACCGACACGGGCATGGTTGGCTACGGCTTTTCCGGCACACATGCTCATTTGCCCACTGACCGGCTGATTGTGGAGTGCATTCTTTCGAGTTATGGTCCGCTCCTGTTGGGAGAGGATCCGCGGGAAGTGCTTGCGTTGTGGGAGAAACTCCACAAGAAGGCAGAGATCTACTGGGTGGGCCGTGCGGGCATCACGCACCTGGCGCTGGGTGCAATCGATATTGCGTTATGGGATCTGAAGGCCAAGGATGCGGGTGTGCCGCTTTGGAAGCTTCTGGGCGGATCGGCGGCCAAGAACGTGGAAGCCTACAACACAGACGGGGGATGGTTGAACTGGCCGCTCGAGACCGTGGTGTCTGACTGCAAGCGGCTGGTCGATGAGGAAGGCTACCGCGCCGTGAAAGTGAAAGTGGGCGGTGCGAACCCGCGTGAGGACTTGCGCCGTGTGGAAGCCGTGCGCAAGGCGCTGGGACCGGAGATCAGCATCATGACCGACGCCAATGGGCGCTGGAGCTTGCCCCAAGCCATTCAAACCGCTGGACGACTGGTCGAATTCGACGTTGCCTGGATCGAAGAGCCAATTTACTTCGACGATGTGGAGGGCCATCGGCGCCTGGCCGAAACGATACAGACACCGATCGCGCTGGGTGAGCAGCTGTACACGGCTTCGCATTTTCGCGATTTTATTCATGCCGGAGCCGTGCACTACGTTCAGCCTGACGTTGTGCGCCTGGCAGGAATCACTGAGTTTTGGCAGGTGGCCGATATGGCACGCTGCTACAGTCTCCCGGTAGTGCCGCACGTCGGCGATATGTGCCAGGTTCACCAGCACCTCTGCTTCGCGCATGCGGCGTGTTCATTGTTGGAATACATTCCATGGTTAAGAGACTGGATGGAAGCCCCGGCCAAGATCGAGGCCGGATTCTACGTCGCTCCGGAAGCGCCAGGTGCGGGTATGACACCCAACCGCAGGGCGCTTGCGGAGATCAACAAGGCTTAAGATCGAAAGTTTATGAATCCTGAAGATCCATTTCGTCTGGACAACGAAGTCGCCTTGATCACCGGCGGCGGCACAGGCATCGGACTCGGCATCGCCCTCTGTATGGTGAAGGCAGGCGCGCGCGTTGTGATTGCCGGCCGCCGCAGGGAACAGCTTGCGCTTGCCTGCGCTGAACTGGGGCCGCAATCATCCTTTGTTGTGCATGACATTACTCGGCTGGATGAAGCTGGTGAGCTGGCTTCCGCGGCGAAGAGAGAAATGCAATCTCCCGTGACCATTTTGGTCAACAATGCCGGATCGCACCTGAAAAGACCTGCTGTCGATACGACGCCGGAAGAATTTCATGCCGTACTCAACACGCACGTCATTGCCGCGCATGCCCTGACCCGCGCGCTCATTCCCGGCATGATCGAACGAGCGCATGGTTCAATCCTGTTTATTTCATCTATGGCGGCCTTTATGGGCGTCCCGGAGATTGTGGCCTATTCCGCTGCCAAGAGTGCATATTTCGGCATGGTTGCCACGCTCTCGGCGGAGCTGGCGCCCAAAGGCGTACGCGTGAATGCGATTGCGCCGGGCTGGATTTTCAGCGAGATGACTCGGAACGCACTTGAGGGCGACCCGGTCCGCAAGGCACGCATATTCACGCGGATACAGATGGGCCGCATGGGCCAGCCGGAGGACATAGGAAGGGCAGCCGTGTATCTTGCCTCGCCCGCTGCCGCATATGTAAGCGGCGTGACATTGCCAGTCGATGGGGGAGCGACTGTAGGTTTCTAGTCACTGCATTATCGTATTTAACTTAAGTTACGGTTCGAGGGCCCAATCAAGCAAAGAAGGGAACGATCGCGTGTTGCTGAGGGACAAAGTTATCTTTCTCACGGGTGGCTCTACGGGTATTGGTTGGGACTGCGCCAAGGCCTACGTCGCCGAAGGAGCCCGCGTAGCGATCGTGGCGCGCGGCGAAGAGGCCATCGCGAAGGCTGCCGCGGAATTGGGCCCGGACCACCTGGGCTTTTGCTGCGACGTGTCCCAGGACGCGGATGTAAAGTCTGCGATTGAACGCACGCTCGCACATTACGGCAGAATCGATGCCGTACACAACAATGCAGGCATCGGCTCGCCGGTGAAGGCCATCCATGAGACAACCGACGCTGAGTGGGACGCGCTGTTCAACATTAATTTGAAGAGTCTTCTGCACACGACGCGTCACGCGTTCGCCGCGCTTAGGGAGAGCAAGGGTTGCATCCTCAACACGTCCAGCATGGTGGGCGTGATGGGTCAGGAGACCCATGCCGCTTATACGGCGACGAAGGGCGGTATGAATGCGCTCACCAAATCCATGGCACTCGACTATGCAAAGCTTGGGATCCGCGTAAACGCCGTCTGTCCCGCGGGCACTTGGACACCGATGCTCCGCGATTGGTGCGCCGAGCAACCCGATCCATCTTCGGTCGAGCGGTACCTTGACGAGATTCACCCGCTTGGCTACTGCCCGGAAGGAGACGTGATCGCCGACGCATGCGTGTTTCTGCTTTCTGACAAAGCACGCTTTGTCACAGGCCACATCATGCACGTCAGTGGGGGAGCGGAACTTGGCTATCGCCGGCCATTTTAATGGAGTGCGACAATCGCAGGGCTCTAGCGTTGAAACCCTGCCTGATGGGCCAAGGCAAGCTGCCTCATTCGTGATCCATCTCATCACTCCGCACTACCCGCTTTAGTTATGGATTGGGGAGTTCTCCTGAGGCTCCTTAGTGGATGCGAATGCTGCCGGAACCGGTTTCGGCGCGCACCAGCGGGCCGCCGCCATTGATTTTGCCTGTTACATGATGGTGTTCGGAGTCTCCCTGGGTGGTCATCTCGCGGTCAGAGTGGATGGAGCCTGAGCCGGTTTCGGCATCGAGCGTGAGTGCTGCGCTGCCGGTCCATAACTCGATGGAGCCGGAGCCGGTTTCAAGCTTCCATGCCAATGCGGGGGTTCCTTCCACGCGGATGGAGCCCGACCCGGTTTGGGCCTTGAGCGCGCCGTGCAGGTTGTGCAGCTCGATGGAGCCGGAGCCGGTTTCGGCCTTGACGTCGCCGTCGCCGGTCTGGTCGGCGTAGATGTCGCCGGAGCCGGTGTCAACGGAGAAGCTGCCGTGGAGGCCGGTGGCGTGGATGCTGCCCGAACCGGTGCTGAGTTTGGTGTTTTCGCCGACGCCGTCGTCGGTGATGTTGCCGGAGCCCGAGGCCGCGTTCAGATAGGCGTCAGCGGGCGCCTGAATTTCGTAATCGATGCTGATGTTGTGGAAGTTTTCGTGACGCGCGCCGATGCGGACGATGTTGCCGGTCTGCTCGATGGGTGGATTGGCGGCGAGCTGCCGGACCTGGTCGTCGTTAGCGCCCCAGTTGGAGTGGATGCGGCCGAAGATGTGAACCTGGGCGCCGGCGCTGCGGGTGATGTGGACGCTGCCTGCGCCGGTGTCGACCGTGAGCTCGACTCTGCCGGTCAGGTTGAGATCGCGCACGAAGGTAGCTTCTGCGGCCTGCGCGGGAATGGCCGCAAGCGAGAGTGCTGCGATCGACAAGATAGCGGTTCCAAATCTCAGATGCTTCATTTTCGTACCTCAGTGGACAGTGGTTAGTGGACCGTGGGCGGCGGCGGTTGCGCGTTTCAGCGTGGCCAAAGCATGACAAGCATTTTACGCGCAGGTTCGCTGTCCGATTCCGAACAACCCTGTGTGCAAACGAACATGCACACTGATCTACGCAAACCGATGCCGCCTGGTTCCATGTATTGACAGTTCCTTGCCGGGCCCCTGGCGGCCAATGGTTTCAGCTTGGGGCGTCTCGAAGTGCTATTCTCGCAGCCAGATGGAAGGTCTTTCGCTGCTTCAGACCGTCGCCGTGGCCATGCTGATTTTGGCCAACGCATTTTTTGTGGCCGCGGAGTTTGCGCTGGTGTCGATTCGCGAGACGCGGATTGAGCAGATGCTGGCCGCGCACGTTCCCGGCGCGCGGGCGGTGCGGCGGCTGCAACGGGGCATGGATGAGCTTTTGCCGGCCGTGCAGCTCGGCGTGACCCTGTGCTCGCTGGCACTGGGGTGGCTGGGCGAGCCGCTGGTCGCCGGAGTTTTGACGGGCTGGTTTGGCGTGCTGCCGCACGCGAATCTCTGGGCTCATGTTGCCGCGGTGACGCTGGGGTTTGCGCTGATCACCTACTTCCACGTGGTGGTGGGAGAACTGGTGCCCAAGTCGCTGGCGCTGCGCCGCGCCGAGGCTCTGGCGGTTGCCGTGGCTCCGCCCATGCTGGTGTTCATGGCCTTGGCGCGGCCCGCGGTGCGGCTGCTGAAGGTGTCAGCGGCCGCCATCTTGCGCGGTTTCGACGTTCCGCTCACCGAGCGTGCGGCGGTTCACTCCTCTGACGAGTTGAAGCTGATTGCCACGGCTGCCCGGCGCATGGGGCTGCTGCCCGAGTTTCAGGAGACCCTGGTGCATCGCGCACTGGAACTGGATGAAGTGTCCATCCGCGAGATCATGACGCCGCGCCAGAAGATTTTTTCGCTGCCTTCCAACATGTTGCTGGATGAAGCCAGCGCGCTGGTGATCGCCCGGCATCGATCGCGGGTTCCAGTGTACGACGAAACCCGCGGACCGGAGCATATTGTCGGAGTGGTCTATGCGCGCGATTTGGCGCGTTTGATGTTTTTCCGCTCCGGCGCTGAACCGCGGAGGGTCGAGCCGGCCGCGGAGATGACGGGGGCTCTGTTTCCGGAGGGGAGCCTGGCCGCAAACCCGCGGACGGAGGGCGAGGAGCCGGCGAAGGGCAGCGAATTGCCCAGGTCTGGCATGGTGACGCCTTTTGTGGAGCTGCGGCTGCGGCAGGTGATGCGCGACGTCCTGGTGGTTCCTGAGACCAAGTCGGTACTTGATCTGATTGGGGACTTTCAGCAGCGGCGGCGGCACATGGCGGTGGTTGTGGATGAGTACGGATCGGTGGTGGGGCTGGTGACGGCCGAGGACGCAATCGAGCAGTTGACGGGCGAGTTTGAAGACGAGTTCGATTCGCCGTCAGTACCCGTGCTGACGACGGCCTCGGGCGCGCTGCTGATGGACGGGGGCGTGAACCTGCGCGACCTGGAGACGCAGATGCAATGGAGCCTGCCGCGCGAAGGAGGAGTGGAGACGCTGGCCGGGTTTCTGCTGGTTCGTCTGGGACACATTCCCGAACCCGGGGAATCGGTGGAGTACGAAGGCCGGCGGCTTACTGTTGTGGAGATGGACAACCGCCGCATCGCGAAGATCCGCGTGGAGGCGGCTGATGAACCGAAGGCGATTACGGGTTGATTGCCGCGCCGGCGGCGAACTGCGGATGAAGATTTCTCTAGAAGCGGGGCGATTCCGATGTACGATGCGGTAACGCGGTCTTCAATCCTGTCGATAATCAAATGGTTAGAGGATGAAATTGGGCCGTGCGCCTGAGGCCGGGAGTGTCTTTGTTGGGCAGGATAGGGAGCCAGGGCTGGGAATCCAATTTTTCAGGAGGATGATGGATGGCACGCAAGAACGGGAAGAAACACAAGGAAGCCGCGCTGGAACACGTGGAAAAAGCGGCGAAGGTCACAAAAAAGGATAAGAAGAAGGCGGACCCGGCGGTGGCATCGCCAGCCAACGGCAGCACCCTTAAATTGGGCAAGGATTGCGACTACGAAAAAGAGATGCGCCGGCTGCAGGTGGAGCTGGTGAAGCTGCAGGAATGGGTGCGCCACGAGGGACTGCGGGTGGTGGTGCTTTTTGAAGGCCGCGATGCAGCGGGCAAGGGTGGCGCGATCAAGCGCGTGACCGAGTCGCTGAATCCGCGCATCTGCCGGGTGGTGGCGCTGGGTACGCCCACCGAGCGCGAAAAGACGCAATGGTACTTTCAGCGCTATGTGCCCCATCTGCCTGGCGCGGGCGAAATGGTTCTGTTCGACCGCAGCTGGTATAACCGCGCCGGTGTGGAACGCGTGATGGGCTTCTGTACCGAGGAACAGTACCAGGAGTTCATGCACAGTTGTCCGGAATTCGAGCGCATGTTGATCCGCTCGGGGATTCACCTGATCAAGTACTGGTTTTCAGTGAGCGACGCGGAGCAGGAGCGGCGCTTTCAGGACCGGATGGACAAACCGACCAAGCGCTGGAAGATCAGCCCCATGGATCTTGAATCGCGCAAGCACTGGGCCGATTACTCCCGCGCCAAGGATGATATGTTTGCGGTGACAGACACCAAGCAGTCGCCATGGTACGTGGTGAATGCCGAGGACAAGAAGTGCGCGCGGCTCAACGTGATTTGCCATCTGCTGTCGCTGCTGCCGTATAAGGACCTGACGCCCGAGCCTCTCAATCTGCCTCCGCTGGTTAAATCGAAGTATGTGCGTCCGCCGATCCAGGAGCAGAATTTTGTTCCTGTTGTGTATGCCTAGGTCTGTGCGTTCGTGATTTTGTGTTTTCTGGTATTCCAGGTCTGAAAATCCAGACCTGGGGCACCCAGCATCAGTGCGACGAACTCCGCTGCGAGCGTTTACCCTTGCAAAATTGCTCTGCGAGTGTTTAGCCTTATGGACGCCGGTAATCCCCGGCGCTGCTATGCTCTTTAATCGATCTGTGCCCCCATGCACCGTGACTCCGGTGCTCGATTATCCCGATGTCGGCGCCGCCGCCGAATGGCTCTCAAACGCATTCGGCTTTACTGTCCGCCTGCGCATCGGCAACCACCGCATCCAGATGAAGGCCGGGGATGGATGCATCGTGCTGGGCGGAGGAACCGTGCCGGTGGACAGCGCGCACCTTGTCATGGTGCGCGTGGAGGACGCGACCAGCCATTGCGAGCGCGCTCGCCGGTTTGGCGCGCGTATTCTCAAGCCTCCGACCGACCATCCCTACGGCGAGCGTCAATACAACGCGCTGGATTTCGCAGGACACCGCTGGGCCTTTACCCAATCCATTGCCGATGTGGCTCCGGAGGAGTGGGGCGGCGAGTCTGTCGACCTTTAAGACCAGACCTCGTGATTTATGGTGTGAGTTGCGCCTATGAAGCAGATTCTCACCCGCCTTGCGCTTACGGTCCCGGTCGTGTGGCTGGTGGTCTCGCTGGTGTTTCTGCTCATCCACCTGGTTCCGGGCGACCCGGTCCAGATGATGCTGGGCGAGGGGGCGACCCCGGCGGATATCGGCGCGCTGCGCCACCAGATCGGCCTGGATCAGCCGCTCGGAACGCAATATCTTCATTATTGGAACGGCGTGCTGCACGGGGATCTGGGCGAGTCGATTCGCATGCACGATACGGTTGCTCACCTGATCTCCGTACGCTACCCGTATACGCTCGCTCTTACGCTGGCGGCGATGGGAATTGCGCTGGTGCTGGCGCTGCCGGCGGGGATTCTGGCAGCGGTGCGGCGGGGGCGCTGGATTGATCAAATGCTTTCGGTGGTGAGCCTGTTCGGGCTGTCGGTTCCCGGGATCGCTCTTGGGCCGGTGCTGATTCTGGTTTTCTCGATCGCGCTGGGTTGGCTGCCGGTTTCAGGCGCCAACGCGGGCGGGAGCGGGATGATCAACTGGCGCTACCTGATCCTTCCCGCGATTACCATGGGCGCCTCGATGGCGGCGATTCTTACGCGCATGGTAAGGACGGCGATGCTCGAGGAGCTGGGCCAGGATTACATCCGCACCGCGCGCGCCAAGGGGCTTGGCGAGATGGCGGTGGTTTGCCGCCATGCGCTGCCCAATGCGCTGGTGCCTGTTGTGACAGTGGTGGGATTGCAGTTTGGCGCTTTGCTGGCCGGCGCCATTGTGACGGAAAAAATATTCAGCTGGCCGGGGCTGGGGCGTCTGGTGGTGGACGCGATCTCAAATCGCGATTATGCGCTGGTGCAGGGCTGCCTGCTGTCGATCGGGCTGACCTACGTGCTGGTGAACCTGCTGACAGACGTGGTGTTTCGCTGGATCAACCCGAGGATGCGCACCTGATCAGAGCCGGCCCTGTTCATAGCGGGGCGAGCGGGACCACTTGCGCCTCGAGCTTGCCGTCGGCGGTCAAGGTCAAAAGGCCGATGGTGACCGGCAGCTCAAACCGGCGCGGCCCGCAGGAGCCGGGATTGAAATAGAGGACGCCTTTTTTGGTGAAGGAACCGGGTACATGCGTGTGACCGTAGAGGACGGCTGCGAATTTTCCAGCTGCAGGGTCGAGATGGAGCGTCTTGAGATCGTGGAGCATGTAAAGGTAACGGTCCTCGGCCAGGACCACATCGGTCTCAGGGAGTTTGGCACAGGGGCCTTCGCGATCGACGTTGCCGCGGATCGCCGTTACCGGCGCGAGGGACTCAAGCTCCTTGAGGATGGAAATTTTGCCCACATCGCCGAGGTGCAGGATGAGGTCGACGCCGGCCAATGCGGGCTTGACTTCGGGGCGGAGCAGACCGTGGGTATCGCTGAGGACGCCGATCTTCATGGTCAGAACCCAAGCTCGATGCGGGTGCGCGGGTCGAGGTGGTCGCGGAGCGCGTCGCCCAGGAAATTGAAGCCGAGAACCGCGCCGGCCACCGCGGCGGCGGGGAAGAGCACCAGGTGCGGCGAATCGAAGAGATGAGAGCGCGCGTCGTTGAGCATCGATCCCCAACTGGGGGCGGGGGCGGGAATGCCGAGGCCAAGGAATGAAAGCGTGGCCTCGGCGAGAATGACGCCGGCCATGCCGATGGCGGCCTGCACGAGAACGGGCTGGACGATATTGGGAAGGATGTGGCGGAAGAAGATTCGCAGGCCGCCGGCGCCGAGGGCGCGGGCCGCGTCGACGTATTCGCGATCCCGCACGGCCATGACCTGGGCGCGCACCATGCGCGCATAGCCGGCCCAGCCGCCGATGGCAAGCGCCAAAATGAGGTTGACGAATCCCGGGCCGAGAAAGGCGGCAAAGGCAATGGCGAGCAGGATGCCGGGCAGGGCCTGAAAGGTGTTCATGGCGAAGGTGGTGAGGACGGTGTCAATCCATCCGCCGAGGTAGCCGGCCAGGCCTCCAATGGTGAGGCCGAGCGCGAGAGAGACGGTGACGACAGTGACGGAGATGGTGAGCGAGAGGCGCGCGCCCCACATGAGGCGGGAGAGCGTATCGCGGCCGAGCTCGTCGGTTCCGGCGAGGTGGGCGGCGGATGGACCTTCAAGGCGGTGAACGAGGTCGATGGCGGCGGGGTCATGAGGCGCCAGCCAGGGGGCGGACAGGCCGCAGAGGATGAAACCGGCGAGAAGCACGACGCCCGCCACGGTCAGCGGCTGGCGCCGGATGCGGCGCAGAAAAACGCCGCGGGCGGCTGAGGAATAAAAAGACATCGGCACAGAAAGAATACGCGACTGAAGCTGAAAACCTGTGTCTAAGGGGATATGAAGTCTTTTGGGCGGGGGTGGTTTTTGTCTTTGGCGCTTGCTGCGCTCTTGTTTTTGCTTCCACGGACGGCGGTTGCAGAGGATGCTAATGGTGTCGTCGTCCAGACTGCGGCCGAGCAGCTTTTGGCGATGGCCAACCAGGCTCGTGCAGAGAATGGGGCTGGACGGCTGGCCTGGGACCCGGCTTTGGCGGCTGCCGCCCTGTACCACTGCAGGCGCATGGTTGCCGAGGGGCCGATCGCTCACCGCTATGGTGGCGAGCCAGACCTGGCTGCTCGCGCGGAGCAGGCCGGAGCGCACTTTAGCCTTATTGAGGAGAATGTCGCGGTGGGCCCAACGGCGGCCATGATTCACGAGGAGTGGATGAACTCTCCCGGACACCGGACGAACCTGCTGAGCCCCGAGGTTGACCGCGTAGGTTTGGCCGTGGTGGCAAGCCGCGGCGTGCTGTATGCGGTGGCAGACTATGAGCGCGCGGTGGAATCGCTGAGCGCGTCCCAGGTGGAGTCGCGCGTGGCATCCCTGATTCGCGTGAGCGGGATTTCAATTCTGGCCGATACGCAGCCGGCGCGGGCCGCATGCGCCACCGACGAAGGTGCGCCGCGTTCCTCGGGCGCGCGTCCTGGCTTTATCATGCGCTGGCAGGACTCCGAACTTGAGCGCCTGCCGCAGCCTCTGACAGAGCGGCTGGCATCGGGCCAGTATCATCGGGCTGCGGTGGGCAGTTGTCCGGCGCAGGGCCAGAGCGGTTCTTTCACCGCTTACCGGGTTGCGGTGCTGCTCTATTGAGCTGCTGCGCATCGGAAGTTACGACGCGGGTGAGGGATTGCCTCCCCGGCTTGCTTCAAGCGCTCTTTCGAGCGCCGACGGAATTTTGACCGAGGCCATGCCGGCGGCGGTTGCCGCTTGAATGCCGAGGTCCGTATCTTCAAAGGCAAGGCAGTCTTTTGGAGCAACGCCGAGACGGGCCGCCGCGGTGAGAAAGGCGTCGGGAGCGGGCTTGCTGTTGGCGTAGTCCTCAGCGCCCACGAGGACGTCGAACTTGTCGAGCAGTCCGACCGTGGTGAGCGAGTTGACGATTGAGTTGCGCTTGCCGCCGGAGACAACGGCGAAGGGGATTTGGCCGTGTTCGGTTTCGATGATCGCGCGCACCTGCGGAATGGCCTGCAATTTGGAGAGCTGCTCAAAGTAGAGGTTCTCCTTGCGCTCAGCGACCAACTCGACGGGGATATTGAGTGAGTTCATCCGGCTCAGTGTGGCGATAATCTCGGTTGCGGGCTTTCCGCCCCAGGCATAGAAAAGCGCTTCATCGAAATGACAGCCCCATTCCGCGAGCGCCTTTTTCCAGGCGATGTAGTGCAGCGGCATGGAGTCAACGATGGTGCCGTCGCAGTCGAACAGATAGGCGCTGAAAGGGCCTTCAGGCAGCTTAAGCTTCACGCAGGAATGAACTCCTTCGTTGAATCGGATGAGGGAAACGGCGCAATGGGACAGAGGTTTAACTTATCTCCATGTGAATTCAATCGGGGTCTCGATAGCAGGGTGCAGGCTCTTATGCACGGGGCAGGTGCGGGCGGCTTGCTCAAATTTCTGCTGGTTTTCGAGGCTCAGGGCATGGGGCACGTGGATTTTGACGGCCAGGCGCGCAATCCTTCTCGGCGGCTCTGCTGTCATTTCCTTTTCGACAACCGCCGTGGTGCCGGCGATGTTGATGTCGAGCGTACGGGCCAGGATGCCCATGACCGTGAGGATGCATGTGCCAAGCGCGGTGGCCACCAGGTCAGTGGGCGAGAAGCTTTCGCCACGGCCCTGATTATCTTTGGGAGCGTCGGTGGTGAGCTCGGTGGCGGAGGGACCGTGCACAGCTTTGCAGTGAAGGTCTCCCTGGTATTCAAGTTGAATAGCGACCATTGTTCTTCCTTTATGAATGCGTTATGGAGGGGGTGCATGCCGCAGACGGCGCGGAACCCGCGTTCGGCGATTCCAGAATTGCCATGCGCTTCTCAGTTCGTGCAAGGTTATCGGCTGCGAGGTCGAACGATTCTGGAATCGCTTTAGCCGGTCCTTCTTCATGGTAGGTGTACGCGGTTGCTTTCCACAAGGCGTCGGGAATTTTGGTAGTGGTTATAGACCATGGGGCTGGCCGCCCCACAGTTCATCGCAGGTTCCAGCCCACGAGGGGCATTTCCGGGCCTGCTCACAGGCTCTCGTTTTTGACGCGTCTCGGGCTCTCTGCTACCTTAGTAGTGGACAATTCAACGCCAAACACTCCTCAGTAGCTCAATGGCAGAGCATTCGGCTGTTAACCGAAGGGTTGTAGGTTCGAGTCCTACCTGAGGAGCCAATAAATCAACAACTTACAGCAAATCTTCAGATTCTCAACCCCACAAAACCCCACAGTAATAACTCGGGTGCTACATGACTTCAAGCAGCGGGAAACGCTACGATCGCGAATCCACCGGTCATCTTTCCATCGACAATATACTTGCGCGCTCCGCCGTGTGCGTGGGGACCTTGCGCTGTGAGTACGCGGAAAAAGTAACCGTGGAACGGCTCGCGATCCGAACGGTCGTAGCTGGCCTGCGCAAGATAGGGGCCAATGGCATTGCTGTCATCGTCGCTGCCGCTGACTGAAGAGAACGGGCCGCAATGTTGGCCTTGACTGCAGGTTAAGTGCTGCGCATATTCCTCGACGGTGTTCGCGCCCACTTCCGCTAAATTAGCATAGTACTGGTTTTCGGCGTCGAAGGCGCCACGCAGGGCGTCGATGGTGTTCATCTCGTTCTCGCCAATGCGGCGATATGAAATTTCGCGCCGGCCGAGGGAGCAATCGAAATACCATGAACCATCGCGCTCGACGATGGGGATGCGTAACGGCCAATTCTCGGCGCCGACGTAGAGTTTGGTCTCGTCGTCGGGTTCTTTTAGCGGCCGGCGCATCTGCTCGTACTTCCTGGCAAACTGGTCGTCTTCGGCGGCACGATCGGCAGGGTTTTCAGTCCATATAACAATGTCACCTGCGTCAGGACCGAGGATGGCGAGCATGTTGCTCTCGTCATGTTTTTTGGCTGCCGTGTATAGAGCGTCGGCGGCCGCCTCCGCGGAGGGAAATGTCTTGTGCTGCGCACGCGGCTGCAGCGACGATCCTGCCCGGATAGCCGAGGCATGCTCGTGGGGTGAATTCAGCGGGGATGTGCCCTGCGCTGGAGCGCGAACGGAAACAACAAGAAAGGTGCCGGGCAGCACAACTGCCAGCGTCACCAACAAATATCGCCAAATCTGTTTTGCATCGCGCGCCATAAGTTTTTTCCTTCGCTGGAATCTTCCAATGGCAATTAAGAGCTTTTCCAAAAATGTCCGAAGTTGCGGTCGAATCACGGGCGCCAGGCCGCTCTAACGCCGGCGGCTTCCGCCGTGGAATCCGCCATCTCCCAACCCTCCTCCGCAGAACCCTCCACCATGCGGTTGGGGAAGGCGTAGCGCTTTCCCATCCGCTTACGCAGCTCGTCCATGAGTGGCCGCGCGCCACAATGCCTTCTGTGATTGGGAGATTGCGCGGGGCGAGGTTCCCTGCAACCCGGATACCTTCGAGCGGCTCTTGGAAGAACTGGGCTTGCTCATGGGGAAGGTTGACGGGACGGTGCTGGTATCCGGGTTGACGTTCCGGGACGATGTTGAGGCGGCTGGACTGTGAAACTCAGCCTGTCTATTTACAGCAGTATTGCGCGAGTGCCCGTCTCGTCTAAAAATACTTTTTTACCCTAAACCCAGCGCGTCTCCCATTAAGCTAAGCGATGTTTCGGATCACAGCGTCCTTGAAGCTTCTTAGACCCGGAAGACGACGGAGCCAAGGAAAGCGTTCGGCTGACTGCGTAGCGAAGCCCCCTATCTCAGCGGCTGAGGTCCCGACGCGTCCAAGATCTTTTGCGCTTATTGATTCACCCCCGTTTGAGGTAGGTCGGGATTCAAAACAGCGGGTTCGGTCGATGCGGAAACATACAATTGACTCGAAGAAGCCCACGGAGTAAATGGAGTCACGGAAAAGGGGGTATGCGGTTTGAATTCCAGGAAACCGCGAATGAAGCGTATCTGCCTGCTTCTTTGCCCATTCTATGAATGAATACCGTGAGGGATTCCCATAATCTCTTTGGTAACTTGTGTGGGTGTCTTCGACGACTAGAATCCCGCCGTCTGCAATGTGCGGAATGCACTGCGATGCCGTGACGATTTGTTGCTCGTTTGTATGGCCACCGTCATCCAGCACAGCATCGACAACTCCCACCTTGGCGAAAAGCTCATGCCAGAATTTCGGATCTGCTTGATTGCCAATGAAGATCTCAAAGCCGTCCGCTTTCCACTTTTGGGCTGCGGGATTTAGATCAATACCAATGATCCGGGCCTTTGATCCGAAGAATTCGCGCCATATGAAGAGTGATCCGCCATTTTGCACACCAATCTCAATGAACGTAATCGGTTTACCTCGATATGTCTCAAACAGTTCGGTGTAAACCTGAAAGTAAGAGGAGTGCTTGATTGAGAGGTAAGGTGACCGCATGTAACAACGGTAGATCTCCAGTTTCTCGATTGGATTTGCTACGAGCTGCGGCGGAGGGCCCGTATACTCTGGTGCGGAGTTCATTGGCCGGCCTTTCTCGATGGGGCAAGACTATTTTAAGTCAAACATCGAATCTGATGACGTTGACCTGCCCCGCTTTTCGCACGGCCGCAGCTTTGCGGCCACAGGTCGCCCCCGCCAAGTACTCTGGGGACAGTTGTGCTTGTGCTGCGGCGGAAAGAACTTGCCACTGAACCATGGCCTGTGAAACACTGTCGGGCTCTGCCAGTGGAAATGAAAGTCGGCTATGAATTCAAGAGAGCGCATCCTGTCATCGTTGAATCATCAGCAGCCGGACCGTGTGCCAATAGATCTTTCTGGATACCGCTCTTCCGGTATTTCCGCGATTGTCTATCCAAAGCTTCGATCCGCACTCGGGCTGCCATCGCGCAGTGTCGATGTTTATGATCCTGTTCAGCAGTTGGCGATCTGTCACGAGGATGTGCTCGATTGTCTTGGTGTAGACACGATCGAGTTGGGCCGGGGCTTCTGTCACGAGGACAAGTGGTGGACTGACTGGACGCTGCCTGACGGCGCTCGCTGTCGCATGCCGGTTTGGGCCAAACCGGAAAAGGTTGGCACTGACTGGGTGCTTCGATCTGCTTCGGGCAGAGTGATTGCCCGCATGCCGGAGCAATCGTTCCACTTTGATCAGGCTTACTGGCCATTTCTTGATGGCGAAGAGGATCTGTCCCGGATTGAAGAGCTTTATCCGGAGCACATGTGGACCGGCGTGGCTTCGCCCCCGGGTCCATCGATTTCCAGCGTCGAGGAACTGGCGGCCGGCTCACGCACCCTCCGCGCCAGTACGGAGCGCGCCATTTTGGGCCTGTTCGGTGGCAACCTTCTCGAGATGGGGCAGTTCTACTACCGAATGGATAATTTCCTGATGATGCTCGCCGGGGAGCCCGTTCGAGTTCATCGTTTTCTCGACGCACTTGTTGAGATTCATCTACGCAATCTCGAGCGATATCTGACTGCGGTTGGCGATTCAATTGACGTGATTGTCTTTGGAGATGATCTTGGCGCCCAAAACAGTCCCCAGATCTCGCCACGCATGTATCGCGAGTTCTTTAAGCCCCGTCACGCGGTTATGTGGGCGCGCGCGAAACAACTTGCCAACGTGAAGGTCATGCTCCATTGCTGCGGAGCGGTGCGGCCGCTGCTGCCTGATCTTATTGACGCCGGCCTGGACGCAATCAATCCAGTGCAAGTGAGTTGCCGCGGCATGGAAGCGGAAGGTCTTAAACGAGACTTTGGGCGCGACCTCACTTTCTGGGGTGGTGGCTGTGACACGCAGAGGATACTTCCGCGCGGCACGCCCGCCGAGGTTCGCGAACACGTTCTCAACCAATGCGAAGTGCTTGCGCCGGGCGGGGGATTTGTCTTTCAGCAAGTCCACAACATCCTGGCTAACGTTCCGGTGGAGAACATTCTGGCTATGTTCGAGGCCGTGCGCGACTACAACAGTCAGCGAGCGAAGTGAGCTATGGCAGAGTCCGTCTGGTGCGGTTTGGCGTTAACCCTTCTCGCGGGTTTGGGCTCAGGAAACTGCATGTTGCCGCTCAAGTTCGCCCGGCGCTGGAACTGGGAGAACCTGTGGCTAATCTTCACTCTTGCCTCATTGGTCGTAATTCCGTGGTTGCTCGCGGTGATTCTTGTTAATAGACTCGGCACCGTTTACGCCACGGTGGGCATTGGTCAAATGATTTTGCCCTTTTTGCTAGGTGCCGGTTGGGGTGTAGCACAAATCTTGTTTGGATTGTCCATTGCGCGGCTTGGGCTGGCGCTCGGGTACGCCGTCATCATAGGTCTCGGATCGCTCGGTGGAACTCTCATTCCACTTGTCCTTAAGAACCGCGCAGTGCTCGCCACGCCCAAGGGCGCGCTTATCCTCGCAGGCCTTTCCATTATGGTGGCAGGGATTGCGGTCTCGGCTCGAGCAGGAAGCCAGCGAGAGAAGGGAAGCAAGGATTCAGCAGGTTCCGGCTATGCAGCCGCGCTGGCTTTGGCGATTTTGTGCGGGCTGATGGCTCCCATGATCAACTACGCGTTTGCATTTGGCCAGGCAATCGCTAATCGCGCTGCGGAACTCGGTTCATCGCCTGCCCAGGCAGCGTACGCGGTTTGGCCCATTGCGCTCGCAGGGGGCTTGCTGCCGAACCTTTGCTACAGCGTTTTTCTTCTTTCCAAGAATGGAACCTGGGGCCTGTTTCGCGAATCGTCAATGCACGACTCCTCCCTTGCTCTCTTGATGGGAATCTTGTGGATGGGCGCTTTCGCAACCTACGGCGTGGCTTCGGTCTATCTCGGCCGTCTCGGGACCTCGGTTGGTTGGGGCCTCTTTCAGATTTTCATGATCATTACTGCCAATTCAGGTGGCTTGCTTGTGGGTGAGTGGCGTGACGCATCAGCAAGCGCACGGGGAAAGCTTTATGCAGGACTGGCACTGCTGGTTGCGGCAACCGTGCTGCTGGCCGCCGCCAATCGGTGAATTGGCCTGGGTATGGGATGAGAATCGCCATCCTGGTTGAGACCCATGATTCAACGAAGATGCTTCAACATCATGAGGAAGCTCTCGCTGCAGGCACATGGGCTCACCGGTGTGGACAGAGGCACGTAAACCAAGTCCTCAACGTGTTCCGAAGCCGCCGGAAGGCGCGATTCCCAGCGTTGTGATTGCCGGTGAAGGGAATCACGTAACCCGCCTGCTGCAAAGCCGGATGAAGGGGTCGCCTTTTCACTCACCCGCGGGAGGCAGCCGCTGCTTCCGGTCCTCCGAATTCCCGTTCACCTGCCCAACTCCAGCCTCGCGGTGCACACTCCGTGAGTTGGAGCTATAGCAACTCCCGAATTGCTGTATACCGAAGCGATGGAGCCAAGGGGCTCTTTCATCAAGAAAAAGCCACCTCGTATGCGGCAGAAAAGTCCACACATTTTTGGGAATTGCTCTACTGCAAGCCCGACTGAGTTGCCTGTACAGCGCAGATTCCCACGCCGTTACCGGTCGTTCCATTGCCTAAACAAGTCTCGGCCGAAACGGAATTGAAATAGATCTCCGATCCGCCGCCGGTAGCCGCATTGTCGATCACGATGCCGCTCGTACCGCCGGCTTCGGTCAACCCGTCCACCGGTGAACCGGTTGTATTGGTGCTGGTGCTGACGTTGTAGTTATAGACGCAGGCGCCTGTGCACGTCGAGCCGCCGGTAGCCTTGCCGGAAGACTCAACGCTCATAAAGAGCCAGTCAATGCTGCTCGTAGTGTTGTAGAACTCGGTGACCCCCGAGCATTCCGCCGGAGCAGTGGTGGGGGTGCTGAACGTGTTCACCGTAGGGGTGGTAATGGTGGCCAGGGGGATCTGATACAAGACCCCATCGGCGCAGCCGTAAATGTTGCCCGTGGTTCCATTGCCCGTAAAGTAGGCGTTGTCGAAGGTGCCGGCGCGCTGAATCGTTGTTGCGCTCGCGGGGCGGACGCCCTTTGTACCGTTGGGGTAGTAGATACTCGTGCCGTAGTCAGGGGTGCCGGTGGTGAAGGTGGTAGTCGCTGGGAAGCGGTTGATGTAGCTGGGCCTATAGTCTGCCGTATCGTCGCTGTACCCAACGAACTGGTAAACATAATCCGTCCCGCTGCTGTCGTCCACAAGCACGGAATCCATTCCAGCGGAATCGTACTCCAATTGGCCTGAGGCAACCGGGGTTCCGGGCGCAGTTAGCGACGCGCCCGCGGGAATCTGGTGAAGGAAGCCGCTCGCGTCGCCCACGAAGATGTCGTTTGAAACGCCATCGTAAACAGGCGAGTTCAGAATGGGTTTTGCCTCGGTGCTCGCCGCCACCGGCCAGCCGGTCGTCTCTTCAGAGGGCGTTCCAGCGAAGACGCCGTTAAACTCGTGGAGGTAGCCGAGATCGTCGCCTACGTACAGGGTGTCGGTGTTGCCGTTTGAGCCGCCATAATAGACATAGAAAGGCGCCGAGTTGGTGTCGGGTACCACGGTTCCGACTGTTTTATCGTAGAAGTTGAACGTCGTGTAGCAGGGTCCGGTGCAGCTCCGGTAGTTGGCGGCTGTGGTCGCCGCTGGAGAATCGGGAGCTCCGACGCCTGCATCATAACCAATTCCAATCTTCAGCAACACGAGTTGAGCCATCCCGGTGATGGTCATCGTATCGCCCGTTCGGGTGCGGGTGGCGCTTGCGCTAAGCGTACCCTTGGTTCCGCTCGTGACTGTCGCAATGGTTGTGCCTGCAGGAATTCCCGAATGAGAAGCGATAATTATAGACCCAACGTCGCTGGCAACGAGGCCCGATGCGACTGAGAAGGCTGTGCTGCCAGTCGTGAAAGCGCCCCCTGTAAGTGAGCCGCCGCTCGTGGTCTGGACGTAGGCCACCTGGTCACCGTTAAGAGAAAGGACAGGCGACGTGTTGGCCAGTCCGCCGGTGTTGATGGACAACAAAATGCCAGGCACCGTAGAACCGCAGGTCGTCTTATAGAGATCGTCGTAGATCATTACACTGGCCTGGGTGCTGCTGCCGACGATTCCGGTTGGGAAGACGACATAGTCACTGCAGCTTTGCACAGTTGGAGATTCAGATCCATACTTCGCCGGGTAATGGTTGGTCAGCAGCCCACCCGTGCCGCCGGAGGTCATGCTCCAGTCCCGCTTGGTCTCCGATGTTGGGCCGCTTGACCATTTTTTATGGCCGATAGGCCATCCGCGGCGAGCATTGTCTCCAAAGCCGGTGGGCCCAGACTCCTCAGACCCCACGCCCGCAGAAGCGCCTCCGGCATCAGAGATCCAATGCCTGCGGTATTCGACGTCGATCCCCGCTGGTCCCTGCACCGGCAGGTTCTTCTTCAGTTCCTGGATCACATAGCGAGGCTCATTGACGATCTTCTGCCATTGCGGATAGTGGCCGCCCTGGATTGCATCCTGTTCGGTGCCGGGGTTGGCGAAGAACACGTGGTGGTGGGTCCAATCGTCCGGAACGCCGGTGATATTGATCTCGCCGGCTCGAATTGCCGGTGCGCCCTGCCCGAATAAATGGAGGCTAAGCGTGATGAAAGCTGTGATTGCAGAGGTGATCAACCACCCAGGACGGGGCAAGCTAATGTTTGACATTATTGAAAGTCTCAAGTGGGCATGCGGGCATGTCAATGACGCAGAGATGGGGGGGAACCCCAAGCGTACCCAGGCAGGAACTATGCCCTTCCGCCAGGCGGCCTCGCGAGCTCATAAGGCACTCACCTGAATGGCAGGCAGTTGCCTTCGGCGTGCTACGAAGCCCACATTCGGCCAGTTTTGTGAAGGATTCAGCTTTTGTTTTTCCTGGCGATCAACGAGTCATTGCCGCTTTGCGCCGCGAACTATCGAAGATGAGTTAGCATCAAAGAATACTCGCGCACATGTCTTTCGGGGTGAGAAAGTTATGTACCGGACGTCAATTGCATTCATTTTTTGGGTCCTTTTCTCTACAGTAAGCGCTCAAACCACTCCTCCATCTCCGGGTCCCTCCCGCGGATTCGTCACTGTCGTCCAAAGTGCATTCCATGATGGCTCCGGAACCCCCCTGCGTATTCAGGGGATCAATGTATGCAACAAGTCCAAAGACGAAGGATTCATCGGAAATCTGGGTCGGGCCGACTTTGAGCGGATTCACAGTTGGGGCATGAATGCCGTACGACTGTGCATCTTCTGGGAGGGATTGGAGCCCAGCCCGGGCGTCTTCGATGACGCATATCTGAACCGTATTGCAGGTCTGGTGGCCGAAGCCAAGGCTGAGGGGCTTTATGTTCTGCTCGACATGCACCAGGACCTCTACAGCAGGAAGTTCGGCGATGGAGCGCCGCTATGGGCAACGCTGGATGAAGGAAAGCCGCAGGCCCAGGTTTCCGATTGGAATGACGCCTACTACGTCAGCCCTGCCGTGCAGACGGCTCTCGATCACTTCTGGGCAGACAGCAAGGCGCCGGATGGAATGGGTTTGCAAGAGCATTATGCAAAGGTCTGGCAGCATGTTGCGCGGCGTTTCAAGGATGAGCCCGCCGTGCTCGGCTACGACATGATGAACGAGCCATTCCCAGGCAAGGACGCCGGACTTCTTGAGTACACAATGCTGGCCCGGGTTGCTGAACTGCTCGCCAGCAAGCCCGGGCAACCACATCCATCCGTCGATGAATTGTTGAAGATGGAAGGCGAGAGTGCGGGGCGAAAGCAGCTCACGCTGTGGCTTGCCGACATCGACCTCTATCGCGGAATGCTTGATGCCGGCGCTCCCATCATGCAGGATTTCGATCGCAACCGGCTGATGCCTATGTATGAACGTGTCCGCAAGGCGATCCGCTCTGAAGATAAGAAGCACATCCTGTTTCTGGAAGCGGCCATGTCTGCCAACCTGGGAGTGGAAACCGCCATCGCACCCCTGCGCGACGAGTCAGGAGTGCGTGATCCGCAACAGTCCTATTCTCCCCATGTCTACGACATTGTGGTCGATACCGACATGTTCGCCTTGTACGGCTATCAGCGCGTCGCTATGATCGTGGACCACCACCGAAGCTTCGCGCAGCGCAACCAACTTCCGGTTTTGGTGGGAGAGTGGGGGGCCTTCTATCTGGATCCCGCGGCTGCGCCGGCAACGGCTGAAATGAAGCAACGCTTCGCGCATTATGGATTTGGCGACACCTACTGGTCATACAGCCCGGAGATGAGCAACTGGGCCGGCCTCGACGCGTTGAAGGTGCCTGCGGCGAGGAGATAAAGCAAAGGGGAGCAGTCGTCGGAGTTTCTCTCCGCTTATAGCGGTTTCAGGATTGCTCGACCCAGAGGCATTGCACTCAAATCGACCCGACCCCAAGAAGGGGCGACCTGGCACGAAGCACAATCGGGCATACCTATCCTGAAACCGCTCTGGTTCACACCCTATTGCAGCAGCAGCGAAAGCGGTTTCCGGCGGAGTCGAAAGTCGCTCGGTCAAAGCAAACCTGGATTCAGAAGTCCCCGATGAGTGCGCGTACACGGTGTGTTGTGCGGAGAGTTTTGCGATAGAGCGCGGTCTTTCCTGCGGGTGTTGAGTCTGTCTAAAAGGGTTGGATAAGGCGTCGAAAGATCAACTGATTCCATTTTCCAATGAGCGCATGCGCCCGGTGCGACACGCAAAAGGCGTCAATACCCGCCGATGTTTTCCGGAATCAGACCTTTCTGATAGCTCAGGGCTGCGTTGCGTTGGTCTTTGATGAGGCGACGATTGGCGATCAGACGAACCCACCACGGTATTCGCCCGATCTTGTACCCAGAAGCCCGGGCGATCACATAGGCCTGCGCGCACTTTTCAAAGAGTTCCGAATTGAAAAGCACACGCTCGCAGGTCATGCCGAGGCAGAGCAACTGTGTTCCTGAAATTGCGGCGTTGCCTTGGCGCGAGAATTTCTTACACAGCTTCTCGAAGCTGACTGAAGAGGAGCAGTCGACAGGCCTGGAAGGCGTGCCAATATGCCTTGCCTGCTCGTCAAACAGAGTCGGAAGAACTCCACCAAATCCGGCTAACAGCCTTGCTCCGCGGGGACTGGAAAGCGCGATGGCGCCGACGTCGCTACGTGCGGAGTAAACTGCGGCATGCAGCTTCGATTGATTGTCTGGGGCGTCGAAGGAAATGCTTCGCAGGTCGCTTTCGCAGATATCCCGCCAGTTCAGCAACCCTGAAACGAAGAGCATTCCGCACTCCCCTGGAATGAGGAGTGAAAAGCTGTCGGAAGATGATTGCAGCAGCCCTTTTGCGGCGAGTCGGCGGCATCCGGCCATCAGGTGTTCTTGAATCTGCATTTGTTTCCTCAAATCCAGGCGATTAGACAAGCTTCAAGACATCTTCAAAGCGATTGAGTGCATCGTCGATGACGGCATCTGTATCGGCCAACCCGGTGTAAATGCGGCTTCCAGCGAGTGTCACAATGCCCTGCGCACTAAACGCGGCGCCAAACTCTTCCATCACTTGTTTGCGGGTTTCAGCCTCGCGCAAGACCTTAATCGGATTGCGCATACTCAGCAACATGACGCCGGACGTCTGCAGGTGCACAATCGATCCCTGGTTATAGGTGACATACGGAAGGCAGAGGCGGTCGATAATACCCTGCAAACCTTTGCGCAAACGGTCGCCTGCCAGGCCGGCCTTAACTGCGGCATTGGTGCGGCGCATTTCTTCGATGGCGAAACAACCCGCGGCACAGGAGAGCGGATTGGCGCTCAATGTCCCGCCAACAAAGGCGCGCTTTTTCGCCGTACTGATGCCGCCCGCGAGCAGCATCATGACATCGCGACGGCCACCGATGCCGCCGGCCATCGGATAGCCTCCAGCAAGGCACTTGCCAAGTACAGTAATGTCGGGCTTGACTTGGAAATATCCCTGCGCGCCTCCCAGGCCGGCGCGGAAGCCGGTAACGACTTCATCGAAGATCAGCAAAACGTCAAATTCATCGCAAAGCGTGCGAAGCTGCCGATTGAAGTCACGATAAACTGGACGCGTGCCACTCTCTGGGCCGAAGGGTTCTACGATGATGGCTGCAGTCCCTCCGCGCAGCCGGTTCAACAACAGAGTGCGACGCAGCGAATCGAGATTGTTGGGAAAACGCTCCTGGATATATGCGGTTGCTGCCCTCGGGATACCGATGGCCTCGCGCCGCCCGGTGCCGGGAATGCGCATCCCGTAGACCATTTGATCGCTCCAGCCGTGGTAAGCTCCGCCGATCTTGATGATCCACTTCTTGCCCGTATAGGCGCGGGCAAGGCGTATCGCCGCCATGACGGCCTCGGTGCCCGAGCCCAGCATTCGGAATAACTCGATCGAAGGCATGGACTCATGAATCATCTGGGCCAGCCGGACTTCATATTCATGAAGGAGGCCGGTGACCGGACCGCAGGTGTCAAGCAACTGCTTAACCTTCTCACGGACAAAATCGTTATTGGAGTCCAGCAGCGTAGGGCCGCCCGCTTTGAGGAAGTCGATGTAGCGATTGCCGTCGACGTCTGTTAAAAGCGCGCCCTTTGCACTGACCATGGCCAGGGGGAACGGGTAGTTGAAGGCGAGATTGTGCTGCACGCCTCCAGGAATGACTGTTTTGGCTTCTTCGGAGAGACGCTTCGATCCGGAACAGTGCTGATCGAAGTAAACGAGCACCTTCTCCATTTCCGGGCGTCGAATGGGTCGAATGGGCTGTTTAAGCAGCTCCTTCAGCCGCGCATAGATTTCACCCGTGTCGTGCCATTCCGAGATACCGGACTGAGGGGATGAAGCGGCTTGATTCGCCGCTGGAATGGCAACAGAAGAAGAGCTCATTGCAATGACTCCTGACCATCGTTGTGAGAAAGCAAGTATTGAACATCGGCGTGCCATGGCAAGGGCTCCGCCAGGCTGCGCTTGGACATGGCATTGCGAAAGAAGAGGCTGCAGGAAGATTCAAGAGCTTCAAGACGCTGCACGGCCTGATGGACTGAAGAACCGCAGCAGATGACACCGTGATTCCGCATTAGATAAGCGTGCGCATCCGTAGACAGGCGCTTTAAGAGCCGGTTTGCGAGCCAAGTTGTGCCCGACGGTGCGTAGCCGAGACAAGGGACGATTTTTCCCAGCACCTGCTGATGTGAGGGAATTTGCGGAATCAGATCTTTGCCGAGGAGGGAATAGGCGCTTGCGATCGGTTGATGGGTGTGGAGACTGGCATTGCAATCTTCATGCTTTCGGAAGACAGCCGCGTGGAGACGCAGCTCCACGGAGGGGCGACGGTTACCGAAGATACAAGTCAGATCGTCAAGGCGCACAACGCAAATGTCTTCGGGCGTCATAACGTAATAGTCCGATGCCGAGGGAGTGATGGCAAAATGGTTGGCGCCTGCGCGGCAGGCGATATTGCCGCTTGTGCCTGCCAGAAATCCCTTCTCCGCCAGTTGAAGGCAGGTGGCGAGAACCTCACGACGTTCGGCGAGAAAACTCATCGCTGCACGCTCTCACTTCTGTTGATCCTGTGATAGAAAGGCCTAAGCTGCCGGTGAGCCAGCCGGAAGCGCGCGAAGAGCTCATCGTAAACAGCCGCACTGCCGGGTTGCGGAACGTAAACCTGGCGTATCAGAGTAATCGAGGGAACCTGCTCAAAGGAAAGAGTGCCAATGCCGATGAACCCGAGGAAGGCTGCGCCGATTGCGTTGGTCTGAACGGGTGCGACCGGCTGAAGCACGGGAATCTTTAAGACATCCGCGAAGATCTGGCACCAGAGGTTGGATGTCGCTCCTCCTCCGACCAGCGTGACTTTGTCGATGGGGCTGCCAAGGAACTGGTTAAAGGGCTCAAGCATCCAGCGCGTGTTGAGTGCAACGCCTTCCAGAACCGCGCGAATCATGTCGCCGCGTTGGTGGCGCAGCGAGAGGTTGAGAAAACCGGCCCGCAGGGTGGAATCGTCCACAGGGGTGCGTTCGCCGAAAAGCCAGGGCAAATAGAGAAGATCATGCGACCCCGGTGGCATTGCGGCAGCGAGCTGTTCGATGGCGAAATACGGATCTTCCGGTATCCCGGTGTTCAGCTCATCGACCGGGAAGAGCAGCCTGTCTTTTAGGAAACTAAGGCTGGAGCCGGCTGAAGATTGCAGGCCGATCGCCATGTATCGTTGGGGAATTGCGCAGGGCACAGCGGCAATCTGCGAGAAAATATCGGTCTTCTTAAACGGCACATGGGCGCCGATCCAGGAAGACGTGCCGATGTAGATGTGTGCATCCATGTCCCGAACTGCGCCGGAACCGACTCCCGCTGCGGAGTTATCGACAGCGCCGGCGATGACGGGCGTTTCTTCCGGCAGCCCCAATTCCCGTGCCGCCTCTGGTGAAAGAGGACCCAGACGATCGGTGCAGGAAACAATCTCAGGGAACTTATCGGCATCAATGCCTGACTGACGGATTAATGCGCGATCGTAATGAATTCTGCCGGGGTCGCGGTTATCGGTGACCCAGGAAGTCAGAATGGAATCCACTGTGGCCGTGAATCGTCCAGTGAGACGAAGATTCATGTAATCCAGAGCATTGAGGAATTTAGAGGTTCGCGAATAGATATTCGGATATTCTTCCTGAATGAATGCCATGTGTGCCGCAGGATCTTTGCCGGAGAGCGCGGGAGCGCCGCCAGTGCGGGAAATCCAGCGGGCCAGCTTGAGGGGCCCGTAGCCAAAGACGGAGAAGAAGCGATTACCGGCTCTTCGCCGGATTTGCCTGGCGCCTCGCATGTCGAGCCAGGAGAGAGCACGGTGCAGAGGAACTCCGTTTCGATCGACGGGAACGGTGCATTCGCCCTGACAGGAGCAACAGATGGCAACAACCTGGCCACCGGATCCTGGAAGCTGTGCGATCAATTCCCTGGCCGCCTCAAGAAACGCCTGCCACCACTCCAGAGGGTCCTGTTCTGCGCCGACGTCATCCACAAAGTGCAAGGTGACAGGCCGAAATGCCCACGCCAGAACATTCCCCGCCTGATCCACGAGTGCGCATTTGCAGCCGGAGGTCCCAAGATCCACCGCAAGCACGAAATCGTTGAAAGAGCTGAGTTTCACATTCAAGTCCGTTCTCGGCCATGCTGAAACGTCTGATTTAGAATATGAGCGATAGTCATATTAGTCAATCGAAGAATTCATGGTTCCGAAACCACCGTCAGCCCGGCTCTGGCCGAAGAGCGCAATTATGGCTAAGGTTAACGCAAGTTCTTGACATGACATACGAAATCCTTCTCTAATTGCGATTCATCCCTGCATGTTGCGAGGACGTTTCAACGTCTGTAATTATGCCTCGGTCGATGAGGACAGAATCTTAGCGTTTGTTCGGCAGGTGTCATGCTGAAGTCACTTTTTCCGCGAAGCAGGGACCGGGCAATTCTACTGCCCGCAATCGGGGCACAGCTGATTCTGGGCACAACCATGAGCCTGCTTCCGGTCTTCGTCGATACTCTGCGACTCAAGGCCGGGCTGTCCGCAACAGGAGCCGGCTTTCTGGTCAGTGCCGAGTTGGCGACGGCTTCGTTGACCACGCTTCTTTTGAGCGCCTGGGATCACGCGCACTCGGTGCGCAGGTGGGCGCTCGCAGGCGGATTTTTAGCGGTGATGGGGACACTGTTGACGCTTCTCTCACCGGCGTTGCCAAACCTCGTGGCCTCCCGGTTGGTGGTTGGAATCGGAGCGGGCATTGTGGGCGCCGAAGCTATGCGCGTGCTGGCCCGGGGCATCGACCGTGAACGGCTCATCGCGATCGTGACCATCGCTTCCATTGTCAACGCCGCGATCTTGTTTGCAGTCCTTCCCCGGCTGATTGACCATTCCGGTTACCGCGGACTGTATTTCTGCCTGTTGCTGGATTTTGTGGCAGGTGTCTTTCTGCTCATGCGGCTGCCGGCGGTGCCTGTCAGGCGCTGGGGACAAAAAATGGCCGGGCCGGAGCACCTCTCATTGCCTGCCATTGTCGTAGTGTCGTCCGTATTCCTGACGCAACTTGGGCAAGGAGCGTTCTGGAGTCTGGATGGAGTGTATGGCAGGGCATCTGGCCTCAGTGCAGATTCAATCGGATTCATTCTGGCGCTTTCCACACTGGTTCTTCTCGTAGGAGCTTCCGGAGCGGCCTGGGCGGGCGAACGTTTTGGACTTTTCCCCGCGCTTTTTTTCCTGTTGGCCACGAATGCCGTATCCATTGTGCTTGTCGGCACAGTGCCTGTTCACTGGGTCTTTGTCGCGGCCAATATCCTGCAGGCCTTAACCAATCTTTCATCCCTGATATACCAGTTAGGTCTATCGGCGAATATCGATAGACTGGGGCGCGCCGTGGCGGCAGCAACCGCGATGGTCACTCTGGGTAACGGCGTCGGACCGGGAGTGCCTGCGATTCTGGGTTCATATCTGACTGCGTCCCAAATTGCAGTACTTATTCTCGGAATTGATGTGATCGCCATGGGACTTTTCAGCCTTGTTTTGTTGCGCTGGCACAAAGGTGTCAGGCGCCAGACGTCGAATGTCTGAGTGATCGAGACTGCCAAATCAGCGCTGAGCAACATTGACGCCGTGCACTACTGACGATGATGACGAAGCAACAAGACTGAAACAGTAAACTACAGCACAGGATGCATATGGCCGTCGTCGACTTTTCGCAGATTCCCGAAAACCGGATTACGCAGATGCGTGCGACGGTTGATGAGGGTGTTGCCAAAACTTATGACTGGAGAATTGCGCGTCTGGACGGAATTCTGCGATTTCTTGAAGAGCAGGAATCACAGATACTCGAGACACTCAGGGCTGATTTGGGGCGCTGCGCGATGGAAACCAGAAGCGCCGACATTTTCATGGTCCGTGCCGAGGTCAACTTCCTGAAGCGCAACCTGCGCCGCTTGATGGGTCCGCAATATGTCCGAACTCCGCTGGCGGTTATGCCCGGCAGAAGCTGGATCAGAAGGGAGCCATATGGACTGGCGCTGATCTTCGGCACGTGGAACTTTCCCTATCAGCAGATCCTGATTCCGCTGGCAGGCGCCCTGGCGGCAGGCAATCTGGCGGTCGCCAAGCTCTCTGAAAATGCGCCCGAGTCTGCCGCATTGATGGCGACGGAACTGGAGCGCTACCTGGACCCAGAGGCAGTCGTCGTTGTGGGCGGTGGAGCGGAGAATGCCGCTCGTCTCTTGCAGATGCGTTTTGACACGATTCTCTATACGGGTTCTAACCGAGTCGGCAGGATCGTGATGAAGGCGGCGGCGGAAAACCTCACGCCAGTCACACTGGAATTGGGTGGCAAGAATCCGGCTTTGGTTCTCGAAGACGCGGACTTGAAGACTGCAGCGCGACGGATCGTTTGGGGACGATTCATGAACGCCGGACAGTTATGCGTGGCTCCGGATTATGTTCTGCTGCCGGAGTTTCTGCGCCCCAAATTCCTCACCCTGCTGCAGGCTGAGATAGAAAGCCTCTACGGTGTCGATCCCAAGGCGAGCCCTGACTTTGGACGGATTGTTAACAGCGCGCATTTCAATCGTCTGATCGGGATGCTCAGTGAAGGGACTGTCGTCTACGGTGGACAACACGACAGCGAGTCACTGTTCATTGCGCCCACACTTCTCACGGACCTTCCCGCAGAGGCGGCTGTCCTGCAGGAGGAAATCTTTGGACCGATTCTTCCTGTCGTTGGCTACAAAAACCTTGACGAAGCTTTCCGGTCTATTCGCCGGCATTCCAAACCTCTTATGTTTTATCTGTTTACGAAGGACCGCTCCGTGCAGGATCGCGTGGAGCGTGAGATGAGTTCGGGCAGCCTGCTGATCAACGATACAATCCTTAATCAGATTGTGACCGGCCTGCCATTTGGCGGCGTTGGAGGAAGCGGAATGGGCGCAATCCATGGCCGCTTCACTTTCGATGCTTTCTCTCACGCAAAGGCAGTTGTCAGGAAGCCTTTCTGGATGGATATCGACGTCCGGTATCCACCGTTTACCGCCTTGAAGGAGCGGATCTTGCAGTGGTTGATGTCTGGTTAGCGTGCTTTTGTGGGGTTTAGTTGCGCGTTTTCCCAGATCCGGAGGATCTGACTTTCGATTCCGCGTGGAGATCGGGATTTACCAATTCGGCGATCGCAGCCTTCAAGGAATTGAGAAGCCGCGCACGGTGCGGTTCGGGCAGCCCCAAAGCTAATCGGGTAGTCGAGCTGGACATTTCGACTGCGATTAAAGCCCGGTCATAAAGCCATCGATGATTTACCCGGGGATGCACCTTTTGCAGGAAATCAGCGATGAGGCGCGCATTCTGCAGAGAATCTTCCACGTTGAGCGCGCGTAGCTCAAGGGACGCAGCAACGCAACTCCAAATCTCGATAAAGGCAGGATTGGAAGCCTGTAACTCGGACATGCGATCCACGATCATTCCGATAAGATGCCTGGACTGGTCCGTTTCTTTCTCAAGGGACTGGCGAAGACCGTCGGCCAGGGCATTCGTGATATCCGCAGTGTAGCGCGACCAGATCTCGCGCACGATCGCCAGCTTCATGGGAAAGTACTGATAAACCGTAGCGATCGGCATATTGGATTCCCGTGCGATTTCGCGCATGGAAATACTCTCGTATCCGTGTGCTGCAAACAGTCGAAGAGCCGCATCCAGAACCCGCTCGAAACGGTCCTGACTTCGTTTCTGTTGCGGCTGGCGCTTGATCTGAGTTCGATTCTCAACATCCATCATCTGGACTTACCTCGGTCGCATCGCATTGCCATCCAACAAGAGTTATATCTTCCTATTGGTTCGAAGTGATCTCACCGGGATGGCATTAATAGGAAAGTCTCAGGAGAAAACATCTCCTATAACGACAGACTACCGATCGGAAATACAAGGGGAGGGTCGAAGCTACTCAATTGTACAGACCGGAATCGGGGTCGTTCGTCCGGGCATAACGAATCAGCACGGGCTCCCAGGCGGTCATCCAAATCCAACCAGTGCGGTGACAACTGAGGGGATTGGCAACAGTTTGAACCGGCCCTATGACCGAGTTGTCCAGAATATGCACGTTAGTGGCACAAACCTGCCACCAGAGAGCGCAGATTCAAGCAGACCTCGCTGGAGACATCGAAGTGTTTCAGAAGGTGAGCATAAGACTTCTTTGCGAGATATATCAGAATGCTTCTGGAAATGCCAGATAAATGTCATTCAAGGCCGGATATATTTGGCAAATGAATTCATGAAGATCAGGATAACTCCCTTCATCAATCTTGATAGAAGCGAACCCTGCCGATTTTCAAATACGCAATCCGGATAGAGTTCCTGCTTCCTACAAGGCGGATCATCTGGAAGCAGCGCGTGCAAATAGTACTTGCAAACATCTTATAACATAATCAATACTCATGTATTATGCTTTGGGTTTGAGAGGTGTGCGATGACCGATGGGCGCGGGCATTTCTCCGTCCTGTTCCTTCTCGTACTTCTGCCCGCGGCTCCTTCAATCTGCGCGCGGAAGGACTTTTACCAATCTGCTGGATCACGCCAATCTGAATGATCCGCAGCTTGATATCACAAATCCGAATTTTGGAAAATCACCTCAACCCGCGGGGCGGACTTTGGCAACAATCGTACGGCCAGGTCTATATCCGGTTGGAGCTCTAATTGATTCCCGATCGTAGAGAAATGACCATGAATACTCGCTTGCGCTCTCAGAACGTATTTCAGTTTTCAAGCCTTGCAGGGGGCCTCATCTGCGCCATCCTTGCCTGGCAGGCGACTACCGTCGTCTGCGTCGCACAGCCGGCTACCAAGCCAGTTCCCGGCATTGAGAAGACAGGCAGTTCATATCGCCTTCTCGTTGACGGCAGCCCTTATCTGATGCTTAGTGGCCAGGTGCACAATTCCGATACCTCGAATCTGGACGATCTGAATCGGTCACTAGATGTGCTGGCAAACTGGCATGCCAACACTGCTGAAGTTCCTATTTACTGGGAGGCGATCGAGCCCGCAGAGGGTCAATTCGACTTCAGCTCCGTTGACATGGCAATCCAGGCTGCGCGCAAGCGGGATCTGCATCTGGTGCTTCTGTGGTTCGGAACATGGAAAAACGGTGAGAGTCACTATGTGTCCGAGTGGATGAAGCGCGACAAGCAGAAATACACTCGCGTGCGGGGTGCACGAGGCGAAGAGATGGAAATCATTTCACCTCTCTGCCGTAGCGCCATGGAAGGCGACGCGCGTGCGTTTGCTGCTTTGTTGCACCACGTAAAGAGCGTCGACGAGGGTGAGCGCACAGTACTGATGGTGCAAGTGGAAAATGAGCCCGGCCTGTTCGGAACGGACCGCGACTACTCGGAGGCAGCAAGCGAACTGTTCGGCCAGCCCGTCCCGAAGGAACTGCTCAGCTTCATTGAGAGTCATCGCCAGCAGCTCTCCGCTCCGATGGCTGAGGAGTGGAATCGGTCGCCGAAGTCCGGCAACTGGAAACAAGTCTTTGGCCAGCTAGCGCCGGAGGCGTTCAGCGCATGGCTGATCGCCGATTATGTGAACACGGTAGCGAGCGCCGGCAAGCATGAGTATCCATTGCCCATGTACGCCAATGTCTGGTTGATCGAAGGCGAGGAGCGAGCCGGCCGATGGCCTAGCGGTGGCGCAACTTTAAATGTGCTCGATGTGTGGAAAGCCGCGGCGCCTGCCATCGACATTCTGGCCCCCGATATCTACTACCCCAAGTTCTACGATGTTGCCGCTCAATATACCCGGCCGGATAACCCGCTCTTTGTACCGGAGACGAACTTCAATCCATACTTCATTCCCTTTGCGTATACGGCATTTGGCAACTTCAATGCGATTGGCTTCAGCCCCTTCGGGATCGATGATGTTGCAAACGGCGGCCCGGCAGCGGCGATCGGCGCCGGATTTGAGGATACCTACCGCGTACTGCGTCCGCTTCTTCCGCTGATTGCGCGTTACCAGTACACGGGTAAGCTGCATCCCGTCCTGCAGGGGCTGGGAAATGGAGAAGACTGGAAAATGTCGATTCGCGTCGGGGATCGGCTGGCTGCAAATGTCAACTTCACCGCTGCATTCGACCCTGCCAAAGGCAGGGCCGGAGGCATAATCATCGAGCTCGCCCCCGACGACTTCGTTGTGATGGGCACTGGCTTCGATGTAACCTTCCGCGAGTTGGAAGGGCCTCTGCGCGATGCAGAGATCATCTCAATTGAGGAAGGCACGTTCGAGGGGCAGAGGTGGATGCCGTCCCGTCGGCTCAACGGGGACGAATTCCATGTGTCGTTGCCTACCGACCGGTCGAAGATTTTGCGAGTGCGAGTGGCGCGCTAGAGCGGTTCCACAGTACTTGTAGCCTCTTCTGGCGCTATCCGAGGTGGCTTTTTCTTGATAAAAAAGCCACTTAGCCTCATCGCTTCGGGATACAGCAACTGTGGAACCGCTGTAGTCGCACGTGATCTGCGCGGACAGCAGGAGCGCGCTGAGTGCAGAGATATTTTCTGGGCCTACCCCCGAGAGATGACCAGTCGATCTGGATTGGAAACTCTCAAGGGCAGGCTCGAATGATGCAGCAACTCAATGGTTAGAATTGTAACTTCAATGCGATCTGGCCGGTGCGCGCCCCTCCAAAATCCGAGTTGCGGACGCCGGTAATCTTGCCGAAATCCGGATCCGTAATATTGGTGTTGGGATCGTTGAGATTCGTATGGTTCAGAACGTTCGTGAAAGTGCTCTCGAAGCGCAGGCGATAGTTATCCTTAATGACTAAATCCTTATCGAGCCCCGCCGAAAGATTTACGGTTCCGGGGCCTAAGACGTTGCCAGTGCTCTCATTACCGAATCGTCCGATCGGATTCGAAGTTGCCCCAACGCCGCAGGGATTGCCGGCATAAGAAGCTGAGCTGTACCCGGTATTGCTGGGACACGCAAATGCGGCCGGATTGAGCCACTGGTTTCTGGTGCGGTTGGACGGGACAACCGGATTACCCGTCATGTCGGGGCGTAGAGTGAGATTGTACAAGGTTCCGGAGCCCGTTCCCGAGGGGTCGGCGTCACCGCCCGGAATGGTCGCCTCGATATAAGGGCCGGTCTGAATCAGGAAGATGCCGCTGAGCTGCCAGCCTCCGACAAGCGCATCCGCCGCCCGGCTCATGTTGGCGCCGAAACTACGGCCGCGGCCGACAGGAAGCTCATACAATCCCGTGCTTATCCACCGTTGTCGCCGGGTGCCGTAGACGTTTCCGTAGTCCAGGCCAATATTGTGCACATCTGACACGTAGTTCCCCACTTCTCCCACAAAGCCACCCGAGGTCGTGCCCATGTTGTCTGCGAGATTTTTCGCCCACGTATAAGTGGAGTCGAAAGTGAGGCCACGCTGCAAGCGTCGACTGACCTCAATCTGAAGTTCGTTAAAAAACGCCTGCGCGCCGTTCACGCAATCGCTGATGTACCCCCAGTTGGGAAACGGCCGGTCGGTGAGCTGACGCGATAACGCCGGCGTGGTGCTGGAATACGACAAGGGATTTTCGTTGGCGTAAACCACCAGATCGTCGGTTCTCATTCCAATGTAAGAGATGCGCGCGCCGATATTCCCCTTGGATTCTCTTTCCAGCGACAGGTTCCACTGCAGCGAGTAGGGATTTTTCCAGTTGATCTGATTGCCCGCTTCGAAGTCGGCGGTGCCGTAGTTCGGGGTAATCCCCGTCCCCGGGCTTGTCTGCGGCCACATGTAGGTGGGCGGATAGTAGGGTGCGCCTTCGAGGTTCGTGTAAGTCAGGGCCGCCGCCTGCAACTGGTCGGTCATGGCATAAAAGCTGGAGCCGAGTATGCTTATGTTGTACATGCCGAATCCCGCGGTGACGGCTGTCTTGTCGTCGTTGAAAGGACGCCAGGCCAGGCCCACCCGCGGCAGCAGACGATCCTTCTGTGCGTTGTGCAGCCCGGCAGGCAATCCCGCCTGAGAGCTCGAAAGCACAGGTGTGCAGGCCGCGTAGGGCGTAACGGCGGGGCCATAACCGCAGGCACCGAACTGAGCCAGCTCGGCCGCGTCCAGATTGCTCTCATAGCCGGCAGGATAGATGACGGCTCCGGTCGTCGGGACGCTGGGATCAAAGTTCCCGATATTCCCCGTCGTATCGCGCATGGCGGGATCGAACTCATAGCGCAGCCCGTAAGAGAGCGTCAGGCGAGGCGTAATCCTCCACTGGTCCTGCGCGTAGAACGCCTCAAAGGTCGTCGCTCCGTCGTCCTTGGGGACCAGCGAGAAGTATTCGGTCTCGATCGGCGCCCCCGTCAAGAAGTCGGCAAATTGATACGCTGCGCCGGAGAAGGATGTACCCAGCAGGGCGCCATCGTAGGCGCTCGTGTACAGTCCATAAAATGCGAATCCTTCCACGTTGGACGTGGTCGCATTGCCCAGCGTGCTGATCGATTGGAAGGCACGAATATCTGCGCCGGCCTTGACCGTGTGCGCCCCTCTTACCCAGATCAGGTTGTCGTCATAGTCGAAGAAATGACTTTGCGTCGTTGAACTGTAATTGCCCGCATAAAGCGAGGTCAGCGTACTGGGAAAAACGACCACAGTTTCGCCGTTGATGGGGAAAGTCCCGGAGACAGAATCAAATCCGGCGGCATTGGTGTAGGGCTGTCCGTTCAGGATATTGCGCTCGCCGTTGTATTCGATCGTAAATCCGAAGCGGAACTCGTTGAGCAGGTTGGGCGTGAAATTATGAATCAGTGAGCTGGCCAGAATTCGGTAATTGTCGAACCCCGTAGCCGAGGGAACGTTCAAAGACTGAGGCTGGAGCGCAGTGATGTTCTTGAAGGTATACCTGGCAAAAAGCAGCGTTTTGGGGCTGAAGTGATGGTCGACGCGAACGTCGAACTGGTTGCTGTCGTAGTTGTTGGCACTGTTTACCGTGTAGTTATATCCGTCACCATTCTGGGCTGCGGCAATTGTCGAATAGGGGGCCGAGCTGGGGTAATTGGGAGTTGGGAAGAGGCTTAGGAACGGCTTCGCCGAGGGGTTGATGGAGGTGATCATGTTATTCGAATAGGTGGTGCCGTCGGCAGGATTGATAAGAGGAGTGGTGGGAAACTCCGAGCTGAAATCTCCGTTCAGCATAGCCTGGGTGGGGACCATTTCCTGCTGCGCGAACTGTTGAGGGAAGCGATAACCTTCATAGGTTGCAAAGAAGAAGGTCTTGTCGTGGCCATTGTAAAGATGTGGAATGCTTGCCGGACCGCCCACGCTAATGCCAAAATCGTTGTCCTGCAATTGCGGTTTGGTTGTCTGGCCGAAGGCCTTCGCGTCGAGGGCGCTGTCCTGGTAATGCCAGGATCCCACCCCATGGTATTGGTTCGTTCCACTCTTGGTGACGACTGTAATCTCTCCTGCCTGACCGAATTCCGCATTGTTGTTCACGCCATCCACGCGAATCTCCGAGATTGACTCCGCGGAAGGGAAGGCATCGGCGAGAGGGACGTTCCACCTCACATTCTGTGCGGAGATGCCGTCGATCGACGCTTCGGTCTGGAACGACTGACCGCCTTGCACCGAGATGCCCATGTTCCCAAGGCTGCCAAAGACCCCTCCACCCGCACTGCCATTATCGGTTTGCACTCCGGGAAGGACTTGAATCGAATACAGCGGACTGGTGCCGGCCCCGTAATAGTTGGTCGGCAGATCCGATACATTCTGCTCGCTCAGGGTGGCGGAAATTGAGGCAGTTTCAGTGTTGATTGCGCCCTCGGATGAGGCGTTTACAACCACCTCCTGCTGCGTCCCAGCCACCGACAGCGTGACGTCCGACCGCAGTTGTTGCCGCGCCGAGAGCTGAAGGCCCTCAATCAGCTTGGTTTCAAAGCCCGTCCTGCTCACTTGAAGCCGGTAAGCTCCCGGGGGCAGTTCCAAAGCCTGGTAATTTCCGCTGGCGTCCGTTCGATAGGTCGCGGTCACACCTTCATCGACGTTCGTGACCTTGATCGTAGCGCCGGGAATCATTGCACCCGTGGTGTCCTTGACCGTGCCCAGGATGGTGGATTGCGTCGATTGGGCCAACAAAAGCGGCGCCATCAAGAAGATCGTCGCTGCCAAGATGTTCTGGAAAGAATGGGATACAGACAAACGCACAACTCACCTCCGAAATGGAAACATCAGAATGGAAACACGTGCAGTAAATGCTATGAATTGTGCAGCTATTACATGAGCAATGCTCGCGTTTGTCAAGCGATTTTTTGCAGGACTTTCGCAAGACGCCCGCTTTAGCACAGCGCATGGCCGGCGTTTGAGCAGTCGGATTCATTAGATCGTCTGTTTGCGCTTTCCAAAGAGGGCGGAATGGGTTAAGAATGGTTTCCAGACTCGCCGGCTGGGGCCGTGTCTCGGATCCTTGACTATGCGCTCCCAGTGAGTTGAACGGGATTACATATAAGATAGAAAAAGGAGTCAGTCGATGAAATCCAGACTTACCCGCCGCAAGTTTATTGCTTCTGCCACGGCCGCTATGATCCCTCCCGCTTTGGCGCACGCGCAGCCAGGAGCCGGCGGGGTTCTTGCGCTGTTTACCGGCGACGTGCAGACAGGGCCAGCCTCGAACGCAGTGTTTAGAGGTGCCGGTGTCATCGATCTCTCCCGGTCTTCGTTTGCCAAGCTGAAGACGTTGCCCGTGAGGGCGGTGACGATTCAGGATGGGTTCTGGTCGCAGCGGCGTGCGACGAACTTGACGGCCAGCATCCCGAGTATGCATGACGAACTTGTGGCGCATGGGCGCATGGATAACTTCCTCCGTCTGACGGGCAGATCCAGCGAACCGCAGAAGGGGCCGTACTATTCTGACTCAGATATCTACAAATGGATGGAATCAGTTGGTTTCGCTCTGCAGTCGGGAGATCATGCGGAGCTGCGGAATACGACCGACGCCATGATTCAGGGTGTGGTGGCGGCGCAGGAGCCGGGCGGATATCTAAACACCTATTTTGTGGGTGACAAAAAGCCGCAGCGCATGCTCTATGAAACCCAGACGGTTGGCCACGAGCTGTACTGCATCGGCCATTTGCTGCAGGGCGCCATCGCGTACTACCGGGCCACTGGAGATCAAAAGTTGCTCGATGCCGGAATCCGATTCGTCGATCAGTTCCTGCTTCCAAACTACGGCCCAGGAACGAATCAGAAGGGGATTGTCGCCGGACATCCTGAGATAGAGATGTCGCTGATTGAGCTCTATCGGACCACGGGTAAGCGCGAGTATGTTGATTTGGCCGGCTACATTCTGCATGGAGACGAAAGGATTCCCTTGCGTCCGCAGCAAACCACCTACATGTTCTGCGGAATTCCATTTACCTCTCGCACCAGGCTTGAAGGGCACGCGGTCCGTGCCATGTATGCGTGTTGCGGCGCGACGGACTATTACCTTGAAACCGGGGATCAGAGCTATTGGAAGACCCTGAACACGCTTTGGGACGATCTGACAGCGCATCAGCTCTATGTGACCGGCGGCGTGGGAGCACGCGAGGCGGGCGAAGCCTTTGGGGACGCCTATGAGTTGCCAAACGCGCGTGCGTATGGCGAGAGTTGTGCCGCGATTGGCAACATGATGTGGAACTGGCGCATGCTTGCGGCCTCAGGTGAGGCGCGGTTCGCCGACGTAATCGAACGCGCGCTGTACAACGGCATCAACTCGGGAATGTCGCTCGACGGCAAGACGTATTGTTATCGCAATCCGCTGGCATTTGATCTCAACGGCAGCACTGGCGACCGTCACGCTCCGGATGGCAACATTCGCAATCCGTGGTACGACACCACCTGTTGCCCGCCGAACCTTGAGCGCACCTTTGCGTCGCTTCCCGGCTACTTCTACAGCATCAACTCCGATGGCGTTTATGTGCATCTATATGACAACTCGGAGATGCGCTGCCATCTGGAGAACGGCAACGGACTGACCATCCGGCAAACGACAAAATACCCCTGGGAAGGGGAAGTCAACATCGACGTAAGCCCGGCAACGCCCGGTGAGTTTGCGGTGAATGTTCGAATCCCTGGCTGGTCGGAAGAAACTCGAGTGAAGGTGAATGGGGTGCAGACTGGCAATGCGCGGCCCGGAGAATACCTTGCGATTCGCCGCCGGTGGTCGGCGGGCGACACGATCCTGTTGAGTTTTGATATGACAACCCGCATGCTTAAAGCAAATCCCGCCGTTAACGAGGATCGGGGGCGGGTGGCATTTCAACGCGGTCCGATCGTCTTCTGCATGGAACATTTCGATCAGATTGATCCGGAGCAAGCCAAGAACATGGTTTGCTACGCGGCGCAATCGACAGCGAAGACAGTTGCCCGGTTCGATCCGAATCTTCTTGACGGCGTGATGGTTCTTGAGCACCCCGGGTCCATCAGCAACTCGCCGGAAGAAGAGAGACTTTACTACCCCGCCGGGGGGACCGCGCAAGTGCAGGCAAAACCGACTACCTTGAGGCTGATTCCTTATTATGCGTGGGCGAACCGGGGCCCATCCGTCATGCAGGTCTGGATCCCATACAGTGAGGGATAAGCCGGGCAGCCATTCGCCGGCACAGGCTTCATTTCTGTCCGGCGCAAACTGCAAGACAAATGATGGAGCGATACTCTGGACTTCCGTCTTGAGGCCGCTTTATTCAAAACGCTTATGGCTCTAAAAGCCATTGGATGAACGGTTGCTCATCCGGCCAGCGCGTGTTCAGCTCCCCCGAAGAGTGCGCGGAGCGCTTTTGTCACCCACCTGACCAGCAGGATTGTGATCACCAGGAAGACTGCGACTATGCCGGCAGCCCAATACGGCTGCCGGGTGGCAAACCAGGTGAGAAACACGGCCAGAGTGTCCTCTCCCAAGCTGAGAGAGATGTTAGAAAACGGCTCGGGAGACGCGGTGACGGCGGCGCGCACCGCAGTCTTGCCACCATGGGCTGCCAGTGCAATCGCACCGCCTGCGAGAGTGGCCCCAAGTTGCTCCAACGGTGAGAGAGAAGCGGTGGCTTGATAGGTGAGCAGCGCCGCAACCGGAATGCGGATAAACGTGTGCAGCGCGTTCCAGATCAGGTCGAATGCGGGGATCTTGTCCGCAAAGAACTCAATGGCGAAAAGCACGCCACTTGCTGCGATCACATACCAGCTGGCCAGAAGCTGTAATCCGGCGGGCAGAGCGAGCACACCAGCGTGGGCCAGCAACCCTAGTGTAGCGACGGTCGCGTAGACGTTCAGGCCGGCAGCGAAACTCACTGCCACCAGGAGGGCGACAAGTTCATTACCGGGGAACTTCATCCCGTAAGTATACTTGCCGCATCCGCGCGGAACGCCGATACGTTTCGCAGAAAATAATTGCCGGGCAGACGCTTGCAGTCTGCCCGGCTCGGTTGGGCATCCTCAGGGATGCCCGGTTCTGCCGCGATTACTTACAAGCCTTGCCGCCCACCGGATGAGCGCCTTTTGCCTTTGCGTCAGATTCGCTCATATAAGCGCCGGCCTTTGTCTTGCCGTAATACTGTGTTCCCGGGCAATGGTAGACGTTGCTTGCCGTGTTGACCCAAACCAATCCAGGTCCGCCACCCGCAGCTTGGGGCAAGCTGCTTGTGCTGGTCTTGGCGTGGGCGGCCGGAGCGGCTTTCGCAGGTGCGGACGCCGCTGCGGGAGCGGGCGCTACCGCGGGCTTCGACGCAGGTGTTGGGGCTGCGGCTGGGGCAGATTTCGACGTCTTTGCCGTAGTCGTCTTAGACGTAGTTGCCGGCTTCGCTGTCGTTGTCTTGGCAACAGCACCGTACCAGGTCTTCAACCCTTTATGCCCCGTGCAGGCGCCCACCTTGATTGAGGACTTCCAATAGGTCCCGTCGTTGCATAGGCCTGTTGCGCCGGCAGGCGCTTGTGCGGCGCCAATGTGCACAACCATCAGCCCGGCGACCAGCATCGCCGCTCCCATCATTTTCTTAATGTTCATCGTCGTTCCTTTCGAATCCTCAAGGATTCATTGGGGTAAGTTTGAATTCGAGACAAGGCTCTCTTGAATGCGTACCGTCCTTTTTCCGCGTTCGATTGCCTTTCAACTGTTCCAGTTTCGCTTCGGGGAATTTACACTTCGGGGGATATAAATGCAAGAACGAATTCGCAGGTGCTCCATTCATACTCTTCTGCGACCGGTAACCCGTGGAGCCCGTGCCGAAAGACAACCCGCTAAAATGAGGTTTTCCATTGGTGTTTGAACCAGTCGCAGGCTCGTTCCTCCCTATAACTCCGCCCCTAGGTGCGTGTCGGGCATAGCGTTTTGCCGAGGGCGATTCAGCGGTATGCTGGGCTGGAGTTCGAACTGGGACGCGCAGGCAGTAATCCTGTTGGTGGCTTATAGCCAGCTTTCTGTGCC
>Ga0181520_10001137_pt1 | contig 55680 bp, 48 predicted proteins | sample PEATcosm2014_Bin_29_FD_132451 | JGI IMG/M metagenome (GOLD analysis project Ga0181520, IMG submission 132451) | Peatland microbial communities from MTU Mesocosm Facility, Houghton, MI, USA - PEATcosm2014_Bin02_30_metaG | ecosystem: Environmental > Terrestrial > Soil > Wetlands > Peat | place... | reverse complement strand
GCCCTTGCCGAAGGTGGTCTCGCCCACAATCAGCGCGCGATCATGGTCCTGCAGCGCACCGGAGACGATCTCTGCCGCCGACGCCGTGTTGCGATTCACCAGCACCACGATGGGGTATTTGTCCTTCCCTTCCTCGCCGTGGGTCGCGCGGTAGACCTGGTCGGGGTAGGCGCGCCCGCGCTGCGAAACCACAATCTGTCCCTTCTGCAGGAACTTGTCGGACATGTTCACGGCTTCATTCAGCAACCCCCCGGGGTTTGCCCGCAGGTCGATGATCAGGCCATGCAGGCTACCGTTGGCCGCCTGGAACTTGTCCAGCGCATCTCCCACCTCGCGGCTGGTCGTCTCCATGAAGTTCGTCACATGGATGTATCCAATGCCGGGCTTAATCAGAAAGGCGATATCGACCGAGTTGCGGGGTATCTCGTCGCGGACCAGGTCGAAGCTCAGGGGCGCGTCCTTACCTTCCCGCGCCATGGTCACGCTGACATGGGTACCCTTGGGTCCCTTTAGCATTCCGGCTACAGCGGTCGAGTCCAAGCCGTCCGCCGACTTCCCGTCGATGGCCACAATCATGTCGCCCGGCTTGATCCCGGCCTTGAACGCCGGCGTTCCCTCGAACGGGGCCAGCACCACCACGTGGACCACGCCGTTCTTGTCGGGCTGCTGCGCAATGGACATGCCCACGCCGTAGTACTTGCCGTGCTGGTCCTCGCGCATCTGCGCGAAGGCCTTGGGGTCATAAAAGTTCGAGTGCGGGTCGAGAACGTGCAACATACCCGGGATGGCGCCGTCGTAAATCGCCTTGTCGACCTTGTCCTGGTCCAGCGGCTCGGCATAGTTCTGCTCGACGATGGAGTAGACGTCGGTAAACTCGTGCAGCGAGTCGCGTAGCGTGGATTCGTCGGAGGACGACTGGGCCGAGACCTTCTCGTTGATCAACGAACCGAGAACGGCACAGGTCGCCAGAAACAGTGTGACCGAGAAGAGTGCGCGGCGGGTAGCAGGAGCCATCGGCTTGGAATACCTCGAAGTGAGTCGGAAAGGGATGCGGCTCGCCGCGACAAGAGGCCGGTTTGCCCAGTTAACCCCCACTAAACCTTGGACGAGTATACCACCGGTCGGTGAGCGCCAGACAGCCCGGAACCCTTGCACTCCTCCGGTTTCGGCTCCGCTAATTGGTATGCACGGCGCGAGACGGATAGAATAGGACTCGCCGGATATCGTGCGGCCGCCGGGTAAGTCAAAGTACTGAGGAATCGGCTGCGGGACGGGCGCCGGACAGGCGGCCGGGTTTGTGCAGTTTGGGCAGATTGCCGGCTTAGGGCAATGGAAGCGAGAGAGACCTTTTGAGATTTGTGAAATTGAACTCTGGAAACGCAAACCGAACCAGCTTAGTCAATGCCGCGCCGCGGCGGGTTCTGGGTGGAACCCTACTGCCGTATCTTCTGATAGCCGCAGCCATCCCCGCCGGCCTTGCCTCGGCCCAGGTAGCGGTGCCGAAGTATCAAGGCCCCCTTGCAGCCCCCACGCGCCCGGAACCCCTGCCTGCACCCGCTCCAATTACACCCAACGGCGAGGTGGTGGAGTATCCCATCGTTCGCGTGAACGACCAGATCATCGACCGCGGCGACTACGAGCGCGCCGAACAGCAGCTCATCGAGGAGGCCCAGCACGATAACGCGACCCCCGCCGAACTGGAGCAGCGAAAGAAGGACCTGCTGCGCGACTTGATCGACAAGCAACTCCTGCTCTCGCGCGGCAAGGAACTAGACATCAACGTCGACTCTGAGCTCATTCGCCTGCTCGACGACACCCGCAAGCAGTACCACTTCGACTCCATGGAAGCCCTGGAGAAAGCCGTCCGCGAATCCGGCATCTCCTATGAGGACTTCAAGGCAGCCAAAAGGAACGACATCATCATCAACGAGGTCGAACGCGACGAGGTAGGCAGGAACCTGCACCTGACCGCCAAGATGGAGCAGGCCTACTACGACCAGCACAAGCAGGAATTCGCGCAGCCAGAGTCCGAACGGCTCAGCGAGATACTTATCACCACGCCCGACAGCCCTACCGACGAGCAGCTCACGCAGGCGCAGGCCAAGGCCGACGATGCCGTTGCCAAGCTGAAGGCGGGAGCCAAATTTGAGGACCTGGTCAAGCTGTATCCCGACAGTCCGAATCCCGACAAAGGCGGGGATCTTAATGCGGTGTACGTGCGCGGAGACGGCCAGTTGGCAAAAGTGCTGGAGGACCAGACCTTTGCGCTCAAGGCCGGCGAGTCGACCGCACCCATCCGCACTCGCCAGGGATTCGTCATCTTCAAGGTGACGGAACACACGCCGGCGGGCATTCCACCCCTCAGCGCCATCGATGAGCAGGTGCAGAACGCCATGTTCCAGGAAGTGTTCGGGCCCGCGCTGCGCACCTACCTCACTGACCTTCGTGAGAAAGCGTACGTCGATATTGCTCCGGGCTTCGTCGACACCGGCGCCAGCCCCAAGGAAACCAAGCCGGTGTACGCCGCCTCGACGCTGCCGGTCCCAAAGAAGAAAACCAAAAAGGCCCGGCTTGATCAAGGCAGCCCCGCGGCCGCAGTTGCAGTGAAGCCGTCCGCCGCAGCAGCAGTGACGCCGTCGCCAGTCTCGCCTGCGCCGGTTGCCGCCTCTACTGCCAAGCAGAACTCCAAGTCCGCAAAGACCGAGAACGTAGCCACGAACAAGAAGCCCAGGAAGGTTCACCGCGAGAAGATCCGCTATGGGCAGGCTCCGCAAAACTCGCTTCCGGCCGCTCCCGAAGAGACACTGGCCTCCAGCGCCGACCAGGGCCCCGGCGCATCCAATACCCTGCCCCCGCCGGGAGCCGCAATTGCGTCGATCGACCAATCCACCGCGGCCTCGGATGTTGATCCGCTTGCTCCCAAGGCTCCCCTTGGCAAGACTCGCTTTGCCGACCGCGCGCCGGTCGAAGCCAAGACCAAGACGGCTGCGAAGACGCTCAAGACCAAGCAAAAAGCCGCGGCAACTCCGCCTCCACTCAGCGCGCAAGAGAAGGCGGCGCAGCAGGTGCAGAACGCCCCTCTCGGCCTAAGCGGCGACACCGCAACCAAGAAGAAGCCGAAGAAGGTGAAGGGCGCTCCCAAGGAGCGTATCCAGGAGGCGCCGCCCGCCCCGCCCGCGCCGAAACCGGATGCCACGCCAATTCCGCCGAAGAGTGTGCGCGACAACGGAGAGCCCGTCGTCGCCCCGCCTCCGTTGAACCTTCCGCCTCCCGCAGCAGGTGGGCAGCCCGCTGCTCCCGCCAACCCCTCGCCCGCGCCACAGTAGGCTCCCCGGTTCCGGACGACTCCGTCTGGCCGCAACCTCTCCGCCGACGTATGCTTGGCAGCATGAAAGATTTCTTCATAGCGGACGCCCAGAAGTTTGACAACGCTCAGGTCACGACCTACTTCGCAGTCTCGTCGTTCTCTGTACGCGACAAAAAATCAGGCGGCCAATATCTCGCCCTCACTCTCAGCGACAAGACCGGCACCATGGAAGCCCGCATGTGGGAGGATTTCGCCTCTGCCATTGCCACCTGCGAAGAGGGCTGCTACGTCAAGGTCCAGGGGCAGGTCGCAAAGTACCAGGGAAAATACCAGATCACTCTCACCAAGCTGCGCCTCGCCGCAGCCTCCGAGGTCGACGTCGCAGACTTCGTCCCCACCACCAGGTTCGACATCGACGAAATGTGGACTGAGTTGCGCGGCTATGTCGATGCCTTCCAGAATGCCGACCTGCGCCGGCTCGTCTTCGCCTTCCTCGACGACGAGGCCATTGGCGCAGCCTACCGCGCCGCCCCCGCGGCCAAAATGCTGCACCATGCATGGATCGGCGGCCTGTTGGAGCACGTCGTCACCCTGGTGCGCGTCTGCCGCGCCGCCGCGCCCTTCTACCCCGAGGTCGACCCCGACCTCCTCGTCACCGGTGCAATCCTCCACGACATCGGCAAGGTGCGCGAACTGAGTTGGGGAACCACCTTCAGCTACACCCTCGAAGGCCAGATGATCGGACACATCTCCATCGCGCAGGGAATGCTCGTCGAAAAGGTGAAGGAACTCCCGGGCTTTCCCGACAAGCTGCGCGTGCTGGTCGAGCACATGATCCTCAGCCACCACGGCAAGTATGAGTTCGGCTCGCCCAAACTCCCCATGACCCCCGAGGCAATTCTGCTCAGCGCGCTTGACGACGTCGAAGCCAAGATGCAGGCCATGCGCAACGAGTTTGGGCGCGATGCGACCAGCGGCAAGAGTGGCGCGGAAATGACCGAGTGGGTGCGCAGCATGGAGCGCCCGTTGCTGAACTCCAAAGCGTACTTGGACGAGGAGTAGAAAATGACCCGATTCAAATCCGTCGCTCTCATCGTGTGCGCGTTGGCCGCTGGCTCGGCGCGGGTTGGCATCGCGCAGCAGTTGCTCCCAACCGGCCGGCCGGTCTTCGACATCACTGCCTACGGAGCGAAACGTGACGCCAGCGCACCCGCCACCGAAGCCTTTGCCAAAGCAATCGCCGCTGCCAAGGCTGCCGGCGGCGGCACCGTCTACGTGCCCGCCGGACATTACACCTCGGGCCCCATCGAACTCATCAGCCACCTCCGCCTCGAGTTCGATGCCGGCGCAGTCATCACCTTCCCAGCCCAGATGCTTCCCTTTACCCCCGGCCGCCAGCAAGGCATTGAAACCCCCACCCCGGTGCCGCTCATCGGCGGCCACAATCTCGAAGACGTCCAAGTTGTCGGCCCCGGCACGCTCGTCACCAGCCAGGCTGACTGGACAAAGCTGCATGGCCGCAAACAGCCCACAGCCACCGATCTCGGCTCTGCTAACGGAGACAATTGGGAGAAGCTGCTGCTCGACCTCGAAGCCCACAAGCCCATCTCCGAAGCCGAGTACACCGCTGCCGCTCAGGAGTTGCGCCCGTCCTTTCTACGTTTCATGAACTCGAAAGACATCCTTGTCGATGGCCTCCACTTTGAAGGCGCGGCCATGTGGACCATTCACCTGCTCTACACCCAATACGCCGTGGTCCGCAACGTAGTCATCGAAACCTACCCAGGCGTGCAGACCGACGGCATCGTCGTCGACTCCAGCCGCTTCGTCCATCTCACCGACGACTACATCGACACCGGCGACGACGGCATCGTCATTAAGAGCGGCAAGGACGCCGATGGCCTGCGCGTCAACCGCCCCACCGAAGATGTCACCATCACCGGCTGCACCGTGCATCACGCGCACGGCGCGGTCACTATCGGCTCGGAGACCTCCGGCGGCGTGCGCAACATCGTCGCCAGCAACATCACAGCAGTGGATACCGAGGCCGGCATCCGCATCAAGAGCCGGCGCGGCCGCGGCGGCGTAGTCAGCAATCTCCGCTTCTCCAATTGGACCATGCGCAACGTCGGCACTGCCATCGACGTGACCAACTTCTACATGATGGAAGGCGAAACCAAAGAGTCCCGCGTGGCCATGCCCAAGTCCGCCACCACTCCCGCCTTCGAGAACATTGCCATCGACGGCATCACTATCGACGGCGCCAGGCAGTTCATCGACGTGGACGGTCTGCCCGAAAGTCCCATCGATGGTCTCCGTATCTCCGACGTGATCGGCACCGGAACCCTCGGCGCGCATCTCGTCCACGCCTCCGGTATGGAGCTGCACAACGTGCAACTGAACGTAGCGAAAGGCCCGGCGTTCCTCGTCGAAGACTGCCCCGAAGCCGAACTCGATCACGTCGCCTCGCGCAAGCTTCCCGCAAACGAACCCGTCGTCCGCATCGAACGCTCCGCAGGATCGATCGTGCGCAACAGCCGCACCTTCGCCGGCGTGGGAAGCGGTGTGCTGCTCTCAGCGGCGCCGAAGATGCGGGGATATTTGCAGGTCGAGGGTCTGATCGCCGCCCCGGGCAAGGCACTGGACTACGACGACCCGCCCACCAAATAACCAGGGCCTCGCAGCTCGCGAGGCCCCGAATTCCCTGCTCTCCCTATGCCCAGCTAAAGCCGCTCCGTGCCAGCGGCAGCGTGCGGATCCGCTTCCCGGTCGCCGCAAACACCGCATTCGCAATCGCCGGCAGAACCGGCGGTAGCGCGGGTTCGCCCAGCCCGGTCGGTGGAAACTCCGTCATGTGCCAGTAAAGCTCGATGGCCGGGGCCTGCCGCAGCCGCAGGATCGGATGACTGTTGTAGTTGGTTTGCTGCGGGCGCCCATCGCGGATCGTGATCTCCTGCGCCATCTGGCTCATGCCTTCAATGATCGCGCCCTGCACCTGGGCTTCCGCGCCGGAGGGGTTCATAATCTGGTTGCCCACATCGCCCGCGGCCCACACCTTGTTCACCTTGATACGGTTCCGGTTGTCGACGGTGACCTCCGCCACCTCAGCAAAATAACCCGCATGACAGTAATGGCACGCGAGGCCGAATCCCTTGCCCGCGCCGCTCTTTCGATTCGCCCAACCCGACTTCTCCGCCACCAGTTGCAGCACGCCCTTCAGCCGCTCGGCATTCATCGAGTCGCCTCGTCCGCCGGTCACCGGTACCGGAGTCGCGCTCAGCAACTCCAGGTGGAACTCCAGCGGATCACGCCCCGCGGCAGTTGCCATCTCATCCACAAACGCCTTGATCGCCCACGCATACGCGTTGTGGCCCGGCGCACGCAGCGCGCCAGTGCGCAGGATCAACGGCTGCGCGCTGGCGAACAGCGCATAGCTCGGCACCCGGCCCGAGGGAAACTCGGTCGCATCCAGCGTCGCACCGGAAGCGTACCGCTGGCCCTCGCCGTAGGTAATAAAATGCTGCCGCCACGCAACCAGTTTGCCCTGCGCGTCCAGCCCGCCTTTGAACGCGTGGTAGCCGCCCGGCCGATACGCATCGTGCGTCATATCGTCTTCGCGCGACCACACCAGCTTCACCGCGCCGCCCACCTGTTTGGCCAGCCATGCGCCTTCCACCATATAGTCGTTCGTCAGCCGGCGTCCAAACCCGCCCCCGACGCGGCATATATGCACCGTAATGTCGGTGGCCTGCATGTTCAGCGCCCGTGCCACCTGGCTCTTGCCCCCGCCGGGAGACTGGCTGGTCGCCCACATTTCCAGCTTGCCGTCCTTGTAGGAGGCGGTCGCGTCCATCGGCTCCAGCGTTCCGTGGGCAATAAACGGATAGGCGTAGGTGGCCTCGACCACCTTGGCCGCGCCCTTCAGCGCTCCATCCACGTCGCCGTAGGTCCGCAGGGTGTTCTGCGGCGGTGCCGATATTAACTCAGCAGCCTTTTGGTCGAACTTCTCGCTGGTCTGGTCCGCCCCTGCGCCCGCATCCCAATCAACCTTCAGGCTTCTCCGCGCCGACTGCGCCTGCCACCAGCTATCCGCCACAATCGCGACTCCCGGCTCCATACCAGCAGCCGCAATCACCGTACCCGGCTCGGTGGTGGTATCGGCTGGCCCCGCGGAACCCGCCGAGGCGGGCGCAATAATCAAAACGTTACGAACTCCGGGCAGCTTCTTGATCTCATCCAGATTCGCGCTCTTCACTTTGCCGCCAAAAACAGGCGACCTCTCGATCACCGCGTGCAGCATGCCCGGCACCTTCACATCGATGCCGAACAGCGGCTTGCCTGTGACAATGGCGTGATTGTCGACATTCAGGGTCGCCTTGCCCAGGATGCGGAAGTCTTTCGGGTCCTTCAACTTCACCGAACTCAGGCTAGGTGGGGCGCAGTTGGCGGTATCTGCAGCCAACTCACCGTATCCGATCGATCTTCCCGAGATCGGGTGCAGCACCCGGCACGGCCCAGTCGTGCAGTCTGCCTCCAGAACGCCCCAGCGCTTCGCCGCCACCGAAATCAGCATCTGCCGGCATGCAGCGCCCACCCGGCGCATCGGCAAATAGTTGCTCGGCGTCGTAGTGCTTCCGCCATCGGATTGTCCGCCGTACAGCGTTTCATTCAGGTCGGCCTGCTCCACGCGCACCTTGCTCCAGTCCGCGTCCAGTTCCTCGGCAATCATCATCGGCAGCATGGTCTTCACGCCCTGTCCAATCTCCGGGCACTTCGCCATGATGGTGATGGTCCCGTCGCTGGCGATTTTGATGAATGCTTGCGGTGTGAGGTCAGCCCGCGGCGCCCCGAATTGGGCCGAAGCCAACGGAAAGTCGTAAATGCCGAGCGCAAGTCCGCCGCCGGCCAGCGCGCTCATTTGCAGGAAGGATCGCCGATTGAGACGCATGGGGTGGGTCTCCATTCTTTATGCTTTTTGGCTTGCTGCAGCAGCTTGATGAATCGCCGCGCGGATGCGCAGATAGGTTCCGCAACGGCACAGGTTTCCGCTCATCGCCGCGTCAATCTCGGAGTCCGTCGGATTGGGCGTCGTGGCCAGCAGCGCCGCGGCGGTCATAATCTGGCCGGCCTGGCAGTACCCGCACTGCGCTACGTCCACCTGCTCCCACGCCACCTGCACCGGATGGCGGCCGTCCGCAGAGAGCCCCTCGATCGTGGTCACCGCCTTGCCCACCACTGTGTCCACTTGGGTCGCGCAGGAGCGCGTTGGCACGCCATCCACGTGGACCATACATGCGCCGCACTGCCCGATCCCGCAGCCGTACTTGGAACCTGTGAGGTCAAGGACATCGCGCAGGACCCACAGCAAAGGGGTGTCCGGCGCCACATCCACAGTCGTGACTACGTTGTTTACCTTTAGCTTCAGAGGCATCACATTTTCCTGTCTGCGAGCGGATTGATTCCTGTCCCGGCGGTCTCTCATTGGATATACCACCGCACATCCCGCAGTCAACTTGGCCCACCGCCCCCCGCCCCGCCTAAGTCAACAGCGCTCAAGGCGAGAGTTGTTACAATCTCTCTTTAGGCTGAGTGAGATAGATGCTGCGATTTTCAACTGCGGGAGAGAGCCACGGCGAAAGCCTGGTGGCCATGATCAGCGGGCTGCCCGCGGGTGTGCCCGTCGACCAGGCGTTGCTCGACCGCGAACTCTGGCGCCGCCAGAGAGGCTATGGCCGCGGCGGCCGCATGCGCATCGAGCGCGACACCGCCCACATCCTCAGCGGCGTGCGCCACGGCAAGACCATTGGCTCGCCCATCGCCATGACCATCGCCAACATCGACTGGAAGAACTGGGAGGAAATTCTCCCCGTCGAAGCCGGCGATCCCGCCAAGCATAAAGCCGTCGCGAGTCCCCGCCCCGGCCACGCCGATCTCGCCGGCAGCATCAAGTTCGACTTCCCCGACGCGCGCTACGTCCTCGAGCGCGCCAGCGCCCGCGAGAGCGCAGCCCGCGTAGCCTGCGGTGCCATCGCCAAGATGCTGCTGCGTTCGCTTGGCATCGAGGTTGCCAGCCACGTAATCCGTGTCGGAGCCGCGCAACTTTCGCGCGTCGCAACCTGGCAGGAAATCACCTTGTTGCAATCGCAGGAAGACATCCTGCTGAGTTGCGTCGATGCCGACGACGAGCAGCGCATGAAGGCCGAGGTCGACACCGCCCTGCGCACCGGCGACACCGTAGGCGGCGTTTTCGAAGTCATCGTCCATGGCCTGCCCCCCGGCGTCGGCACCCACGCCAACTGGGACGAGCGTATGGACGGTCTGCTCGCCCAGTCCGTCATGAGCCTGCAAGCAGTCAAAGCAGTCGAGATTGGCCGCGGCGTCACCGCAGCCGAATCGCTCGGCTCTGCCGTGCATGACGCTATCGGCTACGAAGGCGCGGGTGACGGCAAGGATGGCGACTTTACCAAATTCTCCCGCGAGCAGAACAACGCCGGAGGCATCGAAGGCGGCATCTCCAACGGCGAGGATGTCGTCGTGCGAGGCTATCTCAAGCCCATCTCCACCCTCCGCCGCCCGCTCGCGTCCGTCAGCTTTGCCACCCGCGAGCCCGTCAAAGCCGCCTACGAGCGTAGCGACGTCTGTGTGGTCCCCGCTGCCGGCGTGGCTGCCGAGGCCATGGTCGCGCTCACCATCGCTCGCCTCGTCCTCGAGAAGTTCGGCGGCGACTCACTCCGCGAACTCGAGCGAAACTACACCGGCTACTGCGAACAGATCCGCGCATATTAGGCTAAGCATCAAATCGTTCGGAAAGCGAAGGCGTCGGAAAGACAATGGCGACGAAGGAAGCGTTGAAGATTCACGCGGTGGTCAAGTATCCCGACCCTGTGCTCGCAAAGCCGGGCGCGCTCATCACCGTCTTCGACAAGGCGCTCCGCACCCTGGTCGCGGAGATGTTCGAAAGTATGTACGTTGCCCAGGGCATCGGCCTTGCCGCGCCACAGATCGCCATCTCGCAGCGTCTTACCGTCATCGATATCGGCTTTAAGAAGAACCCCAAAGACAAGCTCGTGCTCATCAACCCCGAGATCGTCGAAACCCGCGGCAAGCAAACCGAAGAAGAAGGCTGTCTTAGCCTGCCCGATATCCGCGAGAAGGTGAATCGTGCCGCATGGGTGAAGGTGAAGGCCCAGAACGAGCACGGCGAGTGGTTCGAAGTCGAAGGCGAAGAACTCCTCGCCCGCGCCATACTGCACGAGATCGATCACCTCAACGGCGTCCTCTTCATCGACCGCATCAGCCGCCTCAAGCGCGAGTTCGTCCTGCGCAAGATCCGCAAGATGCAGAAAGCCGGCGAGTGGTAGCCCTTCGCGCCGAAGAAGCCTCGGACCATCGGCCTTCGGATTAGCATGGGGTTCTAGCCCCATGAATAAGGCGTATGAATTGAGGGGGGCTTTAGCCGCGGGCCTCTAGCTCGATGATCTGTTGCGGCAACCGACGGAGAGCACTCCCTTGAACACAGCCACGCAAAACCACCGCGAAGCGGTCCAGGACGGCACGAAGTGCTGAGACTAGTCTTCTGCGGCACGCCTGAATTCGCCGTTCCCACGCTTGAAGCCTTAGCCGGCTGCCACGAAATCGCCCTCGTCGTCACTCAACCCGACCGCGCCGCCGGCCGCGGCATGGAACTGCACGCCCCGCCCGTCAAACTCGCCGCCCTCGCCCGCAATATTCCCGTCACCCAGCCGGAAAAGATCAAGACCAACCCCGAATTCCGCGCCCAGCTCGAATCCATCCGCCCCGACGCCATCATCGTCGTCGCCTACGGCCGCATCATTCCGCAATGGATGCTCGATCTGCCTCCACTCGGCAACATCAATCTCCACGGCTCACTGCTGCCGAAGTATCGCGGCGCCGCGCCCGTTCAGTGGGCCATCGCCAACGGCGACCCCATCACCGGCGTCACGACCATGCGTATCGATGAGGGCCTCGACACCGGCCCCATGTTGCTCGCGCATACCATCCCCATCGCCCCCAACGAGACCGCGCCCGACGTCTTTCGCGCCCTCTCCGACGTCGGCGCCGGGCTCATGGTCCAGACCCTCGCTCGCCTCTCCGCCGGCATCCTCGCCCCGCAGCCGCAGGACAACACCCAAGCCACGCTCGCCCCCATTCTCACCCGCGAAGATGGCGCCATCGACTTCGCCCGTCCCGCGCATCAGATCTACGACCGCTGGCGCGGCTTCCAGCCCTGGCCTGGCGCGCACACGCTCCTCCGCGGCAAGAAGCTCATCGCCCACCGCATGCACATCGGCCCCCACCCCGGCCCCGAACCCGGCGTCCTGCACATTCCCGGCGCCGAGTTTTGCGTCGGCTGCGGCAACGGCACCTCAATCGTTCTCGACGAGGTCCAGATGGAAGGCAAGCGCCGCACGTCCGCAGCCGAATTCCTGCGCGGCTTTCAAATCCGCACCGGCGAAAGGCTCGGCAGTTGAAGCCCACACCGCGCAAGCCGAAAAGCCCGGAGCAAATACGCGCCCGCCCCGCAACAGCCGGACCCACCGCAACCGCCGCAGAGTCCCTCTCGAAAATCGCCCCCGCCCGCGCCGCCGCCTTCGAGATCCTCACCCTCGTCGGCCAGAACAAGGGCCATAGCGACGAGCTTCTCCACTCCTCGCGCACCTCCTCCCTCACCTCTGAAGACCGCAACCTCGCCACCGCCCTCGTCATGGGCGTCCTCCGCTGGCAGATCGCCCTCGACGCCCGCCTTAGCAAACTCCTCGCCCGTCCCGATCAGCGACTCGCCGAGCCCGTCGCTCTCGCCCTCCGCCTCGGCGCCTTTCAACTCCTCCACATGGACCGCATCCCCGCGCACGCCGTCCTCAACGAGAGCGTCGAACTTTGCCGCGCCGCCGGCCATCCTCACGCCGCCGGGATGGTCAACGCCATCCTCCGCAAGCTCGCTGCTGCGCAGAAACCCGGCGCGCGCATCTTCGAGTCCCCCGCCGCCTTCGCCGAGCGCCTCGCCCACCCCCTCTGGCTGGTTGAACGCTGGGTCGCAGCCTACGGCCGCGAAGCCGCCCTCGCCATTTGCGAATACAATCAGCGCGAACCCCAATCCGGCTCGCTCTTCCCACCCACCGAACTCACTCCCACCGAAGCCCTCCCGCAAATCGACGACGGTTCCCGCCTCGTGGCCGAACTCACCGCCGCCGCGCTTCCCCACACCACCAGCACCCCCCGCATATGGGACTGCTGCGCCGCGCCCGGTGGCAAGACCCTCATTCTCGCTCTTCGCCACCCCACCGCCGAAATCTTCGCCACCGACATCAGCCCCAGGCGCCTCGCCCACACCACCACCCGCCTCCGCCAACACAATTACGCCGCCAACGTCCGCACCGAAGCCGCCGACGCCACGCAAGCAACCACCGTCGCTACAAACTTCAATCTCATCCTCTGCGATGTACCCTGCACTGGCACCGGAACCCTCGCCCGCAATCCCGAAATCCGCCATCGCCTCCGCCCGCAAGATCTCGCCCGCCAGTCTGCCCGCCAGCGCGACCTTCTCACCGCAGCCACACTCCGCCTTGCCCCCGGCGGCCGCATCGTCTACTCCACCTGCTCGCTCGAGCCCGAGGAGAACCAGCAGGTCGTCGATGCCGTCGCCTCCGCAGCCGGCCTCGATCGCCTTCCCGTCGAACCCCTGCTCGCAAATCTCGCCACTTCCGGCATCCTCGCGCACGAAATCGCCGCAAACCTCACCGCCTCAGCCATCAACGCGACCGCTCTCCGCACCCTCCCCGGCGTGCTTCCCTGCGACGGTTTTTTCGCCGCCGTGCTGGAGCGTAACTAGCCCCAATCAGGCCTTTGGAATCAGCACTCATTTCCACACCGGGATGGGTATCCCCGTTTTCGCCGCCAGCCATCGACAGCAGCAACATTTTGGACTATTTTGGGTTCTTAGGAGCAGGACTTAAGCGTCAACGCTTGGCCCGCGGGAACTAGGGTTCCTGCCAGGAGGCAGCAAAATGCGGTTCCTCAAGTATCTCGCTCTTCTCTCAGTTCTAATTCTCCCGTTTGCGTATGCCAACGCGCAGGTTGCTGTCGGCGTTGGCGTGGCGCCGTATGGCTACGGCGGATACGCCTACGGTCCTCCGGCGTGCGCATATGGCTACTATGACTACTACCCCTACGCCTGCGCGCCCTATGGATTCTACGGTCCAGGCTGGTTTAGCGGCGGCATCTTCATCGGAGCCGGCCCGTGGTTCCGCGGCGGATACTACGGTCGCGGTGGCTACGGCTACCGCGGTGGATATGGCTACGCAGGACGCGGCTACGTTGGCGGCGTTCGTGGCGGCTACGCAGCAGGCGGAGTACGCGGTTATGCCGGTGGCGTTGCCCGCGGTGGAGCGGTTGGCGGATTCCGCGGCGGTGTAGTCGCTGGCGGAGGCTTCCGCGGCGGTTCAGCCGGTGGCGGCGCGCACTTCAGCGGCGGCGGTGGCCGTGGTGGTGGCGGCGGACGCCGGTAATCACAACTAAGGTTGAACAGAGTCCCATCTCCCGCGAATTCTTCGGGGGATGGGATTTCTGGCGTTAAGGAGCCTCTCGCGTTGTCTCGCTTAAGGGCACGGCTTCAGCCGTGCCGTAAACGGCTATTGGTGAGCGCGGCTTTAGCCGCTGAGGTCCCCGCTTTCTCGTCCGGCGCCCGCTAGAATGCTTCTCCCCTCTTCTACTCCCGTGATACATTCATCCCGCAATCCCGAATCAATCTAAGGCGGACACGTAAATGAAGAGCAGACTCGCAGCAGTGATAGCCCTCGCAACTCTCGCAACCATCGGCGTCGCCCAAACCGCACCCCAGGCCAAGCCGAACTTTGCCGGAACCTGGAAGCTGAACCTGCAGAAGAGCGACCTCGGCCAGATGGCGCCCGAAAGCGAGACCTACACCGTCACCCAGACCGCCGGCGAGATCAAGATCGCAATCGCTTCCACCGGCCAGTTCCCCATCAACTACAGCTTCTCCGCCAAGCTCGACGGCACCGACACCCCCATTGCCGCCGATGCCTTCCCCGCCGACTCGCCCTTCCGCATCCTCACCTCCAAAGCCGAGTGGAAGGACAACGCGCTGGTCATCACCCAGACCACCAGCTTCCAGGATTCCAAGGGCACCCTCATCTCCACCTTCACCCTCTCCGACGACGGCAAAACCCTCACCCGCGCCACCCACATCGTCTTCGACCAGGGCGCCTTCGACTCCAAATCCGTCTACGACAAAGCCTGAGACGATCCTCCATGTCAGATGGCGGCCAGTCGATCAGACCACGAGTAGTCTATGGAGTTTCTTATGCTGGCCGATTAGCTCGATTACTTCGAATATTTGATCCCCGAACGATGCTGCGGCGGCGAAGTAATCAGTGCTCGTGGCTTTATTTAGAAATTCCTCCACTAGCTCTGCCTCGGGCTTTCCCGTGTTCGTCAAGAAGCGCTCGTAAGAGTCAATCAACCCTTCGATCCCTACATGAGCGGCCGCGGTATCAGGCTGCACAAGCAGCCACTCCAATCTTTCCGTCGGACTTAGGTGGACCATGGACTTGGCATCCTCGGGTGTGACCGTATTATTTCTGGTGTGGATTGTAAGGAGATACAGCAACGCCGAGTAGCACGTCAATAACCGGCTATATTTCAGTTTGTAATTCTTCAGCTTACGTTTGGCTTTCTCGCTGGCCGGTACCCTTTGGGTTCTGGCCTCATAGTTTACGCAAAACGTACGCCATAACCTGAGGATGTCATTCACCAGAAATGTTGGAGTGAAGTCATTTTTGTGGTCTTCAAAATCTTGCCAATAAGCTCCGACTACATCCTCAATCACAAGATCATATACAGCGGTTTCGAGAAGGGGTCGACTCTCAAGGAGCAATAGGAGGCGAGCCGTAAATGTGTTCGTAACATCGTCTTCCGGTTTTCCAAGCGTCCCGGTGAGTTCGCCAACTGTATAGTGTTCCAAATATCTTCCATCGCCACTAAACTCTGGTATCCCCTTCGCTTGCGTTGCTTCAATCAAGTCAGCTTTAATACAGATCTCGTCGAGCCTCCTCAGATCACGGCGGCCATTGGTGGCTTGACCGACGATAAAGAGGTCCAAATCACTCCATTGGTGGGCTTCTCCGCGGGCAAATGAGCCTGTAGCATACACACAAGCTTTTCCCTTGCAAAGTGCCTCGGCGTCAGCCAACGTCAATCTTAGGTCGTTGAAGCGTCTCGCAGTCTCGGTTCTTCTCTCGTCTAGGGTTATACCCATCAATAACCGTTCCATTCAAACAGATTTGCGAATACTTCCGCCTGTTCAGCAGCATCATCCAAAGCGTGGTGGCTATGCACCCTGTGGGACCGAAGTGAAGCCAACAGTTTTGATCGCCCAGATTCAGCAATCGTGCGATTAGCCTTGATCGCAAAAGCGGTTTTGAGATCGAAGCATTGCGAGTGCGAAAATGGCGACGCGCCAAGGTTGAACCTAACAAAATACCAATACAACCAAGACCAATCGAAGCTCAATGGATACGCCACAAGCACAGGTCGAGCACCACCTGCGGTCCTGTATATCCATTCAGCCGCTTCTCTCATCGCAATCTCGGGCTCACAACCTTCGCGCAGTAATCGATCGCGGTCAAGTCCGTTCACCTTCAAAGCATCGTATTGAAAGTTCCCTGAAATTGGGCGCAGTTCTCGGTAAAAGCTTTGATCGTTCCAGTCGTTCGGGCGTTCGAAACTCTTACCGTCAAATCGACCGGCAAACACGAAAGCGAAAGACAGCATCGAAAAAGGGCCGGGAATCGGGCCATCCGTTTCTACGTCCGCCGAGAAGTAGACGTCCGTCGTTGAGGTGGCCGGCGGGTCGTTCTCCTCAATCGTCCTAAGCGTCTGGCTCATCATCCCTCGATCATCTCAGCAAAGTGACGCTTTGACTGTGCAAAACTAGGGACGAAACTCGTTCGACAATCCTTCACCGCCCGAACTTCTGTCTCCCCTGCATCTGGCTCATCATCCGCTGCTGCGCCTTCATCCCCCCACCCCCGCCCATGCTCTTGAACATCTTCCGCATCTGCGCGTACTGCCGCAGCAGGTTGTTCACGTCCTGCACCGTTGTCCCCGACCCGCGCGCAATCCGTTTCCGCCGGCTGCCGTTGATCAACTCGTGGTCCTTCCGCTCCTTCGCCGTCATCGAGTTGATGATCGACTCCACGCGGTTGAACTGTCCTTCGTCCACGTTTTCCGCCGCCTGCTGCATCCCCGCAAACGGCCCTACCGACGGCAGCATCTTCAGAATCGACTTCATCGACCCCATCTTTTTGATCTGCCTTAGCTGATCGCGAAAATCATCCAGCGAGAACCCATCCCCCGACAGCGCCTTCTTCGCAAACTGTTCCGCCTTGCCGCGGTCCAGCTTCTCTTCCGCATGTTCCAGCAGCGTCGCAATGTCGCCGAAGCCCATAATCCGCCCGACAATCCGGTCCGGATGGAACGGCTCAAACGCGTCCGGCTTTTCCCCTGTCCCCAAAAACTTAATGGGAGCTCCCGTCACGTGCCGGATCGACAGCGCCGCCCCACCCCGCGCATCGCCGTCCATCTTGGTCAGGATCACGCCCGTCAGCGCCAGCAGATCATGGAACGCCTTGGCCGATTTCACCGCGTCCTGCCCCGTCATCGCGTCCGCGACAAACAGAATCTCGCTCGGATTCATCTGCTTCTTCAGCGCGGCCATCTCGTCCATCAGGTCGGCCGCAATCTGGTTGCGCCCCGCCGTATCGACAATCAGAATGTCGCACCCAAAGTTCGCCGCCTCGCGCCTCGCCTCTTTCGCCAGCCGCAGCACGTCGTCCGTCCCGTGCTTCGCGTCCGGGTCCAGCTTGCCCTCATAAATCTGCGCGCCAATCGCCGTCGCCACCAGCCGCAGCTGCTCCCGCGCCGCCGGCCGGTACACGTCCACCGACACCAGCATCGGCCGGTGCCCCGCCTTCTTCAACCATCCCGCCAGCTTCGCCGACGTGGTTGTCTTGCCGCCGCCCTGCAACCCCGCCATCAGGATCACGCTTGGCGGCTGCGACGACGTCCGGAATCGCGCCGTGTCCTTGCCCAGGATGTTGATTAGCTCGTCGTGAACGATCTTCACGATCTGCTCGTCCGGCGAGAGCGCGGTCGTCACCTGCGTCCCCAGCGCCCGCGTGCGGATATGCTCCACCACCTCGGTCACAACCGACAGGCTGACGTCGGCCTCGATCAGGGCAAGGCGGATCTCGCGCAGGGCCTCGCCGATATTCTCATCGGTGATCGTGCCCTGGCCGCGTAAAGTCTTGAAGGAACGCTGGAGTTTGTCGCTTAGATTCTCAAACATGCTCCTTCAAGTCTAGTCGATTCCCGCTATTTCTTCTTTGCGTTGGGCGGTTTGTACCCTAGGTTCCCTGCCTTCTTCATTGCCGCCATTCCCTCTGCGATGCCGAGCAACGGCGTCGTCTTGAACGCCTTGAACGCCCCGCTCGCGGAGACGGCTATCGAGCAAGCCGCCGCGGTTACGTTGTCGCCACCCTCGATGATGATCACCGCATCGTAATCGCCGAAGGAGAACCAGCTCCCCACCAGCTTGCCGCCGATCTTCGCAGCCAGCTTGCTGATCACCGGGGTGCGGTCAGCCGGCTTCTTGATGAAACCCGCCAATACCTCAGGAGTATAGGAAATCTGAATCATGTAGCTGGGCATTCGATTCCACCTTTCCGTTCAATGCAGGATTCGATCCATGGCCCTGGGGAGTGAGAGAAAGCATACACCAGCCGCCGCGAAGTCGCATGTCTACAATCCTCCCTGGCACCCAGCAATGCCCGCCGCCTATGCCGCCTCGGTCCTGATCCGGTTCTTCCAGTGCGACACTACGAACCAAACAAACCCCACCACCAGAACCCCTTCCACGCCAAGGTGAAATCGATGGAATATCTCCTTGAAACGCGGATCGGTGTCCCACGCGTCCCCCAGCTTCATCCCGATATACGCCAGCGCGTAGCACCACGGCCACGAACCCACAAACGTGTAAATGTGAAACCTCACCTGGTTCATCTTCGCCACGCCCGCCGGAAACGCAATGAACGTCCGAATAATCGGCAGCATGCGCCCTGCCAGCACCGCAATCGATCCATAGTGCGCAAAGAAGTGGTCCACCCGGTCCAGGTCGCGCCGGCTCAGCAGCAGCCAGCTTCCATACCGCTCCACCATCGGCCGCCCACCCTTCGCACCCACCCAGTACGCCGGGATCGATCCCAGATTCGACGCCAGCGACGCCAGCGTAGCCAGCAGAATCAACTCCATCTGCCCATGCGCCAGCGCCGCGCCGGCAAACGGCATAATCACTTCAGAAGGGATCGGAATGCAGGCCGACTGGACCGCCATCAGCACAAACATCACGGCATACTTGCCGCCCGCGCTCAAGCCCATCAACCATGCAATGAGTTTTTCAGACATGCCTTCGCAGTATAACCGCGCCCGTGCATCTCACCCCACCCATGCGCATCTTCCCCTTCACCCGCCCACGCCAATCGCCTTGCTCAGCGCCTCCTGGTATCTCTCCGCCCGCACAATCCGGCTCTTCACCGTCGCAACCTCCTCCGGCGTCTTCGCCAGTTGCAACGCGTCCTGCAGAACCCCCAGCGCCTCCGCAGCCTGCCTCTGTTCCAGCAACACCTCGGAGCAGTTCAGCCGGTAGCTCAGGCGGTCCGGCTCCAACTCCATCGCCTTCACGTTCAGCGTGTGCGCCTCGTCCAGTTTGCGATGCCGTGCTGCATAGAACATCGCCAGCGCATCGTACGCCGGCGCAAATTCCGGATTCAGCGCAATGGAGGCCTGCAGACTCATCTCGATCGCTTCATCCTCTGCCTTCGCCCCGCTCCGCAGCGCCATCATCGCGTAGTCGAAGTGGGTCAGGTAGTTGTGCGCGTCCAACTCCATCGCCTCGCGGTACCACTTCTTCGCGCCCGCAAAATCGCCCTCGGAGTAGCTTAGAGTCCCCATCGTCTCGTGCGCCTGTGCGTTGCCCGGGGCCTCGCGCAGCACCTCTTCCGCCAGGGCCTTTGCCTCCGCGGTGCGCTTGGTGTATATCATCATGTCAGCCCGCACCGCATCAGCCTCCGCCGTTGTCACCGGCCGAACCTCCGCCGCTGCGTCCTTCGCTTCGAGCGTTGCCGGCATCATGAAGTACATATACTTCCGCTGCATCACATAATCGCTCAGCCCCTGCTGCAGCTTGTCCAGGTCGCCGAATACCGCGCGCGCCGCAACCACTGCATCCTCTCCCCGCGCCAGCAACTCGGCATAGTCGTGCATCCGGTGCGTCCCCTGGATCCGGTCGCTCACGATCAGAAAATGCGTCAGCGCCCACGACTCCGCGTAGAAGATAGAACCCTTCTGCTCGTCGTGGTAGTACGGTGACTTCGTGTCCACCCTCAGAAGTGTTTCCATCGGCAGCAGATCGGTCCGCGCCAGAAATCGCAGCTCCTCCGCGTTCGCCTGGCCCAGCCACACCACCTTCTCGTCGATGTCGGTGTTCTCATAGAACTGCGCCAGGCCTTCATTCAGCCACAGCGGAAGCCACCCGTCCGCCTTGCGCAGCATGTAGTGCGTGTACTCGTGGTACACGTTCGCGTACGCATGCTCCTCCTGCGCATCCAGCCGTAACAGGATGTAGTTCTTCTCCGGCGCGCGCAGAAAGAATCCCCCCAGGTCGATCTGGTTCTTCCCCAGGTACTCCTCCGGCTCCAGCGCGCGCATGTCCTTCCTGTCCCTCACCGCCACCACCACGATCGGCGGATCGGTATCATCTCCCTTCGCTGGCAGCAGCGTGTGAAACACCATGTGCATGCGTTCGAACTGGCTTGCCAGCCGCCGCGCGTCTTTCTCGCTCGCATCCGTCAGCACCACAAAGTGGGTGCTCCGCGTCTCCACCCAGCGCTCGGGCGTTGCTCCTGCCGCAGCTTTGGCCGCCGCAAACACCACCGTCACACCAAGACACGCGCCCGCAATCGTTCTGCGCATAGTTCCCGGAGAGTAGCCCAGAACGCCACCAACAGTAAACACAAAAACTCCCGCCAACGTCCCAAAGGGTTTATTCTCCGCAAATCCTTGCAGCGTAACCGCAAAACTGTTCTAGAGAGTAACCCCACACTGATTACCGAAACGGGCCCGCGGCCGCCAAATCGTACCCACTATGCACCCCACTGCCCTCACGCTGCATCAAAATAATCACGATCCATTGTAGGACTGCAGCGCCGCTCCCAGCGTCGAAAGTAGCTCCCACTCGAGAGGAGGACTCCCCATGGAAAACCTGGTTTATTCGCTGTACGGCCTTTGGTTCTGGCTCACCCGCAAGTATCGTTCCGCTGTCTACACCGAAGTTGCCCAAACTCTCGACTCGGCCCGCACCTACCTCTTCACCGATTACGCCACCCGCGCCTCCACACGCGACCGCGGCTTTTTGCTCCCCGACCAGGTCGAAGCCCTCAATATCCTCGACCGCCACGGCGCGCTCGTCGCCCGCACCTCGCGCCGTTTCAACTCCCTCAGCGAGTGCCGCAAATTCGTCACCGAAGAACTCGCCGATCCACCAAAAGCCGCCTGATCCGCCTCACCGCCGCCCCATGGTTGCGTGTTCTTGGCGGGTGTAATTTGCCGAAGAACCGTCGCCTGATACCGGCCGGATTCTCCCGATGTTCAGTGTGCCCACGCCCTCAGCAGGGGCGTGGGCATTCGCCTGGATGCGGTGCCGCGCGGGACAGGTCAGTAGATGGGTGGCTCGCCGGGAGGGCGGGTCTTCCAGCGGCGGTGCATCCAGAGCCACTGGCTGGGGTACTGGCGGATGGCGCCTTCGAGCACAGCGGTGAAGCGAGCGGTGTTCTCAGCGGCGTCGGCCTCGGCGTCCCCGGTGGAGGCGAGGGCGAGTTCCGGGTAGAAGTGGAGGACGTACTTCTGCTCAGACTCTTCCCAGAGCAGGAAGCCGGGCAGGACGGCGGCGCCGGTCTTGAGCGCGACGCGGGCAAGGCCGGAGGCGGTGCAGGCTGGCACTCCAAAGAAGGGAACGAAAAGGCCCTGCGGCGGCGTCATGTTGGTGTCCATCAGAATACCCACGGTTTCGCCGTCGCGCATGGCGGCGAGCAGTCCACGGGCGAAGTCGTCCTTGTGCAGGACGCGGTTGCCGTGCCGGCAGCGGATGCGGTTGACCATGCGATCGACGAGAGGATTGTCGAGACGGCGGATGACCATGCCCATCGGGTAACCGGCGAGCGAGTGATAGAAGCTGGAGAGCTCCCACGCGCCCAGGTGGCCGGTAAGCACCAGGACGCCTTTGCCGCGGTCGCGGGCGGCGAGGTAGTTCTCCAAGCCCTCGTAGCGGATGAAGCAGTTGGCGAAGGCGGGAGTGTAGCTGGACATCTGGCAGAACTCGGCTAAAAGCCAGCCGAGGTTGCGGTACTCGAGGCGCAGGATGCGGGCGCGCTCGACAGCGGGCATCTCCGGAAATGCGAGTTCGAGGTTGCGCAGGCCTACTCGGCGGAGGCGCCCGAGGGAGGCGTGAGCGAAGGCACCGATACCGACTCCGGCGGCACGGGCCAGACGGCGCGGAAGGATGCGAAGACCGTGGATGAAAAACCAGGCAAAGACGAATTCCAGGATGTGGCGCGGGGTGGTGCGGGCCGACGGCTCGGGAGGGTATTGGGCTTCGCGGGTCAAGATTACCAGTCTAACGGGTGCGCGTGGGTATGCGCTGCAATACAGACTCGCGACCCGTGCCGGATTTTGTTTCCAGTTGTATAGACGGAGCGCGCGAATGCAGGATTACACGGAGCAAAGCCGCCGGAGAGGGAATTCCACCGGCGGCTTTTGCGCCCTGCGGCGCAGGTTCTAGTGGTCTTGCTTCGAGCTGACGAAGTAACGGGCGACGGTGTGGACGAAGGGCCGCGCGTTCTCAGGGGTGGGCACATCGCCTCCGAGGATGGTCTTGAAAGGGATGTCGGAGCCATACTCGGCACGGGTCATATCCTGATTCTGCGAGAGGACGGTGCCGTCCAGATCGAGACCGGCGAAGAGGCCCTTGGACCGCGAGTAGGTGAGGAACTCCGCGTTAAGCTTCCAGTCGGTGCCGGCCTGAGCGTTACGGCCGACCGGGCCTGCAGAAGCTGCGGCGTCAGCTCCCAGCTTGACCTTGTTCTTGAGCATGTCCTGCAAGCCATTCTGGTTCATGGCAATCAGGACGAGGTCTGTGGACTGGCCGCCGATCTGCCAGCCGAAGCTGCCGCCGGCAAGCTGCACAAAGACCGGTGCGCTCCAGCCGTTGGGCGTTCGACAGGTGGCAACACCCTGGCCATACTGGGCGCCGACGAACAAGGCGCCCTTCTTGTAGGCGGGAATGATGGTGACGCAGGATGCTCCGGCGAGGATACCGCGTGGGACGCCTTTATCGGGCGTGGCCATGATCTCGTTCATGACGGCCTCGGCGCTGGTAAGACGGTCTTCGATCTTTGCCTGGTCGTCCTGCGCGAAGCTTGAAAACGTGGCGGTGAGAAGAACCATGCCGCACAGAATTCCGGATATCTGTCTCATTGGGTTTAGAACCTTTCGTATTCTCGTATTTCTGGGATGACCTGCCCGTAAGAGGCGATATTACAACTATGCGGGCGGCAAAATCGACGCAGCGGGAACCGTTGCAGTAATCCATGGGATGGCTGAATTGGGTAGGAAGTTGCCTGAATTCCAGAGATAAACCAATGGTGCCGCGTATCTTCCCAGCGAACCGCCCGCGGTCCTGGAGAGCTTTGGGGAGGGACGGAAGGAACTGGGTCGAAGGCGAAAAAAGGGGGCTGCAAGAGCCAGGCAGCTAGCGCTGCTAAGCCTTGTAGCCCCTCTCCCAGGTCTGTGTTGCCAAACGATAATGTGCTTTCTCGGTCGTGCAGGCAACGGTACGAAGGTCTAGAGGCTTTCGTACCCATTGCCGATTACTCTTTAGTAAACGCACCGGCCGGCCCGCGGCGACGCGCCCAGCCCGATTCGTGTCAATCAGCCTGGGTGAACGGGTGAACCGTGAGGGCAATGCGGTTGTTGACGCCCACCTTCCGCATCAGACGGCCGATATGCGCCTTCACCGTTCCTTCGTCGATGCCGAGCGCGATTGCGATCGCGCGGTTGGGCTGTCCTGCGCGAAGCAGGTCGAGGATCTGGAGTTCCCGCGGCGTGAACCGCGGAGGATTGGCGGGCGACCTGGCGGCGCTGCGCTGGTGATCGAGCAGACGAGACAACACCCTGCGCGGCGCCCAGACAGAGCCGTCACGCACCATGTCGATGGCCATGCGAATTTCCGACTCGGTTGAGGTGAGGGCAAGGTATCCCTTGGCACCGGCTCCGATGACGCGCTCGATGTACTCCTGCGAGGTTTCGTTTCCGAGCACGATGAGCTTGAGCAGCGGACGCACCTGGCGAAAGGTGGCGATGAGTTCCAGCAGGTGAGGAGTGCATTCGGCGTCGATGAGGACGAGGGCAAGGTGGGCATCGTCGAGCGCGCCCGGGACGGATAGATGGACGATCTCGAGTTGCAGGGCCTCGGCGAAGATGGCCTTCAGGCCAAGCACGCGCAATGGGTCGGTGGCGACGACGCCGACGCGATCCGCGCGCTTTGGGGGAGTCTCATCCATGGGCCTCAAGCCTCGTTTCTCTGCGCGGCTAGCCGTAGTGTGTGACATCGGACACAATTACCGTACACCAATGGCAAGTGCCGGGCGAGCTAAAGCTTGGGAAGCACAATGCCTTGTTGTTTCTGGTACTTGCCCTTGCGGTCCGCGTAGCTGATTTCGCATACTTCATCGGACTGGAAGAAGAGAATCTGGCATAGCCCCTCGTTGGCGTAGATGCGCGCGGGCAGCGGCGTGGTGTTGGAGATTTCGAGGGTGACAAAGCCCTCCCACTCGGGCTCGAAGGGCGTGACGTTGACGATGATGCCGCAACGCGCGTAGGTGGATTTGCCTACGCAGATGGTAAGCACGTCGCGGGGAATCTTGAAGTACTCGATCGAACGCGCGAGGGCGAAGGAGTTGGGCGGAATGATGACGCTGGGGGCCTGGACGGAGACGAAAGAGCGCTCGTCGAAGGCCTTGGGATCGATGATGGCGGAGTTGACGTTAGTGAAAATCTTGAACTCGTCGGAGACGCGGAGATCGTAGCCGTAGGAGGAGAGTCCGTACGAGATGACGCCCTCGCGGACCTGCTTCTCGCTGAAAGGAACGATCATCTGGTTATCGATTGCCTGCTGGCGGATCCAGCGGTCGCTTTTGATGGCCATGCGTAGTTATTTCCTCTTGGCAGCGTTTTTCAGCCTCGTTTCCGTGGCGCTTTTGGGGCGTTGGGGCGAAGGATGGGTCCCGAAAAACTTCGGATAGGCAAATCTTACGGCAGGCGTGACGCGTTGACAATCTGAGGGTTAGTTCCTAACATCAACGACAGTGGGACAGTGTGGAACTAACACGCTGCAAACGAATTACGCGAGAGAGGCGGCCCAATTTGATTAAACAGGACCTTATCCAGAGGGTCGTGGAGCGGACCGGACTTCCGAGGACGAAGGCGGAGGATGCGGTTGACGCTATCTTCGACAGCATGAAGAAGACGCTGATCGCAGGCGATCGTATTGAGTTGCGCGGGTTTGGCGTGTTCACGGTAAAGCCGCGCAAGACAGGGATTGGGCGGAATCCCAGAACCGGTGCGGAGGTGAGCATCGCTCCCGGCAAGGCAGTGCGGTTCAAGCCGGGCAAAGAGTTGCACCTGATGGACGGAGCGACGACCTAGCGAGGTCCGCGTCAATCGAACTCCAGAGCACCCGTGTGGGTGAGGGCGGGGTTGTGCCGGTACTCCCTATGCCAAAGCCATAAAGTCTGCCCTCTAAAGGGCTTAGGTCTGGACCTTTGCGTTGGCACGGCGGCAAGGATCGGCGGCAGCGAGACCTGCGGCCTGCAGGGGCGCAAGTGCGGAGCGCGGAGAAAACCTGTTATTTTGGGTGATCGGAGAGACGAAAATGATGCGGAGGATGGCAAAGGCGATGGGCATTGGCGTGGTGGCAGCGGGAGCGGCGATGGCGGCGGCGCAGGGTAGTACGGGATGGGATGCGAAGTTGGGTGATCCGCTGCATATCTGGGTGGGGAATCCGGATGCGGCAAAGGCGCGGGCGTGGGCGGACGCGCACCTGGCAGCGGCACAGGCGCACGTGGATGCGCTGTTGGCAGTGAAGGGCGAGCGGACGGTCGAGAATACGCTGCGCGCGTACGACGAGGCGCAACGCGAGATGGATCTGGCCGGCAGCGCGGCGGGCCTGCTGTCGAATGCATCGCCGAAGAAGGAGCTGCGCGATGTAGGCGATGAGACGCTGCAGAAGGTGTCGGCGGCGGCGACGGCACTGAGCCTGAACCCGGATGTGTACCACGCGCTGCAGGCGGTGGACGCTACGAAAGCGGATGCGGCGACGCGCTACTACCTGGAACACACGCTGCTGGAGTACCGGTTGAGCGGCATCGACAAAGATGCGACGACGCGGGAGCGGGTGCGCAAGCTGAGCGATGAGTTGACGGCGGAGTCGCTGCACTTCCAGCGCAATATTGCCGAGAGCCAGGGCAAGGTGGCGGTGAAGAGCGTGGCGGAGCTGGATGGATTGCCGGCGGATTACATTGCGCGGCATCCGGCGGCCGCAGACGGAACGATCACGCTGACGACGGATGAGCCGGACTACCGGCCGGTGATGACCTATGCGAAGAGCGACGATCTGCGGCGGCGATTGTACCTGGCATACTACGGGCGCGCGTATCCGGTGAACGAGGAGTTGCTGCAGCAGGTGTTGAAGACGCGGGCGGAGTTGGCGCATGAGTTGGGCTTTGCCAACTGGGCGGAGCTGGCCACGGTAGACAAGCTGATCAAGACGCCGGCGAACGTGCGGGCGCTGCTGGCGGAGCTGGACAGGGCGGCGAAGCCGGTTGCGACCAAGGAGTACGCGGAGATTCTGGCGTTCGCGCAGCAGCGCCATCCAGGGCTGACGGTGATTCCGGCGTACAGTGCAGCCTACTGGATGGAGCAGTATCAGCGCGAAGCGTATGGGTTCGACTCGCAGGCGGTGCGGGCGTACTTCCCGTTTCCCGAGGTGCAGCAGGGAGTACTGGATACCGCGGCGCGGCTTTTCCACGTGAAGTTTGTGGAGGTGAAGGGGCTGGAGCTGTGGGACCCGTCGGTGACGGTGTTCGACGTGATGGATGCGGCGGGCGGAGGCGGCGGCAAGCGGCTGGGACGGATCTATCTGGACATGCACCCACGCGAGGGGAAGAACAAATGGTTCAACGCGGGCACGATGGTGACGGGCGTCGGCGACCGGCAATTGCCGGAGGCACGGCTGAATGGAAATTTTGCAGGCGGCGCGGATGGGGACCCGGGGCTGATGCAGTACTCGGATGTGGTGACGTTCTTCCACGAGTTCGGGCACATGATGCATGCGGTGCTGGGTTCGCACCAGGAGTATGTGGGGACCTCGTCGTTCAACGTGGAGTGGGATTTTGTGGAGGCGCCGTCGCAGATGCTGGAGGAGTTCTTCCGCGACAAGACGATCGTGGACAGCTTTGCGAAGAACTACAAGACGGGCGTGGTGCTGCCGGACGATTTGTTCGCGAAGATGTTGCGTGCGGACGCGTTTGGGCGCGGGATCGGGTACGAGCGGCAAATTGCGCTGGCGAACTATTCGCTGGAACTGCACGACCGCGCACCGGAGCAGGTGAACGTGGAGGCGATGTGGAAACAGGCGTCGATTGAGGGGTCGCCGTGGCAGTGGGTGGACGGGAACTACGGGTTCGCGACGTTTACGCACCTGATGGGTTACTCGTCGAACTACTACACCTACTCGTTGAGCAAGGTGATTGCACTGGACTTCTTCAACCAGTTCGATAAGAAGAACCTGCTGGATGGGCCGGCCGCGATGCGCTACCGGAAGACCGTGCTGGAGCGGGGCGGATCGACGTCGGCGAATGATCTGGTGAAGGATTTTCTGGGACGGCCGCAGAGCTATGAGGCCTTCAGGACGTGGATGAACGAGGAGTTTGCGGAGAAGTAGCGCGAGTGATCTTGTAAGGTGTATATAATTGGCGGTCATGAGGGATCGTTTGCAGATGCGCCGATGGCGGATCGTCACTGCGGTTGTGATGCTGATCTGTTTCGTGGCGCTGCTGGTTCCTCACGCGGCAGGCTCTGGATCGTTGCTCGCATGCGTCCTGTTCTTCCCTGTGTTTCTGTTCGGTTTGCTGGATATCGCAGAGTTTTTGCGGAACTCAGTAAATACAGATGAAGCGGCTTTACCAAGTGCGCCAGCTTTGAGCGCGCTGTTTCAACGTCCTCCTCCATCTTTCGAATAAATCCGCCCTGCAGCGCTCCGCGACGAGTGGTTGTCGCGGAGCTACTGCCTCGTTTTCTGGCGATTGAATCGACCGATTTCCGGAGCTTTTCGGATGGGATATTTGGGATTATTGTTCTTGGCAGCTATTGGTGTGTATTGTTTGCAACGAGCGCAGTGGCATTGGAAGAGTAGAGGTAATAAGAACAGGGGGCGCTATCGCGGCGGAGCGGCGCTAGGAAATGCATTACAAAACCTGCAGGTGTTTGTTCAACCGCGTGCGGAGCATGTGATTGCGGGGGTCCTCGAGGAGCCGGCGGAGGATGATGATGAGGCCGGCCCGAAAGACCCGAGGGCGCAACTATTGCGGCAGGCAAGGCGGATTCGGCGGGGAGAAACATTGGATAAGCTGACGGCGCGGCTTCCAGAATGACGCTGCAAGAAAACGATTTCCGAGATTCCCAATGATTTATTGTTCTCTCCGAGGATATTTGGCGATGATGCGTGTTTTGAGGTTTGGTGTGTTGCTCGGCGTGGTTGCGGGGTTGGCGCATGGTGCAGCGGCAGCAGGGGCGCCGCAAGCTCCGCCGCTGCCGCCGCCGCCGCGGGCCGTAGCGACGCTGAAGATCGAGACAGACAAGCCTGTGGCAAAGGTGAGTCCGACGCTGTATGGGCTGATGACGGAGGAGATCAACTACTCGTACGACGGCGGGTTGTATGGGGAGTTGGTGCAGGACCGCACGTTTCTAAGCCGCGGCGACGACACGCAGAACTGGATTCCGGTGGCGGAGGGTACGGCGAAGGGGTCGGTGGCGCGAGACATGAGCACCGGGCCGAGCGCGGCGCTGCCGGCGAGTGGGAAGATGATGGTGGAGCGGGCGGACGCGGCGAATACGTATGGGGTGCGCAACGGCGGATGGTGGGGCGTGCCGGTGCGGCCGAATACGATTTATACGGGTTCGGTGTATGCGAAGGCCGATGCGGCAGGCGTGGCCGCGAAGATGCGGGTGAGTCTGATTGCGAACGACTCGGGCAAGGTGTTGGCAAGCGCGACGCTTCCGGCGCTGACCAGCGACTGGAAGCAGTACAGCTTTACGATGAAGACGGGCGGCGATGCGGGGTCCACGGCGAACAACCAGATTGTGGTGAGTGTGGACCATCCGGGGACGGTGTGGCTGCAACTGCTCAGTGTGTTTGGGCCGACGTACAAGAACCGGGCGAATGGGAACCGCGTGGACCTGATGGAGATGCTGGCAGCGATGCATCCAGCGTTCCTGCGTTTTCCAGGCGGGAATTATCTGGAAGGGAACACGATTCCGGACCGGTTCGACTGGAAGAAGACGATTGGGCCGCTGGTGGACAGGCCTGGGCATACGAGTCCGTGGCGATACCACTCGAGCGACGGATTGGGGTTGCTGGAGTTCCTGGAGTGGTGCGAGGACCTGAAGATGCAGCCGGTGCTGGCGGTGTACGCGGGCTACAGCTTGCAGCAGCAGCATGTGAATCCGGGGCCGGACCTGGACCCGTATGTGCAGGACGCGCTGGATGAGATTGAATATGTAACCGGCGATGCTTCGACGAAGTGGGGCGGGGAGCGGGTGAAGGATGGGCATCCGGCGCCGTTTGCGCTTAAGTACGTGGAGATCGGGAACGAGGACTGGTTTGACCAGTCGAAGAGCTATGACGGGCGGTATACGCAGTTCTACAAGGCGATCAAAGCGAAGCATCCGGAGCTGGTGCTGATCTCCACCGGGGATAACCAGCAAAACGGACGGGGCAACCAGGTGAAGAGCGTCAAGCCGGACATGATTGACGATCACTACTACCGGCGCGCGGAGCAGTTCTTCGAGGACGCGCACCACTACGACAAGATGGATCGCAACGGGCCGAAGATCTTTGTGGGCGAGTGGGCGACCCGCGAAGGAACGCCGACTCCGAATATGGGCGCAGCGCTGGGCGATGCGGCGTGGATGACCGGGATGGAGCGGAACAGCGATCTGATCCTGATTTCGAGCTATGCGCCGCTGTTCGTAAATGTGAACCCGGGCGGGATGCAGTGGCAGTCGGACCTGATTGGCTACGATGCGAATTCGAGCTATGGGAGCCCGAGCTACTATGCGCAGGTGATGTTCGCGAACCACGTTGGGACTGAGACGGTTGCGTCGGACCTGGAGGGTGCGGGCGATCGGCTGTTCTACACGGTGACGCGGGATCGGGCGAAAGGAATCGTGTACCTGAAGATTGTGAATGCGTCGTCGAAGGCGCAGGACTTGAAGATTGCGTTGGATGGCGCGAAGGACGTGAAGCCGACAGCGAAGCTGGTGCGGATGAGCGCGGCCACGACGGCGGCGACCAATTCAATTACCGATCCGAAGCACGTGGTCCCGGTGGAGAGCATGGTGAAGGGCGTGAGCAAACAGTTCATGCGGACGGTACCGGGCTACTCGATCGACGTGCTGGAGTTGGGGGTTCAGTAGCGTTTGGGCGCGGCTGGTGTCAATACGGTCGACGCGATTAACCGCGCGTCGAAGCCTAGGACAAGCTCAAGGGGCGCACTCGGCAAGACAACAAACCCCAGGGGTTAAAGCCCTTTGTGCGGGGAACACGGGAGGACCAGGGCTAAAGCCTTGGCTTACGAAGAAGCAAACCAAGCACTCCAGTACCGAGAAGCGCGAGACTGCTCGGCTCGGGCGCCGAAATATCAACGGTGACCGAGTCGGTATCAATGTCCTGATCCTGACCCACGTATGCACCAGGTGTGAATGTTGGCGCAAAAATACTCGAATCGAAAGTTCCCTATTGTTACGATTAATTTGTTATAGAAACACTTCAATGACCAGTTGGAACATACAGATACTCGGATACTTGTCCAGCCTTGCACCGGATAGACGTGCAAGAAGTTGCACAGGAACGGCAAATCTTTGCCCCATAAGACTCATCCGCAAAGTCCGATCTCCCGTAGAACCCGCCTTTGCATCTCACTAAGGGTGCAGAGCTTCCGTTTGCTCCGCCTCGAGGTTCGAAATGTCCTTTGGAATTTACGCAGTCGGTTACTTCATCCTGATCCTCGGGGTGGCGTATCTCGCCCACCTGATGCACGTCCCACAGAACTACATCATCGCCATCGGCGTCATTATGTTTGGCATCGGCATCGTGACCGGCGTCCAGCGCACGCGCGGCAAAGATCCCAATTAGAGCATCCCTCGCCGCAGAGTCGAGATTGGAACCCCATTTACAATCGGATTCGTGGACACCTCGACAATCGTCATTCTGGACTTCGGGTCGCAGTACACCCAACTCATCGCGCGCCGTATCCGCGAGTTCAATGTCTTCTCCGTAGTGCTTCCCTGCACCGCGCCGCTCGACCAGATCCGCGCGCTGGCGCCGCTGGGCCTGATCCTCTCCGGCGGCCCCAGTTCGGTCTATGACGCGGAAGCGCCCGCAGCCGACCCGGCTTTGCTTGCAATCGGCGTGCCCATTCTCGGCATCTGCTACGGGCTGCATTTCATCGTGCACCACCTGGGCGGACGGATCGAGCCAGCTCCCGCGCGCGAGTACGGCCACGCACAAGTCGAGGTCGTCGCCGAGACGCCGCTCTTTCGCGGACTGCCGCGCACCCTCGAAGTCTGGATGAGCCACGGCGACGAAGCCAGGACTTTGCCCGACGGATTCATCTTGACCGCGAAGACCTCGAACGCCCTGGCCGGCATCGCGAACGAGACACGTCGTATCTGGGCTGTGCAGTTTCACCCCGAGGTTGCGCACACCCGCCAGGGCATGGAACTCCTCCGCAACTTCGTGCTCGATATCTGCGGCGCGAAGGCGGACTGGACGCCGGAACACTTCATCCAGTCAACAGTGGAGCGTGTCCGCGTCCAGGTCGGCGACGGCCACGCCATCTGCGGCCTCAGCGGCGGCGTCGACTCCAGCGTTGCCGCGGTGCTGGTAGCCCGCGCCATCGGCGACCGCCTCACCTGCATCTTCGTCAACAACGGCGTGCTGCGCAAAGATGAGTTTGCCAAGGTCCAAAAGACTATGCGCCAGCGACTCGGCCTGCGCGTGGTTGCGGTCGATGCCAGCGAGCGTTTCCTCGCCGGCCTGGCGGGCGTCACCGATCCCGAGCGCAAGCGAAAGGTAATTGGCGGCGAGTTCATCAACGTCTTCGATGCAGAGGCCCGCAAAATCTTCGAGTCGGCCGAGCACCAGGGCGACGAAATCGCCTGGCTGGTCCAGGGCACGCTCTATCCCGATGTCATCGAATCCTCCAGCGTCAAAGGACCGTCGCAGACCATCAAGAGCCATCACAACGTCGGCGGCCTTCCCGCGGATATGAAATTGAAACTCATCGAGCCCCTCCGCGACCTCTTCAAAGATGAGGTCCGCCGCATCGGCCGCGACCTCGGTATGCCTGAAGAAATACTCGAGCGGCAGCCGTTTCCTGGCCCCGGCCTCGCGGTGCGCATCCTCGGCGAGGTCACGGCGGAGCGCGTCGCCCTGCTGCAGGAGGCCGATGCAATTGTCGTCGACGAGATCAAGGCCGCTGGCCTCTATCGCAAGGTCTGGCAATCCTTCGCCGTATTGCTGCCGGTCAAGAGCGTCGGCGTTATGGGCGACCAACGAACCTACGCCTACACCTGCTGCGTCCGCGCCGTCGAATCCGAGGACGGCATGACCGCCGACTGGGCGCCCCTGCCCTACGAGGTGCTGCGTGCGATCTCCAGCCGTATCGTCAGCGAGGTGCGCGGCATCAACCGCGTCGTCTACGACATCACCTCGAAGCCGCCTGGCACCATCGAGTGGGAGTAACTTCCTCGTCGTACAAGTCAGCCCACCTGGCTGAACCGCGTGCGAACATGTTCAAAGTCCGCTCGCCCCAACCCACGCTTCTCGGCCAGCTTTAAATACGGCAGCGCATCCGCATCGAGGTTCCAATACGCCTTGGCGACATAGGCATCCAGAGCCACTGGATCGGTGCCCGCAACCAGCGTCTTGTGCAGGGCAACATCTTCCACATTGCCGCCGGTCGGACCGTTGCGCAACAGCACCCGGTAACAGTCGATCAGGGTCAGCGTCGGCAGCATGAAGGCAGCAAGGTCCACCAGGCTCTGATGGATCTGTTGATGCAGCCGGTTCCGCTCGCCGCCGAGAATTCCGTACCAGTTCTTGAATCCCAGCGTGGCCCCCGTCAAGTCATGGTGTTTGGCAATCGGCAGATTGATGACCTTGTCAGCAATTAGGAACGGCTCAAATACCTTCCAACTCTGCAGAATCTCGCCGCCCAGGTTCACCTCGCGAAAGCGCGCCGGATCGGGCAGAATCACCTCAGCCCCCTCGGCGCGCGCCGCCGCCGCAATGCCGGAACGGTGAAAACACCGCTCCGCCTCGTTGCAGCTTACATCGGTCACCATCACTCGCTTCGCGCCGGCAGCCCAGCACTGCTTCACCGTCTCGGCGACGACATCGGGATTGGTATTCGCCGCCTGTTCCGGCGTCCGGTCCCACGCAATGTTCGCCTTCAACACCACTACATCGTGCTGCACGATAAAGCGCCCAACCCCTCCCAGGTCGGCGAACGCCCGCCGCACCAGCGCGTGCGGATCGTCTCCCTGCACCACCACCATCTCCGGCAGCGCCACATCAGCTGCCACCGTGTGATCGCGATGGACATTCGCGGCCACAGTCGACAGCGGCGGCGCACTGCGTCCCGACAGCCACACCGCGGCCGCCGCGGTGCCCGCGCCCGCGCCCGTCAGCCGCAGTAACTGTAGCATCGCCTCACGGCGGGTCATGCTGCCATTGGAGACCGGGTTGTCGGAAGCCATCGCCTCCTCCTTACGCAATGCTGTGCTCGATCAGCGCAATCCGGGCCGGATCGTTCGTCCCCAGCCGGTGCTGCGCGTCTGCCGCAGTCGCGATGTAATACCAGGGCGTGCCCGCATGTTCCAACGTGCCCAGGCCCTTCTCTGCGCGCTTGCGCTCGACCATCTGCGCGCAGATGTGGTCGATCGCAACCCGGTCCTCGCCGACCATCACGCTATCCTCGTTCCACGTGTACTCGGGGCGGTAAGTTGGCCCGCCTTCATACTGGGCCGTCAGCATATCGCCCACCACAAACCGAACCTTCTGGCGAATCTCCGGAATCATGTTCAGGTCTGCGATATACGGATTGCACGCGGTCCCGTGCATAGCGTTGGGATTGCTGATTACGCCATACATATTCTTCATCGCCATGGTCACCCCTGCCAGGTTGTGGCTCTTCAGCACCGGCATGTTGATCACCACATCGCACTGCGTCAGTATCTTCGACAGCCGTGTCGCGACCGCGCCGTACCGCACGGTCGCTTCTTCATACCCGGCCGTGTCCGAGGCAAAGCAGCGCACGCCGCCGGGTGCGTTAGACAGCTTGAATCCAGCCGCCTGCAGGTCGCGCGTGCCGCGGTCCCAGATGATGATGTCTCCGGCCTGGATGCCCGCTTGCTGCAGCCGTTCGCAGATTGCCGCCACCAGCGCCACGTTCGGCGACAGCGCCCGCCCCAGGCAATTTAGCTTTAATCCCACCACCTGCCCGGGCCGCACCAACTGTTTCCATGGCTGCACTGGATTCTGCGCATTGAAGTACGTCTGCATCGCGTGGTCCAGCATCGCGGCCACGCGCTTCTCGTCGGGCGATGGGCCCGGGGTACGCACCTTCGCATCCCGCACGATCACAACCTTCGACTTTTCCGCAGCCGCGGATGCGGTCTTGGTGTCGCCCAATGCGAACTGCGCGCCCGTTCCCAAGACAGCCGCGCCCGCCACCATCTCCTTTACAAACTCCCGCCTGTTTTGCATTCTTGTCCTTTCGCAGCTTCCACTTCCAGCCGCCTACAGCCTGGTTTCTACGCCCTGGGCCAACGCCACTAACGCGTCACCCTCTCCCGGCGCAGCCTCGAAGGCCGTAATCCGCACCAGGTACTTCCCTTTGCGGAAGACCACGCTTCGTTCGTACAGCCTTCCGGCGTCGCCCAGTTGCGCAGCCTTGCTATCCACGGGCGGTTCGGCCTCAAACACCTCTTGCGCGCCGGCTGCCGTCTTCATGGTGTAAATGTCCACCACCGCCTCCAGGCTTCCCTGGTACTTGTAGTCCGAGGTCGACGCGCTGACCACACCGGCGTTCACATACTGGTCGGCGCCGCCGTCGATGTACTGCCACAGGGTCGCGGCATCGTAGGTCTGGGTCTTGTCGCCCTTGTCCCATCCGGCCACTGCTCCCGACGCCGGAAATGCATTCTTCTTGCAACCCGCGCCCGCGAACAGTACGACCGTCAGTAATACCGCCATTACAGCTTTCCCAATGTTCGTCTTTGTCATGACTGCGCCTTTCCCTTTCTTCTGGTCAGCAGAATCTGGCTATCCGCCGACCGGCTTTCTCCAATACTGGTTACATACACCGCCGGATGCTCCTGCAGCGGGCACGCATACTCGCACGCTCCACACCCCACGCACCGGCTCGGATCGACATGCGGCTGCTTCACCACCTTCTTGTTTCCGTCCGCGTCGACAATCTCCGCTTCCTGCAGATAGATGGCCTTCGGCGACACCGGGCACCACTCCTGGCACACAATGCAGTCGGTCGCCATCGCCCACGGCAGACACCGGCCGCGATCGTAAAACGCTGTGCCCAGCCGCACCGCTTTCGCATCGCCCAGCCCTACACCGACCACCCAACCCTTTTCCTGCGGGGTCAGCTTCCAGATCGCCCCCGTGGGGCAGACCTCCGAGCACAGCACGCAGCTCGGCTCGCAGTAGCCAATGCGCGGCGTCAGCACCGGCGTCCACAACCCCTCCAGGCCCCCTTCGGCCAGCGCAGGCTGCAGCGCGTTGTTCGGGCACACCTTCATGCACTCGCCGCAGCGCAGACACCGCGAGAGGAAATCCGTCTCCTCCAGCGCCCCCGGAGGGCGAATCAGATGCTCATTCCTGCTCTTTCCCAGCGCCGTATTCGCCCGCAGCAGCGGAGCCGCCGCCAGCCCCGCGGCCAGCCCCGCCAACAACTTGCGCCGCGGCAGGTTTGCTCCCGCAATTTCATGCTCTTTGCGAAACATCCGAAACTCCAGGCCTTGGTGCGGACACGCATCCACGCAGTTCATGCACATCAGGCACTCCGCCTTGTGCCATGGCACCCCGCCAATCGGATCGTCGCCCCCCTGGCAATGCAGCAGGCAGCGGTTGCACTTATCGCAGGCCGCCGCCTCCTTGTGCAGCCCCAGCACCGACCAGCGCGACGCTACTCCCAGCAGCGCTCCCAGAGGGCACAGAGCCCGGCACCAGAAGCGCGTCACCCACCCGTTCGCCGCCAGCAGAACCAGAAAGATCAGCCCCAGATACACGCCCTGGCGGAAGTGCGGCTGCTTGAAGTTCAGAATCGTCGCGGCCAGGGCCGCATGCAGAACTGTGCCCGTCGCCTGCAGCACGCCAACGTCGCTGTGCTCCAGCGCGTTCAACATCGAATTCGACGCGTAGTTCACCGCCGGCAGCACCGACAGCCCCATCGACCGCACCAGCAGGCTGAAAGGGTCGAACCATCCCACCAACCCCGCACCGCACAGCGCCGCCACCAGCACCGCAGTCAGAATGACGTACTTGGTCCTCTGCCACGGCTTGTACCGGTTGGCGTCAATTCCCTGCTTGCCCCGCTTCTTCTCCGACTTCAGACTCCCGAAGAAGTGATGGATCGTACCCATCGGGCAGATCCAGCCGCAGAAGAACCGCCCAAAAAACATCACCGGCAGCAGGATCAACAGGCTCCACAGCAGCCCGCGATAGAGCGCATGAGCCGCCAGCGCATTCGACAATGCCGCCAGCGGGTCCAGTTCGAAGAACAGCCGCACCGGCCAATGCATTCGGAGTTCGCTGCTAGAGCCCACCGCCCCGCGAAACTCCGTCCGCAGCAAAAGGAATGTGAACAGCAGGAGAAAGAATATCTGCGATGCGCGCCGCCACCAAACCAGTCGAACTCTTGCCAGCGCGGATCGGAACATGGCGCTCCCGCCTCACCGGAACGCATATCCAACCTTTCTTACCGCATGCGCAACTCCGGTATCGCCCTGTCAAGGGGCTTTCGCGGCAATCAGATGCATTGATTGTCCTCCGGCTGGTAAACCGTCTCAGTGATGCGCATCACGCCATGCATTGTCAGGCCGACGCCCGTAGCCTACACCCGCGCGTAGTCCTCTCGCATCGGCGTAAAGATATCCAGCACTTCGCAATCCTCCAGCGCCGAGGCCTGGTGCTCGACGCTGCCGGGAACCAGAAAGCAGTCGCCGGGCCCTACCTCGAATACCCCTCCCGGATGCTCGAACCGTATCCGCCCGCTCACAATGTAGACCATCTGTTCGTGCGGATGACTGTGCCGCGTGCCCACCCATCCCTTCTTCATCGTGTGCCGCACCAGCATCATCGCCGGGCTGTACGACATAACCTGGCGGCGAAGCCCCGGCTCAGGGGTCGACATCGCTTCTTGGTTCGAAGGAATCACTTCAATCGCATTCGCTGGCATCAGTAGTCCTTTACGTTTCGTGTTTCGTTGATCGACCCAGACCGAAGAAGCCCGGCCACACTCCTAGAACTGCACCCGGTTGTTCATCTGCGTAATCTCCGGCAGCTCCCCGCTCATTTCGATGGTAACGCTTCCGCCCTTCCACTCCGCGCCCGCCGGAAGCGCCAGCGAAACCTCCTCCGTCTTGGGATACAGATCGAGCGGTGCCTTCAGCGGGCCCGCGTTCGCCGTTGCAATCACCTTGCCCGCGCGGTCCCGCAGCACAACTTTGGACGCCGGAGCATCCACTGCGCCCAGGCTGTGCACTATCACCTTCATAGTCCGGCCTTCCACCTTCACGTCGTCTGAACCAATGCCCAGGTCCGGCCGCGACCAGTACGGCACACCCTTGCTAACCAGCTTCAGCTCAACCACCGTCGTTGTGTGCGGCGCAAACGTCAGTGGAATGTTGCGGCTCCGTTCAAACTCCGCGCTCCACTTCTTCACTCCCGTCAGCGCTGCGTCCTTGGCGCCAGTCTGAATGCCCTCCGTGATCTCCCACTGCCCCGGATCGACCTCCCATCCGGTCATCTGCGTGCTCACCGGGACAGCATCCAGGTTGTAGACGATGATCTTCACGTGGTCCGTGGTCGCCTCAGGCACCAGAATACCCAGGCTGGTCGGCGTGGCCGGCGCAATAAACCGCCAGCTCACCGCGTTCCCCGGATAGATATGGTTGCGGATCAGCGCCACGCCGCCAAAGCGTGCGCGCTGCAGCTCGGTGTTGACGAACATCGGCCCAGCAGAATCCGTCACCCGATCGATCCACAGGCTGCCCTCGGTGTTGATCCACTCGCGGTTCGACTCCGACTCCAACTGCGCGGTGTAGAGCCGCTCGAGATACCCCGTATCGCCGCTCACCTGCCACGCAAACGTCTCCGCCGATCCGCTGGCCGACGCCGCCGAAGTCGAAGCCACGCCGCCAGTCGACACCGGTCCCGCTGCCGCCACCACCTGCTTGCCCCATGTATCGCGCTGGCCCAGCATCTCCAGCCCGTTGGAGCTGATGTTCGCAAGCGCGGACGGTCCTGCGTCCATAAACGGCAGCAAGTACTTCTTGTCGCCAGTCCACCGGTACGCCGCCTCGAACATGAAGTCCGGCGTCGCGTCGCCGCCGAGCAGATCTTCATCCGTCTTGAAGTTGATCTCCGTCCGCGTCGTGTATCTACCGCTCGCATCCTGCTTCCGATGCGCCAGCATACCGTCCACGGTCTCCAGCACCATCTTGCGCGTTTCCGGCGCGCCATTGAACAACACCAGGTCCAGCGCCGGCTGGAAGACCATATACGACCGCGCCTTGGTCCATCCCCAAACGCCGCCTTCCGCCATCTTGGATCCGCTGTAGTAAGCCGACCGCACATGGCGATGCCCGGCCGCATTCACCCCCGTCAGCCACTCCAGCCGCCGCGCCGTCACCATCGCCCGCTCAATGTCCTTCGGATTGCCGAAGTCCATCATCATCGACTGGCCAAGAACATTCAGTCCGTCCTCATACGCGTGCAACTCGTCGTATTGCGCGGTCGCCAGCCCGTTGGTCCACATCTTGTTCTCGTACATCTCCTCCAGTTCCCTGGAGAGCGACAGCTTCACCTTCTCCGGCTCCACGCCTAACAAAGCCATGGAAGGAAACAGATTGGTAAAGTCGCTGTCGTCGCCCAGCCCGCCGCCGAATTCGCCGTCCCACGCCTGCCGCTTGTCGATGTAGAAATCCGCAATGCGCCGGAAGTAATCCACGTCCTTTGCCTGCAGATACGCCCACGCAGGCACGCCCGCCGGCGCCTTGGGCGGAGTGAAGTCAGGCTGCGCCGTCTCCGGGTTCCATTCGTGCCAGTACTTTCGGCCCAGGTCGTTCTGCGGATCGACCCGCAGCAAATCGGTAATGTCGGCATAGAACCGGTTGTAGGTATTCAGCCGCTTGCTGTTGACGTGCTCCTCGGTCATGTTGGAGAAGTTGTCGCGCACCTGCGCCAGCCGGTCGGCCACATGCTCCGGCACGGCGTCCTTGTACGGCTTGAAGATCAGCCGCACCGAAGCGCCATCCAGCAAACTCGCATTGAACTCCGGGCTGGCCGACGCAATCGTAATCAGGATGCTCTTGTCGTTCGGCAGAATCCGGTCGCGCGTATCCAGCCACAGCGAGTGCGGCTCTCCTGGCTTCACTGAAAACGTGAACGACATCATGTCGCGCATCGGCCACAGCGGGTCGCGCACCTCGATGTTCATCGCCACATACTCGCCATGCGTCGGCTTCACATTCAGCGCCGGCAGATCGATCGCAATCCCATCCAGCCCCGCATCGATATCGTCCCAGGTATACGAAGGCACATGGGTCGTCGTCGCTGGCATCCCACGGAAATCCGCCGGTATGATCATGTGCACAATTGGCATGCCCGATGCGCTCGTTGCCCCGCTGCCTGTTGCTCTTCCCCGCGCGCCACCACCCACGCGCCGTCCCCCATCCAGGGTTCCGGCCGGCAGGCCCAGGATCACCGACCGTTCATCCGCCGGATAGCGTCCATGGATGAAGTTGATCAACGGCGTCACGCTCGGGTTGTCCTCCAGCGAAGCATTCGCCGACAGCCTGTACCTGAGCTGAACGATTCCTTCCGGCGCCGCACCCGGATGCACGTAATACGCGGAGAACTCGCCGATCGGCGTCTCCTGCTCCACATTCGTAAAGCGCAGCTTGCCCCCTGTCACCGGCTTTGCGAAATCGTGGATGGTCGTCTCCTGCCCGCTCGGCCGATCGAACAGCGTCCTCGCCGGCAGCACCTTCCCATCCAGCCCCGCCCGCCGCACCGCATCCACCGATACATCCGGCGTCAGCATATCCAGCTTGCCGAACGCTCCGCCGCTGAACTCCAGATGGTTCCACGGCTCGTTCGGCATAATAAACGTGATCGTCTTGCCCGAGATCGCATAGCAGTCCCAATCCGGCAACTGGAAGTAATCCAGGCGCCCGACAATCCGCGACCGGTTGTACACGCCTGGCCAGGTCGTCTCGCGAATCCCATCCATCCCCCTGAACCACCACCGCCCAATGTCGTACGCATCGTTGATCTGCACCTTGCGCACAACCGTGGACGCAGAAGTCAGCGGCGTGGGAATCTCGCCCGGCCGGTTCCACCCGTAATGAAACCACCACTCCTTCTGCGCGTCAGCATTCGCAAAGCTGCGGGTCACAGTCGGAATACTCTGCGGCGTCTCGCCCCGCGCCAGCGCAGCAACATTCTCATCCGACAGTGGCCGGTCATAAATACGCACTTCGTCCAGGTCTCCGCCGCGATCGTAGCTGTACGTGCTCTCTACGCCCGTCGGCCCAATAATGCGCGAGTGCGGCCCAAACTGATCCAGCGCGGCGTCGAACATGCCCGTCGCTGCCTTCTCCGCCACCATCTTGCCGTCGACATAAAAACGAATGCCCGTGTTCTCATCCCACGTCAGCGTCAGATGCACCCACTGATCGGGCTTGGGGAAGTCCGGCATCGTGTATGACACTCGTGTGCGTCCCAGGTTCACATCGGTCACAAACGCATCGAACCCATGCCCGTTGTAATCGATCCGTAGCCACACCTGGTCCCAACTGGAATGGTCCGCATACCCCACGCGGAAGATGGGAAACTCCGTCTCGTCCACCGGATCCCGCGACCGCCAGTAGAACGAGAGCGTCCCGTGCTGCGCATAGATGTTCCCCGGCGCCCAGTACGAAAGCAGTTGGTTGTTCCCGCACTGGATATATGACCCCTTCACCCCGCCCGGCAGAATCTTCACATCGGAGAGATAGTTCGGCTCCGGCACTCCCCCCGCGGCATAGTCTGCGTTGAATCCGTGATCGCCGGAGAGGTAGAACAACAACCCCGGCTGGTCCGCCGGCGCCGGCGGGCCAATCTTCTGCTCCAACGGGTCCTGGGCGCGGCCAGACTTGGCCAACATAGCGGTTGCGACTAGAAGGAACAATGACAACAAACGCAGAGATCGCATCACGGTACTCACTCCAATGGCTGATTCATTTGCCTGGCTGAAACGGTGTATCACACTCGTGCAACCATTGGCCCGACCTTTGTACCACTGGAAATTGGTCAGACAAGCCACGCGAAATTGTCTGCTATGGAACTGAGATTTGCAAATTCAGACGCTAATTCCCATTTCCGCCCGCATGCGCGGCCATCGCCGCCTCTGCCGCCGCCGCCTTCGCCGCCCACGCCTCATAGGTAAGCTGGTCCTTCATCGCCACCCAATCCGCGTCGGGCAGCACCATCAGGTCCTCGCGCTTGATGTTCGGCAGCCCTGCGTCCAGTGCGTCGACCCCGCCCTCGCGCTCCTCGCGCATCTCGCTCGTCCCCACCGTGACGTTGTTCGCCTTGGCCCAATCCGACACCTTCACCGTCGGCATCGTCTCAATCTGTTTCTCGGTCCAGATGCCGAAGTGGATATTCTGCTCCAGCCACTCCGCTGCGTCGCGATTCTCCCAACTCGGCCGATGGCTCGCCCCCGGATAGAACACCGTCGTAAACATGTCCTTGTCCGACCCCCGCACCGCAACCGCCCGCGCCTTCACTGCGTCGAACCAGTCCTGCTCATGATGAGGAATATCCATCACTGTATCCACCATGCCATTCATGATGTACATCGGCCCGCGCTCTGCATTCAGAGCGTAGAGGATCGCACTCCGGTCGCCAATCACCTGCAGCGCCCGGTACGGCGGTCCCTGGCACGGCAACTGCCCCGAGTCAAAATACCCTCCCGGTCCATCGAACACCCCGCCCCCGCTCAATACCACCGCATGAATCCGCGTATCGATCGCTCCCGCAATTCCCGTCGCAAACGAGCCCATCGAATATCCCATCACCGCAATCCGCTTCGCATCCACCTCCGGCCTCTCGGTCAGATAGGTCACACCCTGCATCAGGTCTACCTGCATCAACCCGGCCACACGCTGACCCCAATCCGTCGCCGGCACACCTTCCGGTGGCACCACCCGCTTGTCATGCGAGCTCGCGCGCGACTTCTTGTCGATATTCCGCTCGCCTTCCCCGATCATGTCGTACGTCACCACCACCGCGCCGGCCTTCGCATACTCCATCCCGGTATACATTGCGTACCAGCCGAACTTGTCCGACCCATGCCCGTTCACCATCAGAATGCCCGGCAGTTTGCCCTTCCACTTCGCAAGCTTCGGGTCCGGCCGGTACACAATCGCCGTCACCAGCATTCCGTCCATCGTGTGATACGTCACCCGATCCGCCAGCACGCCCGGCGTCGGCGAAAACGTCGACCACGTCTTCGCCTCCAGCGCCGGCAGCTTGTCCGGCACATACAGAATCTTCTTGATCTCCGCGCGCCAGGCCGCCAGCCGCGCCGTATTCTCCTTCGCCGTAAAGTCCGTCGCCGGCTTCTCTGCCGGAACTGCCGCCCCAACCCCGCCGTTGTGCCCACCCGGCGCCCCACCCAGCGCGCCTGCCTGAGCTGGCCCCGTCGGCCGCGCCCCCGGCTGAGGCGTCGCGCCCGGCGCCTGCGCCCAACCCAACCCAGCCCCAACCACCAGTCCCACACCCAACCCGGCCACCAACCTGCGCAGACTCGCCATACCCACCTCCTCGGTTTTCTCGAAACCACCCTATACCAATCGCTGCCAGTCCAGCATCTCCGCTGGCTCCCGCCTCACCGCTGCTGGCCGTTCAGTTCAGGCACCCCAGGCTGATCCAGCATCTGCACCCCTGAGGCCGGCCCCAGCGGCGGATTGCTCCACTCGCGCAGCGCCCATACGATTTTCTTGTCCGGCGTCACCTCGAAGAGCTGCGCCGTCGTCGGCCACTCCTTGGGATCGGTGACCTTGTTCGGCACCCAGTTGGAGAACACCGTGTCTCCATTCGCCAGCCGCTCCGCCTCCTGAATGTTCCCAATCGTGTATCCGGGCAAGTCGGAGCGCTCCAGGTCCCACACCACTTCGCCCGCCGGGTTCACTTCCTTCACGTAACCATGACTGTCACCGGTGATCAGGGTGTTGCCATTCGCCAGCCGCACCGCCGCCCAGGGCACCGGCGTCGCATAGCTCCAGATCTCCTTGCCGGTCGCGTCGTACTCGGCGACCTTGCCCAGATCCATGTGCGCCACCAGAAAAGTCCCCGCAGCCGTCATCCGCGCCCGCCGAAGCTGCCCATGCGGATGCGCCGGATCGCGCACCGGAATCGGAATCTCCTTCTCGATCTTGTTCGTCGTCGTATTGATCAGCAGCAGCTTCGCAGGATCGCCGTTCTGCGCAATCAGCACGTGATCCAGCCCGATCGGCTGGATCGAATGCGTCTCCGTGCCGATCGGCGTAAACATCTGCCACACAATTCGCTTGTCCGGCGTAACCTCAGCCGCGCCCAACCGCGTCGAGAAGACAATATTGCCGTTCGAAAGCTGCGTGCAATCGCCCAGTTCAGAGATATCCGCCTTGTTGTTGAACATCACGTTGAACGGAATCGAGTACGACCACACCGCCTTGCCGTCGCGGATGATCCACATGGTCTGCTGAGGCTCCGTGTGGTACCACTCCCCGCAGTAGAGAAATGGGTGCTGCGCCAGGCCGCGTCCCGGAAGCTTCTCCGGCGAGTTGGAAACCGCCGCCGATGCATTCGTTTGAGCCACAAGAGAGAGCGGCAGAACCAGCAGCGCAAAAGCCGTCGCGACACGTTTCATTGGATTCCTCACACCGCAAAAGCATATCGCAATCTGATCCATCCCAGACCGCCGCGTAGAAAACCGCCGCTCAGGCCTCATCCGTGAAGATCTCTTCAATCCTCATCGCAAACAACCGCGCCAGCCGGAACGCCAGCGGCAACGACGGATCGTACTTCCCCGTCTCAATCGCATTCACGCTCTGCCGCGACACCTCCAGCCGGTCGGCCAGCTCCGCCTGCGACCATCCCCGTTCCCCGCGCAGCTCGCGCAGCCGGTTCTTCATTTGCGGCTCCGGTAGTAGACGTCTAGGCCGATCCTTGCGATTGCTGTGCAGACTATGAAGAGAGTGAAGACCCAAAAGAGAGGCGAGACTGGGGGCGAGGTAAGGTGGACTTGGGCGAACGTCTCCAGGAAACCCCAGGTGGAGGTCGTCGCCAGCGTGCCGCCCATGCCCCACAGGAGCGACAACTCGAGGAGCCTCCGTTGAAATTCGTCTTTCTCTTCGGCGATGTAGAGACCGATGACAACAATGCTTCCGATGATGGGTATTGCGGGGAGAAGAGCAAGGAAGTACACGACGGGGCCAGTTGGGCGGACTTGGACGAGATAGTGGACGAGGGCAAGAGAGATGATGACATAAACGCCCGTCGTCGATAGGAAGCGGATTAGATACCGCCGCTTTGCGGGATTCATTCCTGGCATGGTCATATGCGACTTTCTTTTTCTTCGATCACTTAGAACGCTAGGTACCTACTCAGCCGGCAGCGGATTGGCGATCTTGTACGTAAACTTGGCCGCGATCGCCGCGATGCAGAACGCGAACAGCTCCATAAACGGCGGCGTCTGCCCATGCCAGCCAAAGATGCGCAGGAATCCTGCAAAAACATTTACCGAGAGACAAGCCCCGGCGCCCCACAGCAGGCAACGCATCATCAGTTCGCGTTTGAACTCGTCCCGTTCAGCCTTCAAATAGGCTCCGGTAAAAACAAAGACCGTAAGCAGCGGCAGAAACGGCAGCGCCGCGCAGGCATACAGCTCCCAGCCCACCGGATGCACTCGATCGACGAAGTAGTCGGTGCCGCTGAAGATGACGAAGTAGCTGGCCAATACGGAGTAGCTGCGCTTCTGATAAATGCGAGTCTCTGGCGATTTCATGTCACATCTCCTTTACTCGATGTCAAGCACACTTTACGTCAAGCTTCCTTGTCATGTCAAGCCCCCTTGTCATATTTATTTTTGCACGCCTTGGCCGTCCCGCCCCACGTTGGTACGCTTGAGCCTATGAACGTCAACTTCGCGGAGCGCGCGCACAACCACAACTGGAAGCTTGACCCCATCGTGCGTTCGCTGCTCGACACCGACTTCTACAAGCTGCTGATGCTGCAGTTCATCTGGAAGAACTTCCCTGCCGTGCACGTCACCAGCGAGGTAGTCAACCGCACCACCCGCGTGCGCCTCGCCGACGAGGTCGACGCGAACGCGCTCGTCGCGCAGATGGATCACGTCCGCGGCCTGAAGTTCCGTCGGTCGGAGCTGATCTGGCTCGCCGGCAACACCTTCTATGGCACGCGCCAGATCTTCCAGCCCGCCTTCCTCGCCTGGCTCGAAACCGACTTCCGCCTCTCCGAGTACGAGGTCGCCCAACACGATGGCCAGCTCGTCCTGCGCTTCTCCGGCCTCTGGACCGAGGTCACCATGTGGGAGATCTACGCGCTCGCCCTGGTCAGCGAGATGCGCACCCGCGCCGCCCTCGCCCGCCTCAACGAGATGGAGCTGGACGTCCTCTACGCCCGCGCCAAGACCAAGCTCTGGGACAAGATCGAACTCCTTCGCACCGTGCCTCAGGTCAGCATCTCAGAGTTCGGCACGCGTCGCCGCCACAGCTTTCTCTGGCAGGAGTACGTCATCGAGGCCATGCGCGCGCGCCTTGGCGACAGCCTCTCCGGCTCCTCCAACACCTTCCTCGCCTACAAGCACGACCTCGAAGCCATGGGCACCAACGGCCACGAACTCCCCATGGCCATGGCCGCGCTCGCCGACGACGACGAAGCCCTGCACTCCTCGCAATACGGCGTGCTCGAACTCTGGCAGAAGAGCTACGGTGGCGAACTTCTCATCCTGCTGCCCGACACCTTCGGCACCACCCAGTTCCTCGAAGGCGCACCCGACTGGGTCGCCGACTGGACCGGCCAGCGCGTCGACTCCAAGGATCCCTTCATCGCCGGCGACGAGTACATCCGCTGGCTGCTCTCGCGCGGCCGCGACCCGCGCAAGAGGCGCCTCATCGCCTCCGACGGTCTCGATGTCGAAGGCATCCTCGAGCTGCACGAGTACTTCCACGGCCGCATCCGCTTCTCCGCCGGCTGGGGAACGCTGCTCACCAACGACTTCCGCGGCTGTCATCCGCGCGGCGAACCGGACCTCGAGCCCATCAGCCTAGTCTGCAAACTCATGACCGTCGAAGACCGGCCCGCCGTCAAGCTCAGCGACAATCCCCGCAAGGCCACCGGCCCCGAGGACGAGATCGACCGCTATCGCCGCGTCTTCGGAACCGTCGCCGTCGACGCCACCGAAGTTCTGGTCTAAGTCGCTTTGGGAAGTGAATATAAGCTCAGGCGTGCGCCGGCAGTTGGTCCTCGAACTGTTTCAGGTCCCAGTAGTCGCGCCAGGCGGCGATCTTCCCATTGCGCAATTCAAAAATACCCATGCACGGCACACTCACGCGTATTCCCTGAACCAGAAAGTTATCCACGCGCTCAGTTAACACAACGTCGCCGTCGGATGTGATGTGGCGTATCTCCCACGGCAATGCAGTCATCCGCTCGGCGCCGCGGCGCAGCGTCTCCCGAATGGCGTCACGCCCTTTCACCGGAGCCCACGGCGAATTCCACCAAACTGCATCCTCCGTAAAGTAGCTTGCAAATTCGTTGGGGTCGGCCCGCACACACGCCCCTATGAATTGCCGAACCAACGCGACGCTTTCGAGATTTTCCAAATTTATCCTCCAGGTTCACTGTCGCAGCCTAGCAGAAGGCCGTCTCTTTCTGCGTTATGTTATTGAGAATCCGAATACTGTCGTGCCCTATTGCTGGATGGATATACTAACCCGATGAAGAAAGCACTCTGCGTTTTGCGAATCATTGCAGCCCTCGTCTTGCTGCCGATGGTGCTGGTTCAACAAAGTTTTGCCTGGGGCATGGACGGCCACATGATGATCAACCGCATCGCCGGCGCCAATCTCCCGGCCGATGTCCCTGCCTTCCTGCGCACGCCTGCCGCACTCGACGCTCTCGAATACTATGGCCCGGAGCCGGATCGCTGGCGTTCGCCCGCCGAGCCTGAACTCAGCGCCGCCCAGGCGCCCGAGCATTTCATCGACCTCGAATACGCCGACCTCGCCGGCCCCTTGCCGCGCCGCCGCTATGACTACATTCGCGCACTCGCAGCCGCGCAGGCCAAGCACCCTGACCTCGCCGCTTCGCTTACGCCCGAGAAAGTCGGTCTGCAACCCTACGTCACCACCGAAGTCTACGAGCGCCTGCAAAGTGCCTTCCGCGACTACCGCGCACTCGTCGCCGCCAAGAAGGACACCAAGCCATCCGAGTGCGAGATCACTTTCCTCGCCGGCTGGCTTGGCCACTATGTCGCCGACGGCTCGCAGCCGCTGCACACCTCCATCCAGTACAACGGCTGGGTCGGACCCAACCCGAACGGCTACACCACCGAGCACCAGATTCACGCCCTCTTCGAAAGCACCTATGTCCACGCCAATGTGAAGCCCGGCGATTTCGCCCCGCTGGTTGCCGCCGCCAAGCCCGTCGTCATGGGCGACGTGTTCAACGAATACATGGCGTATCTCCGCCACTCGAACTCCCTCGTCGAACAGACCTACCAACTGGATAAGAGCGGTGCGTTCGCCGGAGCCGGGACCCCCGCGGGCAAGGCATTCGCCGATCAGCAACTGGCCGCGGGCGCCGTCGAACTCCGCAACATGATCTACACCGCCTGGATAAAGTCCGCCGAGCCCGTGCCCGCCTACCGCGGCAACTGATCTAGCTGCCGGGAATCGGCACGATCGGATACTCGTGCCGCTGAATGCGCGTCAGCAATCGCCGCAGCGCCGGCGTCAGCGCCAACGCGAGCAGCGGCGCCGCCACCACGGACACCGCAGCCCATAGCACCAGGGCGTGCCACTCCCATAGCCACACCTGCCGCGTAAGCGCCAGCGGCGCGGTGCGCGCGGCGTGCAAAAACACCCGCGGCTCCAGCGGCATCGCCGTCGTATGGAACACCCGCGACCCCAGCCGGATAAAAGGAATCACCAGCGCAAGCTCCACTGGGAACATCGCGTGATTCGCAATCTGCGACGCCACCAGGTTCAGCCGGAACACAAACGCCGCTGCCAGGCATAGCACCGTCGTCGTCCCTACCACCGGATTGATCCCGATCACCAACCCCGCCGCAATGCTCCACGCCAGCCTGCGCGGCGTTGCCCCCATGCGCAGCAGCGCCAGGATCGGCAGTACGCCGCGGCGGTACATCCAGCTATGGTGGGCAGGCGCAACCGAATGGGGCACACAGACAGGATAGACTGTGCGCATACCCATTCGCAGCATTGCTGCGGAATGAAGAAGTGAGGCTGCACTTGGTTCGGTTCTGCAGGTCGGTCGGCCGAAGTCTGAAGCTGGCGGCCCTGTTCGCGTACGCCGCACTGGAACTCATCGTCAAACGGCCCGCAACCCGCCGGCAGCAGGCAGAATGGCTGCATCAATTCTGCGCACGAAGCATGCGCTCGATGGGAGTCGCCATTCGCTGCCAGGGCACTTTTCCCGCACGCGGCGTAGTGATCTCAAACCACCTCGGCTACCTCGACATTGTCGCGTTTGCAGCTTTGCATCCGTGCGTCTTCGTCGCCAAGTCGGAAATCCGCCATTGGCCCCTCCTCGGCTGGATGACGACCATGGCCGGCACCGTCTACGTGGAGCGCGGACGCGGCGGCTCCGCAAACCGCGCGGCCGGCGGGATGCAGGCCGCAGCCGACGCCGGCATCCCCGTCGTCTTCTTCCCCGAGGGCACCACCAGCAACGGAGCCTCCGTACTCAGGTTCCACAGCGGCCTGCTCGTGCAGGCCCTCGAAGCCCGTCACGCCGTCACCGCAGCGTTTCTGCGCTTTCGCCTCACTCACGACAACGGCCCCGGAGTCACCGTAGAGGACGATGTCAACTACTGGGGCTCGACGCCGCTCGTCCTGCATGTCTTTCGCCTCCTCGGGCTCCGCGGCATCGAGGTCGACATCCGTTTCTCGGACTTCCCCATCACCTTCTCCGAGGGCCCAGGCCAACGCAAGCTTCTAGCCTCCGAGGCACGCGCAGCCGTGCTGGAACTCGGCGGCGCGATTGGCTCAGTCCCTGTCGGCTAGCCGGCTGAACCATCCCCCAGCCTCAACCCGGCACCAGCCGAGATTGGTGCAGGCGTTGCAGAATCTGCTCCACCGACCAGTCCAGCGCATCTGTACCTTCCACGGTTACAGAAGCCCTCGCCGCGGAAGGGACCACATACAGATCGGCCATCGGCTGCGCCGTCGCCTCGAACTGCACCCGCACCGACTCCTCCGTGCGGCCCCGCTCGCGGACGTCGCGGTGGATGCGGCGCGCAAGGCAAACGTCGTGCGGCGCGTTCACGTAGATGGAAAAGTCGTAGCATTGCACCAACTCGTCAAAGTGCAGCGCCAGTATCCCCTCAACGATCACCACGTCCGCCGGTGCAATGTGGTCAAATGCGCCCGCAACCCGCGAGTGCGTCTTGAAGTCGTAGACCGGCCGCTGAATTGCATGTCCCTCCGCAAGTGCCCGCACATGTTCGATAATCAACTCCGATTCCAGTGAGTCGGGATGATCGAAGTTCTGTTTGTGTCGCGAGTCCAGCGGGAACTGCGACAGGTCGCGATAGTAGAGGTCCATCGGGAACACCGTGGCATCCAGTTGCGTTGCCAACTCGGCGGCCAGCGTCGTTTTACCCGAGCCGGAACATCCGCCAATGCCCAGCACCAGCGGGCGGCGCGGTAATGACAGTTGGGTGGGCGAAGCGTTCATTGGTCTTGTTCGAAGTGTATGCGACGTCTGCGGCACACCCTGCTCAGAACATCGGACGTGGTCCACTATGCCGCCGCAATCTGCGGCACCAGCGCCGTCAGCAAGCCCGTGAACTGCCGCTCCACGCGCTGCCCGATCTCCATCACGTCCTCGTGATGGATCGTCTCTCCACTCACACCCGCCGCCATATTCGTCACCAGCGAGATTCCCAGCACCTCGATCCCCATGTGCCGCGCCACAATCACCTCATGCACCGTCGACATGCCCACTAGGTCCGCGCCCAGCGTGCGAAACGCGCGTATCTCCGCCGGAGTCTCAAAGCTCGGCCCCAACACTGCAAGATAAACTCCTTCACTCAGCGGAATCTTCTGCTTCTCCGCCTCCGCCGCCGCGAGCTTGCGAAGCGCAGCCGAGTAAGCCGTCGACATATCGAAGAAGCGCTGCCCCCCATCCGGCCCGCAGGCAAAGCGCGGCTCGTTCGGCCCCGCCGCGGCGTTCATCCCGGTCAGGTTGATGTGATCCGAAATCGCCACCAGCGACCCCTGCGGAATGTTCGCGCGAATTCCCCCCGCAGCGTTCGTCACAATCAGTTTTCGACAACCCAGCAGTCCCAGCACGCGCGTCGGAAACGTGACCTGGCCCATCGTGTAGCCTTCGTACGCATGCACGCGCCCCTGCATCACTGCGACCGAGACGCCCTCAATCCTCCCCAACACCAGCTTGCCCGAGTGCCCGGCCACCGTCGATTGCGGAAAATGAGGGATTTCGCCGTACGGAATCTCAACCGCGTCCGCCACCTGCGCGGCAAACCCGCCCAGCCCGGAGCCGAGGATGATGCCGACGCTTGGCGGAAGCCCGGCTAGTGGGAAAATGTGATCGACGGCTTCCTGCGCCTTAATGAAGATGTCTATCATTGGCTGCTCCTCGAAGCCAGTGTAACCGGAGCCTGCTCTATTCCTCTTCTTCCTGAACCGGCTGCTTCGCGGCCGCCAGAATCTTTTCGGCGATCATCTGCGGCACAATGTCGTAGTGGTCCATCTCCAGCCGGAAGCTGCCCCGGCCCTGTGTCATCGAGGTCAGCGCCGTGCCGTAGGTCAGGATCTCGGCCATCGGCACCTCCGCCCGGATGATTGTGCCCATGCTGCTGCTCTCCATCCCCTGCACCCGTCCGCGGCGTCCGCTCAGATCGCCCATCAGCGCCCCGGCAAATTCATCCGGTGCCTCGATCTCCATCTTCATGATGGGTTCCAGCAGCGACGGCTTGGCCAACTCCATACACTTGCGGAAGCCGATCCGCGCCGCAATCTTGAACGCCATTTCGCTGGAGTCCACATCGTGATAGCTGCCGTCGAACACCGTGATCTTGAAGTCCACCACCGGATAGCCCGCCAGGAATCCGCGCGCCGCCGACTCACGCACACCTTTCTCCACTGCCGGAACATACTGCCGTGGAATCGACCCGCCAAAGATCTCGTTGGCAAACACAAATCCGCTTCCCCGCGGCAACGGCTCGATCCGCAGCTTGCAGTCGCCGAACTGTCCATGCCCGCCGCTCTGCTTCTTGTGCCGCCCCTGCGCCTCCGCGCGTCCCCGCACTGTCTCGCGGTACGGCACCTTCGGCGCCTTCAAAATCACATTGGTGTGATACCGCCGCGACAACTTCGAAACCAGCGCTTCAATATGGGGCTGACCCGCACCCGCCACCAGGAACTCATTCGTCTGCTGGTCGCGGAAGAACCGGATCATCGGATCGTCTTCCATCATCTTGTGCAGTGCAGGCGCCAGCTTGTCCTCATCGGCCCGCGACTTCGGCTCGATCGCATACGTCATCGCCGGCTCCGGCATCGACACCGGCTCCAGAAACAGCTCGCGCCCCTTCTCTCCCAGAGTGTCGCCGGTCAACGTCACGCGCATTTTCACCGCCGCGCCCAGGTCCCCCGCATGCAGCTCCTGCACCTCCACCGGTTTCCGTCCCTGCATGATGAACAGATGCGGCACCGCCTCCGACTCCTGCCGCGTGTAGTTCATTACCGTGCTATCGGACTTCATCTTGCCGCTGATGACCTTGAAGAACGTCACCCTCCCCGTAAATGGATCGGTCATCGTCTTGTATACGTACAGCGCCAGCGGCTCCTTGTCGTTCACCGGCCGCATCACCATCTCCTCCTGAACCTCCGCGCCGTTGCCATTGCTCCCGTTCGGCGCCACTGCCTGCATCTTCGCTCGGGCTGCCACTGGCTCGCGTTCCGTCGGCGCCGGCGTATACACCTTCAGGAACTCCAGCAGATGGTCCGTGCCCACGGTCCTCAACCCGCTGGTATACAGTACCGGAAACAGCCTGTCTTCCCGAATCGCCTCATGCAGCGCGGTAATCAGATGGTCCTCGGGAATCGTCCCCTCCTGGAAGAACTCCTCCATCAGCTCATCCTTACCTTCGGCCACCAGTTCCACCAGCGCTTCGTGCGCCGCCTTCGCGTCCGCCGCAACTCCCTCGGGAATCTTCCCCACCTCCCCGCGCCCGTCGCCGTCCGGCTCATACAGATACGCCTTCATTGTCACCAGGTCGACCACGCCGTGAAAGCCCTTCTCGTCCACGATCGGCAACTGCACCGGAACCACCTGCCGTCCCCAACGCTCCTGGAACTGCTCGATCATGTGTTGCCGCCCCAGCCTGCTGTCGGCCTTGGGATGGTCCACCTGGTTCACCACGATCACCCGCGGCAGCTCCACCTCCGCCGCATATTTCCATACCCGGTCTGTCACCGCTTCAATGCCCGACTGCGCATTCACCACCAGCAGCACGGCCTCCACCGCCAGCATCGCCGCGCGCGTCTCGTACAAAAACATATGGAACCCCGGAGTATCCACGAAGTTGACCTTCACTCCGCCCCACTCGGCAAACGCCACCGCATTCGCCATCGTCGTTCGCCGCGCTACTTCTTCTTCGTCATACGCGGTCACCGCGGATCCATCCTCCACGCGCCCCCGGGTAGCCGTCATCTTCGCTGCCTGCAGCAATGCCGCGATCAATGTGGTCTTACCGCTGTGCGAGTGGCCAACTACAGCGACATTTCGGATATCCTGTCCCAAGTAATTCTTCATTTTTCAAACTCCTCTTCAAACCTCTGAAACATATCCCTCAATAATCCACCGAATGGTATAGCAACCTGCCCTCGCCTCATGTGACGCGCCTCACGCGTCATGGGTCAGCCACTTCGCCGGTCAACGCGCCCACCCCACCGCTCCCGCCGCATCCTTGAATTCACAGCGCGCAATACGCTTCACCCCGCAGAAGCGGCATCCTATCACACCAAAAGGCCCCTGGGACACGCCTTCTCCGGGGTCGCTCAAAGTCTGGTAGCGGGTCAATTTGACTCTCTAGCGCGAGTTTACTGAGACGGCGTCGCTTGGGGATTGGGCTGCGACTTCCTGGCGCGGAACAGGAAATCCTCGCTGACCTCGCGCGTCTGGCCCTGGCCAAAGCGGTAAAAGCCCGCATAGAAGCCGAATCCGTTGATGAAATACGGCACCATTTCCGGCGTTACGCCGTAGCCAGTCGAACCTTTGATGGCGGCGTCGAGGGCGAGCAGTGCGTAGGGCTCGATGGTGTTGATGTTCGCATAGATCGTGTCCTCGTAAGGCGTGAAATAGCCATGGTGGTAGTACTGCTTGACGATGTTATTGCCGATGGCGCGGCCGAGGTCGAGGTACTCGTTGGCGTGGGTCTGCTGGAAGAGGTCGAGCAAAGAGAACAGCGCATCCGGGTTGGCGTTGTCGGTTGCGAGGTTGACCTGCACTGATTTTCCGGGGGTTTCCCCAATGTCGCCGAGCCCGAACGCGCGGGCACTGCTCCGCGCCATCTTCCACAGGATGGGATCTCCGGTCAGCATAAAGGCCCGGGCGTAGGAGAGCATGAACTCCGGTCCCGCCGGGTAGGGATCGAGCACCCGGCCTTTGGGACCATAATAGCCACGCCGCTTGATCTCGAAGCCCGACAGGTCGGTCCCGTCCGTGAGCATGGGCCGCAGCAGGTTTTTATCGGGGATCAGCGCATAGTTGACGAATGCGTCCATGCCTGTGCGGGTTGCTTCGACCATGTCCTTGCCCGCGTCACCGAGAGTGCTGGCCACCTGGATCTGCATCAGCGCGTTGTCGCAGTAGATCGTCGTCGCCTGTTGCTGGAAGAGGATGGTTCCCTCCAGAACCAGGTGGCCTGGAAAATCCGGCCCGAACTGACGCTTGGCGCGGTCTCCGTATTCGGAAAACGTGTAGTCGCCTCGGGTCTCATCCGTCGGCGGAGGGTGCTGCTGCCGCGGTTGGGTGAACTGGTAGGCCCCCAGCTTGGTTTTCGCATTGCGAGCCTTCACATACTGGTCGGCAAGCCGCTTGGTCCACAGCAGGGCGCCCTTGTCGCCGGTGAACTTGTAAAGCATGGCGCCCGAGTAGATCAGGTCATTGCCGGCGTCCAGGAAGGACAAGCCGAGCGTTTCGAAAAAGGGTGCGGGGTTGTCGAAGGGATTTTCCCAGCGCGGGCCGGGCTCCATGCCGTAATGTCCGTGGCGGCTGGTCTCCAGCGTGCGCCAGTTGTAGATATGTGCGTTCCAGAACGCGGTGATAAACTTCGCCGTCGCCGCCGGATTCACCTCGTACATCAGCTCGTAGTAGGGGAAGGCATTCTTCAGCTCATGGGGGCTGTCCGGCAGACCGTCGCGCATGCCGACGCCGGAGAGCGTGACCAGATCCACGAAGCGATGGCCGCCCCACTCGAGCAGGCCGCTCTTGTCCTGCAGGTGGGCAAAATAATAGGCGTACTGTGCTTTGGCGGAGTCCTTGTACTTCGGGTCGCCGGTGAGATTGGTGAGCGCGGCGAGGATGCGCATGAAGTTCTGCTGGACCGCGAAGTCCGACCACACCGCCACGCGGCCATTCGGAAAATCGACGCTCTCCGGGAAGATCCACTTCAGCTGCTCCTTGGTATAGACGTTGATCCCGCCGGCCAGCAGCGGCGACGGATCCTGGGGATGGTAGCGATCGGCCGCGTCCTTCAGTACCGTGTCGGCGTAGTCCTTCACCAATTGCAGACGCGCCGCATCCTGATCGGATACGCTGTTGGCCTGTGCCGATGCCCCGCCCCCCTGCCCCGCAAACGCGGGACGCACCGCCGCCATACCCAACGCCGCCGCAGACAAACCAACAAAGGTACGTCGATCAAGGGAAACACGCCTCGATCCATCCACAGGCACTGGCTTCATAAAACCCCTCCTCGCCAAAGGCTCGCTCCCAAGCCTTCACCCTAACCGTCACCTTCGACGTCCGTTCAATATAAACCGAACCGCCGTTCTTTGACCCCGCAAGTTGCGTTCTTCCCTCCGGGAGCCGTGAAATGAAGCGGCATTTTCAGCAAGTTGGGATTCGCCCGCCCGCCCACGCGCTATACTGAAAGTAGTTCTTTGAGTTGCCACAGCATCGTTCTTGCCAGCACCCACATGGGGGCGTCACGGCTTCGACGGGATTGCTTGCGGCAGAGAGGCATGCCGGGGTGGGTACACCCGTAATCGCGCCCAAAACCATAAGTGCCGAACCTCAATTCGCACTCGCAGCCTAATTAATT
>Ga0181520_10001134_pt1 | contig 55824 bp, 41 predicted proteins | sample PEATcosm2014_Bin_29_FD_132451 | JGI IMG/M metagenome (GOLD analysis project Ga0181520, IMG submission 132451) | Peatland microbial communities from MTU Mesocosm Facility, Houghton, MI, USA - PEATcosm2014_Bin02_30_metaG | ecosystem: Environmental > Terrestrial > Soil > Wetlands > Peat | place... | reverse complement strand
TCGCGTGGGATATATTCCGCTTGCCGTCGTTTTCGGTCAGAGGCCCGTGCTGTTTGCCCTCACCGACCAACCTGGGGAATTAAAACCGGCTGAAACTGGGGAAGGACTGGACGGCGGTAACATGTTGTCAATTGGAATTTTAAACCGCAGTCGGAACAGATGTTATAATACGTCGAAATCAGTAATTTTCGGGCCCATAGCTCAATCGATAAAAAGAAAGATTGATTTTTAGGTGCGAATTGATAATCAGACCGTCCCCAGACCGAGAACTTCTCTCAATGTGGCGCCGTTGGCTCAGTGGTAGAGCGCTTCCTCGACATGCTTTTCAGGATCATTAGGATTTAGCCGTTCCTCGTCGGAAAACCCGCCTTCGAATTTGGATTAATTTGGATCATTCATGACATTGAGTTGGAGAAAAGTTGGAGAAAACTCCGACGGAGAGCAGAATCGAAGCGTAAATGCATCAATTTTATGGTGGGTTCGATGCTGTCTAAAACTTTAATTCAACGATGATCCAACACCTCTCGGACTTTGTGGTTAAGGGCGTCCATCGAAAAAGATTTCTCGATGAAGTTCGCCGCGTTGGGATCGATGATGCCGCGCTGGGAAAGTGTATCCGGGATGTGCCCGGACATATAGAGGACCCGAAGCGAAGGATAGCTCCTGTGCAGCGCCTCGGCCAGTTCGTTCCCATTCATTCCGGGCATGAGGATATCAGTCAACAGCAGATCGATCGAAACCCCTTTCTTCTCGGCGATGGCGAGGGCCGCCGGTCCGTTTTCAGCTTCTAAAACCTGGTACCCTCGTTTGATGAGGGATCGACTTGTTACTCTGCGGACAATGCCTTCATCCTCGACCAGAAGAATAGTCTCCTTGCCTCCCGGGCTCTCGCCGCGCTCCGGACCCCGGCGCTCCGTGCGGCATTCTGCAATTTGCGGCAGGAATACCTGGAAGGCAGTCCCTTGCCCCGGCTTGCTATAAACCAAAATATCGCCTTCGCTCTGCTTGACGATCCCATATACCGTAGCCAGCCCCATGCCGGTCCCTCTGCCTGGGCCTTTGGTCGTGAAGAACGGTTCGTAAAGATGGCTGAGAGTCGTCTCATCCATGCCATGCCCCGTATCCGAAACCTTGAGGATCGCATAGGGACCGGGCTTCAGCTTAAAACAACCCGTGGGTTTTGACGCCATGTTCGCGCTGGCCGTTTCTATGACGATACGACCACGGTTCGGCGTGGCATCCCGCGCGTTCAGCACGAGATTCATCAGAACCTGCTCGATCTGACTGCGATCGGCGCGAACCAGGCCGATGTTAGGGTCCAGGATCGTCTTCAACTCAATATCTTCGGTTAACATGCTTTCGAGAAGCGTTTTCATCGAAGAAATCACTTCGTTAATGTCGAGCATTCTCGCAACGATGACCTGCCGGCGACCAAAGGTCAGCAGCTGCCGCGTGAGATTTGACGCCTTTTTGCAGGCAGTGGTCACCTCCTCCAGGTCCTGCTCCAATCGGAGATCGGTCATCTCACTTTTGACCCCCTGCACGATTCCCATGATGCCGGTAAGGAGATTGTTGAAGTCGTGAGCGATTCCTCCTGCGAGCTGGCCAATCACTTCAAGCCTGCGAGTCCGTTCCAGTTCCACATCCTTCGTCTTCAGCTCGTCCGTGCGTTGTGCCACTTTCTCCTCAAGGGTGCGGTTAAGCTCGGCCAGGCGCTCTTCTGATTGCTTGCGCTCGGTGATATCCACAGCAAGGCCCAGGACATTTTTCAAGTGGCCTTCGGCTGCAGGGAGGGGAACTTTGACCGTCTGAAAGAAGCGGGTGACCCCCGTTTTGGGATTGGTGACCGGCTCAAATGCGATCAGCTTCGGGTGCTGCGATACCATGACCTCCCGGTCATCCTCAAGGAAACGGGCAACTTCCCCCACGTTGGGATTGAAATCCGCGTCCGTTTTCCCAATCAGGTTTTCCACGGTGGCGCCGTAACGTTCCGCCGTCGCCTGATTAGCCATCAGGAATTTCCCGTTCCAATCCTTTATAAAAACCATGTTCGGATCGGTTTCCAGTATCAGGCGAAGAAGACGCTGCTCCTCATGGAGTTCTGACTCTCTTTCTGCCAGATCATGAGCGCTGGACTGAAGTTTCTCGGTGACCCATTGAAGGAGCCCGACAGCGCCTGCAATTGCAAAGACAGTCAGAAAGTAGCCAACCAAGCGGATTTGTTCAAGAGAACTGTAGACTCTAAAAGAGCCGCCGGGTTCCGTAAGATAAACCCAGCAGGGCAAACCAACAGCAATGCCGTAAATAAGCGACGGTCCGGAACCAAGCAGCAGGGCGATAACGATGGCAATGACCAGCGGAGGAGTGAGCGGCACATTGCCATGCAAAGAATTTGTGAGGGACTGCAGTGCATAGAAGGTTAATGCGGCGAAAGCGAGAGGAATTCCATAACGCAAAATTGCCGGCATACGCTGCCGCCAACTCAAACTGTTAATGAAAAATTCTCTGAAAGCTGTGTAAATATTCTGCCATCTAGAATGATTCGAAGGGCTCAAAGGATCTGAAGATAAGAAATCCATAATGGTGCTTCCCTTCCCTTCCCTTCCCTTCCCTTCCCTTCCCTTCCAGCATAGAGTGCCATCCTTTTGAGAACGTCTTCTGCTGCATTTGCGTCTATACCTTCATGTAACTACTTATTCGGGAAATAGTTACAGGCAGAATGTGCGAACGGTCAGGACGGGAAAGTCCCCTTCTCTGATTATGAAAGAGTAAGAAAGAGTATGAAAGGAATGGGACGTTATTCGCCTTGCTGACGGACGTTCGCTGTGCCATTCCTGAGAGGTATCGGTGCCTCAATGCTGTCTTAAAACTCCCCGTTATCCGGTATCCGTGTAAAAGAAATTCGAGTAGGCGCGTTTTCTTCAGCGCCCATCTCTTCCCCGAAGTAGGCCGTGTTGCGGCCGAACTTTTCGTTGATCCGATCCATCACCAGCGAGAGCTTCTCCTGTTTGGGGTTTTCAAAGAGCGACGGGATGTGTTGATCGATGGGAATGATGGGGGAAAGCGTTACACCCACCCATAAGGGTTTCCCGGCTGGGACATGAGCCCATAGTGCGGCGACCGTTTTGAGCAGGGTGGGGGTGTCCTGGGTTTCCATCAATTTAGTTTTGTCGTTCCAGTCCCGCCCTCCCAGGAATTGCACGGCCAGCGTCATTCCTTTCGCCCAGTAGCCCATCTGGCGCAGTCTCACCCCCAGCTTGCCGGTTAATTTTCGAACAATCTGATAGGCACCGTTCATGGTTCTGAATTCCGGCGGCAGGACATGGGAATGCCCCACGCTGGAGCGATGCGTCTCTGGGCCCTCCACCTGTTCGCCGTGCAGCCAGGCGTGAAACCGTTCGCCTACGATTCCTCCCCAGACTTCCCGCATCTGGTCCCGGCTTAAGGCGCAGAGCTGTACGACCGTAAAGATCCGCTTCTGATGCAGACGCGCCTCCATGCGCGGCCCGATTCCGGGGAAATCGCTGAGTTCCAGCCCGTAAAGCGCTTGCGGCAGGTCCCCGAGGCGGATGATCGTGAGACCGTCCGGTTTCTGCATGTCGCCCGCCACTTTGGAGAGATACCGGTTCGGCCCGATGCCGATGGAGCAGCGCAGGCATTCGCCCACGCGCTCCAGGATGGCCCGTTTGATCTGATGAGCGAGCGCGACCGCATTGGAGACCTCCTGCTGGCTGCCGGTGAGCTGGCAGACCATTTCATCGATGGACATCACCGCAGCGATGGGAATGAGGGATTCCACCGTTTCGACAATCGCCTTGTGATAACGGACATAGAGCTGCGGAACCGCTTCTACGAGGTGCAGTGTGGGACAAATCTTCTTTGCGTCGCCAACGCGCGTTCCGGTCTTGATGCCGTAGGCCTTCGCTTCGTAGCTTGCGGCGATACAGCAGGTGTTATCGGTCAGCATCGGCACCACCGCGACCGGCTTTCCGCGCAAAGCAGGGGTCACCTGCTGCTCCACGGAAGCGAAGTATGCGTTTAAATCGAGAAATAGCCAGTTGACGGTGTTATTCATGATCAGGGTTCGCCGCGAAGAGATGGGGGATAATTGGAGAATACCATACACGTGTATGGCTTTACAAGGTTTCCGTCCGGAGAGATATAATGAACCTATGTGTGGACGGTTTTCGCAAGCCATGACCCTGGACCAGCTGCTCGAGCATTTCCATATCGATTCGAATGAGGTGCTGGAGTGGCAGGCGCGCTACAACGTCGCTCCGACTCTGGATATTCCCGTCATCGTCGAACTATCCGATGGCACCCATAAACTGATGAAAATGAAGTGGGGGCTTGTCCCGCCGTGGGCAACGGGCAGCGCCTATAAGCCGATCATCAATCTGCGCACGGAAACCCTCCTCAGCAAACCGGGATTTAAAAGGATTTTTGAAAGATCCCGCTGCCTCGTCCCGGTGGACGGATTCAACGAATGGGGGGTCGAAAATAAAAAGAAGATCCCATACCGGTTTACGATGAAATCCGGCGCGATCTTCGGTCTGGGCGGAATCTATGACACCGTCATTCTGCCGGACGGAAAGAGCCTTCACACTGTATCGCTGATCACAACAGAAGCCAACAAACTCGTGAGTGCCGTACATGACCGCATGCCTGTGATCATTCCGCGGCCCATGGAACCATTCTGGCTGAACCCGACGTCAAAGATTCCAGATTTCGTCACCTGCATGGCCCCTTATCCACCGGAAGAAATGCGCTCCTACCGGGTCTCCACGCTACTAAACACCGCGAAAAACGATACGTCGGACCTCATCTCGCCAGTTCCTTGACGTGCTTTTCAGGACCATTAGGAATTAGCCGTTCTCCGTAGGACGACTTCCTGACATCGAGTAGGAAGAAAGTTGGAGAAAATTCCGTCGGAGAACATAATCGAATCGTAAAAAAATTGATTTTGTAGCGGGTTCGAAACTGTCCCAAAAGATGCGGTTATCCGATTAGGGGGAAAGCATTAAATACAGATTGCCGACAAGACATACCCTTCCCGAAGGTCTATAATTTCTACAACTATGACCCATGCAGTTAGCCCTCAAGCGACAGGGGGTGCTGGCCCTTTTTTTGAACAGCATACTGACGCAGCTTTTCTCGTCCTTCTGCTAACAGGAGGGGCCTCACCTTTTTTCACCTCTGGTACGGTAGTGGAGGTGGATCTCCAGTGTGGCCATGCCGGGTGGAAAACCGACGATCTGCTCGTCCAAGCGAAAGACCCATCAGGTGTCACACACAAAGCGGTCCTTCAAGTAAAACGTCATTTCGTTCTCAGCACGAAGGAACCAGAATGCGTTGATACTTTCCGAAAGGCGTTTCTGGATTTCCGCAACCGGAGCCTTTTTGATCCATCGGCGGATCGTCTGGGTCTGATAGTTGGGCCAGCGTCGGACAAATTGCTAAAGGGGTTTCGGACTCTCCTGGATTGTGCTCGTGCCTCACTTTCTTTCTCGGACATGGACCGGCGCCTTCAACTGCCTGCATATCTCGGTAGCGCAGCTTCTGCCTATCAAGAGTCGATCTCCGAAATTTTGAAGGGCCTAAAGGAATCGCCTGCAAAAGATCAAGAAATCTGGGAATTCCTTCGGATCTTCGAATTTACAAGCCTCGACCTCAATACTTCATCAAGCTACACCGAGACACTCTTGCGATCACTTCTGTCACTAACAGCATTGGAAGATGCACCTGCTGCGATAGATACGTGGAACCAGTTGGTGGTGCTCGTATCAAACCGCAGCGGCTCGGCGGATAGCCTGACTCGTTCTCAGCTGCCTACTTCCCTAACCAAATACTACAGGACTTCACCTACAGCAGTGATCCCAGGCTTAGCCCGCCTACAGGAAGATACGGACATCGTCGTGAGAGGCGTTAGCTCGGCAATAGCAGGGCAAGTGCAAATTGAAAGGACCAATGTCGTAGATGATCTAATCGGGATCTTGGAGAAAGGTCAGGTTGTTCTGATCACAGGGGAGGCAGGTGCGGGAAAATCAGGGGTCGCCAAAGAAGTCTTTGCACGCCTTCTCGTGGATGGCCCCGGGTACGCTTTCCGGGCTGAAAGTTTTGCCGGTGTCCACATCAACCTAGCCCTATTCCCACACGGACTTACTTTGAAGAAATTGGATGCCTGTTTCGCTTTGCACGCAAGAAAGGTTCTGTGGATCGACGGGCTTGAACGTCTATTAGAGAAACCGGACCGTGCGGCTTTTCAAGACTTATTGATGGAAATTAAACGCGATGCTTCTTGGAAGGTGCTTATCACATGCCGCGACTATTCGACGGAAACTGTTCGCAGCGCCTTTTTTGAAGGTCCAGGCCTGCCCTGCTTGAATTTCCAGGTACCCGAATTGACTGACGGAGAGTTAGATTTCGTTGCTTCAAAAATTCCGGCTCTTTCACGCCCCATGTCGGATCCCACTCTTCGGGAGCTGTTTAGGATTCCCTTCTTCTTAGATAAAGCCGCCCGCCTAGCTTGGCCAGCTGATCAGGCCCTTCCGATGAACCAGCGAGAATTCCGGGCAAAAGTTTGGCGTGACGTAGTCCGCCACGAAGCCGAACCAGCAGAAGGTCTTCCTCAATTACGTGCCAAGACTTTTATGGAAATAGCAATCCGGCGCGCACAAGCACTAGAACCTTTTGTTCCGGGCGATGATCTTGATCCCCGTGCCCTACAGAGGCTTCGGCAGGACAGTCTGGTTTTATCGGTGGGGGAAAATGAAACCCGCCTCGCTCCCGCCCATGATGTTTTAGAGGATTGGGCGGTTATGCAGTGGCTAGACGACAAATTCCAGATCCATGGTCGCAGTCTGCAGAAGATATTCGAACTGATTGGCACGTATCCGGCTCTCAGACGCGCCTTTAGAAAATGGCTGACTGAGTCAATGGATGTCGATCCCGCGGCTACTGATGCTCTCATTATTGGATTGTTCCCTGACACCACTATGCCGGCCCACTGGCGCGATGACACGATCGTGGCAGCTCTTTTATCACGGAACGCAGCTAATTTTCTTCTCCGAAATGCCGCATTCCTTCTGGCCAATAACGCCGAATACCTCTGTTTGGTCGTTCATTTGCTGCGTGTCGCTGGCAAAAAAAGTGTCTCCACCAGCTCAGTCCAGAATGGCCACATTGAGACCTTTTTCGTGCCATTTGGGTCCGCTTGGGGGGCAACTGCTCAGCTTCTGGCAAAAGGCGTAACTTCCTTTGGGGCGTCGGATTTTCCTTTAATTCTCGGTTTCCTTGAAGATTGGAACAGCATTACATACTACCTTCCACGCGGCTATCCTTCGGGACATGCCGATGTTGAGACGATTGTTATGCACTGGCTACCGCAATCGGCTTCCTGGAGATTTCCTGTCCGCGATGCCCATGAAAGACTACTGAAAATACTTTTACGAATCCCGAAGACTGCTGAAGCTCCATTGAGGGAAATGATCAAGTCGGCGTCATTAAGCACTGACGGCGGTCGGGCCAATCAGACGATATTGGAACTCATCTACAGCCATTTTTATGGTGCGGCAGTGTGCCGGGACCTGCCTGACTTATACGTCGAAGCAGTAAAAGAGATCCTGGGATTGAACAGAAAGATAGACGCGACATTTTTTAGACAAATCCGGGAACACACTCTTGAATTGGAAAGCACGTTCGGTCTGAATTCTCAGCTTCATATTGATTCTTTTCCGCCCAGCGCTTTCCATGGCCCCTTCTTCCAGCTTCTATGTCAGCACCCCGGCCAAGGAGTCAATTTAATCCTCCGACTTCTCAATCATTCCTGCGATGCCTATGGTGATCCCAATAACCCTCCGATCATCGAGCCGCCCGAAAAAGTCCAAATTACTCTTCCTGATGGAAAAACTCGATTACAGTGGGGCAATTGGCGGCTCTGGGGTCTTTATCGCAGCATGAGCGTGGGCCCCTACGCTCTCCAAAGTGCTCTAATGGCGCTTGAAAAGTGGTTATTGCAAAAGGCAACCCGAGCCGATAAGAATTTTCCAACGATTTTAACTACCCTCCTTTCCGAGAGTAACAATGTCGCTATTACAAGCGTCGTAGCCAGCGTTGCGATCGCATACCCAACGCAATGCGGCGCAGCGGCCCTATCCGTCTTAACTTGCCAACAAATCTTTCAATGGGATCGCATTCGTCACGCCCAAGATTTGTCTCATTCAAACGGATCGTTATCCAATCTAATTTCTGCTTACAGCTCTGAAAACGCCATCTACGAAAAAGAACGTCAGGAGGCCGCGATACTACCCCATCGCCAAAGGAACCTTGAAACTCTTGCGCTGAATCTGCAGATCTCATCCATGAAAAACAAAGTTTTCGAATTGATCGACGATTACAAAAAAAAGCTGCCACCGGAATCGGCCCAGGACGACGAAGTCCGCGTCTGGCGGCTAGCGTTGCATAGGATGGATTTACGGAACTTCGTTGAGTCCGAACAAACCGCTGATGGCCACGTGCTGATGAAGCCGGTTAACCCGCCTGAAGACGTACAGAAAATGATTGATCGCCACCAACCACGCACCCGAAAGTTCATGGAAGGCATGAGATTGTCAAATTGGGGCATGGGTGTGTTCGAGCAAGACGGGAGACAATCGGTAAATCCCGAACAATGGCGAGAGATGCTGCAGGCCGCGCGACGTCACGACATCGACAAAGGCGAAATGGAAGACGACGTGGAGGTCACTCTTCAAGCCTCTGGTCCAGAATACATCGCCAGCGTCTGTATTCGGGATCATTGGAACGAGCTATCAGCGGATGAACGGGTGTGGTGTGTTGACGTTGTTTGTAAGGCTGTTGATCGTCACTCGGACACATCGAATAGTACTGAAATCGTCGGAACCAGCATTGTGGACGGTTCCAGACCGGCCGCCTTCATTCTTCCTTTTTTGATCGGGAAAGACATCCCAGCGAATCAGCAGACACGAGTGATCAACGCTTTGGCTACGGCGATAATCCACGCCGTTGAACAAGTCGTTGCCTACGCTGTGCAAGGCGTAGCTTCCTACCTGTGGGCCCAAGACCGTTCCCTAGCCCTGACCTGCTTACAAGCGCTGCTTGACGATGAGCGCGAGTCATTTGCCCATTTTGAAAAGCAACGACGGAGCCGGGCCTTCATGCCGATGACGACGGATGGTTTTTTAACAGACCTCCGCGTTCGACTGAGAACACGTATTGCAGCAAGAACACCCTGCGACGAGACCCAGTTCCTTAATGTTAGTTTCGAAGATTGGCCAGATCGGACGATGATCAACCATCTTCTGACGGTTTTCACTAATCATCATGAGGATTCTCTAGCGCGGCAATTCATGACGACGGCAACAGGAGCGCTGGTTAAAATGTGGGCGAAAGCGGACGACGAGGACGCAAGCAATCGCACTAACACCGATTCGAAAGTTCTCCATTCCACTGTCGACGGCCTGGCACGCTTTACTCTCCAGCTCTCGCCTGAAGAGGGGGTTTCTCTTTGCGGGCCGATAATTGAACAGATCGCATTACGTCCGAAAGAAACCGGGGATTTCTTAAGGCAACTCATTAGGAAACAAGATCAGAGATCACCGACAAAAACATTCTGGTCTATCTGGCAGAGTTTCGCCGATGCATTTCGTTCCAGCGACCTTTCCTCCCGGGTCGACGAGAAACATTCGGATGCGGCGCAATTGCTCTCGTACCTATTCCTGAATTGCGATTGGAAAGCCAGTGTCGCTGACTGGACTCCCCTGCAAGGTAATGCTTATCGGATCAGTGATCTCTTCAAAAATCTGCCTGTGAACCAATGCGCATTATCGGCATATTGCCGGTTTCTTAGCAAAATTGGGGAACAATCGCTCCCGGATGCTCTAATCGACATCGTCCCAAAGCTGGGGACTGGCCAAATCCCGTCAGCGCTTTCCGAGGATAGCGTCTTCTACCTCGAGTCGATATTGAAGAGGTTAGTATACGGAGGCAACCATGCCGTTCGGGCTAATCCCAATTTGAAGAGTGCTACCCTTGCGATTTTGGATGCGCTCGTGGCATTTGGCTCGTCGCCAGCATTCAAACTTCGTGACGACCTGTTGACTCCAGGCGCATAATTCCATTGGCCAAATATCTGAAGAGCAAGACTAAGGCCATGCCATTAGACTCCAAAAATTCCGAAGCTGTGTAAGAGCGGCATGGGCGGTAGATTGTGCGGATTGAGCCCATGGGCTTTCGCGATAGTCGTGAGCGTGCCAGCCGCTTTGATGATCTCTTTACGGCTGTATGGCAACCGCCCCACCCGGTCATCAATGTAGAAATCAGCTGGCTGCTCTGCCGCAAAATGTCCCAAAAACCCGCCACCGCACATGACGTACAGTGCGACCTGATGCAATCCGATGATTTCGGGACCCCAAAGCGGCGAAGTCTGATTTTTAATCATCGTTTCAGACCCCACGTCGCTATCATGATCCGCATTCATAGGTCGCTCTCTTCCACGGGAGTCCCCATAGTGGCCCAGCCGCGTCGAATTGCGATGTCTTTAACCCATTCCGGCGTATCCGCGAGCCATTCTTCGAAGCCGCTCTCGGGATTGTGTCGTTGGTTGCAGCTGACCGCTGCCAGATCCCCGACCAGTTCCCGGCCCGCACGGCTGTAACTGCCGGACAGCCGGGCTATGTGTTCCTGGCGCTGCACTGGCGTGATGATTCGTTCATGGTTCCCAAGACCGTCTATCTGTATCGTCATGTGTGTTTCCTCCGTTCTTTTGATGCCTTCGCTTTCGTCGCGAAGGTAATCCCGAAGGGAACGGGGGCCGGAAGGGAGGTCACCGCGACCTGGCCGGGCCGGAGTCTCCACAGTCCTCAGTGGGGACGGAGGCACCCTGGCCGCGCGGACAGGAAACGGCACCCCTTGTCCTGGAGGGAGGCGGGACGGATAAGAGGCCCCTTGCCGGAGGGCGACGAGGCCCAGTGCCCTCGCCGACAGCGCAAGCCGTCCTGGCGAGCTGGCCTGCTGGCCTCCTGGAGCCCACCTTGGCGGGCGCCGGTTTATCCGACCCGCCGACCTTGCACCTCTCTTCCGGCCGCCGTTACGATGTAATAACGAGCGACGAAATGATTGACTGATATGATCGGGCGAGAATTCGTTGTTACTTTGCACACGGACCAGCTCTGCATCAATGGTGGATTCAGAAGTCAAAATACCGGATCGCATATAGGTTTGCGACCAACCATATTGAACTTCGCGTAATGGTGGAATGCCCTTTGATGCGTTGGCAATTGACGGATTCGAAACGCTTATACTTCTCGGGGAGATCGCAAAAACGAAAAGAATGATTTAACGCGGTCACTCATCGTGATGATGGGCGAGAACTGCAAGAACTTGCATGTGCTAAATTCACGGACTGTCTTGACGTAACGACCCTCTTGAACTCCAACATCAACCGAAAGAACAAACCCTAATCGCAGTTCGTTTTCTCTCAGGAAATTCTCCAAATAATCGTTTTCCATCGAAAGATAGTGCCCGGCTGGTGGGTTGGCCGGCTGCTTGATACGGTCCGTCACACCAGCGGTCCAATCATAACTGGCGGCGATTATGGAATCACCTTCGATAAATGCCCAACGCCTATCTTCATTGACGATTTTAATATTGGGGAAAACCAACCTGTTTGGCCCAAATGGTGCTCCGAATCGCCTGCGAAACCATTGCCACGTAACAGGGCTCAAGATGCAAAAATGGCCCGTGAGTGGGACGATATATACATCGCCGATCCGCTGCTCATCCATTTCTTCCGGGACATGATCCGCATAACTTTCTAAATGACTGACCGGCAATTTGAGCTTGGATGGTGGTGTGAGTTCGCATCGCGTGTTTGAAAGATGATCCATGACGCGTTCAGGGGATGGAATTTCCCGACCCACGACACGATACCCAAATGCGAGAAGTTTGATCCGCGACGTAACAGCGGGGGAACTTAAAGTGGTTGCGCCATAGAGGGCAATAATTTTTCCGTTCGTGTTTCCTTTGATAACTTCACGTGCCTCGGACTCATATGAAATCGCTGTCAATGAATCCACCGGCGCGCCTATGCTCGATGTCCTGCCAGGCCACCACGGCGGCATTCGATTAGGTAAAGTCCGCCAGATTGAGAAATCAATAGGAATCGTGCGTAAGGCATATTGCATAAAAAAACTCTCAGAGATAATCCCGGACAGGTGGTACCCCTGAATGCAACGTAAGTATGCAGATCGGTAGACTTCGCTTAATTTTGTGGTCATTGCCATAAGGACAAGTTTGCCGGATCTCCCCATGTAGTCTAGGGGATCTGCGTCATTGGCTATCCCTATGTCCCGTCGTAATGCGTCCGCCGTGTATGCCCAGTCTCGCATAAACGGTGCTTTTGATCTCGCCTCTATTGTATGGGCATGATCAGAATATATCGGTGGTAGGAATGATCTGAGATGCTTCTGAAAGAATGGGTCAGGTATGTAGGCAGCAGGTGCCGAAATCAGAGGTGGATATGATTTAGTCGTAGGAAGGACGTCTTTGAGGCGTGCTGCGATGTAGTCAAGGACAAGGTCGATTGCGATTGAGGACGTCTGAAGAGCGGCAACGATCTCCTTTGTCTGAAAACAGAAGGAATCTGCACCCATCAAGGATACGGCGTGCGCGAACGCGATTACCCCGTTTAAAGCAACGGATTCCAACTTCTGCTCCGATATCCATTTGAGAAGGCGAACTTTTGCCGTGATTTGATGACGGGAATCCGATAAGAGCAATCCGAGACTCCTCGCGGCCCGCTCCTGGACCAAAGGACTGGGCCAGATGAGACGGTGTAGAAGCAGATCGAATCCATCGTACAAGCCGTCCGATATCCATGGAATAGATATGTTTGGTGCATCAACGACAAGAGACTTTGCTAAATCAACAGCCGACGTAACGATGTCGTCAACGCAGTCCCATTTTCCAAAAAAAGCGAAGAAGTCGGGGGCTCGCGGGACCGACACGAAGTATGCCGGATTCCGTCCAAATCTTAACCCCGATCTTTCGACGCTGAGTTCAAAGAATTCCAAATAGCGCTCAGGAAAATTATCCTTAACAAACTGCCACCGCCAGAACGCACTGGCCCGGGGATAGAGGTACGGTTCCCAACCGTTCCCATTTGCCTGGGCCCAAGTGATGTAATGAAATGCCTTTTCTCGATTTCGCGATAATGCCAGCTTAGCCAGAAGGTCCAACGTGTTTGCTTCGATTCGGGTTATGGGAGAATCCCTGACGTATTGATCCATAATTTGAAATATGGCATCGGCGCGTTGAGGCGCGTTATCAAGCCAATACTGGGCCCAGCCTTGCAGGAATTCCGATTTATCCCAAGGAGATCCAAGCGTGCTCAGCTTTTGAGTTACATGCTCTGGCGCTACGTCGCTGAAGCTCTGGGGTTTCCGGCCAATGGTGCTGGATGAGGGGTTTTCGACTTCGAATCGGAGTGGTCCAAAGTAATCTTCAATCGAAAGGACCGCCTCTGTGGCACGAGGTTCTGACTCTGCGCGCTTTTGTAAGGCAGTAAATGATGCCGAATCAATGGCGGTGGTGGCAACGTAAAAAAGAGATTGGTTCGAAAGATCTGCCGACGTAATGATGCGTTCGAAAATTTTATCAGCGAGATGATAGTTTTCCTTATTGGCCTCATCCAAAAAGTACCCCGGCAGTAATTCCGTGCGGGTAGCCTCCACGACTTCTGCAAGGCTTTCTGGGAAATGACGAGTTTCGTCGCCGTCCGTGTAATCCTGGATCGTGAGGGCTAAAGGGGCTAAAACCACGAGATGTTGCTGTGTTTTTTGAGGGATGCCCTGATGGGCGATTTTGACGCTGTCCATTACCTGGTCGAGAAATAAGTCCTTATGCGAACCATAGGCGAGGAGATAATCTGCCGTTTTGGCGATGAGCGATTTGGTCAGGTTTAGATCGTTGTGATAATGAACAATCCGGGCCAGTTCCAAGGTTCGTTCCGAGCGTTCGATAAAGGTGTTGCCGGATCGCCGAATCTCATCGTTTTGCTTGGAAACAATGGCCTGCAGTTGTTGGGGGGTCAATACAGGGATTTGTAATAGGTCTAGCAACCGCACTAGTTTTGATGTGCGGAAATGAACACTTTGGTTGAGTGCATCGATTTCAGAATCTGAAAGCGTTCTAGGGCAACCCTGACGTGCAAATTCGATAAAAAGGGCAGCCCGTGTAATTTTTGAGAGCCCTAATTCGAGTGATTGCTGCCACTCAAGCCGATCGCGATCGTCGGGCCATTTAAGCACCGGCAAATCCCGAAGCGAATCCACTGGCGTGTTGATACTAATGCATCGGTGTTGTTGAAGATCTCGCCCTAACGCGGTACCAGCTTTTGCTAATAGTGAATAGGCGAGCTGTGGCCAATTATCTTCCCGTTGCGCATCCCATTCATCAACGATGGTTGAGTCACCTTTTAAGCCACAGATCAGCCCTATGAGAAAACCTTCATAGAAAGCGTTAGCTCGATGGTCGCTATGCCCTGAGTCGTATTCGGGAACAGTCGCAGGAAGTGCTGCATGGGGCGTCGGATGTGGTATGCGTAAGACCGCGTGGCCATTGAATTCTAGCGCAATAATGGCCATTGGATGTAAGTTATCAGGGACTAAAGCGATGAGAATCTCAATTAAATCTTGAGATGCCGAGGTCAGCGCGTGATCTGCGCAAACCGAAGAAAAAATATATGTTTCCTCAGCCCCTTCCAAAGATGCAGCCAAACTCTTCAGCTTTGGAATTTGTGTGCGCTCGATTAATCTCTCAGCAAAATGGCCAATCAGATAAGGTGCCCACCCATACGGTCTCATGCTTCGAATATAAGTGAGAATGCGCGATAGTGGTTGTTGGTCGTCCAGTGCAACGATGTCGAGTGTGGAAATCCGAATATTAGGCATTGAACCGCTGATTTCACCCCTTGGTGTAATCCTTTGATCGTGGTGTTGCTCATTAACGATGGATAGCGCATCGCGAACCATCTGACCCAACAAGCCGCGACGATCTGCCTCTCTGCATACAGTGGCGATTTGATCGTGGGAAAGGGATTCCAAATGCTGTGGCAAGGTCGTAGGATTGATTTTATAGGCGAGGTTCCACAGAGGCGCAAAGTTCTCCCAGTAGTAACCTGTTACGTTAGATACGTAATTTTGAAGTGTTGAGTATTTGATTGCTGCTCCCCATAAGTGTTGTTTAAATGCGTATTCCGCCGCAGCCTCTAATTGACGGATGATTTGATGCACCGGTCGGGGATGAGCGAAAGCCTCCAATACCCATTTTCGGTCAATGTCCATCAACGGTCCGGGAGTGCCAAGTTCACAGTCCAACATTCTTAAATGGGCCCATTTCAACTCGTCGGATTGGCCTTGATTGATCCATTCCCGGAGATGCCTCTTTAAAATCAGATTTTGCTGTGCGGCCTCGGAGGTCCGTGTTAAAAATTCCCGAAAGCTGTTGTGGTAAATTGAAAGATGACCGTGCCGATTTTGCAGAAGATGGTAAATCGCTGAAATAGCATTGGAGGTTTCGGTGGGACTGTATTTCATTATGTCGGATATCCCGGCAAGATCGGTCTCAGTCGGTTCAAAGGGAGCGCAAGAAAAAACCAGGACTAAGGACTTGGCTATGGGTGGCAACTTCCGCCATAACGCATCGTAGTATCGCTCGATATTACCGTCATATGGGACCAGATCATTACAATCAAATTCGGTAGCAACTGACCCCTGCGATATCCTCGCCAAGGCATTCAAAGTGTAGCGCACATGAAGGGGGTTGCCGGAGGATAGACGGTTTACAGCATCGACCAGTCCCGTTTTTTGTTGGGGATGAGACGGCAAGGATAGATTGACCTCATTGGCCTCAATAATGGATTGGACAGCCGTACGTCCAAGCGCGGTCACCTCGATCCATTGCGCCTCAGGACACTTATCAAAAACTATCTGTGGTAAGTGGGATTTAGCCGTTAACTGGGTGCCGAGCACTATCCAAATACCGCCTTGTGGCACACATGCCTCATTGAGCAAATCGGATAGCTCTTCTTTGTCCGCATGACGTAAGGCATGATCCAAGCCATCAATGATCAGGACGGCAGCTTTCCCGATCCTCCGGAGTTCGGAGGCGACCTGGCCCAGAAAATCGCGCAGCGAAACGCTATTAGCGTCGCGAAACTCTAATGCTCCGAGCAGTTGTGGCTGTTCCCGGCATTGAGCTTTTAGCGCTTCGATGGCACGTTTTGAGGATACGCGTTCCTGGGGATTCAGGTCATCTGGATTAATGTGATAGTGATGACGCAATACAGTGAGATCCTGTTTTTTTATTTCCTTGACGAGCCAGGATAGATAGGTGCTTTTTCCGGACCCTGGGTTTCCATAAATCACCTGAATTCCGCCCTCGGGAGTTGCGAGCTTGTTGATAAGGCTCAAATGCTGAGCAGGATTAAACAGTTGAAAATCGGGCGGAACCGCGAACTCCTCGTTTAAGGGCCTGGGGTTCGAAAACTCACATTTAGAACGAATGGATTCGACGTCCCATGGATTAGTGTGTTGCTTCCGGCATTCTTTCTTTATTTCCAATAAGAGGTTATCGATACCGGCTTTTGTGGCGCCAAGCATCTTGTTGAATTCTTTGTAAGTCCGGTCTGCCAGTGCATCATATGCAGGCTGGGAGAACAAAAATATGAATTTGGCTGCGAAAGAACGCAGAGTATCTTCGCCTCCCAGCTGTTCTACGAGCGTATTGAAAACATCCGGAAGGATCTCCTTTAGAAAATCGACATTTATCCGCTGGTCTTTCAGCGACCTTTCTAAATCGCTGTCCGGGATACCATCTGTGAGGAACCGGGCACTTTCCAGCGAAATACTGAAATCTGGTTTTGATATGGATGCATTCCACCGTTGGATGAGAGACAGTTTCGGTTTTTTTGCGGCGTCTACATCTTTAGCCAATAGCGATTCCCAAGTCCAAGGGTCCCTGGCAGGATTCACGCGATGTTTAATTTGATTGAGAACATACTTGCCATTCTTACGTCTGAGCACGATGTCATCGAGGCAGAATATTTTGGGTGCTTCTTCAAGGGTAGTCTCGAATTGAACCCAGTCGTATTCTTTGGGTGGTTTTAAGACTTCCAGGCAGAGCGCGAGCCCCCAGAGATCTTGGTAATCAAAGCCACCTCGGGGCGGCGCTGTTGGATTGGACCGGGACATTATGAAAATCATCCTATTATTTAGGTTCTGATGCAAAGAAGAATTGGGGCAGTAAAAGGCGATCCATCCCGAAGGGAAAGGCCTGGAAAGCTATGAATGAGGGCGTTACGCGCAGGCCATTCAGCGATGGTTCGGATTGGTGTCAATCTGACCCGCAGGCATCTTCCAATAGTGCTCGCCGTCATAATGGCCCGCCACGATTCCGCAGATCATTTGGAGCGCCCGGTAATATGAGCACCAACTGAAGGTGATCGACTCGACCTCCCTTCCGGACTCCGTTAAGATGAAAAGACGACCGACGAAAGGATTGGAAGAAAGGAGATGTGGAAACGGAGGCAGTATAATGGGAGAGAGGAAAGAATGACTAAATTCGACAAAGATCTGAGTTGGAGCGAGACCAAAGCCATGTCGCAGTGTTCCTGCGGCCATCGCGAAAAAAGTCATCGGCCGATCAGCCGCAAGTGCAGCTTATGCGATTGTGCGAAATTCACGAACGAGAAGCCGACAGCAAACAACGCGGAAAACGCGTCTTAATTTGCTGCCCGCTTCAGTTACGGTTAGTCCTCTTCCGGAAACATCACGGTGATAACTGGCTCACCGTCATCTCCCGGTCCGCAAACGGCTTTTAGAGCGACCAGAGGTGGAATACCCTCCCGATTATCGTTGCGGACATGGACTTCAAAGTAAACCGTGTCATGCCCTCCCGGCATCCGCTGAATGGCGAAGCGCAGGAGATAGAGCACGTCCCACAATCGTCCCGGGATATCCTGCCCAGCGACTCCTTCAGGAACCTCCACGCACTTATTCCAGACCGCGCGCGTTAGTGCAACCGGATATTTAAAACCGGATTCAATCGCCTCCCGCGTCCGGGAAACATCCACCAGAACGCCATCGGAGATCGCTTGAGCCCGCGTATAGCTATAAATAACTTCTCCGAAGATACTTCCATCGTGTGTATTCATTTTCAGTTCCTTTCGTTTTCTGTATTGGTGATCGGTAATCCATGCTGACAAGCGGCCATGCTGCTGAGGAGTCGTCCTGCCGCTTCCGCACCGTCTGTCAACGCGATCAGTACGGCAAAGTCCATAGCGTTCAGCTTCGAGGTCCGCTTCAGAATCTCGCAAACATGCGAAATGTTTCCACTGGCCCAGTATTCGCGTAACTGCGCTTTCGTGGTCTTCATCGGAGGACCTCCCGTGCGTCATTCTCCTGAAACAGCGGTGATGAACTCAACCGCTGCCGGTCCCAGGCTTTGCGAAGACGCTTTTTCCCGTTGAAAAGACGGCTGAGTACCGTTCCAAGAGGCACCCGCTCCTGCCGGGCGATCTGCCGGGTGGAATAACCCCAGACAAAATGATCCAGCAGGACCTTGCGATAGAGCGCCGGAATCTGACGCAGGGCTCTCCGAAGCCGGACACAGCATTCGGAACGCTCAAGCGTCTTCGACAGAAGGTCCGGCTCGGCCAATTCCTTCGAAAAGGACGAATCGATGGAATCCATCGGTCTGATCCGCTCGTGACGCCAGAAGTTTCGGGTCCCGTTGAATGCAATGGCGGTGAGCCAGGTTGATTCAGCGGACTCGCCCCGGAAGGCTTTGCGGTTCTCGAACGCCTTGATGAAGGCCGAAGAGACAAGATCATCGGCAAGATCGCGATTTCTCGTCAACGACAGAACGTTGCAGGTCAAACGGTCCTTGTTCTGGAGATAAAGCTCTCTGAAGGATTGATTCATAGAGCACCACTTTGTTTGAAGGAATAACACCCGTTTTGAGCCACAATAAGATGGTCGAGTAATTCGATACCCATGATATTGCCCGCCTGCGTAATGCGCTTCGTGAGCCGGATGTCCTCATCCGACGGTGATGGATCACCGCTGGGGTGGTTGTGACAAAGGATGAGGCCTGCCGCCGACTTGCCGATGGCCGGAGCAAACAGCTCCCTCGGGTGGCATAAACTGGCAGTCAGAGTCCCGATCGAAATCACTTCCTTGCCGATCATCTGCTGACGCGCGTTCAGAAAGAAGGCGAGCAGATGCTCTCTTTTTTTATCGCGAATCTCGATGGCCTGGGCAGTCACATCGCTCACGCACCGCAAGGTGGGAATCGACTCGCTATGACGATTGTCCGAACGGCGGGTCATCTCCGCAGCGGCCAGCATCGCTGCCGCTCCCGTGCGCCCGATTCCTTTCAGGCCCGAGAGCCGGGCAAAGGGCAACCCGAGCATCTCCTTCAGACTGCGTTTCGCCAGAAGCTCCTCAGCGGTTTTGAGTGTTCGTGAGCGCAGGACTAGAGCCAGCAGCTCCTGCTCCTTCAAGGCTTCCGTTCCCAGGCTGGCCAGCCGTGAGAGGGGACGTACTACGGGGGGAAGATCCCGGATCAGTTCCGTTCGATTGACCGTTTCATTTTCGTACATGGTGTTCTCCTTCAGGTTTATTCCTTCGCTTTCGGAGCGAAGGTAACCCGAAGGGAACGGTGGGCGGGAGAGAGGTCACCGCGACCTGGCCGGGCCGGAGTCCCCACAGTCCTCTGTGGGGACGGAGGCACCTTGGCCGCGCGGACAGGAAACGGCACCCCTTGTCCTGGAGGGAGGTGGGACGGATAAGAGGCCCCCTGCCGGAGGGCGACGAGGCCCAGTGCCCTCGCCGACGGCGCAAGCCGTCCTGGCGAGCTGGCCTGCTGGCCTCCTGGAGCCCACCCTGGCGGGCGCCGGTTTATCCGACCCGCCGACCTTGCACCTCTCTCCCGCCCACCGTTAGACTGAGGAGAATACGACGAAAGCAGATTGTGTAGTTGCTAATGGCATTTGAGGCATCATGGACTGGTTTACTGAGGGAAATTTTGAGAGAATAACCAAAGTGTCACGCAATTTATGAGTTCTTTTACGGCTATCGTCATTTTCTTGTCGGGCCTTTTCTTGGGAGGCTTCGCCGCTTGGTTTTTGCTGCGATACCGGATTTCCGGCGCAATAAAAAATGCAAATGCCGAATTAGAGCTCCAAATCGCGACGTTAAACGAACGTTTGGCAGGGAGGGATCGACAGATCGCAGGTCTGGATGCACAGTCTATCGAAAAAGATCGGGAGGTCAACTCTCTTAAAGACGAGATTACCGGATTAAAGACGGAACAGTCTAAGTTGCAAACGGTCATGGCCAAAGAGCGGCAGGCCGTCGATGAAAAGCTGGCCTTGCTGGAACAGGCGAAAACTCAATTGGCAGATGCCTTTAAGGCGCTCTCCTCAGATGCATTGAAAAGCAACAACCGGTCTTTCCTCGATTTAGCCCAGCAAACCTTTTCAAAATATCAGGAAGTCGCCAAGGGTGAGTTGGACCAACGAAAATCCGCTATCGATGAGCTGGTTAAACCTATCCAGCAATCGTTGAAAGATTTCGATGATAAAGTACAAAAGATCGAGAAGGATCGCGCTGGGGCTTACGGAGAACTTTCGCAGCAAGTGAAATCGCTTCTGGACACGGAAGGCCAATTGCGGTTGGAAACTGGCAAGCTCGTTCGCGCGTTAAGCGCTCCTCGTACGCGGGGCCGTTGGGGGGAGCTGCAGCTCAAACGCGTGGTCGAGCTGGCGGGCATGATGAACCATTGTGATTTCGTCGAACAACAAACTGCCTCTACGGAAGAAGGGCGCCTCCGTCCGGACATGATCGTCCGTCTTCCATCGGGCAAAAGTATTGTTGTTGATGCAAAAGCGCCTTTGGACGCCTATCTGGAGGCGATTGCCACAACTGATGACGGGGTCCGAAAAGCAAAGCTGGTGGACCATGCCAGGCAAGTGCGTGACCGCATCACTGAATTGTCTAAAAAGTCATATTGGGCCCAGTTTCAGCCGACCCCAGAAATCGTCGTTCTTTTTATCCCGGGTGAAGCATTTTTTAGCGCCGCCTTAGAGCAGGACCCATCCTTGATCGAACAGGGGGCGAACGGTGTTATTTTAGCCACGCCCACCACGCTAATCGCCCTCTTGAAGGCGGTATATTACGGCTGGAACCAGGAAAATCTGACAGCCAACGCCCAAAAGATCAGTGCGCTTGGGAGAGATCTCTATAAACGAGTAAGCTCGTTGGCTGGTCATTTTGAATCGCTGGGCAATAAGCTGAAAGGGGCCGTTGAGAGCTACAACAATGCTATTGGCTCCCTGGAAAACCGCGTTCTCACTAGCGCTAGGCAATTCCAGAACCTTGATGTCGCGACACATGAGCCCGAAATCGCCACTCTGCCATCCGTTGAGCTAACACCTCGGCAAATGCAGGTTCCTGAGGCACCCATGCTGGACAGAAATTCAGACAAGGAATCATGAATATGCTTTGTACCAGCAGCGGAAACATGTCCTCACAAGTCGAAACTCTTACAACCTTAGTCACAAGAACATCCAAGAAACCGATCCAGTGATGATCTCCTACACAGAGGAAGCTTTCTAATGACGAATGGGATGCCTATTAGCGGTGCTAAGTGGTGGAAATTCGAATTTCATGCGCATACGCCTGCATCGCATGATTACGGGAATGGATCGGAAGTCGAAACGCTCAAAAACCGTACTCCGCGAGAATGGCTTCTCGATTATATGCTTCAGGGGTTTGACTGTATCGCAATTACAGATCACAACTCCGGCGAATGGGTAGATCGACTTAAAGAGGAGCTCATCTTATTAGATAACGAACGCCCGTCAGGATATCGCAAACTCTTTCTTTTTCCCGGGGTTGAAATCAATGTTAATGGGGGCATTCACCTACTTGCATTATTTGATCCGACATTTTCAACAACAGACATCACGAAGCTCCTCGGCTCCGTAAGGTATAACGGAATCCATGGTAATACGGATTCTTGCACAGCTGATTCGTTTGTTGATGTTGTTGCAGCAATTATTAGGGCCAAAGGAATTGCAATCCCGGCTCATGCTGATTTAGACCCATGCGGGTTATTTCATCTACAAGCCAAGCCAGGACAAGGCCCGACACTCACACAAAATCTTCGGGCTGAAGGCCTCCTCGGTCTTGAAATCTGTGGACCCAAATACTCATTCCCTGAAATATACCAACAACTCAAATTGAATCTAGCGAGGATTCAGGGGTCGGATTCCCATAGGCCATCGGATGTGGGGAAGAACTTTACCTGGGTAAAAATGGAATCTCCGACACTTGACGCCGTGCGCCTTGCTTTACATGATTGCGATGACGGGATCAAAAGATCCGACGAATCTACGGGTGACCCTAACGATCTTGGGAATAGGTTCTTTCTAAGAGAAATTCAAGTTCGAAACTGTCATAAAGCTGGGAGAAATACATCTCTTCAGATTCCTCTGAGCCCATGGATGACAACAATAATCGGAGGCCGGGGATCTGGGAAATCAAGCATTTTAAACCTTTTGCGAATTGCATTAAACAGGCGCAGAAATCTCCCGGAAAATATCCAAAATGAATTTGACGAATTCGCCAAAGAATCTGGCGGGCGCGGTAAACCCGGAATGCTTCTCAAAGACACTGAAATCCAAGTAATCCTGACAAAAGACGGGCGTGATATAAGACTTACTTGGTCGCAAGGTGTATGGAAGGAGGAGACGAGAAACCCGAATACTCAGCAGTGGGAAGCCTCTCCCGACCCCGGAGATATCATGGCTCGTTTTCCAATAAATATTTTCAGCCAAAAGCAGTTGTACGAAATGACGGAAGATACCAATGTATTTATTGATCTGATCGACAGCCAATTCGATAAAAGGAGTTGGAAGGACACACGCGAAGAATTGGGCCGTCAATGGATGGACTCGCGCCTGAACGAAAGAGAAACAGCGTCAAAGTTGTTGGGCCTTTCAAGGTTTAAAGCGGAACTGGAAGATATTAAGGCGAAAATTAAAGTGTACGAGGACGGAGATCATAAAGTTACGTTGGAGGCCTTTAGAAATAGTCAGGCAGTTAAGGCTGCTGTTTCGGCCAAGCTAGATCCCATAAGGATTTTCAGTACCGATATATCTGAGGTTGTTTCTTCCTGTCCAACCCTCAAATTCGATGACCTAAAAGATGTGGATGAGAACTCGCTTCGCCATTTAAAAATCTACCAAGACCGGTGGTCAAAAATTAGAGAAATTATTTCGGCAGCTAAGTCGGAAATAGACGCATTCGTTTCAGCCTGGGATCAGGAAGCGAAGAATTTTCCGTTTGAAACCAAGCACAATGAGCTATTAGCTAGTTACACCACGTTAACCGGCAAGCTGCGAGATGCTGGGCAGGAAGATATTTCTGGTTACGATGACCTCGTTTCAAAAAAACACGACCTGGAGCGAAAGCTTGAGCAATATGCGTCCCTTGAGGAGGAGCAGAAGAAACTAGCGAACACCTCTCAAGGACTCCGAGATCAGATTATCGAACTGGAAAAGACTCTGCGACAACGTCGTAATGATGTTGTGAATGAATGGAATGCTGCGTCAAGCACGTTACAAATCGAGCTTGAGGCAATGTGCGACGTGGCGAAATCGGAGGAAAGACTAAGAGAGTATCTTAGGAAACCCGGGACTGAGTTTTCGGGTGACATTTACAAAGAAAACGGCGATGGTTCTACCACGGGAATTTTGTCTGATGTGATGGGGATGGCTGATAAAGATGATTCTCGCTGGAAGAAACTGGATGAAATAAAGGCGCGATTAATTGCAGCTTCCGGACAAGATGCTCATGGATTTGACCGCCGTCTTGCTAAGCATATCGAACAACTGAAGGCGAACTCTCCAGAAGACCTGGATCGACTTGAAACTTGGGTCCCTTATGATCGGATTCGCTTATATCTGACCAACCAGAAGAAAAAAAGAGAGGATATTGAAGTTGGTTCAGCCGGCCAGCGTACAGCTGGGATCTTGGCATTATTAATGCTGTTGGACGACCAGCCTCTGATAATCGACCAACCTGAAGATGACCTCGATACGCGTTTAATATCAGAATTGGTGGTTGAGGGCCTTCGAAAATTAAAGAAGAAGCAGCAGGTAATTGTCGTAAGCCACAATCCGAATATACCGGTTAATGGGGCAGCTGAAATGATAGTCGAGATGGGATTCATTTCGGGGCAAATTCTTTGTCAAAACCACGGAGCTCTGCAACGACTTGAAATTAGAAATGCCGTCTGTGAGGTTATGGAGGGTGGAAAGGAAGCCCTAAGCAAACGGTATTTCCGTATATCGAAAGCTCTTCTTTAGTAAATGAGCATCTGAAAAAACACGCCGACGACGTGATCGGGAAGAAAGCTGTTTTGAACCCCCATGGAGGTAAGTGTGTGAAGTCGAGTCTTCTACACCCGTCAAATTAAATGGATAACATTGAGAAACTTGAGAATAGACTTTGGGAATCCGCCGACCAGCTGCGGGCGAATTCCAAGCTCACGTCCAATCAGTATTGTATGCCAGTCTTGGGACTTATTTTCCTGAGACATGCACAGAACCGTTTTCTCAGAGTGAAGGCGGAGGTCGAGACGACCCTGCCGCGTCGTGGCGGTGTACCCCGCGCCCTAACGAAGGATGATTTCTTAAAGAAAGGTTCACTGTTTCTTCAAACCGAGTCGCAGTATGGCACTCTGGTTCAACTACCCGCTGATCGCGATATCGGGAAAGCGATAATAGACGCTATGGAGCGCATCGAATCAGATTATGAATCTCTTCGAGGGGTCTTGCCCAAGGATTACCACATTTTTGAAAGCGACGTTCTGGGGCGGCTCATCAAAATCTTTAACGACGAGGTCCTTCAAAAAGCCTCGGGCGACGTATTTGGACGCATCTACGAATATTTTTTGATGAAATTTGCCATGGAGGGCGCCCAGGACAATGGAGAGTTTTTTACTCCGGTATCCCTCGTTCAGTTGATCGTCAATATCATTGAACCGGATCACGGTTTTGTCTTCGATCCTGCATGCGGGTCCGGCGGCATGTTCGTGCAAACCAGCCATTTCCTGGAGAGTGCCGGAAAAACAGCACACGGGACAGTGACATTCCGAGGCCAGGAAAAAACTGAGACAACTATCAAACTCGCCAAAATGAATCTCGCCGTTCACGGCCTTGAAGGCCAGATCGCGGAGGGGAATACCTTCTACACGGACCGTCACGAACTTCTGGGTAAATGCGATTTCGTCATGGCCAATCCCCCGTTCAACGTCGACGAAGTGGATGCTTCCAAGATCGAGAACGATCCCCGGCTCCCCTTCGGATTACCGGGCCGCAATGCCAAGGGAGCAGTTCCAAACGGCAATTATCTTTGGATATCTTATTTCTACAGCTATCTGAAGGAAACAGGTCGCGCCGGTTTCGTCATGTCCTCCCAAGCATCGAGCGCTGGCCACGGCGAGAAAGAATTGCGCAGGAAACTCGTCGAAAGCGGCGCCGTTGACGCCATGATCGCCATTCGCCCCAATTTCTTCTATACACGGACGGTCCCATGCGAGCTCTGGTTTCTGGACCGTGATAAGCCCGACGCCCGTAAAGATACGGTCTTGATGCTTGATGCCCGTAGTATCTTTCGCAAAGTAACCAGAAAGGTCTACGACTTTTCGCCTGAGCAGATGAAAAATCTTACGGCCATTGTCTGGCTCTATCGGGGGGAGACGGTCCGTTTTCTCGGACTGATCCGTGAATACTTCGATACTCTGCGGGCCGAATCACTCGATATTTTGAGGAGTCTCGGACCTTTTGATATTGCCCTCAAGACGTTTGGCGATATGCATTCCAAAGTAGATCCCGACGCTTTAAGGGAACTGGGTGAAGCGATCTCGGGATATGAAAAAGACCGTGGCGATCTGGCGCGCATGATCGAAGCATGGCGGCGGCGCTTCGAAAAGAATCCAGCCGTGAATAAGGATCAACTGGCCGCCCGTGAGGCGTATGATCCGATTGCCGAACGGATACGGGGCCTCACAAAACAGGTTGAACTTCTACATAAGCTGGCCTCACGTCTTAGTGCCCAGGAAACTGATTCAAAGTTGGGGTCATTCAACGGAACCGATCGGAAAGCAATCGTTCGTGCCATCAATCAATTGGACGAAACCCGACACGATGCGCTTGAGCATCTGAAATATGTGGTCTATTTTTATCGTCAGATTCATTGGCTGCAGGAACGTTTTCCAAAGGCGGAACTGGCTGACGTTCCTGGACTCGTCAAGGTTGTCAATCTCAATGAGATCAAAGACGCCGATTGGAGCCTCACCCCGGGTCGTTACGTCGGTGTCGCTCTGCAGGAGGATGATGAAGATTTCGATTTCGAGCAGACTATGAGAGACATCCACGTCGAACTCGCCGATTTAAACAAAGAAGCCTCCTCGCTTGCCAAACAAATCCAGGAAAGCTTCGAAGATCTGGGAATATGACTTGGCGGACGCTCACGATTGGGGAATTTGTCGACACCGGTGCTGCTGACATTCAGACTGGCCCGTTCGGCACTCAATTGAGCGCGAGAGATTATGTCGATGAGGGTACTCCGGTCATAAACGTTCGGAATATTGGTTATGGTGGTCTAAAAGCAGATAAGCTGGAATTTGTGACAGAGAAAACGACTGAGCGTCTGGCAGCTCATTTGCTCGAACCCCGCGATATTGTCTTTGGTCGCAAAGGAGCTGTTGACAGGCATTTGTATGTAAGTGAAGGGCAAGAACATTGGATGCAAGGATCAGACTGCATCCGCCTCCGGTTCCACACGGATGAAATTATTCCGCGTTTTGTTTCTTATTTGTTCCTACATGAAGCACACCAGCAATGGATGCTTGTTCAATCAGGGAACAAGGCGACTATGGCATCTCTGAATCACGATATCATCAAGAGGATTTCGCTTCATGTGCCTGCGCCCGCTGTGCAGAAAGAAATCGTTACGACACTTTCTGCTTACGATAATTTAATCGACAACAACCAGCGGCGTATGGCGTTGTTGGAGGAAGCGGCGAGGCAGCTTTACCGTGAGTGGTTCGTCCGTCTCCGCTTCCCAGGGCATGAACACGCGCGGATCACTAATGGAGTGCCAAAGGGATGGGATCGTAAACCGGTCTTTGATGCTGTTGAGATTTTAAGTGGTGGAACACCGAAGACCACAGCACCGGAGTATTGGGACGGCAATATACCATTTTACACACCGAAGGATGCCTCTGATGGTTTTTGGGTCACTGATTGCGAGCGCCGAATAACAGAATTGGGCTTGCAGCGATGCAATAGTAGACTCTACCCGAAAGAGACGGTCTTTATTTCAGCCCGTGGGACGGTGGGCAAGTTGAACTTGGCGCAAAGTCCCATGGCTATGAGTCAATCATGTTATGCACTTGTCGGAAAAGAGGGGTTGTCTCAGCTTTTCGTATTCATGGCCATGCAGGCGGCGGTTGACGCATTTCGCCAGCACGCCGTAGGTGCGGTGTTTGATGCAATCGTTGTCGATACTTTCAAACGGATTTACCTTGTGGTTCCTGAGCCAAAGATCGTTCGCATATTTGAAGAATTTATCCGTCCTGTTTTAGCCCAGCTGGAAAACCTGACTCTCCAAAACCAAAAGCTCCGCGCCGCCCGCGACCTGCTATTGCCTCGACTGATGAGCGGGGAGATTGCGGTTTGAATCTTTGGTTTGTATCGTTTATCCATGCTTGGTGATCGACAAAGACGTCTGCTTGCTCTCCTGGATACACTGGGTGGCCAGATCGGAGCCCTTGATTTCCAAAAACTCCTTTTTCTGTTCGGTATGGAAGAAGGGGTTTCGATGTATGAATTCGTTCCCTACCGTTTTGGCGCATTTTCATTTACTTCCTATGCAGATAAGCGCCGTCTTATCGAGGGTGGTTTCCTGAACAATGATGAGCAGGCGTGGAAGCTGACAGAAGCTGGTCGTACGGCCGCTACAGTCCTTCCTTCTGAAAGATTGAAAATGAAACGATTTTGCGAGCGTTATGCCCAGTTGCGTGGCGACGCTCTAGTCCGCGAATCTTACCGTCGTTATCCCTACTTTGCCATCCGCAGCGATATTGCCGCTCGGCTCCTGAGAGAAGATAAATCCGCTCTGGCTGCGATTGACGCGATTCGCCCTGTACGAGCAACACCGGGGCTCTGCACCATTGGTTATGAAGGACGCAGTTTGGAGGGTTATCTCAATCGCCTGATTCGAGCCGGCGTGACCCTTCTTTGTGATGTCCGTAGAAATCCGTTGAGCCGAAAATACGGGTTCGCAAAGAGCACGCTGGCGAAAAGTTGTGAGGGAACAGGCATCCGTTATGAACACCTTCCTGAACTGGGCGTCTCATCGGAAGATCGTCAACACCTAGAAACGCAGGAAGATTACGAGACTCTTTTTACCCGTTATGAGCGGGAAACACTTCCAATCCAGCAGTCCGCTCTGGATACGATTCACCAATGGATTCAACAAGGGGAGCGCGTTGCCCTTACATGTTTCGAAGCGGAACCACTGCGTTGTCATCGACACTGTGTGGCCGATGCCCTCCATCGGTTGCATGGCCAAAACCTGGCGCCTCTCCATCTGTAGGGGAAGCCATGGCGGAAGAACGCATCCTCATTACCGTCAAAACGTATCCGACCCTCTCAAAAAAATATGGTGAAACGGTATGCACGGCAGGAATCCGAGAAGACGGTTCATGGGTGCGCATTTACCCCGTCCCATTTCGACGATTAGGCGAAGATCAGCAATACGATAAATATGATTGGATCCAGTCTGACTTTATCCGCAGCCGGAAGGATCCTCGCCCGGAAACTCACCATCCTAAGGATCTCACCAAGATAAAAAGGATCAGCCACATCGGAACTGCCAATGAATGGCGGGAGAGGCGGCGTCTTTTGCTGGGCAAAGTCCCGATTCATACCAGACTGCGGCCCTTGATTGAGGACGCGAAGGCGAATCGAGCGTCGCTGGCGCTTTTCAGGCCCACTCGGATTAAGGAATTTGTCTGGGAACAAGAAGACCGGGAATGGAACGCCTCAAAAGTCGCCGAGATGCGAAATCTCACCCATCAAGGCGAACTATTTTCCGAAGAAACGTGGCGAAGAACCTTTAAAATCATTCCCAAACTGCCGTATAGCTTTTCTTACCGTTTTGAAGATGCCGGCGGAAAATCCAGCGAAATGCAGATTCTGGATTGGGAAATTGGAGCCCTCTATTGGAACTGCCTCAGAAGCTGCCAAAACGATGAAAAGAAGGCAATCGAAAAGGTGCGTCAAAAGTACTGGGACGAGTTCATTACGAAAGACCTTCACTTCTATTTGGGGACCACACAGGAGTTTCATTTCAGAGCCCCCAATCCGTGGGTGATCATCGGCGTCTTGCCAATTCCCCATGAACGGCAAAGGGATCTTCTGTGAGTTGGGAGTATTCCGAAGATCAGTTGGCCCAGAAACCGACCGCGGAGTATCTCGAAAAAGCCCTTCAATGGAAGAGTGTCTATGCCTACAACCAGGAGACATTCGGACCGCAATCGCTTCTGGGACGATCCTCCGACAGAGAGGTCGTCTTGAAACGCGAACTACAAAAGGCCCTTGTGCGACTCAATCCTGGCCTGCCGGAACCCGCCTATGACGATGCCATCCGACAGATTACCGCGGCCAGCGCATCCAAATCGCTGATTCAAATCAACCGCGAACAATACGCCCTGCACAGAAACGGCGTCCTCGTCAGCTACCGCAACTCCGACGGCAAGAAAGAAGAGCGGCGCTTACGTCTTTTTGACTTCCAGGAGCCAGCAAATAACGATTTTCTGGCGGTGCGCGAGCTCTGGATACAAGGGCCCCTGTACCGGCGACGCGCTGACATCATCGGGTTCGTCAATGGCCTGCCTCTCGTTTTCTTCGAAATGAAGAACCTCCACAAGTCGCTGCGTAAAGCGTATGAGGAGAATCTCGCCGATTACCGGGACGCGATTCCGCATCTTCTGCATCACAATGCGCTGATCATCCTCGGCAACGGGAGTGACGCTCTGGTCGGATCGCTGACGAGCGGCTTCAAGCATTTCTTTGACTGGAAACGTCTGGCTGAAGAAGATCCTGGCGTCGTCAATATGGAGACGCTGTTGAAGGGGCTCTGCTCGAAGACGAACTTTATGGACATCTTCGAGAATTTCATCCTTTTTGATGACAGCGGCATGAATATGGCCAAAATCATCGCACGGAATCATCAATTTTTAGGCGTTAATCGCGCGGTCGAATCGGTCAAAGACCGCCGCTCGCGGCAAGGAAAGCTCGGTGTTTTCTGGCACACCCAGGGCAGCGGCAAGTCTTACTCGATGGTGTTTTTCTCGGAGAAGATCCGCCGGAAACTCTCGGGTGATTTTTCGTTCCTGGTTCTCACAGACCGGGAGGACCTGGAAACCCAGATTTATAAGACCTACGGAGGGTGCGGATTCGTCGACAATAAGAAAGACCATTGCCGGGCCTCGTCAGGCGAAGACCTTGAAGCGATCCTTCGACAGAATAAACCCTATATCTTTTCGATGATCCAAAAATTCCATCGGGATGTGGATCCAGCCAAACCTTATTCCAACCGAGACGGCCTGATCGTGATTTCCGATGAAGCGCACCGGACCCAGTATGGTCGCCTGGCCGACCATATGCGTCTGGCGCTTCCAAGCGCCGGCTTCATTGGGTTCACCGGAACGCCGCTCATCGACGGCGAAGAGCTGACCCGCGATATCTTCGGGGATTATATCTCCACCTACCCGTTCCAACGCGCCGTAGAGGATAAAGCTACGGCACCGCTCAAATACGATTCCCGAGGCGAGAAGCTGGGGATCGCCCAGGTCCAGATGAACGAGCGCATTGCCGCCAAATTAGAAGAGGTGGAACTCGACCCCGAGTTTACCCAGGACCAGCGGGCGAGGCTTGAAGCCGACCTGGCGCGGGAATACCACGTTTACACAGCCCAGAAGCGCTTGGAAATGATCTCCCATGATTTCATCGAGCATGTCTCGCAGCGGTGGGAACAGGGAAAATCCATGCTGGTCTGTATCGATAAAATCACCGCCGGACGAATGCAGAAGCTGATTGCGGACGAATGGCAAGTCTACATCCGCGGCTTGGAGTTGCGGCTTCCACGGCTCGACGATGAGCAGGAATCTGTCATGCTGCAGCGGCGTATCCGCTGGATGAAAGAAACGGAAATCCTTCTGATCGTCAGCGAAGAACAAGGCGAGGTGGATAAGTTCCGCCAGTGGGGACTGGATATTCAACCCCACCGGAAGCGCATGAAAGACGGCTATGCCATAGCGGATGGTCGAAAAATAACGGTTGACGCTGCTTTCAAGGATGAAAATCATCCATTCCGGATCGCCGTGGTTTGCGCGATGTGGCTCACGGGGTTTGATGTCCCGAGTCTCTCCACGCTTTATCTGGATAAACCCCTGAAAGCACACACCTTGATGCAGGCGATCGCGCGCGCCAACCGCGTTTATGAAGGCAAAGAAAACGGTCTCATCGTTGATTATTGCGGCATCCTCAAGAACCTTCGCAAGGCGCTGGCTGTTTGGGCGACCGGAAAGCCCGCCCAGGGAGACGACAAAGAACCGGGTCCGATCGGACCTGAGGAAGACCTGCTGGTCCGCCTTAAAGAAGCACTCACCCTTGCAAAAGACTTTCTGGAAGAGCTCGGCGCGCCCCTTGAAGCTATTGTGAATGCCAAGGGATTTCCTCGCAACGCTGCAATCGTGACCGCGAAGAATGCAGTGAACCGAGACATGGAGACCCGCAAGCGCTTTGAGATCCAGGCCCGCGAGGTATTCCGGCTATTCAAAGCCTGCCTGACGCAGCAGGGACTTCGTGAATACCGCTCTGATTATTACGCGTTAGATGAGCTTTACCGGAAAATTCAAGAAGGACGAGACCGCGCCGACATCAGCGCCGTGATTCGGGAGCTACAGGGCATAGTGGACGACGCTGTGACGCCGCGAATTGCCGATGTTCCTGAAGAAAGGCTCTTCGATATCAGCCGAATCGATTTCGAACGGCTTAAACAGGAGTTTGCGAAATCCAAGACCAAAAATTCCGGGGTTTATTGCCTACAGGAAGCGGTGGAACAGCGACTTCGACTGATGATTGGGCGCAATCCCCTGCGCAAGGATTTCTATGATCACTACCAGAAAATCGTGGAGGGGTACAATCTCGAAAAGGACCGCAAGACCATAGAGGAAACCTGGGAAGCCCTGATCAAACTTATGAAAGACCTTGATGAAGAGGAAGCCCGGTGTCTCCGAGAAGGGTTGGAAAATGATGAGCAACTGGCGATTTTTGATCTACTCATACGGCCGGAAAAGCCGGAGCTGACCCCGCAGGAAAGGGGGGAAATTAAACAATCCGCCAAAGGCTTGCTGGAGAAGCTACAGCAAGGACGCCTGCGGTTCAAGCAATGGAAAGACAACGATAGCACCCAAGCCGAAGTCCGGGTGGCCATCCGCGATTACCTTTACGATGATTCCACCGGCCTCCCTGCCAGACTCTATACGCCGGAAGAAGTCGCCGCCAAAGCCGGAGCTGTCTACGAATACATTTTTTTCAACCACTCGGCTGCGGCGTAGTCTCAAAAGTCTCTAAACCGTCAAAACTTATCTCGAATACGCTGCATTCCTTCTCAAAAATTGACTTTCATCCGCATAGGCCAACGGGCTCATTTTTGACTCAATCTCGTCCACCAGCAAAGTTTTTTCTGGACTTTTATTTTCAGACAGATGTATTCTAAAGAGCCTCAGGTTGTTGCCTAATAAGTAGAACTTTCATCCATCACATCACACCGAAGCACCGTCGTCCGGGGTCATCGGGGTCAGTTAAGCCAATGCCGTTCCATGGGGTCACTATGGAGGCAATAGGTTTTTTGTCCCTGGGCGTTGATCCTATTTAGCCCTCCTCGTAAAAGACGCATTTTTTCGAAATATTTTTATTTTCACAAAGCATCTATTTTTCAATCCATAAACCCCATTTTTTAGAAGTGGGAAATGAAGGTTCGTCCGGATTTTGGCACTCATCGTTGGAGGGTGAAAGAACCCAAGAGATGCGACGAGAACACTTCATCATGCTGGTTGCCGTTCTGGCTCTTTCGTCAAAGGGATACGCTTCTGATCCCGGAACGACAGGGGCCAATTTCCTCGAACTCGGCATCGGGCCCCGCGCCATCGCCATGGGCGACGCCCAGGTGGGACTTGCTGACGATGTCTACGCCACCTACTGGAATCCCGCCGGTCTCTCCCAGTTGAAGGGACAGGAGCTCGGCCTCGTTGACACGCAGTACCTTCAGGGCATCAGCGAACAGTTTGTCGGCTACGCCCTGCCCACCCGCCAGTCCGGTACTTTCGGCCTGAGCTTCACCTATCTCGGAGTCGGAAGCTTTCAGGGATACGATGCGACTGGGACGCCGACATCCGGCATCAACGCGAGCGATCTGGCCGGCGGTCTCTCCTACAGCCATTACCTGTATTCAGATCCCCGCACAGGGGCCGGACTCTCCGCAGGGGTCACCGGTAAGTGGATTCAGGAAAAGCTGGATACCGTCTCCGCCAGCGCCTACGCCGCCGACTTCGGACTCTTCTTCACGCCGGGTCTTCTCTGGGGGGAAAAACTGGACGGCCTCAAAACCGGATTTGCCCTGCGCAACGTCGGATCGGCGCTCACCTTTGATCAGGAATCCTTTGGGCTCCCTCGGGTTTTGACTGAAGGCGCGTCCTACACGGGCCACCTCTGGAATGAATCCATCACCACCGCATTCGACGCGCGGCAACCCAACGATGGACCGCAATCCATCGGCATCGGCCTCGAGATTCTGACGCTGCAATCGTTCGTCCTGCGTGCCGGATACACGTCCGAAGGAGACCTCGGCAACGGTCTCCGCCTGGGAGCCGGGCTTCGTTTCAAAACCATCCAGATCGACTACGCCTACGGCAACGAAGGTGATTTTGGCAATACCCAGCGTATTGGCCTGACCCTGCGATTTGGACCTCAGCAGCAGAACCGCCTGAGCGATGCCCAGCAGTGTTACGACAAGGGCCTCGGCGACTACAAAAACAAGCGCTATTCGCAGGCGCTGGTCGAATTCAACAAGGCGCTTGAGATCGACCCAACACATCCTCAAGCCCTGGAGATGATGAAAAAAACTTATGAAGCGATTAAACAACAGAACACGAATCTTCTGTCTGCTGACTAACCTGATCGGGCTGTCGGCCGCACCGGCCTGCTGGGCGAGTCTCTCCCAGGGAGGGGACTACACGATGACCCGCGACGTCTTCGGCGCGTCCGGGGCGCCTCTGATTCAAGGCGACGGCAACTATTCGGTCGGCCTCAGCGCCGGTGAATCCTGCGGCGGGTATCAGATGACGAGCACCGCGACCATCCACGACTCGGGCTATTACGCGGGGTATCTCGGAAACGGCTTGAGCTTCCAGCTGGTCAATAGCAACATCCCGGCGACGGGGCCGGTCCTTTCGGGGATTCAGACCGGCGTGGCGCTGCAGACGCAGATCGAGCTGGATCTTTCCGACCAGGCCCAGCCCGCGAGCGTGACGGCGGGAATCACCGTGACCATGATTCAGGACCATACGGGCAGCGCGGTCAATACGGCGGCCCCCGTGACGTTTACCTATAATCCCACCGGCGTCGCGATCTTTATCAACCCGCAGAGCAGCTGGTCCGGCAATTCAATTTACGACATCCATCTTTCATCTGCGGTTCTGAACCTGGACGGTTCCCCTCTTCAGGACGCCAATGACCTCTTATTTCTGACGGTTCTGGATCCCAGTCAGTCGAACGTCATCTGGCAACCGGTGAACGCGGGCGCGCAATCCTTCGCGGGCACGATGAGCCGGATTCCCGTCACTGGAGGAAGCCCGGTTTCCCTGCACATCGCTCCGGGATCGCTGCCCGGCTACGCTCTCGTGCTCGTCAACTCGAATCCTCTGACCTCGCCCCTTCGTGTCAGCCCGCAGGTGATTCTGGACGCCAATCAGCGAGCGACTCAGAGCATGGGGGCGTACGGGCAACCCTTATCGATTGAAGAAATCGATGCCTACAGTCTGTCCAATCAACTGATGAATACGCTCAGCCAGTCCGCCCAGGTGACGCTTCCTTTTCAAAGCCAATCGGGCCTTTTACTCAATGGCACCGCACCGATCCGAGCCGATACACTCTCGCTCTGGGTTCTGGATGAAACGAACCATCTCTGGGTGAAAATGCCGGACAGCCAGGTCAATACGACCAACGGGAACGTGACGGCCAACATCTCACAATTCGCCGTCTTTGCGCTGATGGGCAGCGCCGCCATGGACGCCCAGTCCGCTTTTGTGTTTCCCGATCCCTGGCGGCCTCATGGCCCCCATGCCGGAACCGGACCGGGACAAACCGGCACCGAATCCGCCGGGATGACCTTTTCGAGCCTGCCCAGTCAATGCCGCATCAAGATTTACACCCTGACCGGCGAACTGGTCCGCGAGCTGCAGCACAGCGACCTGGGGGGACAAATCGGGCAGGAGGTCTGGGACGGTTTAACGACACACGGGGAGCACGCCGCCAGCGGGGTTTATCTGTGGCGCGTGGAATCCGCGAGCGATTCCAAGAATGGAAAGCTCATGGTCATAAGGTAGCGTCATCTATCTATCAAGGAGAAGAACTTCAATGAAAACAATACGCGCCGTACTGATCACGTTATTCAGCGCCGCCGCCGTTTATGCCGGGTCCGTCCCTGCACAGATTAACTATCAAGGAACGATCAAGCAGCAGGGGATTCCGGTGAACGGGACGGTGACGATGACCTTCCGCCTCACCAGCTCCGACGGGACCACGGCCTACTGGTCGAGCGGCGACGTCCCGATCACGGTAACACAGGGCATGTTTGCCGCGGTTCTTTCGCCCACGGGGGTCGACTGGCAGAACGTCACGCCTTTCATCGAAGTCTCGGTGGCCGGACAGGTTCTACTGCCGCGCGAGCCCGTGACCTCGAATGCCTATTCTCTAATGAGCGGGAGCGTCATCGATGCCTCCGTCACGACCGCCTCAATAGCCGACGGCTCGGTCACGACCTCGAAACTGGCGGCGGGAGCCATCACGGCATCGCAGATTGCCAACGGCACGATTACTTCTTCCCAACTCGCACCGGCGGCGGTCACGACCACCAATCTGGCAGACGGTTCTGTGACGACGACGCAGATTGCGGCAGCCGCCGTCACTCCTGCGCAACTGGCCGCACAAGCGGTCACCACAGCTGCGCTGGCCCCCGGCGCCGTGACCAGCTCCGTTCTGGCCAATCAGGCCGTAACCCAGGCCAACCTCGGACCCGATGTTCAGGCAATTACGGTACCAAGCGGCCTCATTGCGATGTTCTCCGGCGGTTGCCCCAGCGGATGGAACCGCTTCACGGCACTGGATAACGCTTTCCCCATGGGGGGTCCAGTTTACGGCTACCAGGGCGGGTCGGCGACGCACACCCATACCTATGCAGGAACAACGGGAACGCCGAGTGATACGGATTCGGCGGTGGTCTTCGGCAGCGGTCAGGGCAGCGGTAGCGAGTGGAACAACTGGGGGAAAGCCGATCATACACACACCTATAGCGGGACTACGGCCGCCGCCAGCAATTTACCACCTTACGTCACCGTTTTATATTGCCAAAAACAGTGAAACGGCGAGCGGGCGTTCTATTCGGTTTTCTTATTCTGTCAGGAAGGCTCGGCTTTGCCGACACCTTAAATCCGGCCCTGTCTCAAGGAATCGCCGAATTTGAGAAGCGCCGCTGGATGGCGGCGATGGGAAATTTCCTGCAGGTCCTGGCCACGGACCCTGCGAACAAAGAAGCCCATGCCTATCTCAATTTAATCGCGGAAAATATCGATTCCGATCAGCGGGAACAGGTCCGCGACATACGGCTGACCCTGCTGACCGAAGCTTCGAAGCGTCTGGGCAGCAATCGTCAGGATACGAAAGCGGTGGATCAGGCGATTGCCCAAAACAGCCAAACCGAGGCGCGCCATCGTCAGGAAGCGTTGCACGCTGAATGCGTCATGGCGCAGATGGAAGATCGCCTGGGGCATCTCGCCGCCGCCAACGATATGGTCCTGCAGGTCATCGCGCAGGACCCCGGGAACGCCGAAGCGCAGCGGATGCTGAGCGATCTTCAGGCCCAGATCCATGAACGAATCGACGCCCCGGGAAATCTCGCTCCAGCGGAACGCGCGGCCCTTGAAGGATTTTACGCCTATGGTCAGGCCGACTACCCCGTTGCCGCAGACGCCTGGGCCAGGGCCCGTGCGGCGCTTCAAAAGACCGTTCCACCCAACCATTTCTCTGACGAACTCGCCCTGCTTCATTTCGAAACATATGAAAAAACGGCTCTGGCGTATGTCGGCGAAAAGAAGCACCAGCAGGACGAACAGGCCCTGTTTTCGAAAGGGATGACCTATTACCAGAAAGGCTCTTATGCCCTGGCGCTGGCAAGTTTCAAAAAGCTGGCGCTGATCAATCCGGAATACCCCCAACTGGGCACCTATCTGGCGCAATCCGAAGCCAACATTGAAAAAGAGCGGACGCAGCGCCTGACCCAGGACAACCGAGACCGCGCCAGTGACGCCTACGCCAAAGGGCTGTCCGCTCTTGAAAAAAACCAATATCCCGAAGCCCGGAAAGCCTTCCGAGAGGTTCTGGCGCTCGACCCGTCTAATCCGCAGGCGATGTCGTACTTAAGCGTCGTGGAAACCGAAATGACCCGCCAACACGATCCGCATGCCGCGCAGCTCCATTATGAAACGGGGCTGGTGCGCTATGCGAGCGGGAAACTGGAAGACGCCGAACGCGAATGGCGGATCGCCGCACAGCTTGATCCGGAAAACCCCAAATTCGTCAGCGCCTTCAATAAAGCTCGAAAAGAACTCGCCATGTACCGTGAGGTTCCCGAGTAATGCGAAGCCATCAGGAGGTGTCCCTGCGATGAAACTATTTCCAAAGCTGGCGCTCATGGTTTCGGGCCTCCTCCTGGGAATGATTTTTATTTTGAGCCTGTCCTATTACTGGTCTGAAGAGCGGGAAATCCGGCAGGAGCTACGGACCGAACAGGAGCGCGATCTCACGAATCTGGCTCACATCGCTGAAGAATCGTTTCTGGCCAACGACGACCTGCTCCTGGTGAAATACGCGAGCCTTCTGCCGAAATGGAATCCAGCCATGACGAGCGCGAGCGTCACCAACAGGGCGGGCCGCATCCTGGCCAATTCCAGGCCGGATCGAATCGGACACCGTGGAGCCGACGCCGTACCCAACGCCGCCTCCCTGCTCGCTTTAAGTCAACCCGTGCGCATCGGATCGCGCGACCTCGGAACGGCCACCGTGACCTTCTCCCAGCAAAAGCTCGACGACCTGCTCCAGCAGCGTCTTTTCGGATTGCGCCGGCGCATGGCGGAATCCGCCGGAACCGGACTGCTCCTGAGCCTGGCCGGTTGTTTTGCGATGGCCCTTTCCTGGACCCGTCCGATCCGGCATTTAGCCCGTGGCGCAGAACAGGTCGGTGAGGGAAAATGGGACTTCGACCTCGGACAAACAGAGGAGCGGGGAGACGAGCTGGGGTTTCTGGCCCGGTCATTTCAATCCATGGCAAGCCGCCTTCGGGAGCTGGACCAGATGAAAGAAGATTTCGTCTCCGGGGTGACGCATGAACTGCGGTCGCCACTGGGTGCCATCGAATCGTATTTGAATTTGATCGATCATGGACGTGCCAAAGGCCTGAGCGAAAGCGCGCTGACCGAACATTTGAACCGGATCCGGGTCAACACCCAGCGCCTGACGCGGTTCGTCAATGACCTCCTCGATGTGGCGGCGCTGGAGCGGGGGAAAATCCAGATTCAATGCCAGGCCATCGATGTGTCGATCGTGGCCCAGGACGTCTTAAAACTCTTCGAAGCCAAACTGCAGGAACGTAAACTAACCAGCGATCTGGAGTGCCCCGCCGATATTCCCAAAGCCCTGGCCGACCCCGAAAAGATCCAGCAGGTGCTGATCAATCTCGTGTCCAACGCCATCAAATTCACCCCCGACGGCGGGCACATTGAAATCAGCATTGAACATCTGGCTCCCCGGAAGAGCCTCCGGGTCTGCGTGACGGATTCAGGGATCGGGCTCGATCTGAAGGATCAGCTCACCATCTTCAATAAATTTGAACAGGTCCAAAATGCGCGCCGTCAGGTTCAGGGTCCCAAGGGAACGGGACTCGGGTTATCGATTTGCCGCGAGCTCATTCAAAAACACGGGGGCGAACTCGGCGTCACGAGCCGTCTGGGACAGGGCAGCACCTTTTTCTTTACCCTCCCGGCGGCGGAAATACCGGTGGCGCAGGCGCTCAACTAAGGAGAAGGTCCAATGGAAAACAACAAGATCGTTTATATCGAAGACGAAGAAGATTATCAGAAACTGGTCACGTGCATTCTGCAGGAGGCGGGGTTCTCCGTCACTGTGGCGGGGACCGGCGAAGAGGGTCTGCGCCTGCTGGATCGCGAAAGGCCGGGGCTGCTCCTCCTCGATATCAATCTGCCGGATATGGATGGATTTTCCATCTGCCGAAGGCTGCGCACCGAAGAGCGGTGGAGAGACCTTCCCGTCCTGATGCTGACCGTGCGGCGCAGGCCCGAAGAGTGGCGGAACGGCTTCTCCTGCGGAGCGAACGATTACCTGTCCAAGCCCTTTAATCCCCCAGACCTTCTGGAACGGGTTGAAGCCGGACTTCACGGGAAATCGGTCCGTCCAGTGATCGGCCCGGATGAGGCGGAATATCAGATGATCCAGGCCGCGCTGTCCGGAAACCGGGCGGCCTTCGACGTCCTGGTGCGCCAATTCCGTGAGCCTCTTTCGCGGAGCCTTTCGCAGCAGCTCAGAAACAAAGCGGCGGTCGAAGATATCGTCTCCTCGACCTTCTCCATCGCCTTCGAAAAGATGAAAGACTTTCAGGGACAATCCTCCTTCCAGACCTACCTGCATGGAATCGCCATGCGCCTGCTCAAGCGCTACTGGCGGGACTCCTCCGCCAGACCCACAGTTGATCTTTTGGGGGGAGAAGAAGGGGAATGGCTGTCTGAAGAGGACCCCGGACTGGAAGGGATTCTCCGCGACAGCGACCGTCCAAAAATTCAGGACGTCGTGTCCCGCCTGCCCGCCCCGGACCGCAAACTTCTGGAATGGAGCGTGGTCAGAAACATGCCCCATGATGTGATCGCCGAACGTCTCGACGTCCCGACCGGCACGGTCTGGTCGCGCGTTTCGAAAGCCAAAAAGCTGTTCAGAGACGCGTGGACCGTCTGCTCGTACCGGCACTCCCGCCTCACTTAGACCCGCACAGAACTCGTATCCATTGCCGCCGTAGAAAAGATCTGCCGATTTGTTAACCGGCAACCGCCGCCTGCTGCTCTTTTTAAGAAATTTCTTCTTCTGAAACACGGCGAAATCAGGCGACTTCCAGCGGGCCTGACAACGGCACGGAATGAAGGAATCGCCGCGTTCTGGAACTAATGGGTGGAGGCTGAAAGCGGAAGAGACAAAGAAAATTGGGGAGGATTTCATGGACCTGCAAAAGAGCTTTGGAGACCGGTACCGCGTGAGACTGGACGAATCCTGGAACGCCGAGAGCCGGGAAAACCGGCGCGAGTTTCTGGCCGGAGGAGAGCAGTGGCGATACTTTGAAATCCGTGGAAAGCACGGGATGGTCTATCCCTATAGCGAAGACCGATTGCATGTTTTTGTGACCGCCACGAGAGCCCGGCGATTGATCTCGTTTATGAATACCCAGTGCGTCCGCACCGGCATCTGCGATGAGGGGATCACCTTCGAAACGGACCTTAAAAGAGTCGGCGTTATTCTGCGGTTGATCAAGGCGGAACGTAAGCGTCAGTACACGGACATCCAGCGATCCCAGATGGCGGCGCGCATGACTGCCATCCGCCTTTTAAAGGGTCAAAATCCCAGACAAAATAGCGTCCCAGCGGAAAATTCAGCCTCGATTTTCGCGGCGTCCGCTTGTGATACCCTGCCGGTCCGCGATGCGTCATTTTAAGCTGTGGCATAGGAAAATGAAGAAAGGGAAAGGGCTTGAGGCAGCGGACGTGCAGCATTTTGCAACGCAAAATGCGTATCCTGCCAAACTGACTCAAGCCCGAAGGACCTATTAAATGAGCCAGCACTCATTGACCAAAAACTTAACCGTACGCATCTCCGAAGCAGATGACCAGGCACTGACCCAATATGCCGCGAAGATGGGCGAAACCAACCGCACAAAAATCGTCCGCAAATGGATCTGTGAGCGGGCCGGACTGGGGCCCTATTTGATCGGACAGGAACTGGATGTCTTCCGGGAAGCGCTCCGGGAAGTCCGGTCCGTAGGGATCAATCTGAATCAGCTGCAGCATGCCGTCAACTCCGGGAAAGTGCGTTTCCCCTTGCCAGAGGACCTGCAACTTTTACAGACCGTCCTGAAAGAAACCCAGGACCTGCGACAGGAACTTCAAGCGATCATTGTCCGCTCGCGCAACCGTCCGGAATGAATCCAGAACCGAATCCTGAACCGCTTCTCGACATCGGACGCGCGCGCCACGTCCGGGGCCGAAACTTCGAAATCCGGATTTCGCCCGCTGAACGGCTGCGTTCGGCGCGACGTGTTCCACAGGCGGTCGTCAAAGTCACGAGTTACGCCACCGGCAAAGCGCGCGTGATCCGTCATCTGCGCTACATCAGCCGCAACGGCAAGCTAACACTGGAAACAGACACCGGACAGGAGCTGACCACAGAGGAGGACCAACGAATGCTGGTCGAAGACTGGGGAAGCGATTTCGATACCCGACCCCGAAGCCGCGATGCCGTGGCCATCGTCTTTTCACTGCCGCCGGGGTCCAAAGTGGAGGCGCTCCGGGTTTCGGTGAGAACGACTCTGGCAAGGTCCTTCCCCAACAACGAATGGGTATTCGGCATCCACGAAGACCGCAATCATCCTCATGCCCACGCCCTCGTCAAGATGCGCGGCAGGGAGTCCTCAAAGAAGCTGCGAATCAATAAACCGGAACTCTACCGGCTGCGCGACACGTTCGCGAAAGCCGCACGCGAACAGGGAATCCGGCTGGCCGCTTCCTCCCGCGCATCGCGAGGCGTAGGTCCCAAAGGAGAACGGCAGGCCGTATATCATCTGCGCCGGAAAGGAGTCGTCATCAAGGCAGACCATGAGGTCACGCGGGAGGCAGTTGCGGACAAGCCCGGGATGAAGCCCTGGGAAAAAGCGATGGCCGCGCGGAATCAATTGGAAAAAGAGGCTTACCTGCTCTGCGCCAGACAGTTTCGGACAACGGCATCAGAAAAATCCGGAGCAGAACGCGAGAAGCTGCTGCAGGCGGCGGGCGATCTCGAACGATACTCACGCAATCTGGCCAAACCCCGGTCCCGACGCCAGGAATTGCTGGAACAAGCCAAGGAAACGATGCCCCACCAAGGGGGATCCGCAGAAAAGAATCGCGGTCAAGACGGTCTTGAAATGGACCGGTAACTCGTCCGAAGAAAACCCGACTCAAATTATAGAGAAAGCGTGGCGTGCGCCGACTTTTATGAACTGACGGCCACGGAATAGAAACCCGGGCGAATGCTGCCAGAAGAAGGATATTTCCCGTTGCGGCCTGCTCCTTTGATAGAGGGTGAACTACTCGCCAATGCGCAATGGACACCATCAGAATTCATCCGTTGACAACTGCCCGCAGGCTGGATAGTATTACCTATAGATGTAAACAGGTATAGGTATTATTATCCACGCATGGGACAAAACGACTTCGCGAAACAAATATCGGTGTTTGATCAAAACGGAGGGATACTCAGGACCTCTCAGGCTCTTGAACTGGGTATCCACCCGCGAGATCTCTATGCCATGAAATCAAAAAAAGTGATCGAATCCCTTGGAAGAGGACTCTATCGCCTCTCCAAACTGCCCTCTCTGGCCAAACCGGATCTCACGACGGCGGCATCGAAGATTCCCCAGGGGATCGTTTGCCTCATCTCGGCTCTGGCCTTCCATGACCTGACAACTCAGATTCCGCATGAGGTCTATATCGCACTCCGAAAAGGAGCCGAAAAACCGCGACTTCATTTTCCTCCGGCACGATTCGTATGGCTATCCAGCGAAGCCTTTGAAAGCGGCATTGAGACTCACACTATAGACGGCATCGCAATGAAAATCTATTCTCCCGAAAAAACGGTCGCGGACTGTTTTAAATTCCGAAATAAGATCGGGCTCGATGTCGCGATTGAAGCGCTCAAGTTCTGCCGGCAGAGAAAACGCTCCAGCGTGGACAGCCTCATGAAATACGCCCGGGTCGATCGCGTGGAAAAAGTCATGAAACCCTATCTCGAGGCCATCTTGTGAAAAAAGAGATCCGCGATATCGCCGCCTCAGTACGTCAGCGACTATTCAACCGCGCTCAGGAGACCCACCGACCTTTTGACGAACTGTTCCAGTATTATTCAATGGAACGGTTTCTTTACCGATTGAGCCGATCAGACTATGCCGGGAGCGTGATTTTGAAGGGAGCGCTGATGCTTATCGTCTGGGAGGCGCCGCATTCCCGGGCCACACGGGATATCGACCTCCTCGGACGTTTTGAAAACACGATCGACCACGTTACCGAGATGGTCCAGGAGATCTGCCGGATCAACGTGGAGCCCGACGGGATGATTTTCGACCCCGGAAATGTGATCGGCGAACGCATTAAAGAAGATGCCGACTATGAAGGGGTCCGTGTCCGTTTTACCGGTCGCCTGGGACAGGCCCGGAGTGTCATGCAGATTGACTTTGGGTTTGGTGATACCGTTTTCCCTGAACCGACCCAGATCGAATATCCAAGCCTGCTCGGCATGCCGCGACCCCTATTAACGGGCTACACAAGAGAAACCGTCATCGCGGAGAAGTTTGAGGCGATGGTCACCCTGGGACTTTTGAACAGCCGGATGAAAGACTTTTACGATATATGGCTCCTGGCAAACCAGTTTGACTTTGACGGAAAGGTGCTGCTCGAGGCGATCAAAAAGACATTCTCCAACAGAAAAATCGCCGTACCTGCCGCCCCCGTTGCGCTATCCAGTGAATTTTCTCGAAATCCGGAGAAGACTGCCCAGTGGAAAGCGTTTATCCGAAAATCGATCCTCGATCATACGCCGGAAGAACTGGAACAAATCATCGAAGCGCTCAGGCCCTTTTTAATCCCTCTCGCTCAAGCCCTGGCAAATGGTGATCCTTTTGATTTTTGCTGGAAAGCTCCCGGCCCGTGGACGCTTTATCCACCCAAATAAGTTATTCCGGTCAAACCCTCCATTTCATATAGAAATATTTTAGACCCCTTCGCGTTCGCTGATCACGTCAAAAGCACTTTTTAAATTTCCACTCCGCTCGATAAATACCGCCTGAATCCACCATCCCATCGTCTTTCGAAGTGAAGGTTTTCACCCGTTGTGGAACTAATGGGTGAGAGACACTTACGGAGGTAAACGAACCCATGTTGAAAGTGGAAATTGCAGGACTGGCCATTACGTACCGAAATGCGGCGGAGCTGAACGCCAAAGTCCGTCAGGAACTCTCAGAAACACGGGCGGACCGGCTGGACCTTGAAAAGGAATGCAAAGAGCTTCGTAAAAAGGAAAAGGCCATGGAACGATTCCTTGGCGGACCCATTGAGACCGAGGCCAAAAATGAAACGGGAGGATACCATGCGAGCTGACCAAAAATTAACAAAAGCGGCGATTGCCGGAAGTGTCGGATTACTGATGACGACGCCGGGAATCGCCATGGCCGCCGCGCCCTGGGAAACGGCCCTGCAGACCATCGTCATGTACATGACCGGATCAACGGCGCATCTCCTGGCGATCGTGGCGGTCGCGGCGGTCGGGATCGCGATGCTGGCCGGGAACATGAGCATCCGCACGGCCTTAAGCGTGATTCTGGGAATGGCCGTGGTGTTCGGTGCAGCCACGATTGTCGGCATCTTCGGGCAATAAAGGAACGTCATGACCCACACCGATCCGATCTTTTTAGGACTGACCCGGCCCTCCATGCTCTGCGGCGTCACGCAAAGTTTCTTCGTGATCAACGCTGCGGTGTGCATGATCGCCTTTTTGGCCACCGGATCGTTCCTCCCGCTTTTCGCAGGTGCTCCGCTTCTGCATGGGATCGGTTATGTGGCCTGCCTGAGAGACGCACGGATCTTCGACATTTGGCTGGTCAAAGCCCGGTTCCTGAAGTGCCTGAACCGCGCCTACTGGCAGGCCAACAGTTACGACCCCTTCTAATGATCACCCTCACCGAGAACGTGCCGCACGCCATCCGCCTCGCTCGAAAGGAAGTCGCGGCATCGGACTACATCCCTTATGCCTGCCAATACAACGACGAAACTATTCTGACCAAAAACGGCGCATTGATCCAGTTCCTGAAAATCGACGGCTTCGCGGCGGAAAACGCCGACTACGACGACATTGATTTCAGGAAAAATCTTCGCAACGTGCTTTTTAAATCGATGGCCAGCCCGCTCTACTCGCTCTGGTTTCACACCATCCGCAAAAGACTCCCCGCGTACCCGGAGGGGGATTTTGATGCGGGATTCGCTCAAGAATTAAATGACTGCTGGAAAAAGCGGAATCAAGGGAATCACCTTTTCACCAACTCGCTCACCATCTCCATCGTGCGACAGGGCCAAGGAGGAAACATTCGTGGATTTCAGAAGTTTCTGGATGCTTTATCTCACCGGGTTGATCACGCCGCATGGAGCGTTCACCTCTCGCGGGCCTGCCGGGACCTTACGGAAGTCCGCCGCCGCTTCGAAGCGGCCCTCTCCGATTATGGACCCCGCGTCCTGACGATTGAGCGCTCCAAACGGGGGCGACTCTCGGAGTCGCAGGCATTCTTGTCGCGGCTCCTCAATTTGGAGGACCGTCCGGTCCTCGTTTCCCCGATGGACCTGTCCCGCTACCTGCCGACCAAGAGGCTCTTCTTCGGGCCTCATGCCCTGGAATGCCGGGGAAGTCTCTCCCGCAAGCTGGCCGCCATTGTCTCCATAAAAGAATACGGAGCTGAAACCGCCGCCGGAATGCTGGACCGCTTCTTCGAACTGCCCTTCGAATGGGTCATGACCCAGTCGTTCCTATTCCATCACCGGCAGGAAGCGGTGGGGAAAATGCAGAAGCAGCAGCGGCTTCTGGAAAAATCCGAAGACCCGGCAATCTCGCAAATGGCCGAAATCACCCAGGCGCTCGATGACGCGATGTCCGGGACGACGGCGTTCGGGGACCATCACTGGACCGTCATGCCGATGGCGTCCTCTTTGAGCGAACTGAACGCCGCCGTCGCCGCCGTCGAAACGGAACTGATGAACCTGGGGGTGATGGCCGTGCGGGAAGACCTGAACATGGAACCCTGTTTCTGGGCGCAGCTGCCCGGCAACGCCCCCTACATCGCCCGCCGCGCGACGATCAGCACCGCCAACCTCGCGGGGTTCGTCTCCCTCCACAACTTCCCCAGTGGTCGCCTGAACGGCAATCACTGGGGACCCGCCGTCACGGTGCTCCAGACGCAATCGGGAACACCGTACTTTTTCAACTTCCACGCGGGCGACGTCGGCCACACCACCGTCATCGGCCCCACCGGCTCCGGCAAAACGGTCCTGCTGAATTTTCTCTGCGCTCAGGCCCGGAAGTTCCACTGCCGCCTCTTTTTCTTCGACAAAGACCGTGGCGCGGAGATTTTCCTGCGCGCCATGGGGGGAACCTATTCGATTCTGGGCGGCGGACATGACTCCGGGTTCAACCCGCTGCAGCTGCCGGACACCCCCGAAAACCGGGCCTTCCTGATCGAATGGCTGCAGAGCCTCGTGACGACGAGCGATCCCGCCACCGGGCAGGATGTCACAGTCTTCGCGCAGGCGGTGGAAGGAAACTACAAGCTCGCGCCAGCCGACCGGGCTCTCGCCAAAATCGCGCCCTTCTTCGGCCTGCCGCGGCCGGGAACGCCTGCGGCGCGGCTGGCGATGTGGCATTCCAACGGCCCCTATCAGAACCTTTTTGGAAATGCGATGGACCTCCTCACCCTCGGGAGCGGCATCACCGGTTTTGAAATGGGGCCCATCCTTCAAAACCCCCAGACCCTGGCCCCGGTACTGCTCTATCTCTTTCACCGGATTCATCTGGTTCTGGACGGGACCCCGACCATGATCGTTTTGGATGAAGCCTGGGCCCTGCTCGACAATCCTCTTTTTGCTCCAAAGATTAAAGACTGGCTCAAAACGCTCCGAAAACGAAACGCACTCGTCGTCTTTGCGACCCAGAGCGTGGAAGACGCCTCCAATTCGTCGATCAGCGATACCCTTGTCCAGCAATCCGCCACGCAGATTTATCTACCCAACGCGAAGGCCACCGACGCCTACCGTACGGTTTTTAAATTGTCCGAACGGGAACTCGAAACGCTGCGCACCCTCGACCCCGCGAGCCGGTGCTTTCTCATTCGACACGGGAGGGATTCCCTTGTGGCCAAACTCGACCTCTCGGGGATGAACGACCTCATTTCAGTCCTATCCGGACGCGCCGAGACCGTCGCCCGGCTGGACCGCATCCGGGAAAAAGTCGGCGATGATCCATCCGTCTGGCTGCCGCTCTATCGGGAGGAAACCAATGCCCATTCCATTCATGCCGCGTAGTCATGCGCAGCCACGACCCGCTTTTTGCGTGGCCGCCAAACGTCTGGGGGGAATCCTCCTCTCAGGCATTGCGCTCTGGGCGGCCATCGATATCGTGTCGCCCTCACAGGTGCGGGCCGAACTCCCCGTCATCGACACCGCCGCCATCGCCCAGATGCTTCAGCAGTCCACGCAGATGGCCCAGCAGCTGGCCACCCTGGTCCAGCAGGTGTTCTTTCTCAAACAGCAGGTCTCCGCTGTCACCGGCAACTACGGCATGGGAAACCTGGGGGGAAACGTCAACAGTTGGGGCCAGACCAGCTGGTCCGACATCGCCGGCATGGTCGCCCAGGGAATCAACCCCGGCGACGCCGCCCAGGTCACCGCCTATAAACAGGCACAGGCCGGTTACGCCACTCAATTCCCGGCGCTTTCCCCGGCCCTTCAGACTACGAACCCGCGTATGGCGGCGGCGTACAACGAGTCCTATTCGGACGCCATGACCGGAACGGCTCTGGGCGAATCCACCTTCAATCAGGTGAACGGCTATCTGATGGACATCGCCCTGCTGAAAAGCGAAATCGAGCAAACGAAAAACATCAAAAGCGCCATGGATTTGAATACCGCCGTCAACGTGCGCGTCGCCCAGATGAACGGGGAACTCCTGCGGACGCAGGCGGCCCAGCTGCGCATCGAGGCCGCAAATCAAACCCAGGCGGCCAACGGCGCCGCGGCGCAGGCGGAATTTTTCGCTCAGTAGAAAGGAAACCCGATGCCCAGTCCTTACGCCGGTTTCACGACCAATCTTCTCAACCACGTCGATCTGGTGATCCGCAATTTCACGCAGAACACCTATCAGGCCATCGTCCAGGCGCACCAGACGGAAATTTATCTGGCGCTCGTGCTTTACATCGCCTTCTTCGGATACCTGGTCCTGACCGGGGCCACGGAATTTACGATCTGGCGGGCCGTCCGCCATCTCTTCGTCATGAGCCTCGTCACGTCGCTGGCCACCCACTGGGACATTTTTGCCGTCTTCTTCAACAACGTCTTTACGGACGGCCCGGCAAAACTGATCGCTGCCATCACCGGCGGCGCCTACGATCCCAACGCGATGCTGAGCGACGTCTTCGACAAAGGAATCCTCGGGGCCAACGCCATCAACCAGAACGCGGGCGTCTGGACGCTGGGATTTTTGATCATCGGCTACACCGTTTTCTACACCACGCTCGTCGTCATCGGCTACGCCCTCTATCTTCTGATTCTGGCCAAGATGGCGCTGGCCGTCCTTCTGGGACTGGCTCCGCTTTTCTTCATGCTCCTCCTCTTTTCCTCGACCAAGGACTTTTTCTCGCAATACCTGCGGCAGGTCTTCAACTTCACCATGATTCCCGTCTTTACCTCGGCCATTCTCAGCCTGATGCTCAAGATCGTCGATGACGCGATTACGCAGCTGCAGACGACCCTGGCCTCGCACACCGGCCACGGCGGACCCGAATGCGTCTACGTCCTTCTCTGCCTGATCGTCCTCTGGCTCCTGCTTCATCAAGTGCCGGGACTGGCCAACGGCGTCTCCGGCGGGCTTCAGCTGAACCATGGAAACCTGACCGGCCTGGCCGCAGGAATTCTCATCGGGAAAGCCCAGATTCACGCCACCCAGGCCAAAGAAAGACTGGGGGCTCTTTCGCTCAAAGCGGCGCACCATGGCAGGCGGGCCATCGGCAAAGCGCAGTCGCTTTTTAATCGGAAAAAAGAAGACGCGCCGGTAGGCGGTTTATGACCGACGAACTGGCCTCGATCCCAGACACCGAAGCCTGCAACTGGTACGCCGACCGTTATCAGTCGATCTTCGTGAGCCGCAACCGTTGGCTGGTCACGGCGATCCTGGCGCTGGGCCTCGCGCTCGCACAGGCCGTGGCTCTCTTGGCTCTCGTCCCTCTCAAGACGTCCGTGCCGTTTGTCATCAAAGAAGAAGTCTCCGGCGCGATGACGACGCTCGCACCGCTGGGGGGGAACAATGCGATCACCTATGACGAATCCGCCCGGAAATACTTTTTGGCCCGCTACGTGATCGCAAGGGAAACCTACGATCCAGCGGGCCTGACCGAGAATTACAAAATGGTCGCTTTAATGTCCGAGCCGGATGAGGCGCACAGCTTCAACGAATCCATCGCTCAGACCAATCCCCGCAGCCCTCAGCGGGTCTATGGACAGACCGTCCGACGACTCATCCGCGTCAAATCGATCTCGTTTCTGAACGAGCGGCTTGCGCAAGTCCGGCTGACGGCAACCGAAAAAACGAACACCGGAGCAGAAACAGAAAGCGGTTGGGTGGCACTCGTGGGATTCCGGTTCAGCCCCGCACCCCTTTCCGAGTCCGACCGGCTCATTAATCCTCTCGGATTTCTGGTGACCAGTTATCGTCTTGATCAGGAGGTTATCCCATGAAACACCGTCTAATGATAGCGGCCTTGCTGGTAATCGGATATTCCATTCCGGCGCGCGCGGAAAGTTCGCCACAGGGCACCCTGCTCGACACCCGCGTGCGCACGCTCGTTTTTAACGAAAACCAGGTCTACCGGATCACCGCCTACTACGGCTACCAGATCGATATCGAACTGGCGGACAATGAAGACGTCCGCACGGTCGCCGCCGGGGATACGGTCGGCTGGCAGATCGTCAGTGCCGGGGCGCATCTGTTCATCAAGCCCATGGCCGCCAATGCGCGGACCAACCTGTCCGTCATCACCAACCGGCGGACTTATCTTTTTGACCTGACCGCGGAATCCGTCAAAAATCCGTCCGACATGGCGTATCTGGTCCGATTCAAATACCCGCAGAACAACATCATCTTATCCACCCGGTCCTCGGGCGCGCTCGACACCGGGAATCCCGCCGGATTCAACTTCGATTACAAAATCAAGGGAACCAAAAGCATCCGCCCGACGCGTGTCTTTGACGACGGGCTCTTTACGTTTTTCCAGTTCGCCAGCGCGCGAAAACAGGACCTGCCCGCAATCTTCTGGGTCAGTCCCGACGGTCAGGAAAGCCTCATCAACTACCGGATGGACGGCAGTTATGTCGTTGTGGAGCGGATCGGTGAGCAATTCATCCTGCGCAGCGGCAGCGACCGCGTGACGGTCACGAACAAACGCGAACCCGACCCAGTACAGGGCCCGGACGCGGGAACCAACTAAAGGGGTATTCCTATGGCGAACATTCCACAGGACACTTCAGGACTGCCGGACGCCACCACCGGAACGGCGAGCTCCGGCCAGATTCCCAGCGTCGTAGGAACGGGCCCGAAGACGGGAGTGGGCGTGATGCTCCTCTTCCTGGGATGCATGGTCGTGATTGGGCTGATCGTATGCCGTAAACCGCAACCCCGTGAGGAAACACCGGAGGCATCCAAAGAGACGGTCTCCACGCTGCCTCCGGCTTTGGCCACGACTCGGACGGTCGTCCCATTTGAAACGCTCCTTTCCAAATCTGGCAATTCCATTCCGGGAGGAGAATCGCTCTGGGACATCCGGCGCAAATCGCCGATGGTCATTCTCAATAAAACCCAGGACCGCACACCCGTCGGTCTAAACCAGCCGGACGCCGGGTCGCTCGATCCTCAGACGGGCCTCGCGCTAAGCCCCAACAGTTCGTCGGCCTCCTGCGTGCCGCTGCCGCGCGGGTTTACGCCGAACACGACCCAGAGCGTTCATGCCACCACGCTCGGGGACCGGGATTATCTGATTGCGCAGGGGAAACTGATCGATGCGATCCTTGAAACGTCCATTAATTCCGATCACCCCGGCATGCTGCGGGCGCTCGTGAGTCACGACCTCTACGGCGACACCGGACGCAACGTGCTTTTACCGCGAGGAACGCGTCTCATCGGGCAATACGACTCCGCCATCGCCAAGGGGCAAAACCGGGTGTTCGTGCTGTGGGAACGCGCCATCCGGCCCGACGGCGTCGATATTCAACTGGGTTCGGCGGGCACCGACCCGCTGGGCGGCACGGGCATTGAAGGCGACGTCAATTACCACTTCTGGGCGATGTTCGGCGCGGCCACCCTCCTCAGCGTGATCGGCGGTGCAGCCTCAACCGTAGGAGTAAGCCCCTCCGATCAAAACAATTCCCTCGCGCAGTTCCGGGAAAACATCGCCAATGGGTTCAACAGCGCGGCGGGAACGGTGCTCGGACAATTCGCTCAGATCAAACCCACGATCACGGTCCGGCAGGGCATCGAGATCAAAGTCTTTGTGGCGCGGGACCTCTATTTTGATCCCACGCTCTTAAACGGAAACGGCGTGGGGTGGATCCAATGAATACCGTCGCCCTGGAAACCTTTTTACAACCCATCAACCCCTGGCTGGATCAGGACGATGTGAGCGAACTCTCCATCAACAAACCCCGGGAACTTTGGATCGAAAAACGGGGCGAGATGGAGCGCCACATCATTCCTGAACTGGATGAGGAACATTTAATCGCTCTGGCGAAACTCATCGCCGAATCGACCAGGCAGGACATCAGTTTCGAGCGGCCGGTTCTATCGGCTACCCTTCCGACGGGTCACCGGGTGCAGGTCATCCTGCCGCCGGCCGCTCAAGAGATTTGCCTTTCAATCCGAAAACCCTCGTCGATCGCCTATACACTGGATGACTACCAGAAAGCCGGAGCCTTCTCCTCGACTGTGTGGACGGGCTTGGATGAACCCCCTCCATGGTCCGATCCGGTGAAACCGCCAACGCTCGAGGAGCTCGGGTTAAGCGTAGAAGACCTCGAAAAATTCATAGAAGAACCCATACCGGATGATCAATTCGTTCAATTTATTCGACACGCCGTTCTGGACCGCAAAAATATCCTGATCTCCGGCGGAACATCCACCGGCAAAACGACTTTCCTGAACGCCTGCCTGCGGGAAATCCCTCTTTCGGAACGTCTGGTGACGATCGAGGACGCACAGGAAGTCACGCTCCTTCAGCCCAATCACGTCCATCTTTTGAGTTCGCGCGGTGAACAGGGACAGGCTAAAGTGACGCCGCAGCAACTGCTGGAAGCCTCCCTGCGCCTGCGGCCCGATCGCATTATCATGGGGGAACTGCGCGGCGCCGAAGCGTTCTCGTTTCTGCGCGCGGTCAACACCGGCCACCCCGGCTCGATTGCCACGCTCCACGCCGATTCGCCCATGATGGCCTTTGAGCAGGTCGCACTCATGGTGATGCAGACGGGGCTCAACCTGAAACATTCCCAAATCATGGCCTACGTCAAAGAGATCATTGACGTCGTCATTCAACTCAAGCGCGGCGATGGTGGCAGGCGCTATGTCTCCGAAATTTATGACGCGCGAGGCCGACAATGAACAGACGCGCGCTGGGCATCGCCGTCCTGATCATTATTTTGTGGGCAGCCTGTTCCTGGCTGGCCAGCGCTCTGTTCATCAGTCTGGCACTTCACGCTTTTACGAACGCCGCGCCTTGGACCATTTACCACTACACGCGCTATTACGGACACGTACCCGGAATTTCGCGCCTGATCTCGGTCAGCTGGTTTTTGAGCGCTTCCGTATTCATTACAGCCCTGGCCCTGTTACTGCGCCAGCGCAAAGCAAGCCCTTACGGCGATGCCCGGTGGGCGAGGGAGCGGGACATTCGTAAAGCGGGCCTGCGCTCCGACAGCGGACTCCTCCTCGGACGGTTCAACCACGAATTTCTGGTGGCCGGAGGATTTGAACACGTCCTGTGTTTTGCACCCACCCGGTCGGGTAAAGGCGTGGGAATTGTGATTCCCAATCTCTTGAACTGGCCGGGGTCGGTGATCGTCCACGACATCAAGGGGGAAAACTTCGAAAAGACGAGCGGCTTCCGGGCCCGGCACGGTCAGAAAGTCTTTTTCTGGAATCCCGGAGACCCCGAAGGCCGAACCCACTGCTACAACCCGCTCGAATTCATCAGCGATAAGCCGGGACGGCGTATCGACGATATCCAGAAGATCGCTCATCTGATCCTGCCGGAACAGGAATTCTGGACCAACGAGGCCCGCACGCTCTTTGTCGGCCTTTCCCTTCACCTCATTGAGAAATCGCCTTTGAGTTTCGGGGTCATTCTGCGCGCCCTGCGCGGCGCAGGTAATTTTGTGGAAGACCTGAAGCAACTCCTCCAGGCCGAACGCGAAAGCATGAATCCCGTCGCCTATATGGCCCTGAACGCTTTCGTGCAGAAGGCGGATAAAGAACAAAGCGCGGTCCTGTCCACTCTGAACGCGGCGCTCGAACTCTGGGCCAATCCGCTGATCGACGCCGCGACCGCGCGGAGCGATTTCGATCTGCGTCTGCTCCGCCGTGAGTCGACGACGATTTATGTCGGCGTCGCGCCCAGCAATCTCCACCGGCTGCGCCCTCTAATGCAGATTTTCTACCAGCAGGCCATCGACATGATGACGGAACATCAACCCGATCCTTCCACCGAACCCTATCCGGTCCTTTTCCTGATGGACGAGTTCCCGAGCCTCGGACGGATGACGCAGTTCGAGCAGGGCGTCGCTTATCTTGCGGGGTATCAGGTGAGGCTGCTTCTGATTATCCAGGACATTCCGCAGCTTGAGGCGAGCTACGGACGATCCGGAATGAACCTATTTATGGGCAACTCCAAACTGCGGATCACCTTCGCCTCCAATAACGTGGACACGGCGGAGCTCATTTCGCGCTTCATCGGCACATACGGCGCGGACCTGGAATCGGAAAGCCGCAGCCGGCAGATGGGACTGTCTCTGCAGCCCGGATACAAAAGCGCTTCGCAATCCCAGGTGCCGCGAGCGCTTCTTCTGCCCCAGGAAATCCTGCAGCTGTCGCCGGATGAGGAGATCATCCTCGTGGAAGGAGCGCCACCGATCCGCGCCCGGAAAATACGTTATTTCAAAGAAGCTGTTTTTGGCAGCCGTCTGCTCCCTGCCGCCAGTGTTCCCAAAGTGAACCCGCTCACGCCGACCGTGCCGTCTCTCTGTGACGTGAAACCCCTTACCGATTCCGAACAGGAAGAATGCCTGAACGAGGACCCGCAGGAAGAAGAGATTTCAGCTAGCCACTGAAGACGTAACGACACAGCATAAGGAGGACGGAAAACATGGCAAAACCGTATTGGAACCTGTTCCGTACGCAAGATCAGCGACCCTGGCCCAAAGTCGGCGTGGCCTTCATGAACAAAGACGGCAGCTACAACCTGCGACTGAGGGGGAACATTACCGCCGCCGACAAGCTGCAGATGCGCCAGGCCAGATCGAAGTTCATGTCTAAAGAACAAACAAAGGAGCAAGGCGCAGGAGCGAGTCTCGCCTGACCAAGCACCGAGGCCATCAGCGAAACCGCTGGTAGATTCCCCCGGGAAGCCGTCCGGGGGCATCTACAGCCTCCCGAAAGAATGGAGGAACCGATGAACGATTTAATTCCCAGCGAACAGATTGAACGCCGCATTTATTTAATCCGGGACCAGAAAGTCATGGTGGACAGCGATCTGGCGGAAATGTACGAGGTCGATACCCGCCACCTGAACCGACAGGTCCGGCGGAATCCCCTGCGATTCCCGGAGGATTTCGCCTTCCAACTGACCGAAAAAGAGTGGGACATCTTGAAGTGCCAAAAAGGCACATCAAGTTCGGCTTGGGGCGGTCGACGGTCCCCGCCCTACGTCTTCACCGAGCAGGGCGTAGGCATGCTGGTGAGCGTCCTGTCGAGCGAACGGGCGGCGCTGGTCAATGTGGCCATCGTCCGGGCCTTTGTCCGCCTGCGGGAATTGCTTCCCACGCACAAAGAGCTGGCCGGCAAACTGGCGGAGCTGGAGAAAAAAATCGGAGCGCATGACGAATACATCAGGAACCTCTTTGAGGCCATCCGGGGATTGATGAGCCCGCCTGCGCCCCCGCCCGAAGAGAAAC